>LFIK01001871.1_pt1 | contig 16851 bp, 16 predicted proteins | sample 643401 | NCBI WGS metagenome assembly LFIK01 (sample SAMN03777447, study PRJNA286221) | soda lake metagenome | biome: soda lake; feature: Kulunda steppe; material: water; isolation source: sample T5-Br brine of Lake Tanatar-5 | place: Russia: Kulunda steppe | collected 2010-07
CCGAGGCGCTGGTCGATGCGGGGGTCGATATCGTCGTGATCGATACCGCGCACGGCCATTCGCGCGCCGTCAGCGAGGCCGTCGAGCGCATCAAGCGCCGTTCGAACGCGGTGCAGGTCATCGCCGGCAATGTCGCCACCGCCGAGGCCACGCGCGCGCTCATCGATGCGGGGGCGGATGCGGTGAAGGTCGGCATCGGCCCGGGCTCGATCTGCACCACGCGGGTGGTGGCCGGGGTCGGCGTGCCGCAGCTCACCGCGATCATGGATGCCGCGAGCGCGGCGGGGGACGTGCCGGTGATCGCCGATGGCGGCATCAAGTTTTCCGGCGATTTCGCCAAGGCGATCGCGGCGGGAGCCTCCTGCGCGATGGTCGGCTCCGCGATCGCGGGCACCGATGAGAGCCCCGGCGAGCTGATCCTGTTCCAGGGGCGCAGCTACAAGGGCTATCGCGGCATGGGCTCGCTCGGGGCGATGGCGCGCGGCTCGGCCGATCGCTATTTCCAGAGCGACGCGGCGAGCGACAAGCTCGTGCCCGAGGGCATCGAGGGCCAGGTGCCCTACAAGGGCCCCGCCGGCGTCGTGATCCATCAGCTCGTGGGCGGGCTTCGCGCGGCGATGGGCTATACCGGCTGCGCCACCGTCGCCGAGATGCGCACATGCTGCGATTTCGTGCGCATCACCGGCGCCGGGCTCAGGGAAAGCCATGTCCACGACGTACAGATCACGCGGGAGTCGCCGAACTATCGTGGCGTATAATCAATGAGTTGAGGGGGTATCGGGAGGTGCTTCGATCGGGGAGCGTGGACAGTGCAGAACCGTCCATACCCACAATCCGACGCGCATCACTGAGGCACACTGAAGCAACTGCGCGGCGGGTGAAGATCGGCGCTTGGTAACTTGATCGAAGCGCCATGCGGCCCAGCGCCCGCAATACGGGGGTGTCTTGCGGCCGAGTTCTTCCGGCCGGGACTTGCTTCCCGGGGCGAGTGCGCAACCGGGCAGTCTTGGGTCTGTAAAGCAGACGCAGGCAGGCCAGGTTGAGATGATTGCCTGCGCGAAGGGACGCACGAGCCTCTCGCACCACGGCGGCTTGGCTCCGGACCCGGCGTGACGAGCCTGCCCGTCGGTTGGTCGATGCATGAAGAATGCAACCCGTAAGCTGAGCGGGCGGGGTCTATCCTGGCCATTTGTCAACGGCGGAGTGAAATCGGGCCATTGGGCGGCGCATACCATAAATCAAGGGTGGCGCAGGTGCCGCCCTCGATCATCCGGTCCCAGGCCTGCAGGAGGCTGCGGGCGGGGCGGTCTTGGCCGCGATCGCGGATCTCTTTGTTCTCGAGGACGCGGAAGGTCTCGGACGGGTCGTCGGCACCCTTCACATGGGCGGGTTTGAGGATGTTGCCAATCCCGGGGCATGCCGGGTCTGTGCACCGGCGCAGTAGTCTCCGGTGGGCGGGGTCTGTCCGGTGCCTTGACGCGCGTGCCTCCACATGGCCGACGCGCGACAAGGCGCACTGGCCGAAGGCCAGTTTCGTGGCTGTCGGTCCGTGTTGAGTTCAGCTCTTGGCTTTGCGGTTTTGGCGAAGCCGAAGGCTTTCGCCGTTCATCTCGAGGATTTGTACGTGGTGGGTCAGGCGGCCAAGGATGGCGCCGGTGAGGCGCCCGGAGCCGAAGACCTCGGCCCGTTCGTCGAAGGGCAGGTTCAAGGTGATGATTATGGAGCCGCGCTCATGGCGCTGGGAGATTATCTCGAAGGGTAGCTTGGCCCCTGTCTTTGACAGCGGCACCAAGCCGAGTTCGTCGATTATGCCACATTGGGTGCCGTTACCGACCCATCGAGGGAGCCATCCATGCCGTCAGTGGTGAGCGCGTGGCTCACCGCTCCTGCTCATTCCATCTACGTGGCACGCCAGACGTACCCGGTCATATAGCTCCACAGAAGAGTTCTCCCTGCCGTCAGCTCGTTGGCTTCGGGCTAAAAATGCGGACACTTACCCCGCGACGGTCAGACCATCCAACCGATCCCGCTGTCCAGTTTCTCTCCGGGGTCCACACAAGACAACCCGGATCAGTTGGCACGACAATCCGGGCGAGGGACGTTCGGTTTGGCGGCCCAAGTCTGAATGCGCGGCATTCAGCAGGCAAGATAGTTGTCGCGACAAGGCAATTGCAGCTCGCTTCCGAGGCGCTGCAGAGCGAACAAGACCGGTTGCCACCCCACTCGCCAAGGTCATCTGTCTGCCGTCACGCCGACGATGTGGTGTCTTCCGCCCTCCTCAGACGGTATCACGACGCACCACGAAGGCGGCCTCGCCGCTGGACACGGATGCTGCAGGTGCAGTCGACAGGTCGCACCCCCGAGCGGCGGGTGCGCACAGAAAACGGACGCTGCCAGATCGAGGGCGCGGCCACGCCCGCGGACTGCGCCCTGAATGAACCTGCCGTTCAGCGTCGACGGCAAGCCGCGGTGCGAGGCCACGGAACCGCTTATCGGTGTTTGTGCGAAAGCCCGCAGGGCGCAATGTCCGTGGGCGAATCCCCCTGATCTCAGCGCAAGCTCTCCTGCCCGGCAGGAACCTCACCCCGTAGCTTGCGCATATATTATTGATTGTAAATGATATTTCATATGCGCAAATTTCTTGCGAGGAAACACATCATATGCAAAAATACTTGCATGGCCGAAGAGCCTGCAAACTCCGCCAACAGTGAGGTCACCATGAAACGCTTTACCGCCTGGACTGCCGCCGCCCTCGTCGCGACCTCGGCGGCCGCCTCCGCCGAGACCCTGCTCGTCGCCACCGACACCGCCTTCGTGCCCTTCGAGTTCGAGCGCGACGGCGAGTATGTCGGCTTCGACATCGACATGTGGGCCGCGATCGCCGAGGAGCTCGAGCTCGACTACGAGCTGCAACCGATGGATTTCAACGGTATCATCCCGGCGCTGCAGACCGGGCAGGTTGATGTCGCGCTGGCCGGGATCACGATCCGCGAGGATCGCGCCGAGGTGATCGACTTCTCGGACGGCTACTATGAAAGCGGCTTTCGCATCATGGTGCCCGCGGACAGCGACATCGAGGGTGCGGAGGATCTCGCCGGCAAGCGCCTCGCGGTGCGCACCGGGACCTCTGCGGCCGATTATGCGCGCGACAATTTCGACGAGACCGAGCTGGTGCAGTTCCCCAATATCGACAACGCCTATCTCGAACTGCGCACCGGGCGCGTCGATGCCGCGATGCACGACACGCCCAACGTGCTCTATTACATCGCGACGGCCGGCGATGGCGACGTCAAGGCGGTCGGCGAGCAGATGATGGCGCACGAGTACGGCATCGGCTTTCCCAAGGGCAGCGAGCTGGTCGAGCCGGTCAACGAGGCGCTGGCCAACATGCGCGAGGACGGTCGCTACGACGAGATCTACGAAAAGTGGTTCGACGCCGCGCCGGGCGAATAAGCCCGCCGCTCCCGTCGCCAACCCGGCGGAGCCGACACGGTGCGGCTCCGCCTTTCCTCGCGCCGCGCGGAGGTCTTCATGGACGTACAGTGGTCCATCATCATCGATTTCATCCCCCAGCTTCTCGCGGGGGCGCAGGTCACGCTCTACATCACGGTCGTCGGGCTGATCGGCGGCATCATCGTCGGAACGGTCGCGGGGCTGATGCGCGCCTATGGCGGCATGATCCTCAACGGGGTGGCCTTCGCCTATATCGAGGTGATCCGCGGCACGCCGATCGTGGTGCAGGTGATGTTCATCTATTTCGCGCTTCCGGTGCTCGCGGATCTGCGTATCCCCGGCATGACGGCGGCGGTGCTCGCCATCGTCATCAATGCGGGCGCCTATATCGCCGAGATCGTGCGCGGCTCGGTGCTCTCGATCGGGCGCGGACTGACGGAGGCGGGGCTCGCGCTGGGGCTGCCGCGCTGGAAGGTCGTCACCCATATCGTCGGCCCGCTCGCCTTTCGCCGGCTCATTCCGCCGCTCGGCAATCAGTGTATCGTCAGCCTGAAGGATACCTCGCTGTTCATCGTCATCGGCGTCGGGGAGCTGACGCGCACCGGCCAGGAGATCATGGCCGCCAATTTCCGCGCCGTGGAGATCTGGACCGCCGTCGCCATCCTGTATCTGGTCATGACCGGCACGCTGTCACTGATCCTGCGGATGATCGAAAAGCGCATGAGGATCCTATGAGCGTCGTGGAATTCAAGAACGTGTCCAAGCATTTCGACAAGCTCAAGGTGCTCGATGAAGTCGATCTGACCATCGATCGTCAGGAGGTTGTGGTGCTTGTCGGGCCGTCGGGGTCGGGCAAGTCCACGCTGTTGCGCTGCATCAACGGGCTCGAGGAGATCACCGGCGGCGATCTCGTCGTCAACGGGATCTCGGTGCGCGGCGGGCACGCAAGACTGCGCGAGATCCGCCAGCAGGCCGGGATGGTCTTCCAGCAGTTCAACCTGTTCCCGCAATTCACTGCGCTGGAGAATGTCGCCTTCGGTCCGCGCCAGGTGCTCGGAATGAACCGCCGCGACTCCGAGGCCCGCGCGATGGAGCTTCTGGAAAAGGTCGGGCTGTCGGACAAGGCGCACAATGCCCCGTCGGCCCTGTCGGGCGGTCAGCAGCAGCGCGTCGCCATCGCTCGCGCGCTTGCCATCCGGCCGAAGGTCATGCTCTTCGACGAGCCCACCTCGGCGCTCGACCCCGAGCTCAAGCAGGAGGTGCTCAACGTGATGCGCCAGCTTGCAGAGGAAGGGATGACGATGATCGTCGTCACCCACGAGATGAACTTCGCGCGCAGTGTCGGCACGCGGCTGATCTTCATGGAGCACGGCAAGATCGCCGTGGATGGCGATCCGCGCGAGGTCATCAACAATCCGCCCAATGACCGGATGAAGGACTTCCTGCGCCATGTCCAATGAGAGCCGGATCGGCTTTCTGCGCGCGGGCGGCGATCCCGCCGCGATCGGCGCGGCGCTGGGTCGTCATGCGCGCGCGGCGGTGCGCGAGCGGCTTGTGCCGAGCGCGCCTTGGCAAGCCTGCGCGGTGCGGGCCGACTGCCCGCAGCTCGCGGCGATGCGCGATTGGGTTGCCGTGCAGCATCCGCGCATCCTGCGCGAGCTCGAAGGCCTCGCCGACGGGCTCGATCTGCCCTTCGCGCAGGTTTTCGCGTGGAACTGTCGTGGCGAGATCGCGGCGGCGCCCGATGGCTGCACGACGGTGATGCTGCCGGGCCCGCGCCCGCGCATCGCACATAACGAGGACGGGCTGCCGCAGCTCGATGGCCATTGCTTTCTTGCCGAGATCGCACCCGATGACGAGCCGGGGTTCACCGCGTTCTGCTACCCGGGCTCGCTGCCCGGTCACACCTTCGCGGTGACCGGGGCGGGGATGGTGCAGACGGTCAACAACCTTCGCCTGCGGGTGCGCGATGCGCGCGCGCCGCGCATGGTGCTGGGGCGCGCCGTTCTGGCGGCGTCGGACCCGAAGGCTGCGCTCGGGGTGCTGCGCACCGCGCCGGCGGGAGCGGGATTTCACTTCGCGCTCGCGCAGGCGGGCCGAGCGGAAATCCTCAGCGTCGAGTTCGGAGCCGGGCGCGTCTCGCAGCGCGTCGTCACGGGCCCCGAACTGCACGCCAATCACGCCCTTCATCACCCCGGGGGCTGTGCCGATCAGGTCGTGACGGACTCGTCGCGCGACCGTCAGGCGCATGGCACCGCGTTGCTGGAGAGCGGTGTGCGCGATCCGCTGACTGTCCTGCACGATGAGGGCGGGCCGGGATTGCCCATCCTGCGCGCCGACCCCGACGACCCCGATGACGAGAACACGCTGGCCACGGCGGTGTTCGACATCGGCGCGGATGATGTTAACTGGCGGGTGCATGAGCGACGCGAAGCGAAGGCCTGCCATGTCCACCGACTCGCGCGGTCCTGAGCCACCGGCGCCGCCCGCCACGGTGGGCGAGTTGCGCGCGCTGATGCTGGCCATCGCGCGCGGCGAATCCGACATCGTCCTCGGCCCGAAGGCGCGCGAGGCCCTCGGCCGCGTTCTCGAGTTGCAGGGCAGCCCCAAGCTCCTGTCGATCACCGCGCTCGCGGGCGAACTCGAGGTCAATCCATCGACGCTGACGCGGCTTGCGCGCAGCCTCGGCTATCCGGGTTTCGGCGCGTTCCAGGACGTCCTGCTCAATGCGAGCCTCACGCGCCCCGGCGCCTTCTACAGCCGCCAGGCGCAGGCCGCGCTGGCTGGAGGGGAGCACGGCGTGGCGGCGGGGGTGGAGCGCCTGTGCCGTGAAACCCAGGCCAATATCGACCGCTTCCTCGACGGCTTCGACCCTGCGAGCTTCGACGATGCCGTCGCCCGGATCGCCCATGCGCGCCGCGTCGCGGTTTTCGGCGTGCGCCAGTTCCACGCCTTCGCGGCCTTTCTGGGCTACGGACTGCGCATGATCCGCTCGGATGTCGCACTGCTGGAGGCGCCGGGCAAGGGCGTTGCCGAGGCGCTCGCGACGATGGGGCCGGGGGATGTGCTGATCGCGGCGAGCTGTTCGCCCTACACCGCGCATGTCGTCGAGGTCACCCGCGCGGCGCATGAGCGCGGCATCGCGGTGGTTGCCATCACCGATCGAACCTCCTCGCCGTTGGTGGACGTCTCCGATGCGGCGCTGTTCGTGCCGCATGACACGAGCTTTCTGTCCAACAGCATGACGGTCTTCATCGCCTGCGCCGAATGCCTGATCAATGCCTGCGCCGCGAGCCTCGGCGACGATGCCGCCGCGGCGCTGGCCGAGCGCGACCGCATGATCGCCCGGCTTGGCATCGAGATCTGAAGCCCGACCGGGCAATACGCGCAGCCGCTGCGCCTGCCTGGCGACATCGCGGGAGTATCCTGTCCAGCGCGAAAATAAACCTCAAGAATCATTGACATTTCTGTGGCCGTCCTAGTCGAAATGTGACCGTGCGGGGCTTGCGGGCGGGTTCGGCAGGGCTAGGCGTGTCAATGAACCCCAGCTATTCGGGCATCATGGCACCACCGGCAGAGTTCGGGCACGACCAACTCGACAGCAAGACTCTGGCCGAGTGGCCGCAACCAGGTTTCTCACGATCCGGGGGCTCTACACGGGCGCCCGGGCCTCCCGAAGCTCAGCGAAGCGGTCCTCCAGCTTCCCGGAGGCGCAATTCAGGGTGAACTGCCCGGCGCTTGCGTTCTCGCGACACTGATACGACAGCCCGACCGGGCTTTCCCGGGTTGCACCCGCTTCGTGCCCTCGGCCGAAACGATGTGACACCCGCAAGTGCCATGACGCCCTCGCGGACCGGGGCGCGGGTCCGTCACGCGGCATCGCGCGCGTCGAAACATCCGGGCCGTGCACTCCGGCGACGATGAAGCGAACATCACCGCCTAAGTCCCGCGGATACGCAGATGCACCGCGTCGAACTCCGGGATAGACGCCTCTCGGCGCGCGAATTCGACCGTCAGCTTGCCGAGCTCCCGATCCGGATCGCCGGGATCGACGGCTTCACCGCGCTCGGCATACCCGTCGCACGGGCCGTGGGATGAGACTGTTCGGGGAAAGGGGAACTCCGGCCATCAGCCGGCTCGTGCAGCAGAGTCCCGACGGAGTATTCTAGGAAAACGAGGTTGACGATTTGCTGCAAAGCGTGCGCGCGCTCAACCCGAGCGCTGCGATCGACGAATCGGCTGGAACGGGATGATCCTCCTCGCCAGCGAACCGCTATCCATTGTGACGCCCCCGGTTCGTGCGACACCTGTTCGCGGTCATCCGAATGAGTGAGGCGAAGTCATGGGCGACATGCACTGAGCCGATCCGCCGGCCTTGCTTTTGCCGATGCGACGGCCTGCCCGCGTCGCAGGAGAAGCGCAGGCAGGAACGGCGCGGCGGGTGGTGCCGCTCCTCACTCCAACCCGATCGCGCAGCCGTCACTGCGCGGGTCATGGGCCCCGCGCAGCCTCGTCGTATCGATTGCAATGAGCCCGGCTTGTCCGCACAGGGGATTGAGCGGCGCGATCGGAGACAGTTGGTGGCCGCGCGTCCGCAGGCCTGCCATCGTGGCTTCTCCTGCGGAGCTTTCGATCTTGAGCGTATCCGCGTCGTCCGCGAAGCCGCGCCCGAGAAGCAGACGCGGACCTGCAAGCGCAGCGGCTGGAGACATGCCGTGCATGATCGCGCGGCTGAGCACCGTGGCCAGGGTCTGCGGCTGGCCATCCGCGCCCTGCGTTCCGTAGAGCAGGGCCGGTCGCCCACCGCTCAGGGCGAGGCCCGGATTGAGCGTGAAGAAGGGCCAGGCGCCCGGTTGGATGCGTTGGGGGTGCCCCGGCAGGCCGTTGAAGGCGGCGGCACGGTTCTGCCAGAGGATACCGGTATCGCCGGCGACGATACCGCTGCCCCAGTCGAAATAGATGCTCTGAAGAAGGCTGACAGCACGGCCGCGCGCATCTACCGCGGCGAGAAACACGGTGTCGCCGCTCTGGAAGGGATGGGGCCATTCGAGCGCATCGTCTTGCCGGATGCGCGCTGCCATCGCGTCGAGCCGCTGCGGCGCCAGCAGGTCCGGAGCCGGTGTTGTCAGGATGTGCGGCCTGTCGAGGAAGGCCTGCTTTATCGCCTCGGCTACGAGGTGATAGAATTGCGGATCATCCGGATTGATGCCCGCGATGCCGAGGCGCTCGAGGATGCCCATGATCGCGAGGGTGGTGACACCCTGTGTGGGCGGCGGCGGTGCGAGCAGCCGCATTCCGGCCACATCCAGCCCGACGGGCGCGTCGCGCGGTGCAATCGTAGCCGCCAGATCCGCCGCATCGAGCGGAGCGCCGGCCCCGGCGAGCCCGGCGGCAATGCGCCGCGCAAGGGCGCCCTCGTAGAATTCTTCAGGACCGTCGCAGGCGATTGCGCGCAGGCTTTCCGCCAGGGCGGGCTGGCGAAAAGGGGTGTCGGCCGCGCCCTGAGCACCGATACCGAAATTGGCCGCAAAGCCCGACCAGTCCGGCCATTCAGCCTGTCGGAACCGTAGCCAGTGCATCAATGATGGGCTGGGCGTTATGCCCTCGCTGGCATGTTCGATGGCCGGATCGAGAAGATGCGCGAGGCGGAACGTCCCGTCCCAGTGCGCCCGCGAGAGCGCAAGTGCCGTATCCCAGCTGCGCACGAGTCCGGCCGAACCGGCGGCGGAAAGCGGTCCGCGAAGGGGGAGCCGATCGGGGAGCATGGCGGCGTGTGCCGTGGCCTGACCGATGCCCATGATGCATTCCGTCTTGCCGGTCTCGTCAGACACCAGCCAAAGCCCGTCACCGCCGAGGCCGCAGAAATGCGGATAGACGACCGCGAGCACGGCCCCCGCCGCGATCGCCGCCTCGATCGCATTTCCGCCGCAGCGAAGAATTCTGGCGCCGGCCTCCGTGGCCGCCGCATGCGGGGTCGTGACCATCCCCGTCCGGCCGATCGCTTCGTCCGGCCCAACACGCGCGCGATCAGTCTGCACCCAGATACCCGAGAACGACCTCGACCGCGTGCGCGCGGCGGCGTTCGAGAAAGGCTGCCTCTGTCAGGTCCTCTCCGAATGTCGCCGTCAGAGTGTGGAGGTTCGAGATGTGGATGAAGCTCAGCGAAAGGATCGTCAGGTAAAGATCCGTCGCGCTGGGGCGCTTGCAGAATGTCCCGTCGGCGAATCCGTTCTCGATCAACCCGTCGAGATTCGCGATGAGGGGGCGGGATCTGCTGTAGAGCGATCCGAGTTCGCGCGCCATGTCACCGCCGGCGAGATTCTCCTGAAGCACCATCTTCGGGAACTGCGGGTTTTCGAGCATGTAATCGAAGGTGAAGGTGGTGAGTTCCGCAACACCTTCGCGTGGGGGCCGCTGCCAGAAGCTGATGCGGTCCTCGCTGTCGCGAAGTTGCTCGTAGACGCGCTCGAGAGCAGCGCGATAAAGCCCGTCCTTCTTGGCAAAGAAGTGATAGAGCATTCGGATGTTGCAGTTGGCGGCCTGCACGATGCGCGTCGTGCTCGCCCCGGCGAAACCCGCGGCGCAGAACTCCTCGATGGCGGCCGAGAGGATGCGTTCGCGTGTGTCTTCTCCACGTTTGGTTGCGCCGGCAGTGGCGTCTGGGGCTCCGGAGGCCTGGATCTTTTTCTGATGCGCCATTTCGCATCCTTTCGCTCATCGGATGACCAATGTAGTTGCATGCTCAAGCGTAGCACGTAAGTCATACTTTACTTACGATTCGGGCTGTGGAATCGTCAAGCGAAACCGTGATGGGGCAGCCGGGCGCGTGAAGCCGTGAACAGAGTGTTCTGATCAACAACAGGGAGCCGAAAAATGCGAATGAAGGCAAAGCTTGCAGGATCCGTAGCGGGGGCCTTGGCGCTCGCAACAGCCATGCCTGCTGCAGCATCGGAAGACATGACCGATGCCCGAATCACGGTGGCAATGACGGAAACCATTGCCGGTTACAATCCCTACGGGGATGCCGTGGTGCTCATCGGGAGCCTGTGGTGCAAGGTCTATGGCTGTCTGACGCGTTTCGACTTCGATGAGGGTCAGTTCGTCCCGTATCTCGCCGAGAGCGTCGAGGCGATCGACGAGACCACCTGGCACGTTCATCTGCGTGAGGACTGGGTGCGCCACAACGGTGATCCGGTTCTGGCCGAGGATGTGGTCCACTCGATCGACCGGATGCAGAACGATCCCGGTTCGGTGCGCCAGTTCGTGGTCGATCCGATCGAGTCGTCCAGGGCGATCGATGATCTGACCGTCGAGATCGTCACCCACGAGCCGATGGCGACCCTGCCGGACAATCTCAGCCTGCTCACCGTGACGTCGAAGGCGCTCCATGACGAGCATGGTTCTGACATGTATCGCGAACACCCCTACGGTGCCGGCCCCTATCGCCTCGTCGAGGTGTCCGCGGGTGAGCACATGATCCTCGAACGTGTGGACGATCATCCGATGGTATCGCCCACCAACCCGCAGCAGATCATGTATCGCATCATCGCGGAGCCGGAGGCGCGGGTGACCGCGCTGGCCAATGACGAGGTGCAGATCGCGCAAGGCATCCCGCCGCAGCTCGTCGACCGCGCGGACGATCTCGACAATGCCCGTATCGAGTTCGCGAACTCCGTCGAGATGATGTTTCTCGCGATGAATCCCTCGACGCATCCCTGGGATGTGCCCGAGGCGCGCCAGGCCGTGGCGCACGCCATCGACCGTGAGGCGATCGTTCAAGCGCTGCTCGGCGGGCAGGCCACGTTGCTGCATGGCGCGGTCGGCGAAGGGCAGTTCGGATATGATCCCGATTTCCGCACCCCCTACGAACACGATCCGGATCGTGCCCGCGAGTTGCTCGAAAGTGCCGACCTCGTGGGAGTCGAGATCGATTTCTACACGCCGGTTGGCCGCTATGTGCAGGATCGCCAGATCGCCGAGGCGATGGTCCCCATGCTGGAGCAGGCAGGCTTCACCGTGAACCTGCAGACGCCGGAATGGTCGACCCTTTGGTCGAACGTGCAGTCGGGGGGCGTGCCCTTCTACTATATGGGGCGCGGCCAGATGCTCGATCCGTCGCGCGCGCTGCACCAGTATTTCCGCACCGACGGCAGCCCGCGGCTCGACTTCTCGGACCCGGAGCTGGATGAGCTGTTTGATGCCGAGCGCCAGGAGTTCGATCCGGATCGGCGGCTCGAGCGGATGCAGGAAGCGATCGCCGCACTGACAGAGGCCGCGCCGGCGCATTTCCTCTGGCTGCATCAACTGGCCTGGGGAGTGTCCGAGGGGATCGACTATACCCCGCGCCCTGCGGATCGCGTCGATGGCTGGGACATCCATGTCCGCGCCGGCGACTGATTGAGCGCTCGGGGCGCGGGGGTGCACCGCCGCGCCTTGGCAGAGCGACGGGAGGTTCGGGATGTTGGGCTACATCACGCGGCGGCTTCTCGGGGTCATTCCCGTATTGCTGATGGTGTCGCTGATTGTCTTCATGCTGATGCACGCCGCCCCCGGCGACCCGGTCAGCATGCTGATCAGCGACGAGGCGAGCCCCGAGGATCGCGCCCGCGTCGCGGCCGCGTGGGGGCTCGATCAGCCGGTATGGGTTCAGTATCTGAACTTCCTGCAGAACGCGGTCATGCTCGATTTCGGGGATTCGTTCCGGTACCAGCAGCCGGTGATCGACCTGGTCCTCGAGCGCCTCCCCGCCAGTCTCGAACTCGCGCTCTACGCCACACTCATGGCGGTGATCGTGGGCATCCCGCTCGGGATCTGGGCCGCGGCACGCCCCAATTCCATCGTGGATACACTCGCCTCCTTCGGCGGGTTCTTCGGGATCAGCATGCCGAATTTCTGGCTCGGGATCATGCTCATCCTGATCTTCGCGGGGCAGCTCAACCTGCTCCCTTCGGGCGGGCGCATGTCATGGGGAGACGAGATCCCGCGCCTCACCGGTTTCCTGACGGTCGATGCAGTGCTTCAAGGCCGCTGGGGGGAACTCCGGCTGGCCTTCGTGCATCTGCTCTTGCCGACCGTGGTGCTCGGCACGGCGATGACCGGGATCATCATGCAGCTCACCCGCGCCTCGATGCTGGAAAATCTCGCCGAGGACTATGTCATGACAGCGCGCGCCAAGGGTGTGCGGGCTCGGACGATCCTGTGGCTGCATGCGTTTCGCAACGCCCTCGTCTCGGTCATCACGATCATCGGGCTCGAGTTCGGCGCTCTGCTCTCGGGCGCGATCATCGTCGAGACCATCTTCTCCTGGCCTGGCATCGGGCAGCTTCTGATCCAGGGCATCGGGGCGCGCGACTTGCCTCTGATCACCGGCCTGGTGATCATATACACCGCACTCTTCGTGCTGCTCAACCTGTTGATCGATGTGCTCTACACGATCGTCGATCCGCGAATCCGGATGCGCTGACATGAATGCCGAGACACTCAGCTTTGACGAACGCTTCGGCTACCTGCTGCAGCCAAAGGCGCTGTTCGGCCTGATGATGCTGGCACTGCTCGTCGCTGCGGGGCTTTTTGCCCCCTGGCTCGCGCCGTTCGATCCGCAGCACCAGAACCTGATGATGGCGCTGACCCCCCCGCAGCCCGCCGGGCCACATCTGCTGGGCACCGATCATGTCGGCCGCGACCTCCTGAGCCGCATCATCTACGGCGCACGCGTGTCGCTCCTGATCGCGATCGCGGTTGTGGGGTTCTCGGGGATCGTGGGCGTCGTGCTCGGGGTCGTGTCAGGGTATTTCGGCCGCTGGGTGGACTCGGTCATTCAAAAGATCCTCGAGGTGTTCTGGGCCTTTCCGCCGCTGCTTCTAGCGATCGCGATCGTGGCGTTTCTCGGTCAGGGACTGGCCATCGTGATCCTCGCGCTCGCCTCGCAGCGCTGGATCCCCTATTGCCGGCTCGCGCGAGCCGAGACCATGACGCTACGCGAGCGGGAATTCGTTGTCGCGGCGCGCTCGCTCGGGGCGGGGCACATCCGCCTGCTGCGCCGCCACATCCTGCCCAATGTGCTTCCATCCACCATCGTGGTCGCGACCTTCGCGATGGCCACCGCGATCATCTCGGAGGCGGCGCTGTCGTTTCTCGGCCTCGGCGTGCCGCCCGCGATCCCGACCTGGGGCGGGATGCTCGCGGATGCGCGAAGCTACATCTCGACCTCGTGGTGGATGGCCCTGTTTCCGGGGCTGTGCATCTTCGTGACCGTGCTGGGGATCAACCTGCTGGGCGATGTGCTTCGGGCCCGCTTCGACCCCAAGATGAAGAGCCACTGACAGCGAAAGGACATCCATGCTCGAACGTCATCACATAACCGATCGCGACGGCGCGCGGCGCGCCGAGATCGTGGCAAGCCCCGATCTGATCTTCCTTTCGGGCGTGCAGCCCGAGACCACCGACGGTGACGCCAAGGATCAGATGCGAAGCGCGCTCGCCCGGCTCGACGCGCTGCTCGACGAGATGGGCGAGGACCAGCGCTCGATCTTCGTGATCCATGTCTGGCTAAAGGACATGCGCTATTTCAGTGCGATGAACGCGGTCTGGAACGAGTGGGCCGATGCCGACGCTCCGCCGGCGCGCACCTGCGTCTCGGGTGAGTTGTCGCGCCCCGACCTTCTCGTCGAGCTTATCGCCACCGCCTGCCGCAGCGGGGGCGCGCGATGACCCTCACCCGTATCGGCCCGGTGCTGCGCCCCGGCGCGCCGCGTATCCATCTTGGTGCGGCCTGTCCGCAGATGATCTCGATCTGCCTGACCGCGCCGGACAAATCGGGGGACATGGGCGAACAGACCCTGGCGATCCTCGATGTCATCGAGGGTCATCTGCGCGACCACGGCGCCGATCGTCGCGCGATCGCGATGGCGCAGGTCTGGCTCGCCGATATCCGCCAGCATGATGCCTTCAGCGCGGCGTGGAATGACTGGATCGATAGCGAGCATGTGCCGGCGCTCTCGGTGGTCGAGGCGGCGGCGTCGAAGCGCGACTCGCTCGTTGAAATCCGAGCCTATGCGGTCGCGGGATGACGAGCGCGTGCGCAACGGTCGAGACGGCGGGATCGCCCTTGCTCGCGCTCGAGGAACTGCGCGTGAGCTTCAGCCGGGGGCGGATCGAAGCGGTCAAGGGTGTCAGCCTCGCGCTGCGCCGTGGCGAGGTGCTCGCGCTCGTCGGTGAGTCGGGGTCGGGCAAATCCGTTACGGCAAAGTCGCTCCTCGGGCTGACCCGCTACACGGGCGGAACCGTTACGGGCGGCCGCGCGCTCTGGCATGGCGGGAACGACACCGTGACCGATCTGCTCGCCCTGCCCGAGGCGCGGCTCGAACGGCTGCGCGGTGACCGCATCGCGATGATCTTCCAGGAGCCGATGACATCGCTCAATCCGGTTCTCACCATCGGCTATCAGCTCACCGAGTCGGTGATCCGGCATCATGGGCTGAGCCGGGCACAGGCCGATGCCCGCGCTCTCGAAGCACTCGAGCAGGTGCGCATGTCGGATCCCGCGAAGCGGCTGGGTCAATTCCCCCACGAGCTGTCGGGCGGGATGCGCCAGCGCGTGATGATCGCCATGGCGTTGATGTGCCGGCCCGATCTGCTGATCGCCGATGAGCCCACGACCGCGCTCGACGTCACCGTGCAGGCCGAAATCCTCGCCCTGCTCAAGACGATCCAGCGCGAGACCGGCATGGCGGTGCTCTTCATCACGCACGACATGGGGGTGGTCGCCGAGATCGCCGATCGCGTCGCGGTAATGCTCGCGGGCGAGATCATCGAGGAGGGATCGGTCGGGCAGGTCTTTGCCGCGCCCCGGCGGGATTACACGCGGCAACTGCTCGACGCGGCACCGAAGCTTGGCACCGCGCCCGTGGCGCCGGTGCGCCATCCGGACCCCGGGGCCGCAGCACTCAGCGTGCGCAACCTGCGGGTTCGGTTTCCGGTGCGCAGCGGTCTGCTGCGCCGCGTGACCTCGGAGCTTCACGCGGTGGAGGACGTCTCCTTCGACGTCGCCGCGCGCGAGACACTCGCGATCGTCGGCGAGTCCGGATGCGGAAAATCGACGACTGCAAAAGCGATCCTGCGCCTGATCGAGGCCGACTCCGGCGAAATCCTCCTTGACGGGCGCGATATCTGCGCTCTGCCGCATCACGAGTTGAAGCGCGCGCGACGCGGATTGCAGATGGTGTTTCAGGATCCCTACGCCTCGCTCAATCCCCGCATGCGGATCTTCGACACGGTCGCGGAGCCGTTCCGGATCCATTCCAGCCAGAAACCGCGCCAGCTGCGCGCGACCGTTCTCGAGTTGCTCGAACGGGTGGGACTGTCACCCGAGATGGCGAACCGCTTCCCGCACCAGTTTTCCGGCGGGCAGCGCCAGCGCATCGCCATCGCACGCGCGCTCGCCCTGCGCCCGCGGGTCATTATCGCGGATGAGCCGGTCTCTGCACTCGACGTATCGATTCAGGCACAGATCCTCGAGCTGCTGCGCGAAGTTCAGGACGAGTTCAATATCGCGCTCCTGTTCATTTCGCACGACATGGGCGTGGTCGAAAAGGTCAGCGACCGCATCGCGGTGATGCATATGGGCGAGATCGTGGAGATAGGCCCGCGTGACGAGGTCCTGTCCGACCCGCGCCATTCCTACACACGCCGCCTCCTCGACGCAGTGCCGGTCGCGCACCCCGAATTGCGCCGCGTGCGTGATGCTGACACGCGCACGGTCGGGAGTCCCGTATTTGCACCTGGCGCCAGAGAACCCTCCGCACCGCTCGAACCGGTCCGGGACGGTCACTTCGTGCGCCCGGATGCCGGATAGCCAGCCGCTGACCCTGGCGACCGCAATCCGCGGCGCGATTGGGCAGGGCGTGTCGATCCCGGACCAAATGGGGCCATTGCCCGTCACCTGCCCGCGTACACCGGGCCAGTCGTTCGGAAGGTCTGTCGTGTAACAATCAACGTGGCGAGGAGATCGGACGATGCGCAAGTCCCGCTTCACCGAAGAGCGGATTGGCGCGACCTCGCAGGAATATGCGGCCGGGGCGAAGCTCTCTGAGCTGTGCCGCAAGTACGGGATGTCGGATGCGATGCTCGGCAACGCCGGCCTGAAAGGGCTGCGGGCAATATAGAGTCCTGACGGTTCGGCACGAGGCCCTCATCGGTCCGGGGCGAATGCCGGACCGCACCTCCGTGCCGCGGTGAGGAGGCCGATGGAAGCGCATCGGTTCACGCAAGGGGGTTCTGTCTCGAAGGTGGTGGAAATTCGTGAGCGGCGATCTCCAGCGTGTTCACGGTTACGGTTTCATGCGGCGAGGTCAATGGGCTGGTCGGCGAGCGGCTGGTCGAGGGTTTCCCAGCCATCGA
>LFIK01001872.1_pt1 | contig 16851 bp, 10 predicted proteins | sample 643401 | NCBI WGS metagenome assembly LFIK01 (sample SAMN03777447, study PRJNA286221) | soda lake metagenome | biome: soda lake; feature: Kulunda steppe; material: water; isolation source: sample T5-Br brine of Lake Tanatar-5 | place: Russia: Kulunda steppe | collected 2010-07
ATCAAACCGTCCGCCGCCCGCGTCAAACCGGGGTCCACCGCGCGCCCGCCGTCTAGAAAGTAGTCGGGCACCTCCCGGCCGTAATGGATGTTGCCTTCAAAAACAGCTCCGGATCCGGCTTCCCCCCGGACGAAATCATCGTCGGGCGCAAGTTCACTCAACAGGATATTGTTCGCGATCGCCACGCGCGTGGGCGCCAGCGTTCTCCCCCTGGAGCCCAAGCCTTCCGCCAACTCCAGAGAAAGCCCCGGGGCATTGATGATCGTGTTGAAGGCGACGATTACGCCGTCGGGGGCCTCGAAACGACCGAGCGGCGCTCCCGGAATTCCCGCCCCCAACGATATCGCCGCCTGGGTCCAGGTCCCGGCGCCTTCCAGGTAATTGTTGACCACCACTTGTCCTCGGCCGACCAGCCAGATCCCGCCGGTCTCCTCCCCGGGCTCCCCCAGAAAGAAATTCCCTTCCACCAGATTGGCCTGCCCCTTACGCAAAGTCAGCGCTCCCTCGTTCCGCCGAAAGGTATTGTTCCGAAAGGCATTGCCTCCCGACCGGTTTGAAATCAGTTCCTCCCCTTCACATCCGGCAAAGAGATTCCGTTCCACCACGGTGTAGGAGTTGGAGTATGCAGCCTGACTCGTTCCAATCCGAATCGTCTCCCACCCGTCCCCATCCGCCGCGCGCCGGTCGAGAAAATGATTGTTCCGAATGCGATGGTGGTCCGGCGACATTCCGCTTCGGAAGATTTCCAGGGTCGGCCCGGCGTGACTCTTCCCGCGAAAGGTGCACCACTCCACTTCATGATTCTGCCCGCGCAGGGCCACCCAATTGTAGGCGATGTCGTGATCGCCCGGATTATAATCTTCGATCACAACGCCATTCAGCCGCATTCGCTGCCCCTGGAGAAAGACCACCGCGCCTCCATCCAAAGCCCCGTCCTTGAAATGAACTCCCTCGAGAAGCAGATCATTGCCGCGCAACACCAGCGACGACATTCCGGCGAAGCGAACCCCACCCGGCGTCGCCGGCCGGATCCGGATCGGCTCGTCCCGACTTCCCTGCCCCGCCAACGTCAGACGCTGATCACGCCAAACGCCATCGCCCAACTCCAACACATCCCCCGGCTGCGCACTCGCCACCGCCGCTTCCAAATCCGAACCGGCTCCGGTTTCGATGACCCGGACCGCCCCTTCAACATCCGCCGACTCTGCGGTGGCCCTTATTGCGCCACCCCAGGCAAAGGTCGCCATAAACAAGGCCGCCACGATCCCTCGCTCCCAAGACCGCTTCCACATCGAAGCCCGATAACTTACGGTAAACATAACTTTCACCTGATAAAAACAGTCAAAACCGAAGGAGGTTCCCGCCGGAATCGTTAGGCGCCAGGTGGCCGCGGCATGACATCGAACTTCCGCGCCAGCCAAAACCGGCACGGATCCGACAACTCCTCCACCACCTCATCCTCGTCCGCGATTTCCGACCTGAGATACGTCTGGACTCCCGTCCACCCCGTCGCCTCCAAATCCTCCTCGATTTCCTGTTGATTCGGCACATGGACAAACACCATGCCATGCGGGCCTTCCTCATAGACATCCCCGAACTCCATTCCCGCCGGCAACGGCCGATTCGCCTCTTCCTCCCAAAAATCCCGGTATTCCTCCATCTCCCGGTCGTGAGTCGTAAAAATGAATACCCCTTCAGAGCGCAACACCCGCCACACTTCCCTGAGTGCCGCCCTCCGCCTCTCGCGTCCGGGAATCTGCATCAACCCGCCAAAACCGAAAACCACTCCGTCGAATGCGGTTTTCGGGTACGGCAGCTCGGTCGCATCTCCGACCGTAAAGCCGACGCGCCGCTCCGTGAAAGCCGCATGTTCCTTCGCCACCTCGATCATTCCGGCGGACACGTCCAGCCCCTCCACGTTGCAAAACCCGCGGTCCCACAACCCGAACGCCACTCGCCCGGCCCCACACCCGAGATCCAACAGACGGTGTTCCGGCTCAAAAAATTGCCGCAACAACACTTCCTCCGAATTCCAAAGCCCCATCCGCGACAACGCCTCCCGATAGTGCTCCACGAACTCCGGCGCATCACAAATCCGTCCCACATCGCCCGTCGTCAAAGGATGGCTCTCTCCCGTTTCCCCATTCATAAATTACCCAGAATATTGCCCGCCCCCATACGCGTCAACTTAAGCCGCTTTACAGCTTGTTTTAAATAAGTAAAAAAAAGATTCCGCCCCCTTGATTTCCCCGCGAAACGGCGGATATTGATCACAGGTTTCCGCAACCGCTTAAGGTCCGCGCCCTACGGTAGGATTTAAGCGCGAAGGAATCGCCGGACGACGTTACCCGGCGGTTTTCATCGGAAACCTATTTTTTTTGCCCGTCCCAACCCGCGAATGGACAGGCTAAAGCCTGCACTCTGAACCGATCTTCTGCGGAAGCGGACCTCCCTGGGTTAGAGTGCGCGCTTTTAGCGCGTATCGTTGGATCGGAGAAAGGATCGACAGGCTGAAGCCTGCACTCTTACCGATCCGCCGGGGCAAAGCCAAGCGCCCCCGGTTCCCGTCCATCCACACCCTTCTCGAAAAAACATTTTGCCCTTTTCGAGGTTGATCACAAGATTCCCCCCATGAGCGAAGAGATTTTTGCTTCCCGCACCAATAAAGAAGAAGTCGAACTGGGACACGTGTTGCGCCCGAAATTCGATGCCGATGGCTTGATTCCCTGTATCACGACTGATGCGAAAACGGGAGAAATCCTGATGTTCGCCTTTATGAACGCGGAATCGCTGCGCCTGACCATCCAGACGCGAAAGGCCAGTTATTGGAGCCGCTCCCGCAACAAACTTTGGGTCAAAGGCGAAGAGTCCGGCCTCGTCCAAAAGGTCCAGGATATCTACGTCGATTGCGACCAGGACGTCATTATGATCAAAGTGGAAGTCACCGGCGAAGGCTGCTGCCACAACGGCTACCGCTCCTGCTTCTACCGCAAAGTCGCCGACCCCGACACCTTCGCCCTCGAACCGGCCATCACGGAAAAGGCGTTCGACCCCAAAAAGGTTTACGCCAAGTAGGCGCTCAGAGGGCGGGAAAAGGGCTTCCCCGTCCGCGCTTAACACGAAAACGGCGCAGCAACGCGAAAAGCAAAACGCCCCCGCCGAAGACCGCAGCATACGCAGCAGGTTCCGGAACTTGCCCCGCCATAATGGGCTCGCCCGGAGCACTATTCCAACCCCAGTCGTGGACGGTCAGTTGTTCGGCTTCCGGGCTGTGGCTGATCCTCATCCAGGCAAAAACCATTTCCTCATCCCAAGAAACTTCGAGAGCCAGAAACATATCGGTTTGGTCGAAAAAATCCCCGCGTGGCTCCGGAGCCGTATCGTCGTCACCGTATCGTGCCAATACTCGGGCATCATCCCAATTGGATGATGCGTCAATCGGCTCGCCAAAGCCCAGCCCTTGAACTAAGGCGAACTCATTGTGGGATACAGTCCGAAAGTCTAAAGAGGGGTCCCTAAATGGCAATCCCAAGTTAAAGGAACCGAAAGGACTGCTAATGAGCGCCACGGTGTCGCCAATACCGCCGATCGCAAATTGAAGCGAGTCCCCCGAACCTTGAGCAATGGTCTGGTCCTGAACACCGGAATAAATAATCACCGCACTCCCGTGGTTTGGAATCCACAAGAAGAGGGAAAACACTGCCAAAGTCGTGTTAAATGGAAAAATTCGGTGCAACAATTTCATAGTTTTTTAAAGTGTTAGTTTCTCATTGAACGGGAACAACACGGAGACTGCCGTTCTCTAAAAACATTGCGGAATTCCAGTTACCATCGTCCTCATCCGCCACAACAATTTTGATAAGATACTACTTACCTGATTCCACGGTTCCCTGATCCCCGTCAAGCTTCCGTCGACGACTCCGCCAGTCGCCATGAGCCGACCGGTGAAATCCGAGTATCCAAACTCACATGGCAACCAAGTATTGGGATAGCAGCCTTAACTAAGGATTCTGCGAAAACTTAAAGATGGTCCTTCGTCCTATTATCCAGATTGGGATTTTTATTAAGTTCCAGAATACATCCACAGAAAACGGTCAAATACATTTGTATGGTTTACTTTCTTCTTACAAAGCGAGGTTCGTGGTCCCGCGCTAGGGAGTAGACCCAGTCGGTTTCAAATTGCCGTGCTGCCTGATTAAGTGTGTCAGACATGCAAAAAGGATGGCGGGGTAGGAAAACAGAATCGGGACTCAACGAGCGAAGGGCTGGCTCCGCTCACGCAAGGCTCTCTGTCCACGTTTCGCGAGTCCCCGGGTTCGGAGCCCTACAGTTTCTCCACCTGGATTTTCTCCGCCACCGGCAGGCTCAACACCACCTGACCGCCCGCTGATCGCGTCAATACCACGGTTTTCCCCACGGGGTCTCGTTCCGACAACTCCACCTCCGCACCGGGCTGCAACTGTTTTTCTTCCAAAAAATGGAGAAAGGCCCGGTCCTGATCCAACACGCGCGCAATCCTCACCCTGCCCCCTGGCTCACATTGGTCCAAACCGAACAGAGAGCGCTTTTCCAACTCTCCGTTCGCCCCCGGAATCGGATCCCCGTGAGGATCGACCGTCGGATGCCCCAGGAGCGTTTCGATTCGCCCCAGAACTTCCTCCGATACCGCGTGCTCCAAACGCTCCGCCTCTTCGTGAACTTCCGACCAGCCCATCCCGAGAATTTTGACCAAAAACAGCTCGATAACCCGGTGGCGCCTCAGCACATCCAGGGCCAGGGCCCGCCCGCTCGGCGTCAAATTGACCCCGACCCGGGCTTCATACTTCACCAATTGCGCTTTCTCCAGCGACTTGATCATCGTCGTCGCGGTGCCGGGCGACACCTCGAGCGCGGTGGCCAAAACTCCCATACCGACCGGCTCACCGGGATGGTTCTGCTCTTCAATCAGGATTTGCTTGATATAATTCTCGACGGTGCTGGTCGCCATAAGAAACACAACTCTGCCCCTCACTCTCCAAAAGGAAAGCAAAAGAAACATCTCTCCTTAAAACGCAGTGCATCCCGAAGTTGTCGCCTATTTTCCGGCGTTCTTGAGAGCCCTGCAATAGGCTACTGACCTGTCGCGGCGTAGCCCGTAGGGCGGAGACGGAAGTCGCCTTTCCTGCGGGCTTCGCCCGGAAATTCGGCGCGGAGCGCCGCAGGGAGCGGCGACTTCAGTCGCCGGACGTGAGAGGCAACTTCGGGATGCACCGCTTAAAACGACAGGCTCAAACCGGCCGTCACGTTCCGCCCCGGCAACGGAGCGAATTCCTTCACAAACGAGGTGTGGGGACGCGCTTCCTCGTCGAGTAAATTCGAAACCCGCAAAAACCCTTCCCACTCAATTCCGTCCAGAAGCCAACGCCGCCCCGCGCTCAGCCCGGCCATGGTGTAGCCGGAGGTTTCCCGCTCAAATCGCGCCGTCCGCGTCTGCCGCATCGAATGCCGGACATCCGCGCCCATAAAATATCCATTCGTCTCATACATAAGTTCCGTCCCGAACCGTAACGGCGGGATCCGCGGCAGCGAATCCCCTTGGTCGCGATCTTCGGTCCAAACCCAGTCCGCCTGCAACGTCCAGTCGAGCGAACGGATTTCCCGCTGCGCCTCGTCCAACAAATGGAAGGTCACTTCCGCCTCCGCCCCGAGATAATACGCGCGGGTCAACTGGTAGCGTGTGACGTCGAGGAATTCATTATCCTCACCCTGGTCATCCCGTTCATCCAGAAAAGCCTGGTCCACATCTTCTCTTTCCACGATCTCAAAGGTCCCGTCCTGGTTCTCGAACGCCATCTCCCCGGTGCGCCGGAGACTCACGAAATCCGGAAACATTTGCCCGAACCCGCTGATTTCACCGGTCACACGGCCATTCGTGCGCCGCAGCGCCACGTCCAAACCGAAGGCCCGCTCCTTGTCTAAATCCTCCGTGAAAACATGATCGCTCAGCTCATAGGCGAACGTTCCCACATGCGGCCCGTCAGCGTAAAGTTCCTGGGCGTTGAGGAGCCGTTCCGTATAGCTGGCGGTGATTCCGGCCTGCCAATTCTCCGCGAGATCCCACAGAACTCCCCCCGCTCCACTGTAACCGACCTCCCGATACGCATCCGGAATCTGCGGATCGGCCACCAGTTCGTCCCGCTCGAACCTCTCCGGCGAAATCCGCTTGTGCTCCACCCGCGCCCCGAGTTGCCAGGTCAAGTCGTTGACCCGCCATTCCTCCAAGCCGAACAACCCGTAGGTCCAGGTGTCGGTCGGCCTCAAAAAAGCTTCGTCCCCGGTCGCCTCGAACTTGCTGTAACCCACCTCAAACCCGAAGCCGCCTTCCATCACCCCAACCGGACGATGCGTCGCCTCCACCCGGCTTTCGAACCCGCGATTGCGAAACACGGTCGCCACCTCGCCATCCTCCAGCTCCGCGTGCTCATAGTCGGCCACCCCTCCGCGCCAGTGCACCGATTCCAAGAAATTCACCGAGTCCGTGAGTTCCCCGCGCAAATCGAGCCGCTTTTGATCGAGTTCAATCGTCACCCGCTCATCCAATTGCCGGGACACCAGCGGCGAACCGTCCGCGCCGATCCCGACCACTTCGTTCTCCACTTCGAATCCCAGGCCGTAATTCGTTCGAAACCGGCTCACCGCGGCCCCAATCGACCCGCGCGGAAGGAAACGAGTCGCCCCCACAAAAAACTCGTCCGTATTCACATGACTGTTTTCCAGGGTCCCCCGCTCCTGCTGTGCCTGCAGTTCGGGATCCTTCGCGGCGAATCCCGGAATGGAAACGTCCCCCGTCCGCCGCCGGAGCCCTCCCACGGTTACCTCCACTGGCAGCACTCCGGTTTGGAGCGAGAACGAACCCGTGGTCCCATCCGACACGCTTTCGTACTGCCCTTCAAAAGTCCCCTCGACCGGACCCGCGGCCGGTGTGATCGGAATGATATTGTCGATCGCGTTCACGACTCCCCCGACCGCGCTCCCTCCGTAAAGGAGACTCGCTGGGCCCCGCACGACCTCCACCTCCGCCAACCGGTAGGGCTCGATCGCCACCGCATGGTCGAGGCTGCCGGCGGAAGCATCGATGGTGTCGACCCCGTTGCGCAACACCCGAATACGGTGATTGCTGAACCCGCGCACGATCGGTCGGCTCGCTCCCGGAAAATAACTGGTGCTGGCCACTCCGGGCAATCCCTCCAAGGTTTCCCCGAGCGAAGCTTCCCGACGCCGAACCAACGCCTCCCGGTCCAGCAACAAAACCGGCTGGGCGAAATCCTCCATCGACCGCAACAGGCCTCCCTTAACCAACACCGGCGCAAGATCATGCACCGCCCCGTCCGCTTCCGTTGGTTCCGCCTCCGCTTCAGCCCACCCTCCCAGCGGAAGACCAGCCACCAAGCCACTGCCCCAAATCATTCGAAGAACCCTTGAACGCTTAAACATTGATCGAGCCAAGTCTTTGTTTTTTCATTAGTCAATATCTTTTTTGACTACTCAAACTCACTTCCATTATGGCCCGAAATGCCTTTTCCCGGTCGCCCCTTCCTCTACGGGTCGGCCAATGCATCCCGCTATATGTTGTCGCCTATTGTCCGGCGTTCTTGAGAGTCCCTGCAATAGGCGACTGACCTGTCGCGGCGTAGCCCGTAGGGCGGAGACGGAAGTCGCCATTCCTTGCGGGCTTCGCCCGGTATTTCTCGGCGCGGAGCGCCGCAGGGAGCGGCGACTTCAGTCGCCGGACGAGAGAGGTTGACAATTTCGGGATGCACCGCGCAACGGCCCCCTTCGCAGGCGCGATTGATCCTGACTCTGCCGGATTAGGAGGATTTCCCACCATTCTTGACTGTCCCCCGTTAGCCGTTCCCTATCACCCTATTGCATGCTCGTCGTTAAACGATAAAGTCACGAGGCGGCACAAACCGGCAGGCAGGCGGTCGAACCGTGCTCATCAGCAACCGAAAGTCGGCTTTACGTTCACTTTCCTCTCTGATTACTTCCATCTCGGATGCCTTCCCACATTTTACGCGATTTCACGGATATGCTGCTGGATGCCGGGCCCGCTTTCGCGGTGGCGCTGGTGCTGGCCGCTGGCGCGATCGTCTGGACCCGGCGATCGCAACGCCTTCAAACCCTTTTGCAGCGCATCGGAAGTTCCCTCCCGCTCGCCGCCTTGGCAGGCGGCATTCTCCCTGGCTGCGCCCTCAGCACCCTCCCCCTCGCTTTTGTGTTGCGGCAACACGGAGCGCGCGTCGGCACGCTGACCGCGTTCATGGTTACGTCCGCCGTGCTGGGTCCCTCTTCCATCATCCTGACCGCCCTGCTGCTCGACTGGCAACTCACGTTAATGCGGATCTTCCTCCCCCTCGGCGCCGTTCTCGTGCTGGGTAGCCTGATGAATCTTTTCGCGGGCCAACGGCTCTTCTCCCTCCCGCCGGTGGCCAAAACGGAACTCGCCACCGCGCATCCCGTGACGGCCCCCGCCACCGCCTCCTGCTGCACATTTTCGCATTTAGAAAATTCGGACGGCTCACAAGAACACCTCCACTCCGCGCCAGAGGGCCTTTCCCGCCCGGAAACCAAACCCTTCATCCCTTCCGGCCATGACCATGGCCACCATGGCCACCATCATCATCCCGATTCATTCGGAGCCACCATCCTCGCCATGAGTCGCACCCTGATCCCCCTCCTGGTGGTCGGCCTGCTTGCCGCCTCGATGATCCGGCACTGGGTTCCCTCCGAATGGATCGAGAACTCGCTCCAACACGGGGGTTTTGCCTACCTGATCGCCGTCGGAGCCGGAATACCGGCTTACGTCTGCGAAGGCGGAGAAGTGCCGCTCACCCTCGCACTCTTGAACCTCGGCGTCGGCCCGGGACCGGCTTTCACCTTCATGCTCTCCGCCGTCGGGACCTGTCTGCCCACTTTGTTGGTGGCCCCCCGAATCATCGGCAAAGGGGCCACTGCGGCCTACGCCTCTTTCTGGGTCATTTTCACCATTGGCGCGGGCCTCCTCGTGGCCGCGTTGTACACCCCCTTGAATTGAACTGGCCACCGCCGCGCGCTCCGTTTTGTCTCTCCGGAATGCGAGTGTTGTTAATTGGCAAAACCTGGCCCGAACCGGGTTCCAGCGCGGCCGGAGGTCGGACCTTAGCGCTTTTGCGGACCTTTCGCGAGGCGGGCTGGCCGACGGCATTCGCCACGGCGGCGCAGGCCTCTCCCCACGCCACCGACCTCGAAGCCGCCGGAATCGACTGTCACAAAATCGCGGTTAATCACGCCAGTTTCGATGCCTGGGTGCGGGTGTTGACTCCCGATCTCGTCGTTTTCGACCGCTATATGATTGAGGAACAGTTTGGTTGGCGGGTGGAGCAAAATTGTCCCGGCGCGATGCGCGTGCTCGACACCAGCGACGTGCATTCCCTCCGTGAGGCCCGGCGCCGCCAGCTCAAAGAAGGCGGCGATTTGGACCTGCTGAACGACATCGCCCTGCGCGAGGTGGCGGCAATTTTCAGGTCCGATTTGAGTCTGATGATTTCCGAATACGAAATAGACCTTCTGAAGAACGTGTTCCAGGTCCCGTCAAGCCAACTGACTTATCTGCCCCTGATGTTGCCGGAGCCAGACGAGGATTCCCCGGGCTTTGAGGCCAGGAAGCACTTTGTCATGATTGGAAATTACCTGCACGAACCCAATTGGGACGCAGTGCAATGGTGCTGCCAAGACATCTGGCCGCTGATTCGGGCCAAACTCCCGGCGGCGGAACTTCATATTTTTGGCGCCTATGAACCCGCCAAAGCGCGCCAGCTGAGAAACGAAGGCACGGGCGTTTTTATTTCGGGGCGGGCCGGGGACGCGGTCACCACGCTCAGCGGCTACCGGGTAAATCTCGCCCCCCTCCGCTTCGGAGCGGGGCAGAAGGGAAAGGTCGCCGACGGTTTCCTTTCGGGAACCCCGACCGTCGCCACGCCGATCGCGGCCGAATCGATGAACGGTCCGATCGATTGGGGATGCCCGATTGTGGCGGAGCCGGAAGCCTTCGCCGAACTCGCCGTCACCGTTCACGAAGATGCCCGGACGTGGGAACGCGTCCGCCAACAAGGATTTGCGATCGCCCACCAACGACTGAGCGCCGACGCATGGAAACCCCGCCTGGTCGAACGATTGCAACAGTTGGTCCAATCCGGGCCGGCGCAGCGGCACGAGCACTTTATCGGCCGAATACTCCGTCACCATCACCACCGCAGCACGGAGTTCATGAGCCGCTGGATCGAAGCGAAAAATTCATGAGTCAGTGCGGATCCCATACCGGCCTGGCGCAAAGATGCCCTTCGGATCCAACGCCCGTTTAATCGAACCCCAAACCTCTTGCCGATCCAAGGGAATCCCTGTCTTCCGCGCCTGCTCCTCGATATCCATCCGGTGCGGCCCATACCCCAATTCAACCAACCAGTCATACAAGGCCCGCTTGCATGCGTGAGCCCGTTTCACTGAAGCCGGATCGGACCGGTCGAACATCATCATGACAATTCCGGCGCCAAACATCTCAACCGCGACAATTGGATACATCTTGTGACGGAGGCAAATGTCCTCAACCAGGCAAAAAACCTGAAGCAGGTGCCTCGAATGGCCCATCGGAATCCCGGGCAAAAAACTGGTCATTCCCGTGCTCGTCTCATCCAGATTGTAGAAATATTCGTGCGGCCGATTCGCGTCTTCATAGAGCCCTCCGAGACGCTTCCAATTCACCCGCCCTGAAGCGGCGAGCATAACCGATTGGGCAAACTCCGGATACGAATCCAAGTTGGCCATGGCATCATCATCGACCGTAATCGAGTCCGAATCGATCAGGTCCGGCACTTCCCTCAGGAGACGTTCCCGAAACTCGCGCACCCGGTAATCCGTCAGCCCGCAAGCCCCAGTAATCACGCTGTTCAACACGAGTCTTCCGCGCGGCACCACACCGCGAAGTCCTCGTTTCTCCTTCTCGACGACATTCTTCTCCGGCGGCTCCAACTCCATGCCGATCCGGGTGCATTCCGGGTCCAAAAGGCCGCTGTCGCAAAGGTCCTTGGCAAAAGAAAAAACCTCCTTCAAGGCCGCCCTCGGAAAAGTTCCGTAAACCAGGGACGTTTGTTCTCCTCTTTTTCTAAGCCTGAAGACCAACGATGTCACCAGTCCAAAATTGGATTGCTCAAACGCCTGTCGCAGATCCGGGCCCACTCCCGGATTCGAATAAAACGCTGGAGCCGTCGAATCCAATCCTGCCTTCTCCCCCCAATCGTAGCCTTTCTCTGCCCCTTCCACAACCCGCGGCCAACTGCCACCCACCCGGACCTTTTCTCCGTTGGCGAGGAGCACCTCCAGCCCCAGAATATCTTTGGCGCGTGACCCAAATACGCCATCTCCGCGATCCAAACAATTTCCCATTAGGGACAGCCTCCCGTACCCACCAGTTGGATTAATCATCAGATCCGGGTGATGGACGGAGAGAAATTCACTGACTTGCCCCTGGGTGGTTCCGGGAGACACGACCACGTAACGCTCTTCCGGATCCACATGGAGGATCTGATCGATATCTTGCATGTCCACCACCACACAGTGGTTTTCCACCGGCAACGTTGAGCCTAAACTCCAATTCCTCCCGGTGCTCACCGGATACAAACAAATCTCACCGTCGGACTGATTCGCGACGGCGACGATTCGCTCGACTTCCCCCAGATTTCTCGGCCGAATGGCGATACGGATGCTTCTGGTAAACGCGGTAGCATTCGACTCGTATCGGCTCAGCAGCGCTCCACACTTGATTCTCCCCGGCGGGATGCCGGCTTCAATGAAAGCTTGCACAACCGGCGGCGTCGGCTCCGTTTCAAGCTGCAACGCGGATTCCACCTCGCGCTTGTCATTCAAAAGCTGTTCCTCAGATTGATGCGCCAACCTCACTATGAACGGCTGATCCACGAGCGACTCCGGTTCCATGACAAGGTCCCCTCGCTCGACATTCTGTACCACGTCACGAAAAGAGGAAAGCTGCCTCACGCGATCCACCCCCAAAACTCCCGTCACGAGGCCGGGCCGGTGTGCCAGAGGCACGGAAGGCATCAACATCGCCTGGGCCTCATCTTCGATCGCCTCCGGAAGATCACGCGAATTGCCGAAATTCCGATAAGCCTCCATCACGAGGTCAAAGGCGTTCAGGTCGCCCGAAAAGCGGTAGAAATGAGCCAGATTCGCGCCGGGAAGCCGTGCACCCACCTCGATCGGAACCACCCCGCGTAAGGGATCCACTTTCACCTCGCAATGAACCGGGCCCACGGAAATCCCAAGAGAACGTGATGCCGTAACCGCAACGTCTATGACCTCTTTCACCTTCTCACTCTGGGTACGTATTCGATGAATACTTCTTTTCAGAAAACCAGCTGTATTCTCGTATTCCCAACATCCCATAATCACAAACCGATTCGAACCGAACCAACAAACATCAACAATGTACTCCTCTCCACCGATGTAGTCTTCAACCAGAACTTTTCGGGGCACTTCATTGAAAACGGTGGCCGTGGTCGTGATCGATCGAAAAGCCTCCACGAGAGCGTTTTCGTTCTCACATTTGAAAACGAGATTGGCGCCGGCACTGTTCCTCGGCTTTGCGATCACAGGGTAGCCGTTGGTGGAAGCGTAGTTCACGGCATCTTCCTCCGTCCGGCATTCCCGAAAACCGGGACCGGCCACTCCCGCCTCCCTCCACACCTTCCTCATCGCCGCTTTATCCCGGAACGCGCCCGGAGCCGCCGGAGCGTTGTGGGGCAGCCCCATCTTCCTCGCCAAGTCATTGGCCAACTCCACGCCGGGTTCGGAACCGGGAACCACCGCCACCACTTTGCCCTGTAAATCGCCCTGTGCCATGTGGTATTCGATCATCGACACGGCACGCTTCACGTTGCTCTCAAACTGATAAAGTTTGATGTCCAATTCCCGGAAACAGGACGCCCTTACCATGCAAGAAGGCACGGTGAAAACAGGGAGCACCGAAAACCCCATTTGGCTTGCCGCCCTCGCCAAAGAGACACCCGTGTGCAATGGGTCCACGATTACGATCGTATCCGGTTTACTACGTGTTTTCGATTGGGCCGGGCCGGGAGCAACCAACGTTTTGCGATTTATAGTTTCTAAATTCATGCGACGAAATGCGCTCATGTTTATCTCTGCGAATAATCTCGCGATCCCGATGTTCCACCCGTCGGGGCTTCCCGCGCGCTCCTGCCGGACTCCGACAACACCCCCTGAATTAAGCATCAATGCCCGATTGACCAATTTTTTAAAATACGCACTATGACGTACTTTAAAACCGTTGGCCCTCGTCCACCGAAGGCATATTCGAATCACTACATTATGGCTGAGCGCGTAAAATGGTCCGCTTCCGATTTCGAACAAGTGCTGGAAACCATTCACTCTTTCCATCGCGCCGGTTCGATCACGGCTTTATTTGAACTGGGGTTTCCCGCACTGACTGAACTGATTCCGAACGACCTCATGGTGGTGAGCCATTTTTCGGCCACGGGGGAAGCGCTTAGCCAGTTTGCCCATCCCGAATTCCCGTTTACTCCCGACGAAATCGACTTTTACCAAAGGCACGCGCTGGAGTTCCCCGGCCACGCCTTCATCCGCGACAACCCGCAAACAAAGGTCTTCACTTTGTCCGACTGCCTCCCGCTCGAGGCATGGAAACAACACCCGATTTACCTGAATTGCCGGTCCCGCAGCAAACTTCTGTATTCACTAATCGCTTTCCAGGGCGAAGGTGGCAAGGTGGAGCGGGCCATCTCCCTGGATCGAAAGGATAGGGATTTCACCTCCCGCGACCGCCTGATGTTAACCCATCTCTACCGGCACATTTTCCTGAGTTTGAGTCGCCTGATCAAGAAGCCGAACCAACGGCCTTGGCGTGAGCCCGTTCTCAAGGACTGGCTGGCGACGGAATTGGGAGTGACCAACCGGGAGGCCGAGGTCCTCTCGCTGCTTCGCCTCGGCTTAAACAATTCAGAACTCGCGGATCGGATGAGACTGTCAACAGGCACGGTTCGCAAGCACTTGGAGAACATTTATCGCAAGCTTGGAGTGATCGGCCGACTGCAAGCGGTCCGCCGTGTTGACGAACTAATACAGCGGCGTTAGCCTGCACAAATTTTCCGGCGGACATTTCTTCCGCCGGGACCGCATCTTACACGATGAAACGATCCAACGACGACAGCCAGCTTTTGGCCAGGCTGAGAAACACCACTCGTGAAACGACGGCCACGCGTATTGGGGCACCGTTCCTCGTTCCATGAGCCAGATGCTCATCGTCTTGACCGCCATGGGATTCGGCGCCGGCGATTTCCTGGCCGGCTTGGCTTCGCGGAAAGCGCCGGTGTTGACGGTTTCGCTCTATTCCCAGCTGGTGGCGTTAGCGCTGGCGGCGGTCGCGGCAATCTTTCTCGGCGGCGTTCCCCATCCGGCGAGTATGTTTTGGGGATTTTCGGCGGGAGTCATGGTCGGTCTCGGTATTGTGCGCTATTACCGCGGACTAACCCGGGGATCCATGGGCTGGGTTGCCACCGTGATGGGCGCCTTTTCGGCCATGGTTCCCTTCGTTTTCGGCATAACGATCGGAGAACGCCCCTCAACCATTGCCATTGCGGGAGTGTTTTCAGTTACGGCGGCCCTTTTCCTGGTGATCCAGCGGAAGAATGTCCGGGGGGCGGTTCAGACGGAAAAATCGATTGAAAAACACCGCGTGAATGCCCTCGGAATTCGCGATGGAATCATCGCCGGAACCTGTTTCGGTTTTTCCTTCGTCCTTCTCGGACTGGCCTCAACCACCAACCCCCTTTGGCCGGTGTTAATGACCCTCGCCGGTTCGATCCCCCCCATTCTTGTGTTTCGATTCATCCAGTCGCCCGAACGGGCAAGCCCCCATGGAGCCTGGTCGCTTATCGTCGCTACCGGAATCTGTCAGGCCTTGGCCTTCATCGCGTTCGCGCTTGCGGTGATGGATGGATATATCTCGATCGTCTCCGTCGCCGGAGCCCTCTCACCAGTCGCAACCAGCCTCCTGGCTTATTGGGTTCTTTGCGAACGACTGACCCGTCGGCAAGTCATTGCCGTCGCCGTCGCCATGGCTGGCATCGTCTGCCTGGTCCTCGGATAGACCCAACTTCGGCCGACGCCCGTAGCCGCGTCCGTCAGGACGTGGAGTAGCCGCGTCCGTATGGGCAATACCATTGCGAAATTCATGGAGTCAACCCGGAGGGTTGTTAGCTTGTAGCCCCTAAACTTTTTAGACAACGTCCAAGTCTTCGAAACTTGAGTTACCGGTTGCCTTTTCCAGTCTCCGAAGTACTCTTCCGCATTGTTAAAACACTTCTGCTTAAAGCGGTCGGATGTGCGCACGTAAACTCCAATCACTAATTCGGGAACGAGAGAAGCGAAAAAAGCTCGAGCGACAACTTCGAACTTTCCATGCAAAGCTCTCCTCGACGGAGGATTTCGTTTACCTCCTTAACCTGAAGGGGGAGTTCACTTACGCCAACCAGGCGCTCTTGAACCTCTGGAATCTCAAGTCCGCCGAGGCCCTGGGCAAGGACTTTAAGGCATTGGGTTACCCACCCGAACTCGTCGAGCTGCACAAACGGCAATTGGAGGAGGTCATCTCCACATGCCTTCCGGTCCGAGGAGAAAATCCTTACACCGATTCGTCCGGCGAAACCCGTTTCTACGAGTATATCTTCACTCCGGTACTGGACGACCAAGGGCAGGTGGAGGCGATCGCGGGAATCACCCGGGACATTACCTCCCGTAAACACATGGAAAGTGCGCTTCAGGAGGCGCTCGCCCGCGAAACCGCCCGGGCAAGCGAGTTTCAAGCCTTGATGGACTCGGTGCCAGCCGTCGTCCTCCTCGCCCACGATCCGGAATGCCGACGGATCACCGGCAGCCGGAAAGCTCACGAATTGCTCCGCGTCCCCCTCGGCGGAAATCTTTCCAAGGCCCCGGAGGCAAAAGATCCGGCGCGGACCTTCCGCGTATTTCAAAAGGGAGTGGAATTGCCGGTGGAACAACTTCCCGCCCAGCGCGCCGCCCGCGGCGAGCAGATTTGCGGCGAAGAATGGGAGGTCCGCTTTGACGACGGCCACAAGCTCTACATGTTCGGTGACGCCGTCCCCTTGCGAGATCCCGACGGCCGGATCTGCGGCTCCCTGGCGGCGATGATGGATATCACCGAGCGCAAGAAAATGGAGGAAGAACTCCGTCGCAGCAAAGAGCAAAGGAGCGTCGCATTGGAAGCGGCGAAAATGGGCACCTGGGTTTTCGACATCGCCACGGACACCTCTCACCACGACAAGCGAACCAGCGAACTGCTCGGAATCCCGGGGCGGATGAACGTGCAAACACCGGAGCTTCTCGATCGCATCCACAAGGACGATCTTGAACGTGTGGTCGCCGATCTTAAGAGAGCATTCTCCCCTGACTCCGATGGCTCCTTTGATAGCGAGTACCGTATCCGCTCAGTTGGAGGTGGCTACCGTTGGGTTCGCTCCGTCGGATGCGTTCGTAATTCAGATGATCAACAGGGATCGGGTCAGTTCGTGGGAGTCACTTTCGATACAACCAGCAGCAAGCTGGCCGAAAGAAAGCTTCAAAATCTCAACGAAACGCTCGAACAGCGCGTGGCCAATCGAACCGCCGAAGCCCAGGAGCGCGCCGATCAACTCCAGCGGTTAGCGGGCGAGTTGACTGAGGTGGAACAGCGGGAGCGGCGGCGCCTGGCCCAGTTGTTGCAAGACG
>LFIK01001874.1_pt1 | contig 16848 bp, 15 predicted proteins | sample 643401 | NCBI WGS metagenome assembly LFIK01 (sample SAMN03777447, study PRJNA286221) | soda lake metagenome | biome: soda lake; feature: Kulunda steppe; material: water; isolation source: sample T5-Br brine of Lake Tanatar-5 | place: Russia: Kulunda steppe | collected 2010-07
GAGGTCAACATGGTGATGCCGCTGGGCGCCCATCTGGCCGAGATGCGGAACCTCGTGAACGCCGACGCCAATGTCGTGATGTATCGCGAGTTCGGGCGCGGGCTGGCCGAGGTTCTGGGCAAGCCGTATCTGCAGGCGCCCTTCGGGATGGAGAGCACCACGCTCTTCCTGCGCAAGCTGGGCGATATCCTGGATCTGGACCCCGAGCCCTTCATCACGCGCGAGAAGCATTCGACGCTGAAGCCGATGTGGGATCTGTGGCGCTCTGTCACGCAGGACTTCTACGCCACGGCGAGCTTTGCGGTTGTGGCCAATGAGACCTACGCGCGGGGCCTGCGCAATTTCCTCGAAAACGATCTGGGCATGCCCTGCGCCTTTGCAGTCGCCCGCGTGCGCGGCGCCAAGACCGACAATGACCGCGTGCGCGCGCTGATGGGCGAGAAACGCCCGCTGATCGTGTTCGGGTCCATCAACGAGAAGATGTATCTGGCCGAACAGAAGGCCGGGCACGGGCCCGCGCCCGCGTTCATCCCCGCAAGCTTTCCGGGTGCCGCGATCCGGCGACACACCGGCACGCCCATGATGGGCTATGCGGGGGCCACTTATGTCTTGCAGGAAGTCTGCAACGGGCTGTTCGATGCGCTGTTCCACATCCTGCCGCTGGGCAGCCAGATGGACGCGCATGAAGCCACCCCCGCCGAGTTGAAGCGCGATCTGCCCTGGTCCGAGGCCGCCAAGACCGAACTGGACCGGATCGTCGCGCATCATCCCATCCTGACCCGCATCTCCGCCGCCCGCACCCTGCGCGACGCGGTCGAGAAGGCCGCGCTCGAACGCGGGGCCGCGCAGGTCGACACCGAACTGGTGCGGGGCATCAGCCCGGCATCTGCAAGCGCCTGACCACAGGAGGAAAGACCATGGCCGACTATACGGTGAATACCCCCCGCCCCCGCGCCGAGCGCGGCCAGCGCTGGGAGTACCGGCTGTATTTCTCCGTCATCTTCATGCTCGCGCTGGCGACCGGGGTGCTGACCTGGTCCTGGCGGCTGGCCAGCACCGGACGCGTGCCCGCGCTGGGTCCGGTAGGCCGGGCCATGAAGGACGCGCATGTGATTGCGCCGATCATCTTCCGCAGCTGATCCCGGCTGCGTGAACCCGAATTCCCGTGGGCCAGGGCCTGCGGGATCGGCGGTTCGGAAACGGGCCGTCATCCCGGCCGCAGGGTGTGCGGCGTCAGTCCTATGATCCGGAGGATACTATGGCTGAAAATACCGACCTGTCGTTCACAGGTCTCACCGACGAGCAGGCCCAGGAACTGCACGCGGTCTACATGAGCGGGCTGTGGCTGTTCTCGGCCGTTGCCGTTGTCGCTCATCTGGCCGTGTTCATCTGGCGCCCGTGGTTCTGAGAGGGGAATGAGACATGGCTAAGTTCTACAAGATCTGGCTGATCTTCGACCCCCGCCGCGTTTTCGTGGCGCAGGGCGTGTTCCTGTTTCTCCTGGCTGCGATGATCCACCTCGTGTTGCTGTCGACCGACGGCTACAACTGGTTCCAGATCGCAGCCGAGAAGTACGGTCGCTGAGACGTCTGCCTAGACAGACTGCGGGCGGTTTTTTCCGAAAATCGCCCGCAGCCATCCCTGAAATCATTGACGGCCCCGGGGGCCGCCGAGCCTAAGCGGAGGGAAGCATGGCGCTGCTAAGCTTCGAGCGCAAATACCGCGTGCCGGGCGGCACGTTGGTCGGCGGGAACTTGTTCGACTTCTGGGTCGGGCCGTTCTACGTCGGGTTCTTCGGGGTCACCACGATCTTTTTCGCGGTCCTGGGAACCTTACTCATCTTCTGGGGGGCAGTGCTGCAAGGCACCTGGAACCCCTGGCTGATCACCATCAACCCCCCACCCCTGGAATACGGGCTGGGTGTGGCCCCGCTGACCGAAGGCGGGCTTTGGCAGATCATCACCATCTGCGCCACCGGAGCGTTCGTCTCCTGGGCGCTGCGCGAGGTCGAGATCGCGCGCAAGCTGGGCATGGGGCTGCATGTGCCCTTCGCTTTCGGCGTGGCGATCTTTGCCTATCTGACGCTGGTTGTCATCCGCCCGGTGCTGATGGGCGCCTGGGGGCACGCGTTCCCCTATGGCATCTGGACCCACCTCGATTGGGTCTCGAACGTGGGCTACACCTACGGCAACTTCCACTACAACCCGGCGCACATGATCGCGGTGACGTTCTTCTTCACCACGACACTGGCGCTGGCACTGCACGGCGCGCTGGTTCTGTCGGCGGCCAACCCCCCCAAGGGCGAGAAGATGAAGACGCCCGACCATGAAGACACCTTCTTCCGCGATTTCATCGGCTATTCGGTGGGAACGCTGGGGATTCACCGCCTGGGGCTGCTTCTGGCGCTCAATGCGGGCTTCTGGTCGGCGGTCTGCATCGTGATTTCGGGCACGATCTGGTTCGACCAGTGGGTGTTCTGGTGGGATTGGTGGCTCGATCTGCCCTGGTGGCGTGATATCGCAGGAGGCGTCAATGGCTGAGTATCAGAACATCTTTACCCAGGTTCAGGTGCGCGCTGCACCCGAGATGGGGATGGTCGAAGGCGTCGAGCTGGAAAACCGCACCAAGGGCGCAAGCTTCTCCAACCTTCTGGGCTGGTTCGGCAACGCGCAGCTTGGCCCCATCTACCTGGGCACCATGGGCGTGATCTCCCTGGCCACGGGGGCCATCTGGTTCCTGATGGTGGGCTTCTGGTTCTGGGATCAGGCCGGCTACAACCCGGCGGTGTTCCTGCGCGATCTGTTCTGGCTGTCGCTGGATCCGCCCGCGCCGGAGTATGGCCTGAGCTTCCCGCCGATGCGGGAGGGCGGCTACTTCCTCATCGCCTCGTTCTTCCTGCTGATCTCGGTGATGACCTGGTGGGTCCGCACCTACCTGCGGGCCGAGGCGCTGGGCATGGGCAAGCACGTGGCCTGGGCCTTTGCCTCCGCCATCTGGCTGTTCCTGGTTCTGGGTCTGTTCCGTCCCATCCTGATGGGGTCCTGGTCCGAGGCGGTGCCCTACGGCATCTTCACGCACCTGGACTGGACCAACCTGTTCTCGCTGCAGTATGGTAACCTGTTCTACAACCCGTTCCACGCGCTTTCGATCGTGTTCCTCTATGGCTCGGCGCTCCTGTTCGCCATGCACGGGGCAACGATCCTGGCCGTCAGCCGCTTCGGCGGGGACCGGGAACTGGAGCAGATCGTGGATCGCGGGACGGCCTCGGAACGCGCCGCCCTGTTCTGGCGCTGGACCATGGGCTTCAACGCCACCATGGAAGGCATCCATCGCTGGGCCTGGTGGTTTGCAGTCCTGACCACGCTGACGGGCGGGATCGGTATCCTTCTCACCGGCACCGTGGTCGACAACTGGGCCGTCTGGGCCGACGAGCGCGGCTTCCGCCCGAGCTATGACTAAGGAGGACTGACATGGCCGAGCATGACTACATCCAGGAAACCCCCGCCCAGCGCATCCGCAACTGGATCCTGTCCGAGATGCTGCGCGGTGCCGGATACTCAGCCGTGGTGCTGATCGGTATCGGGCTGATCATCGGGGTGATCTACGTGATCGGGACGTTCCTCCCCGAGGAGCGGCTCAACACGCCGCCGCCGATGCCGTTCAGCGCCATCGAGATGGTGCTGCCGGAAGGGCAGGCGTGAGCCACGGAATCGGGGTGGGGCGGCGCAGACCGCCCCACCCCCAACAAGGTTCGGACCAATTCGCCGGTCCGGACGCGGGCAGGTGACGCCCGGTTCCCTTTCCTGTTGGCGACAGGAAACTGGTGCCGTGCGGGGCAGCCCCACGGCACCTCTTTTTTTGTGCCGCAACCATAAAGGGAACGCAACAATGGACACCACCGAAACCCCCGCCGAGACCGCTTTTGGCACCCCGCATCTGGACCGGGTCGCCTGCCCGGCGGACCTGCGCGATCTGAGCGATGCGGAACTGGCCACGCTGGCCACCGAACTGCGCGCCGAAACGATCGACACCGTCAGCCGCACCGGCGGCCATCTGGGATCATCCCTGGGCGTGGTGGAGATGACGGTGGCGATCCACGCGGTGTTCCGCACCCCATTCGACAAGCTCATCTGGGACGTGGGCCACCAGTGCTATCCGCACAAGATCATCACCGGACGCCGCCACCAGATGGACACGCTGCGCCAGGGCGGCGGCCTCTCGGGCTTCACCAAACGCTCCGAATCCGCCTTCGACCCGTTCGGCGCCGCGCACAGCTCGACCAGCATTTCCGCCGCGCTGGGCTTTACCATCGGGCGCGACATGGGTCAGCCCACCGGAGACGCCATCGCCGTGATCGGCGACGGCTCCATCACCGCCGGCATGGCCTATGAGGCGCTGAACAACGCAGGCTCCGAAGGGCGGCGGCTGTTCGTGATCCTCAACGACAACGACATGTCCATCGCCCCGCCCGTGGGTGCGATGAACCAGTATCTGAACCGTCTGAACGCCCCCCATGCCACGCTCTCCGAAGTGGCGCAGGGCTTCATGGCGGCGCTGCCGCAAAGCTTGCGCGAACAGGCCCTCGCCGCCCGCGCGCGCGCCATGGGCGGCGCGCCGGATGCCACCATGTTCGAGCATCTGGGCTTCACCTATATCGGCCCCATCGACGGCCATTCCATGCCCGACCTGCTGGCCACCCTGCGCATGGCGCGCGACCGGGCCGAGGGGCCAGTGCTGATCCATGCCCGAACCGTGAAGGGCAAGGGCTACGCACCCGCCGAGGCCGCCGACTGCTGCTATCACGGGGTGTCGAAATTCGATGTCGCCTCGGGCACGCAGTCCAAGGGCCGGGCCAACGCGCCAAGCTACACAAGCGTCTTCGGCAAGGCCCTGACCGAAGAGGCTGCGCGCGATCCGCTGATCGTCGCCGTGACGGCCGCGATGCCAGGGGGCACGGGGCTCGATATCATGGGCAAGCGCTTTCCGCGCCGGGTCTTCGACGTGGGCATCGCCGAACAGCACGGTGTGACCTTTGCCGCCGGGATGGCGGCCAGCGGGCTGCGGCCCTTCTGCGCGATCTATTCGACCTTCCTGCAGCGCGGCTATGACCAGATCGTGCATGACGTGGCGCTGCAGGGGTTGCCGGTGCGCTTTGCCATCGACCGCGCCGGGCTGGTCGGCGCGGACGGGGCCACCCATGCAGGCAGCTTTGATGTGGCCTACATGGCCAACCTGCCGGGTATGGTGGTCATGGCCGCCGGGGACGAGGCCGAGTTGATGCACATGGTCGCCACGGCGGCGGCGCATGATGACGGGCCCATCGCCTTTCGCTATCCACGCGGCGAGGGCGTGGGGGTAGACCTGCCCGAGCGGGGCCGGGTGCTGGAGATCGGCAAGGGCCGCGTGGTGGCCGAGGGCGAGCGCGTGGCGCTCCTGTCCTTTGGCGCGCATCTGGCCGAGGTGCAACTGGCCGCCGAGGCGCTGGAAGCGCGCGGCATCGGCTGCACCATCGCCGATGCGCGCTTCGCCAAGCCGCTGGACCACGACCTGATCGACCAGCTGGCCCGCCACCATGAAGCGCTGATCACCGTGGAACAGGGATCGGTCGGCGGCTTCGGGGCAATGGTGCTGCATCATCTGGCCAATTCCGGCGGGCTGGACCGCGGGTTGGCGGTGCGCACCGTGACCCTGCCGGACCGCTTCATTGAACAGGCCAGCCCCGCGGCTATGTATGAAGACGCCGGAATGACCGCCGAGGACATCGCCGCCACGGCACTGCGCGCGCTGGGGATCGACGCCCTGCCGCGTGTGGCAGGCGCCTCGGTGGCGTAACGTGGGCCGCGTCACCGGCACGCGCTTGATTGCAGCCGGAGGGCCGCTGCGCGCGGAACCCTCCCCAACTGGGAGACAAAGTTATGCCTGAAGCAAAACCGAAGGATATGCCACCGCTATACGGCTGGGCCATCGGGCTAGGGGCTGGTGCGGTGGCGTTCGGCGCATCGCTTGTGGCCGTGGGGATCGAGGGCAATGGCTCGGTCGCCATCGGGGTCGTGGTGGCGCTGATCGTGGGCACGATCTTCACCATCGCGGAAAGATCGGCGCCCCCGGCACGCAGCGCCCCGCCCAAGGCTGACCCGGCACCCACGATGCCCGCGAGCGGGTCCTCCAAGCCAGCCGCGGCCGCCATGGCCAGCGCGCCCGCCGCCGCCATGGAGACCGCCGCCGAGCCCGAAGGCACCAAACCCAAGGCCCTGGATGCGCCCGCAGGCGAGAAGGACGACCTGAAGCAGATCACCGGCGTCGGACCGGTGATCGAGGACAAGCTCAACGGTCTGGGCGTCTATCACTTCTGGCAGATCGCCGGCTGGAGCGAGGACGAGATCACATGGGTCGACGGCTACCTGAACTTCAAGGGTCGGATCGGCCGCGATGACTGGATCGGCCAGGCCAAGACGCTGGCCGAAAGCAGCCCTTCGAAACCACCCGCCTGAGGGTGATTCTGGACGACGGCACCGGCCCGGGGATGCAGGCCGCGAACGGAGCTTCGTGGCGTTGCGTCACGGACCGGGTGATGGGCGGGCTGTCCGAAGGCAGCCTGACCCGGCGCAAGATCGACGGCCGCACCGCCCTGCACCTGACCGGGCGGGTGCGGCTGGAAAACAACGGAGGTTTCCTGCAGATGGCGCTGGATCTGGCCCCGCCGGGTGCCGTGCTGGACGCAAGCGGTTTCACCGGGCTGGCGCTGGAGGTGCGCGGCACCAACGCTGCACATAACATCCACTTGCGCGGGCCGGACCTGAGCAAGCCGTGGCAATCCTGGCGCGCCACGTTTGAAACAACGCCGGAATGGCGCCGCGTGGTGGTTCCGTTCAGCGCCTTTGCGCCACATCGCACGGATCGGCCCCTTGCGCTCACGCGGCTGGCGCGGATCGGGCTGGTGGCGATCGGTCAGGCGATGATGGTGGATCTGGCGCTGTCACGGCTGGAACTGGTGGCGGACGCGCACCCCTGATCGGCCGCAGACCGACGGCGAGACGGCATAACTTACAGTCGGCGTTCCTGTGGCTGGATGATGGTCAGCACGCAGGCGCTGCTGTCATCGCCGATGTTCAGCCGTGCCATGCGGATGTCGCACATGGTATAGCTTTCCGGAGATCCATCGGTCAGGCTGACCGAACGCACATCGGCGCCGGTGCCATTGCGGCAATCGGCCAGACCCAGCGAAATGCGGTCCTGATCGAACCGATTCTCGCCGAAATGGCGTAGGTAGTGGGACGCCTTCATGTCGCCGAAGCGTTTCGGGAACAGCGCGCGCATCTGCCGATTCTCGGCCGCGACCGCGCCGTTGTCCAGTTCGACCAGCATCGCGGCGACCGGCATCTCGTGAAAGATGGTCTCGAACTTGCGCCGCTCGGCTTCGAGCGCGGCATTCGATTCGCGCAATTGTTCGGACTGCACCTCGATCTCGATCTGGTGCGACAGCAGGTCCAGCGCCAATTCATCCAGACTGATCTCGTCGCGCTGCAGCAGGGTCTCCAGCTTGGGCACACTGCCCGATCGCAGCAGTTCCTCGACCTTCTGGCGGGCGAGGTGGTCGCGCGAGTTGGTTTGGGCGGTCCTCGTCATGTTGAACTCTCTTCGCTCTGCGGCAGGTTCAGGTTGGTGATGTCCAGATGGGTCACGACGCAACCGCCATCACGCAGGGGTGCGGCGTGCATCATAAACCAGCGCTTCTTGGTGTCGGAATGGCAAGGGTAGACGAAGGAGAAACTCTGACGCCGCTTGGCCAGCGTTTCCTCCAGACCTTCGAGCGCAGTGCGTGCGTCACTGTCATTCTTGGCGGCCCCCCTCAGCACATCAAGGTAATTCATATCATACCCGTTTGCCAAGCGCTTCGTCCCGCCATTTTCGGTAGCGAAGTCCCTCCAGGCCGCGTTCACCATGCGCAGCTCACCTCCCGGGTCCAGCACCGCCATGTTCTGCGGTGCCGCATCGATGACCGATTGCAGGTAGCGCATGGCCTTGATGCTGGAGATGTCGATAAAGGACAGAACCAGCCGCGACTCTTCGCGCACATGGGTGACAAAGGGCTGCAGGGTCACCAGCCAGCTGCGCCCGTTGCGGCCTGACACCTCCTTCTGGATCATCTGCTGCGCATCCAGCGCTTCGTTGATCCGCTCTTCCAGATCGGGCATGTCCAGCGCGTGGTTGATGTCCATGAGCGGGCGCCCGATATCCTGCTCGCGCAGTCGGAAGATTTCGGTCGCCTGGCTGGAAAAGCGCGTGACGCGGCCGGCGCCGTCGAGAAAAACCATCGGGATGCGCGCAGCGCGCGAGAGCCCTTCAAGGTCCGCATAAGCCTCGTTCAGTTGCACGATCTTCTGCTGCAGCTCCTGGTTGACGGTGTGCAGTTCCTCGTTGACCGAGCGCAGTTCTTCGTTGGTGCCCTGCAACTCTTCGTTGCTGGCCTGCAACTCCTCGTTTCGGGTCTGCAACTCGGCGTTGGCGGTGGCCAGTTCGTCGATCGTGGTCCTGAGCGTGGCGCGCACGCGCTCCAGTTCGGATGCCAGGTTCCCGGTCGCGTCCTCGGTCTTTTGCAGCGGGCGGCCAGCGGCAGGCGCGGCTTCGGACTTGCGTGCGCCCAGCATGCGCTCAGGGTCCAGCGGGGCGAAGCTGATGATCACCTGTCGCGGGTCCGCTTCGCCCGGCTGCAATACCGGGCGAAACTGAATCCGGACCGGTCCGGAAAGCGACATGTCCGGGTCATCCGCCGGGTGCAGGTCCACGGATTTGGTCTGGGACTTGTCGCGCAGGGTTGCGTGCAGCATCGTCGAGACCAGCGCCGCCGTGCGCTCGGGCAGAAGCTGCATCAGATCGAGCGAAACATACCCTTCGCGCAGCTTCAGATACGGGAACACATCGCCGAACACGCGCCGGATTTCCCGGTTCGAATCGACCACGACCGAGGCGGGCGCGTAACTGCGCAACAGACAGGCCGCCGCCGAAGACAGCGCACTCATCGCATCGGACAGCGGGGCCGGTTCAGGGGTGCCCTTGGCGTTGCTCGGGGGCGCCGCCGTGTCCCTTGCCGCCATCTGCTTGCGCCGCGCCGCCGTGGCCAGCACATCCTCGCGCGACAGGTGCCGCAGCTGGCTGCGCATGCGATAGATCTTGCTGCGCGCGGACACGGTGTCGAGCAGGTTGCCCAGCTTTCCGGGCGCTTCGGCGCTGCCCAGAAACAGCGCCCCGCCCGGCGCCAGCCCGAACATCATCCGCCGCATGGCGCGGTCCCTTGGTTCGGGTTGCAGATAGATCAGCATGTTGCGGCACACCACCAGATCCAGGTGCAGGAACGGCGGGTCATTCAGAACGTCATGTTCCGAAAACAGGATGGCGCGGCGCAACCGGGATGTGACCTGCATGTTCGCATCATCGAACGGTTGGAAATAGCGCTCCCGCACCTCGCGCGGCATGTGCTGCACCATGCGCGTAGGGTAGACCCCGGCAATCGCGGTCTTGAGGTATGATTTCTCGATATCGGTCGCGAATATCTTCAACTCGGCATCCACGCCGGTTTCGCGCATCATCTCCAGAGCCATGATCCCAAGCGAATAGGCTTCCTGCCCGGTGGAGCAGCCCACCGACCAGATCCGCACGCCTGGATGACTGGCCTGCGCCTGTGCCTCCAGCGCCGGGCGCAGCACCTTTTCGGACAAGTCGTCAAAGGCCTCGCCATCGCGGAAGAACGAGGTGACGGGGATCATCACCTCGCGGCGCAACTGCTGCTGCTCATCCTCCGACTGGTTCAGCCGCTGCAGGTAGGCCACAGGGTCGGACAGGCCGGTGGCCAGCAGGCGCCGCTCCAGCCGCCGGACAAGCGTCTGGGTCTTGTAGCAGGTCAGGTCGATGCCGATGGCCGCGCTGATCCGGGCGATGGTGTCCTCCAGCGTCTCCGAATCAGTATCGGCGACCTTCAGCAGCGTGGGCCGCCGCCCCTCGCGCAGCACGTCCTCGATGAAGCCCGCCAGGGCATCGGGTGTGTCTTCGCGTTGCGCAAGCCGCGTGGCCAGCGCGTTCAGCGGCATGCCGTCGAAGGTCGCACTCGCCGGGGATTGCACCAGCACCCAGCCGCCGGCCTCGGCCACGGTCTTCAGGCCTTCGGCCCCGTCCGCCCCGGTCCCCGACAGCACCACCGCGAACATCTGGTCGAACCCGGATTGCACCATGGAGTGAAAGAAGGCGTTGATCGGGTGCATGACGCCTTGCTTGGGCCGCGGGACAAGGTGCAGCCGCCGGTCATGCAGCGTCATGGTCATGCCTTCGGGGATCACATAGACATGACCGGCGCACAGCCTGTCGCCTTCGGCGGCGACCTTGACCGGCATGGTGGTGTGACGGCCCAGCAGGGTGTCCATCATCGACTTGTGGTCAGGCGCCAGGTGCTGGATCACCACGAAGGCAGCGGGCAGGTCCGGGCTGACCGCCGCAAAGAAGTTATCCAGCGCTTTCAGCCCCCCGGCCGAGGCCCCCAGAGCCACGACCGCTTCGGCAGGGCGCCCGGGCGATGGCTCGGGACCTTCGTTGTCCTTCATGACGCACCATGCGCTTTGAAAGTTTCAAATGCTACTGATCGAAAGTGATTCATGCAACTGATATGGTCTGATCCCGCGCCGCGAACAGGGGGGCACGCGGACAGGGGGGTTGGTCTCTGCAGGTATCACGCGCCGGGCATGGTGGCGGGGATCCACCAGTCGTGCCCGCGTGCGGTGGTCACGTATTCCGGCCAGCGGAAGTGGATCGGCGGGTCATAATCGCACAGGGGCGCCAGCCATGTGTCCCCGCCCACACCGCCGCCGGTGCGCCGCTCGAACTCCTGCGCGGCGCTATGGCGCAGCACCGAATCCTCCAGCACCCGCAGCCCGGCGCAGGCCAGCACCTGCGCGGCGCGCGTCACCATCGGGTCGATGGTGGCGGGAATCCCGCCCAGCGCATTCATCACCCAAGCCGGGTAGGCGTAACCGATGTGCCCCGCTGGCGCACGCAGGGCGGGCCGGGCGATGTAGAACCGCGCCGTTGGGGCGTGCCAGCACATCTCGGTATAATCGTCCGAGGTGGAATGCATCTGCGCAGGCGGCAGGTCGCGGCGCAGCGTGGCCTCGGCCGCCTGCGGGTCCAGCAGCGCCGACATTTCCGGGATGAACGGGTCGTCCATGGGCGCCAGTCCAAGCTCTTGCTGGATCGCCTGCGCCGCCGCGCGGGCCTCCGGTCCCCATTCCGGCGGGCCCAGGGTCTGCATGCATTCCCAGACCGCGCCCGCCATGGCGTGATTGGCCAGCCCCGGGCGCGACTTGGTGACCCAGTGCCGTTCCCAGCGGCAGCCGGTCATGGCGGCGGCGGCCTCGGCGTTGCGGTCCAGCGCCGCGGTCACCGCCTCGGCCTCGGCCAGCGTTGGTGTGCGGATAAGGTATTGCAGCTCGGCCAGCCCGGCGGGCAGGTTGTCGGCGGTGGCCTGGGTGTGGGTCAGCACCGCCTCGGAGATCGACCAGCCGCCGGTGTGGGGCAGCATCGAATCGCGCAGCGCCTTGGACGCCGTGAACATCAGGTTCAGCGCCTCGCCCGCGCCGGGGGCACGCAAGGCGCTGTGGGCCTGCGGGATGGGCGCGCCATCATGGGCGCCCCAGCGTTCCGGCGCGTCGCAGATGAAGCGATAGACCATGCCATAGGCCGCGCCGCAATGCGTGTCCCAGCGCACGGTATTGCACATCGGCAGCATGTAGAACGGATGAAACGACAGGATCGCCGCCAGCCCGTCATAGTAGCCTTTCGCGGCATGGATGGGCTTGGAGCCGCGCACCTTTTCCGCCGGTTCGCCGGTGAAGCGGATGCCGCCCGCAATACCGTGACGTTCCATCGCCGCCTTGATTGCCAGCACGGCGCCGAGGCCCGCAATCCCCAGCCCCGAATGCGGGTCGGTGTGCCCGCCCGCCTGAAACCCCAGCCCGGGGCGCGGGGCGCGGCGGGGTTCGCGGGCCTGACAGTTGCCGGGGATGCCATCATATTCGGCGTAAAGCCCGATCACCGGACCGTCGCTGTTGCCCCATTCCGCGCAAAACGCCGTGGGCATCCCGCCCGAGCCCTCCTCGACCGTGAACCCTTCGGCCCGCAGGCGCTGCACATACCAGTCGGCCGAGCGGTACTCGCGCCAGGCGGTTTCGCCGAAATCGAAGATGGTGGAGCACCACTGCGAAAGCTCGGCGCGGCGGGCATCAAGGGCCGCCAGCGCGGTAGCCTGGGCAGGTGTCGGGGCGGGCTTGGCGTCTGGGCTGGTGGGCATGGTGGCTCCGGGGTGACAGGGGGGGTGGCAGGGCGGTATGGACTCGGTGGAGCCTAGCGCAGGCCGGGGCTGCCGGGAACCTCGGTGCGCGCCCGTCGGACTGCGCGCGGCATGGAGACACCCCGGGCACGCGCAGAGGGGGGCAAGCGGACGCCCCGCGCAACCTGTCAGCCAACCTTGCCCCGGGCTTGCGCGTCTCCGCGCGATTGGCGCCATCTTCCCGCCTTACATACGCGCGCCCGAAGTCGTATCACCCGGTCATGGAAGGTCTGTCTGCACTCCTTTCGGGCAACGGGCTCTGGGCGCGGGTCACGCGCGGCGCGGCGCTGACCGTATTCGGCCAGGGCGGCGTGCTGACCCTGCGTTTCGGGACCAACCTGATCCTTGCGCGGCTGCTGTTCCCCGAAGCCTTCGGGCTGATGCTGCTGCTTACCCTGCTGATGACCGGATTGCAGTTGTTCTCGGATGTGGGCATCGCGCCGTCGATCATGCGCAGCCCGCGCGGGGACGACCCTGACTTCCTGAACACCGCTTGGACGATCCAGGTGATACGCGGCGGGGTGCTGTGGATCGCCGCCTGCGCCCTCGCCTGGCCGATGGCGCAATTCTATGGCGCGCCCGAACTGGTGCAGATGGCGCCGGTCATGGCACTGACGCTGATCATCCTCGGCTTTCAGCCCACACGGATCCACACCGCCGGGCGGCATCTGCTGCTGGGCAGGGTGACCGTGCTGGATCTGCTGGGGCAGGTGATCGGGGCGGCGGCCATGATCGCGCTGGCCTGGGTGACCGGGTCGGTCTGGGCGCTGGTATTCGGCAATCTGGTCATGGCGGCGGCTAAACTCGCGCTGACCCATTTCCTGCTGCCCGGCCCCGCCAACCGCTTCCGGTGGGAGGCCGGTGCAGTGACCGAACTCTTCGGCTTCGGCAAGTGGATCTTTCTGAGCACCAGCGCGTTCTTTCTGTACATGAACGCGGACAAGGCGGTGCTGGGCCGGTATCTGTCGACGGACCTCCTGGGCATCTACAACATCGCGCTGACCCTTGCCTCGGTCCCGGTGCTGCTGGCGACAACCCTGGCCGTGAAACTGATGCTGCCGATCTATCGCGAACGCCCGCCCTGGGAGTCGGCCAGCAGCCGGCGCGAGTTGCGGCAGATGCGACTGGCACTGACGGGGGGCGCGTTGACTTTTTCGGCGCTGATGGCCGTTTTCGGCGCTGAACTGGTGTGGCTGCTCTATGACGACCGCTACGCCATGGCAGGCATTCTGGTGGTGGTCATGTCGGTGGTCCTGCCGGCGCAGGTGATCCCGGTGACCTATGACCAGGCGGCGCTGTCGGCAGGGGACTCGCGGCGCCATTTCGTGATGCTGGCCGCACGCGCGGTGATCCAGCTTGCAGCCTTCGTCATCGGGCTCGAGCTGGGCGGGCTGGCCGGGGCCTTTGCGGGCCAGGCGGCGGGTCTGATCCTGTCCTATGGCGTGGTCGCCGCCATGGCGCGGCGCTACCGGGTGGTCGACCCGGTGCATGACGGCCTGGCCTGGGCCGCTGTCATCGGCATCGGCGGGCTGGCCCTGCTGTTCAATCGGCCCCTACTAGAAGAACTGCTTCAGTTCGCAATCTGATCGCGGAGGATTGCACAAGGCCGAATGCGCCGAATGCCCGCAAACGTGCCATAATGTTGACCGACTCTTTATTGATACCCGCACGGTCAATATGCACTGTAGTTGTGATCCGGGCATTGAGTAAAAGGTAAACAATCTATGGTAGATACGCGGCGCCTTGAGCAACTGTTGCGCGATCGGCGGCCCGCGAGCACCGCGCCCAGCCAGGCCGCGCGCGTGGCCGACGCGCAGGGATTTCGGGTGCGCGCCGCGGTCAGGAGCAGGGCGGGCCAGAGCGACGCCGTGCGCGCTGCCTGGGCCGCGCTTCCCGAACTGGACACGGAGCCCGGGCGGACCGGCAGCACAGCCGGTGCGATGGCTGCCGCATCGGGGAACCTGCGCCAGTTTGACGAATCGTTTGATCTGCTGCGGGCGCAACTGCTGCAGGCGCTTCGCACGCGCGGCTGGCAGAGCATCGGCATCACCGCCCCCGTGCGCGGATGCGGGGCCAGCTTCGTCAGCCTGTCGCTGGCGCGCAGCTTTGCACGGCTGGACAATGTGCGCACGGCGCTGCTGGACCTGGATCTGGAAACCGGGGCACTGGCCGACAGCCTGGGCACCGCGCCGGACGGGCATATCTCGGACCTGATCGCCGGTGACCTTGCCCCGGCGGAATATCTGTGCCGGGCCGGCCGCAATCTGGCGCTGGGGCTGACGGCCCCCTTCCCCGAGGGCGCCGCCACCCTGTTTCACAATGACGCACTGACGCAGACGCTTGCGGAAATCACCACCGAATACCGCCCCGACGTGATACTATGCGACTTGCCCCCACTGCTGACCGAAGACAGCACCCTTGCCGCGCTGCCGTCGCTGGATGCCGTGCTGATCGTGGCTGACGGCACCCGGACGCAGGCCCGAGACCTGAGCGAATGCGAGAGGTTGCTGCAGGATCGCACCCAGTTGCTGGGCGTGGTGCTGAACCGGGGCGTCGACACCGCAGCGGCTCGTCGCGCGCATCATTGACCCGCGGCGTGGCGATCGCAGCAACGACAACACGCGGGCGCGCGTAACGAAGGGCGCAGACGATGGGACCGATCCAGAGCCTGAACGAACTGATGGCGATGCTGCGCGCCCGCGCGGGGCTCATCGCGCTGGTCGCGGCTTTGGGCATCCTGGCATCGCTCGCGGTCGCGTTGTCATCGGAAGCGGTCTATCAGGCGCGCGCCACCATCCAGGTGGAGGGGTCGCTGGTCGGCGGGGACGACGCGGCGACCAGCGGACCGGCGACACGGCGCTTGCAGCAGATCGAACAACGGATCATGGCGCGCTCTCACCTGCTGGAGCTTGCCGACCGCTACGACCTGTTCCCCGAGAGCACCTCGAACGAGCGTACCGAACTGATGCGCGAGGCGATCACCCTGCACAGCATCGCATCGGCCGAGGTCGGCCCCGTCCGTGACGGCTCCATCGCCTCGCTCCTTGTCCATGCGCGGGCGGGGTCGCCCACGGTGGCCGCTGACCTGGCGAACGAACTGGCCGATACCATCGTGATGATGAGCAGCGATTTCCGGCTCGGCAGGTTGCGCGACTCGCTGGAATTCTACCGGGCCGAGGAAGCGCGGCTGTCCGCGGAACTGAGCGATCTGGAGGACGAGATCGAAGCCTTCAAGATCGAAAATCTTGAACTGTTGCCCGCAAATGCCGAGGCCCGGGCACAGGAACTCCTGCAACTCGAGGACGACCTACGTTCGACCGGGCGCGAAATCGGCGCGCTGATGCTGGAGATCGCCGATCTGGAAGAGCGCTCCACGCGCGTCACCGCGCAGCGCCGGGCGGCGCAACTGCGCGGCCAGCTTGAAATGCGCCAGATCGAGGAGCGGCAGCTCGCCGAAGCCATCGCCGAGCTTCAGCCCCTGCTGCGGCGGGGGCCGCAGGTCGAGCGTGAACTGACCAGCCTCGAACGCCGCGAGGAGCAACTGCGCGCGCGGTTACTGGTGACGTCGGAACGGCGCGCACAGGCGGAACTGGGCGCACGGCTGGAAGACGGCCAGCAGGCCGAACGCTTCGAGTTGCTGGAACCGGCGATCGTACCGGATTACCCGGTGTCGCGCAGCCGGCGCACGGTGGCGATGGCGGGCGCCGTGGTATCTGTCGGGCTGGCGCTCGGTGTTGCCATGCTTCTGGAAATCCTGAACCCGGTTCTGCGCACGCCCTCGCAACTGGAGCGGACCATGGGGATGCGGCCGGTGCTGACGTTGCCGGAACTGGCCACCCGGCAGCAGCGCCTCCGGATGTCGATGGGCTGGCTGGCCGGTGCAGTACTCATGGCGCTGGTGGCGCTGGCCATGGTGCTGCAGTTGCGACCGAACTGAGCGCGGGACCGAAGCGGTGAGATATGCCGAACCTGTTGGCACATATCGTTCTTCTGGCCTGGCCACTGGTCATCTATGCGATGTTTCGCACGATGCCGCTGGAGCGTGCGCTGATCTGGTCGATCCTGGGCGGCTACATGCTGCTGCCCGAGGCGACGGCAATCGACCCGCCCATGTTCCCGGCACTGAACAAGGTCACATTGCCGAATCTGACCGCCCTTGTCGTCATCATGATCGTCCTTGGCCGCCGGATCGCCCCGCTGCCCGAGTCGTTCCTGGGCAAGGCGCTTATCGCGCTGTTCATCCTCAGCCCGGTGGTGACGGCGCTGAACAACGCCGAACCGATCCGTTTCGGCACCTACATGATCGGAAACATGACGGTGCAGGGGTCCGACCCGGATATCCGCGCGCCCATTCCGGGCCTCACGCCGTATGACGCCATCGCCTTTGTCGGCAACCAGCTTTTCCTGATGCTGCCCTTCTTTCTGGCGCGTCAATTCCTTGCCACGGCGGAGACCCTGCGCGAAATCGTGGTCGC
>LFIK01001875.1_pt1 | contig 16843 bp, 18 predicted proteins | sample 643401 | NCBI WGS metagenome assembly LFIK01 (sample SAMN03777447, study PRJNA286221) | soda lake metagenome | biome: soda lake; feature: Kulunda steppe; material: water; isolation source: sample T5-Br brine of Lake Tanatar-5 | place: Russia: Kulunda steppe | collected 2010-07
CTCGGGGTCGGCTGCCGGAGTTTGCGCCATGCGTCGTCTCCCGTTGCGCCTTCACGTGATTGCGTGCCGCTGTATACAGCGCAATACAATCTGCCGCAACCGCTTGCGCGACCCGGTCGCACGGATCGGCGGAGGGCCGGGTCCGCGCGCCTTTAGGGGTTGGCCCGGCCGTCTGGAACAGCGCATCTTCCCCTCGGCGCGGCCCCGGCGGTGGTCCCCGCTCCGGCGTTTCCACCGCACACGGCGCGGATCCCTCGCGCTTTGCAATGCCTGCTTGCGGGCCTGTGCGCCCGCCGTCACCGGCTTTGCGGGTCCGGCGTTCCCGGGCGGTGGTCGCCCGGGCACGCGCGCCACTGATGGCGTGGACGGGCCCGCTCCCGGCATCGCGATGTGCCAGGCCGGGTGCCGTCGCGGACGCGACGAGGCCGCCACCCATGGATCACTTCAAGCCCGCGGGTTCCCGGTCTCGCCGCCCGGGGGTGAGGGCCTGCTCAGTGCTATCTATCCACCTGGATTCCTTAGCTTAATCTTTCGGCAGCTCTCCCTTGTGACGACGCCCCGGCGAAGTGCCGATGCGCAAGTGCGATCATCCGGCGCCCCGTGGCTGGCCGATGGGCGAGCCGTGGCCCTTGCGCCGGTCAGCGCGGCGATGCAGTCGTTCAGCGCGGCCTTGCGCAGCGGCTTGGCAAGGCAGGTCGCAAAGCCCGCCGCGGCGTATTCGCTCAACTGCTCGGGCATGACGTTGGCGGTGATCGCCGCGGCGGGCGGCCGGGTCCGGCCCGCGTCGCGAAACGCCGCCTCGATCCCGCGCAGCGCCGTCGTCCCGTCCATCTCGGGCATCGAGACGTCGAAGAGAAAGAGATCGAAGTCGCCGCCCAGCGCCGCCTCGAGGGCCTCGCGCCCGTTGCCGACCATCGTCAGCTCGGCGCCGCTGCCGCGCAGAAGGGCAGCCAGCACCTTCTGATTGGTCAGGTTGTCCTCGGCCACCAGCACGCGCAGCCCGCCGAGGTCGCCCCGCCCCGCGTCGGGCGGCAGCGCCCGCGGCGGGGCGCTGTCCCGCGCCGGCTCGAGCGGCAGTTCGAGCGTCGCGCGCGTGCCCGCGCCCGGCGCGGAGTCGAGCGTGAGCGTGCCACCCATCATCGTGATCAGCCGCTGCACGATGGGCAGGCCCAACCCGGTTCCACCGAAACGCCGGGTGACGCTGACATCGGCCTGGGCGAACGCGTTGAAGACGCGTGCAAGCTGCGCGTCGCTCATGCCGATCCCGGTATCGGTGACGATGATCCGCACCCCGTCCTCCGTCGCTTCGCCGTGCAGCTCGATCCGCCCGGCCTCGGTGAACTTGACGGCGTTGGCCACGAGGTTGTTGAGCACTTGCGTGAGCCGGTGCCCGTCGCCGACAAACGCGGCCTCCAGCGCGGGATCGCAGCGCATCCCGAGAGCGAGCCCCCGACTCTCCGCCTGCGGGGTGTGCAGCCGCCCGATACGCTCCATGACGTCGGCGGGGCGGAAGGGCGCGCGCTCGAGCTCCATCTTGCCCGCCTCGATCTTCGAAAGATCGAGAATGTCGTTGAGGATCGCCATGAGCCCGTCGCCGCTGGTACGGATCGTCTCGGCCATGCGCCGCTGCTCGTCGTCGCCCACGAGCCCCTGCAGCACCTGCGCCATCCCGAGGATCCCGTTGAGCGGGGTGCGCAGCTCATGGCTCATATTGGCCAGAAAGCGCGATTTCAGCCGGTTCGCCTCCTCGGCGCGCAGGCGCTCGGCCTCGAGCCGCGCATTCAGCCGCGCCGCCCGGAAGGCGAGCAGCGCGAACGCCCATTGCAGCGCCGAGAAGGCGAGCAGGAAGGAGATCACCAGCGTCGCCACCGTGACCGTCGTGGCCGAGGCGTCGAGCGCGAGTAGCGGCAGGCGGAACAGGTACGCCGATGCGATCGCGGCGAAGGGCAGGCTGGAGAGGGCCGCGACCTCGGCGCCGAAGCGGCGCGCAAGCGGCCGGATCCGGCGCGCCATATGGATCGACATCAGCCCGTTGACGACCGAGCTCGTCAGCACCAGCACATCGATATCATTCAGAACCAGCGCGAGGCCGGCCTGCCCGCCGATCGCCAGAGCCGCGAAGGCGCCGTAGCGGCGCATCGATGTGCGTTCCCCCAGCCCCGCGCGCAGCGCGAAATAGCCGAAGATGATTCCCAGATGCGCGCCCGAGATCACCAGCGCCGCCCCGAGCCAGAACGGCAGCCCGGGAGCCCCCATCAGCCCCAGCGTGGCCGTCAGGAAGGCGAGGTTGGTCATGAACAGCCAGGCGAAGCCGAACCGCTCGCCGCGCTGCGCATCGTGGCGCAGTGCGGCCACACAGAGCACGAGCGAAAACAGCACCAGCACCGCCGCGATCGCAACGACGATCCGGATCTCAACCTCGGGATTCATGCGCGTGCCGGCAGCAACATGGTTCGCAGCCTATATCGCCAATGGTGAATCGGCGGTGAAATCGGCGCGTCAGGCTGTCCGCCCATCCATCCCTCGGCGTCACGCTCGAGGGGTTTTCCTGACCCGACCTTCGATCGTTCGCGGGCGTGTTTCGCTCCATGCGCGCGCGCAGGGGGCACCGCTGTCGGCTCCGTGCGGGCGCGTCATCACTGCAAACCGCGTGCGCGCCCATCTCGGCAAGTTCTTCAACTGGTGCTCAGAGCGCGACATTCTGGCGATGAACCCGGCGGCGGGCGTCAAGCCGGTTGGGAAGGAGACGAGCCGTTGAGCGCGGGAGCGCAACGAGGCATTGCGGACCTCGAAGTATCCGGGTCGTACGCTCCGGAGACGATGGAGCGGATACCACCGCCGAAGCCGCGCAGGGACGAAGATGCACTTGCGTCAAGCTCCCGGGCCAACGCCTCGCGGCGCGCGAATTCGGCCGTCAGGTGGCCGAGTTCCGGATCCGGATCGCCGTGCTCAACGGCTTCACCGCGCTCGGCATACCCATCACCGAGGCCGGGTGATGAGTCTGTCCGGGGAAAGGGGGAGTCCGGCCATCAATCGATTTGTGCGACAGAGTCCCGACGGACACCTGACGCGCTGCCCGCTCAAGGACACGCTCGGCGATGCCGTATTCGCCGTCCTGTGCGCCTGCGGCCACAACCTCCGCAAGATCCTTGTCCGCCTCAAGGCGCTCATGACCTTGCTCATCGCGACTCTCATCGGCGCGTTGCGATCGAACAAGCCTTGCGAAACCGGGGCTGCCGCCGCCTGAAGCATTGTTCAGGATGAACTCGTTGCGTGATCTTTTTCCGTGAGGCTGATCCATGTTGTGAAGCTCCCGAGGTGTCGGGGGTAATCTGATCCCGATGAATGATCATCGGCGGCAGCAGGACAGGCAGGGATCAGATGAACGGAATCATATACATTGTCGGCCTCGTGGTGATCGTACTGATCATCCTTGGGTTCTTCGGCCTGCGGTGATCGGACGGGGCCTGGCGACACGCGCCTCCGCCAGCCCGAAAGGAACGGTTCTGGCGGCATGTGTCGGCACACCGTCGATACGGCCCCGGCACGCTCCGGGGCCGCGAGCCATTGATGGGGATCTCGCATGAACAAGTCAGCCAATCCGGATACCAAATCCGTCACCGCGGATCTCGGCGAGCAGATCGAGGCGCTGCGGTCGGATCTGACGAAGCTCGCAGCCGCGATCTCGGAGGACGTGTCCGAAGGGATCGGAAAGGCCGGTGAGCAGGTCAGTCAGACCGGCCGCGATGCCCACGCCTCGGCCACCAGGACGGTGACAGAGCATCCGCTGGCCGCCGTGGGGATCGCTGCAGCCGCCGGGGTGATGCTCGGCATGATGCTGCGCAAGGGCTGAGCGCGCATGGCGCTGCCGGTGTGGGATCCGCTGCGCGGTCTTGCCGGCGCCGCGGTCGGCGGCATGGGCCTGCAGGCCGCGCTGCCGATTGTCACGGCGCTTCTCGCGCTCGGCGGCGGGGTTTCTCGTCGCGGCGGGCGTCGTCGTGCTGATGCGCGAGATCGGCTTTCCGGCGTCGGCGCTTGCCTTCGCCGGGCTGTTCGCGCTCATGGCGCTGATCGTGCATCTTTTCGCGCGCGCGGCGGCGCTGACAGGCGCGCGGCGGCGTCGAGACGACGCACGAAGGCCATCGCCACGATCAGCGTCGGGGTCGCCACCAGCGCGCCCGCCGCCCCCCAGAGCCACGCCCCGAACGCGATCGCCGCGAACACCGCGATCGGGGGAATGCGCGTGCGCGTGCCCACGATCAACGGCGTGACGAAATTGGCCTCGATCAGGTTCAGCGCGACGATGACCCCGAAAGGGGCGAAGGCGATGACCGGATCGTCGAACGACACGATCCCCACGCCCAGCGTGACCACCGCCATGATGGCGATCCCGAGGAACGGCATGAAGTTGAGCAGCGCCGCGGCGACGCCCCAGAGCGGCGCATTCGCCACGCCGAGCAGGTAGAACGCCACCGCCGTGCACACCCCGAGGCCGGCGTTGATCGCCGTGATCGCCAGGAGGTAGCGCGCCACATTCGTGCGCACGTCCCGCATCGCCCGGCCGACCGCCCGGCGCGCCGAATTCCCCCGGATCATCGACATGCCGAAGCGGCCCAGCATCACCCGGTCGCGCAGCAGAAAGAAGGTCATTATGGCCCAGAAGCCCGCCCCTCCGGCGAGCCTCGGCGCGTTGATCGCCCAGTCCGCCAGCAGCTTCTGCCCGCCCTCCATGAGCCGGTCCACGGCGCCATCCTCCGACTCCTCCTCTGGTTCGTCGGGTTCGGACGGGCCGGCCGGCCGGGGCGCTTCGGCGGGCGGGTCCTCGGGCTCGACGGCGAACGAACTCGAGACCCCGGCCGCGAAGTCGCGCGCGCGCCGCTCCACATCGCGCAGGATCTGCGGCGCACGCTCGTTCCAGGCTTCGGCGGAGGGTGCGAGCGCATAGACCGTGGTCGCCGCCCCCATCAGGAGGCCGCCGACCACGAGCGCCGCGCACAGCGATGCCGGCGCGCCCGACCGCTCGAGCCACCGCACCCAGGGCGCCAGCGCGATCGCGCACAGGATCGCGAGGACCATGGGGATCGCGATCAGGCTCGCCGCGTCCAGCGCAGCTAGCACCAGCACCCCCGCGATGATGCCCAGCAGCACGGTCTGCAGCGCGCCGCGGTCGAGCGATGCGAACCACCCCCCGGCGCTCGCCGGGCGCGGCGGCTTCGATGCCAGCGGGAGCCCTTCATCGGGCATGAGACACGCCTGCCTTCCTGATCCAATGGGTGAGCGGCGCTTGGCGACGCCGCGGCAATCCTAGAAGCGGCGGTTCGCGGGCATGCTGATGCCGGTTAGCATTCGGCGGCGGCGCCCGGCGCGGATCAACCCGCCGCGCGGCCAGCGCCCGGCGGCTGACCGGGTGACCGCGCGCGCGTCTCCTGATGCACTTCCGGCGTCACTCGAAATTGGTCGCGATGAAGGCCGCAAGGTTCGCGATGTCGTCATCGGACAGCGCCGCGGCGACGGGGCGCATCAGGGCGGAATTCGAGCCGATCGCCTCGCCGGCGCGGTATTGCCCGAGACGCGAAGCGATGTAGTGCGGGTTGTTGCCGGCGAGTGACGGAAAGCTCGCCATGCCCTGCCCGCCCGGGCCGTGACACTGGGCGCATGCGTTCGCGTAGATCGTCTCCGCGCCGGCTACGTCCGTCGCGAGGGCGTTCGCCGCCGGGGTGAGCAGGCGCCATTCCCCGCCGAACGCCGCCACGCCGTAACCCTGCGGCTCCCCGGCCTCCGCGTCGGAGGCGAAACGATAGAGCGGCCAGCCATCATAGGTGACGATCTGCTGCGTGGCGTCCCCGGCCGTGCCGAGCCGGTCCGCATCGGCGCCCGCGCCGGCCTCGGCGGTGCCCGCGATTGTGACCGGCGGCCAGGCCTCGACGCAGTCCGCGTCGGTGCAGGAGAGCTGCGCCCCCTCACCGTCCGATGCCCGAAGGTCCGTGGTGAAGGAATAGACGGGCCGCCCCGCACCGTCAGTCAGGTAATGGCCGAATTCCGTGCTCTCCGCGACCTCGAGGGTGAGGGCATCATCCTGCGCGAAGGCAGGCGCGGCGAGCGCGAGCGCGGCGGCGAAACTCGTCAGTGTCTTCATCGGAAGGCATCCTTTGCGTGGGTCTGGGGGCGCTGATCTGCCCGGCGCCGGGCCGGCCTCGCGGGCCGAGTGCCGCGAACGCGGTCACGGGGTCAGCGCGCAACCGGAACTGCTTGTGCTTCGTTGGCGCTCGCCACCGCCCGCTCCAAGGGGCAGGCGCGCAGCCGCATCGCCACGCGGCGACACGGCTGCGTCCGATTCACTCCGGCGCGACCCGGTAGATGTTCCCTTCATCGACCGCGGTGTAGAGATTGCCATCCGGCCCCTGCACCAGCGCCCGGAAGCGTCCCGGTCCCATGGGCAGCGGCATCTCCATCACGTCATGGACCGACAGGCCGTCCTCGGCGATATCGACGAGATCGATGCGCTGGCCGACCGGAGTATCCCCGAACCCGATGCCCATGAAGCCGACAGCCATGCGGCCGTTCAACTCGCCCCAGTGATCGCCGGTGAGAAACACCGCCGCGGTCATGCCCTGCGACAGGCCGTTATTGTCCCAGGCGGGCGGCATTGCGTCGGGGTAGGTCTCGAAGTCCGTCATCGGCATGTAGGCGGCGCGCTCGGCCGGATCCATCCCCTCCATCTGCTCGGGCTCGTAGCCGCAATACCCGTCGGGGCAGTCGCCGCGCCCGGCCATGTTGGGGCGCGGGTCCCAGCCGCCATTGCCGCCGGGCACCAGCGCGGTGATCTCGTCGGAATGCCACGGACCGTGCTCGGCCGCGATCGGCTGGCCGGTATCAGGGTGAAAGGCGATGCCCTGCACATTGCGGTGGCCATAGGTGTAGATGCGCGGGTCGAACCCCTCGGGCGCATTGTTGCCCTCGGCCGGGTTGCCGTCGCGGTCGATGCGGATCACCTTGCCGCCCAGAAGCGTCGGGCTTTGCGGGACCTCGGCGCCGTGGATGTCGCCGGTGGTCAGGTAGAGATAGCCGTCCGGGCCGAAGCGCACGCGCCCGCCGTTATGCGCGCCGGGGCCGCCGAAGGGCTGATCGCTGGCCTCGGGCTTGTAGGGGACATCCTCGATCAGGTCGGTCCGATCCGCCACCCCGGCAAGGTCGTCGCTCACCGTGAACCGCATCAGCCGGTTGGTGCCCGGCTCCGCCATGCTTGAGGTCGAATAGACGTAGAGGAAGCGATTCTCCTCGAAGTCGGGATCGACCGCGACACCCATCATCCCGGCCTGCCCCTCGCAGAAAAGGTCCTCCGCGGTGCTGGCATAGCCCTCGGAACCGCCGATCCCGAGCAGGGCGTTAACCTCCCCATCGGGCAGCAGCACCGACAGGCCGTCGCATTTCTCGGTAAAGAACATGGTGCCGTCCGGCAGGAAGGCCATGTCCCACGGGTCGGACAGGCCCGAGAGCACGGTGGTGTGGCTCAGGCCGGGCGCATGGGTGTCCGCGAGCGCGACCGCCGGCAGACCGGCGACCAGGGCCGAGGCCATGACGGCCCCGACCGGCCATGTGGCTGGGTTTCGTGACATTGAAGTTCCTCCCTTGAATTTCAGTGCTGATGAACGAAAGACCTCCCGCTGGTCCGTCAGTGCCAGCGCGAGGATGCGGCGGCCTGTCAGAATCGCATCGCCGACGATAGCACGAAAGCGCATGGCCGGATCGCCGGAAGTAGCGGCCCCGGAAGCGGCCGCTGCCCATGGCGGGTGACGGAAGCGGCTCGCACCCCCGGCCTGCCCGCATGGCGCAGTCGCGGCCCCGCCGCCGGAGGGAGTTGGCGGCGGAGCCTTCCGGCGGCGGCATCAACCCTTGCGCAGGGCGTCCTTTGCCTTGCCGAATGCCTTCTGAAGCGACCCTTCGGCCTGCTTGATCCTGCCCTTGGTCTCGAGCGACTTGTCGCCGGCCCCCTTGCCGAGCGCCGCCTTGCTGCTACCCTCAGCCTTCTTGGCGGTTCCCTTGATCCTGTTCTTGTCCATGATCCGTGATCCTTCGCGATCCGGAGCCTCCGGCAGGCCGCGCGGTCGATCGACCCGCATGCCGACGCTCATGCAGACATAATGCCACCCCGCGCCGCGCCGACGCTAACCTGGATCAGTATTCGCCCGGGTTCCCCCGGCACCGCCAATCTGGGCTGGCGCAGCGCAGCGCGCGGCCTCCTGCACCATCCCCCGGGACACTATCCGATAGCGGTGCTTGCGGTCGTGTATCCGGCCTTCTCGTGCAGCGATAACGCCGCTGGCCTTGGTGGTTTCCGAGGTTCGGCGGCCAGACAAATGGACGAGCTCACATCGGCTCATTTCTTTTCATCGGCCTTTGCCGAACCCCGGTCGCCCGGGTCTGCCACCATCGCTTGCCCCCCTCGCAAGCCGACGTCGCGGCTCGAGCGACGCCGACCCCTGTCAGGCGGCGAGTTCGAACACGGCGGGCTGCCGATACGTCTCGCCGCGCTCGGTGAGAAAGCCCTGCGCCTCGGCGTCGTCGGCGCCCGTTTGCGCGAGCGCGATCGACGGCAGGCCAAGACCAACGGCGAGCGCCGTGGTGGAAAGCAGCGCCTTCATGAGAAAGTCTCCCTGGACGCGTACCGGATCGACCATCGACCGCGTGTTCGCCCCACGCCGCACCGACGCAGGCCGGCCCGGGGCGTTCCGTTCTTTCCTTTGCCGGCGCGGTTCAGGTCCGGGCGCGCCGGGCGAGCGCCCCGCGAACACCCGGGACATCACTGGCCGCACTAACATGGGTCAGTGCCGGCGGGCAGCACAGGGATAGGGTTAACCCGACGGGACCGGAAGCGCCCGTCGTGTGTGTAACGCGTTACGGCGACGCCGCCCGTGCCGGGGCCGGGGCCGATCCCGGGCGGGGGGCCTTGCCTGTTCGAAGTAATGAGGACCCGCCGATGCCGATCCCATCCCGTACCATCAGCACCGCCGAGCGCATGAAGCATGTCCGGGAGGCCTGCGCCGCAGCCCCCGCCGGGCCGGCGCGGGAGGCCGCGCGGGCCTGCTACGCGGCGGCCGAGGCGGCGCGCCGGGAGATGCTCGAGCGCAAATGCAACCGTCAGCTCGACGCGGCGCTGCGCGCTCTGGCGCAGGACGATGGCACCGCGGCGCGATCCGGCGGCACGCAGGCTCAGCGCAACAGCGGCCCGTCCTGGTCGAGGTAGCTCCTGTCGAAGCCCGCAAGCTCGGTCAGCCCGGCAGGGTCGTCGAAGACCACCCGCCCCTTCTGAAAGGTAACCAGCCCCTCCTCGCGCAGATGGCGCAGGACCCGGTTCACATGCACCGCGCTCAGCCCGAGCAGATCCGCGAGGTGATACTGCGTCAGCGGGCAGTCGAACCCCGCCGCATCGCCCGCGCCCACCAGCCTGAGCCGCGCGCCGAGCTCGAGCAGGAAATGCGCCATGCGCTCATCGGCCGAGCGGCGGCCGAGATCGACCAGGTGTTCCACCACCATCGCCTCGTCGCGCGACGCCGCCCACAGCACCGCCGCTGCCAGGCGCGGCGCCTGCGCGAAGCCCTCGAGGATATCCGACGCCAGAACCTCGGAGGCCTCGAGATGCGTCACGGCTTCGACGCTGTGGTCGGTGGTGCGCAGCAGGACGCCGCGCAGCCCGAGAAAATCCCCCGGTATCTGGACATCCACGATCTGGCGTGTGCCATCGGGCAGCATCTTGTAGGAACACGCCCAGCCAGCAGCCAGAATGAAGGCGGACTGGCCCGGCTGGCCCTCATGGATCATCTGGTGCCCGGCCGCGAAGCTCCGGCGGCGCCGGTGAAACCGCGCCAGCGTCTGCAGATCCGCATCCGCGAGGGCTACGAAGGCCGAGAGCTTGCGGGTCAGCGCAGATTGCAGGATCGACATGTCGCAATCCCTGAGGGTTCGGCGCCGCGACGCCGGGTGCCCTGAGCACTTGAGAAACAGCGCCCGCCACTGCTCTGGATCAGCCGAGCGGAGCATTTTCCCGCTATCGTTTCGAGCGATCGCACCGATTGACGCGGGGTGCCGCTGCGCGCCGAACCGAAAGGAAGACCGAAATGCTCGCCCCCGATCACATCGCCGGAACCGCCGCCCTGTCCATCTGCGAGTCGCTTCTGTTGGCGCTGAACGATGCCGCTGAATGATGGCGGCGTCCTGCCCGAAAGGGAGATCGTCCGCGTGCTGCGCGATGCCGCGGCCGCGCATGAATTCGCCCCCGGCAGCGACGCGGCCGCATCGCACGCGGCCGTGGCCGCGCTGATCAACGCGATCCTCGACGGCGGCAACTCGGTGCGCCGGCGCTGAGGGCGCCCGCCTCCCGCCACCGCCGTCGCACACCGCGCCGGACCGGCATTTCAGCGCTCTACCGGGCTGCGCCCCGCGCCGGCCGCGTTCGCGCTGCGCACCGAGACCTGATACCCCTTCGCTGAAACCGCGAGCAGCGCAACGAGGACGAGTATTCCCAGAAGATAGGCCATGGACCGGGCTCCTTTCCGATGATGCCGAGTGTCAACGCAAGAAACAGCGATGCGTTCCTGAATTCCTGCTCGGCCGGTGGCGGTGCGGTCTCGGGCAGGGCGCACCTTGCTCGGCGAGAGACAGGCCCGGGCGCCCCGTGCTCCATCCGCCGCCCCGGCGCATCACAGAAGGCGCATTGCGGGACCGGCCGACCGCATCACGATCCGCGCCACGATGCCGCCGGTGCCGGCAGGATCGCGCCGCAGCGGCCCTGCCGCGCCGCGTGCGCGGTGCTCGAGGGTGATGCAAGCCGGCTCAGGTCAAGCGGGCCCAGGCGTCCGTGATGGCCTTGCGCATCGAGGCCGCGGACTCCTCGGCGCCGTTGCGCACATCGTCCCAGGCTGAATTCGAGCTTTCCCGGACCTTGTGAAGATGCTTCTGCGCCTCGTCATGCTTCTCGCGCAGCCGCATTATCTCGGCATCGTACTGGGCCTGCGCGTCGGCGCTGGCCTTTCGCGCCGTGGCCTCCATCTTGTCGATATCCGCCTTCCACTCGTCGAGACTGGCCTTGAGCTGCTTTTCGAGGATGCTCTTTTCGGTCATGCGGACCTCCGATGGTTGCATCTGCGTGAAGACGCGATGATTTGAACCTGAGACGAAGTCTCCCCGTGCCGCAGCGGCATCATGCTGACACAAATCAGTTGTCGGGGATTTTTTCGATGCGTGCCTCGCGGTGACGCCAGCGCAACGCCCGGTGTCGCGTTTGCCCCATCGATATGCGGCAGCATCACCCTGTCGCATGTGCGGCGGCGTCTCGCGCGGCCTGTCGAGCGCCGGATCACAGGGCAAGTTTTCGAGGTGCCCCGGCCTGACCGGGATAGAGGCGAAAGGCGTGGTGGAGGCGCGATCTCCCGCGACTGACCCGGCTCTTGATCGTGCCGAGGCTGCACCCGCAGGCATTGGCGGCTTCCTGCTGCGAGAAACCGTAGGCGCCCATCAGCACGATCGGCTGGCGATGCAGTTCGGGCAGCATGTCGATGGCGTTCATCAGCGCCTTCAACTCGATCGCATGTTCCTGATTGGGCTCGACGTAGAGCCGCGCCGCGTGCTTGCCGTCGATATCGGCGACCTCGCGCCTGGATTTGCGAAGGTCCGAATAGAAGGTGTTGCGCAGAATGGTGAAGAGCCAGGCGCGCAACTCCGTGTCGAGCCTGAATTTCTCGCGATTGGCCCAGGCCTTGAGAAAGGTCACCTGCACGAGGTCCTCGGCCTGGTGCTCATTTCCGGTCAGCTTTGTCGCGAAGCGGCGCAGCGCCACATCGTGAAGCGGCAGCAGGTTGTGAAACGGATGATCGTCAGTCGTCATTGGAATGCCACTGCCCCGGTGTGTGGGGGGGAGCATGACGTCCCCCGAAGGCGCGCTTTCGGATCCTGATCGCCCCGTCGCGCGTGTGATCTGCGCGGCGGCCCGGTCCTGCAGGGGGCGGACACCGTGCCGCTGCAGGCAGCGCACCAGCCCCGGGCGCGATATGTCCGGATCCACGAAGGTGCGCAGCACGCAAAGCAGATCGTCGATCGGAAGGCGCAGGGCCTTGCTCAAGACCACCGCGACACCCTCCTGCAGCGGCGTGAGGGGCCCGCGAAACCGGTGCAGCGCCTGGCTGCGGTCGTCGGGAATGCCCCGGCGGCGCCACATCTGAACTGCCTGCTCGCTGATCCCGCAGCGCTCGGCGACCACCCTGGCCGGCTCGATCCAGACATGCTCAGCCATTGCAGGTCCGTCCGGCGATGCGAAAGCATGCCCGTGGCGAACGGCTGGCATGCCCGCGCCCCGTCGCGAACCGCGCTCGGGACCGATCCCGCCATGAGCGAGGCCCCTCGGGCCGGCAGCGTGATCGGGCGACTGCGAAGGCCCGAGATCCTTCTGTGCAGCCTTCCCGGATATCGGGCGCGCGCCCGGATCCCCGGCGGGGAAGGTCGTCATTGGAACGCTCCTGCTATTTCGATGGCTGACATGCGGGGATGTCGCAGGGTCCGTCGGGCCGATGCCTGTGCGGGGGTCCGCCGCGCGATCCCACTGCGTTACGGGAGCCAATCGATTGTCCCCATGCCGTCATCCTGCGCGGTCGGAAATGCGCGTACAAACTGTTTGGCGAGCGCCTTGCGCTGGCCGATCCGCCGGGCGCGCCGGGTTTCGCAGAATTCCTCGTACATCTCCTCGAGTGTCCTGATGAAAAGCTCGGCTTGCGTCGGTTCGTGCATTGAAACGCTCCATATCGTGCCGTGGCCCAGCAGCATGTCGGTCAAGCGGCATCGCGCCGACGATGACGGCGATGGGCAGGGCTGCGGGCCGCCAGGCGATGATCGGCCGCCAGTCCGGGCAGGAGCCGGCCGGCGCCGCTTGCACGCGATGGCCCGCGCAAGCGGGTCGGAAGAGCGTGTGCCATGTGTCATCGGGGGCGTCGCAGGTGCGGCGTTCAACGCAGGCCCACCAGGCTGAGCAACGCGATGACGAGAACGACCGCGCCGACGATGTAGATGATCCGGTGCATGGGTGAGATGTAGATGATCCGGTGCATGGCTGACTCGCGGAGATTGTTGAAGTGCCGGGGCTGAAGAATGCGCCCGGGCCCGTATGCGCAGAGCTTCTGGCGGCGCGCGTGGCGCGCCGTTCATCACGCAGTGGCTGGGAGGTCCGGGGGACAGCCGGGCACGTCGCCCCGGAGCGGATCGTGGCGCGTGACACCACGTTCGCAACGCGGGCGCTTGAAGAACGGCCCGACTGCCCGGTTACCCAGTTCACTCATCAAGCGACAACATGTCGTGCAAGGACGCTACCTGTCAGTCGACCGCACCGGTAGCGCCGGAATCTACTCAGACGCATGCCGTGCGGCGATACCGGGCATCGAGGGCCAGCGCCCGCAGCGGGCGACCGGCCCCTCGCACGCCGAGGCGGGAGCCTCCCTGGCCCCGTGCAGTGCCGACGCCAGGTCCTTCACCTTCAGGCAACGGTATCCGCGAACGAGCTGCACGGACCGGTCCCGGTTCGCGGACAGGCGGGAACGGGACGGTCCGGGGGGCGTTACATTTCAGGTCGGGGCGCGGAGCCACGCCGCAAGGGAATGGAAAACGCATGGTGGCAGAGCGCCGGATCAGGACCGACACGATCCTTCTGACGGCGGGGCTTCTGCTGGTCGTATATCTTCTCGGGGATGTGCTCCTGCTGGTGTTTGCCGCGGTGTTGATTGCGGTCGGGCTCGACGGGCTCGCGCGGGCAGCGGCGCGGCGGCTGCCGGTCTCGCGCGGCTGGGCGCTCGGGGGCGTCACGCTCGGCATCGTGGCGCTTCTGGCCGGTGTCCTGGGCCTTTCGGCGACGCAGCTCGTTCAGCAGCTGATCGGGGTGAGCGAGACGGTGATCGCGTTCGTGGAGCGGCTTCACGGCGCGCTCATCGAACTGGGCGCGCTGCAGGCCGTCGGCGAGATCGACAACGAGAGCATCGCCGGCGCGGCGGGCGGCATGGCCGAGGAGGTGATGATCTGGGGGATGGCGGCGTTCGGCGCGCTTGCGGGGCTGGCCATCGTCTTCGTGCTCACGATCTTCCTGTCGGCGAGCCCGGCGCTCTACCGCGCGGGCGCGGTGCGGCTCGTGCCGCCGGCCGGGCGGATCATGGCGGAGGAGACGCTCTCCGCGATCGCCCATGCGCTGCGCTGGTGGTTTCTCGGGCAGCTCGTCTCGATGGCGCTGCTCGGGGCGACGGTCGGGCTCGGGCTCCTCGCCCTCGGCGTCGAGCTGTGGCTCGGGCTCGCGGTGCTGACCGCGCTGCTCACGCTCGTGCCCTTCATCGGCCCTCTCGTCGCGACGGTGCCGATCGTGGCGGTGGGGTTTTCCGAGGGCGTGCAGACCGGGCTGATCGTGCTTGCGGGGTATCTGGTGATCCAGGCCATCGAGGGAAATTTCGTCACCCCGATGATCCAGAAGAAGGCCGTCAACCTCGCACCGGCGCTGCTGATCGCCGTGCAGGTCTTCCTGAGCCTCGTTTTCGGAATCGTGGGGCTGATCCTCGCCGCGCCGCTCACGATCGTGGGGATGGTCGCCGTGGAGAAGCTCTGGATGGAGCACACGCTGCAGGAGGCGGCGACATAGGCCGCCGGATCGCGCATGCGTCGCGCACGCCGCGGGCGGCGAGAACGAGCGAGGTGACGGTGCCAGCAGCTGAAATCTACTCGCCCGAGCCGAACATGCTGGAACGCAAGGTTGCCGCCTATCTGACGCCGCGCGGCGCGGCAGCCGGCGCGGTCGGCCATCCGTCGCATGAGCGCATGGAGCGGATCAGCCGCGTCACGCGGTGGGTCATCGGGCTGTCGGCGCTGGCGGGTATCGTCTCGGGCGGCCTGATCGGGGGCGCCGAGGTCTGGATGCGCCAGGGGCTCTTCGATGGCATGGAGGATGTCGGCTGGCGCGCGGCGCTGCCATACTGGGCGGCCTTCTACGCCTTCGCGGGCGTGGTCAGCGCGGTGGAGATCGTCCTGCTCTACGCGCTCGCGCTGACCGGGATCGCGCGCGTGACGCAACATGCCGGCCTGCCCCTGTCGCGGGGCGGCGGGCGCGGGCTGCTCGCCCACAGCCTCGCGCGCGCCGCGCTGGAATTTCCCAATCCGCAGGTGGAGATCTACGGGATCGACCCCTATGCGCATGTGGCGAACTGGCGGCTCATGGCGCTCAACATCGCCTACAAGCTCAAGGTCGGGGTCAGCAGCTTCATCCTGCGGGTCTTCCTGCGCCGGGTCGCGGCACGCATGGCGATACGCGGCATGGTCCCGCTCTTTGCCGGGCCGCTCTATGCCGTCTGGAACGCCTATATCACCTGGCGCATCATGACCGAGGCGCGCATGCGCACCTTCGGGCCGTTCGCGGTGGACAACCTGATGGCGGCGCAGTTCCGGGATGCGGGCGATCCGGGTGAGGCGGAAAAGGACGTGCTCATGCATGCCGCAGGCGAGATGATGAGCCGGGGGCGTGATGCCCATCCCAACCATATCTACCTGATGACGCGGCTGCGCGAGGCCCTCGATCACGGCGCGGATATCACGCTGGACTGGACCGCCATGCGTCGGCACCTGCGCGCGCTGGATGCCGCCAGCCAGGCCCGCCTGCTCGATCTGCTGACGGTGTCCTGCGTGATCGGGGGGCGCATCCACCGCGAGCAGACCGAACTCCTGCGCAGCGCCTGCGCGGAGTGCGGCACGGTCCTGCTCGAAGACCGGGTAAAGGAGCTGCGCAAGGCGCTGAAGCGCGGCCTGAAGGTGACGGGCGAGGAGCTGTCGGCCACGCGCCGCAGCGCCGAGCCGGGCGTGGAGCAAGACGACAACCCGTAGGTCTGACAGGCGGGCCCGCTGCCCGGTCACTCACGTCGCGCGTCCGCGAGGCAGCATGCCGTGGGCAGATGCTTCGCGATCTGCCGATTGCGCCGCTCGCACCGATAGCGCCGGAATCTCCTCGGACGCATGCCGTGTGACGCTGGCGCGTCGGGGGTGTTGGCACCGGGCGAACACTGATACGGTGGAGGCGCGCGGCAGTGTCGTCGCGCGCAGGGATGCATCGCGCGCGCTTCGATGGGCTGCGTGAGACATCCGGCGGGAGCGGAAGATGTCGCCAGAGCCGGCTCAGACGACCGGCCGCGCCGTCCCGATCATCGCCATCGGGGCATCGGCGGGCGGGCTGGAGGCGTGCAGCGCCCTTCTGAAGGCGCTGCCGGGCGACATGCAGGCGGCCTTCATCCTGGTGCTGCATCTCGACCCCTCGCATGACAGCATGATGGTCGATCTGCTGGCGCGCGACACCGGCTTGACGGTCGTGCTGGCCGAGGACGGAATGGCGCTGCGCCCCGCGCATATCCATGTCATTCCGCCGGGTGTGTTCCTGACCGTCGCGCGCGGGGTGCTGCACACCGCCGCGCCCGAAAGCGGCAAGGCGGTGCGGCTGCCCTTCGATGCGCTGTTGCAGTCGCTGGCGGCGGAGGTGGCGTCGCCGCTCGCCTGCATCGTGCTGTCGGGCACCGGCACGGACGGCAGCGGCGGCCTCGGCGCGATACGCCGCGCGGGCGGGCTGATCATCGCGCAGGATCCGCAGGAGGCGGGCTATTCCGGCATGCCCGACAGCGCCATCGCGACGGGCCTCGTGGATCGCGTATTGCGGGTCGCGCAGATGCCCGCGGCACTCGCCGGGCGCGCGGGCGCCCCGGCGCGGCCCGACCCCGCGGATGATACCGGCGCGACCGGGGCGCGGCCGGATGCGCAGCCGGATGCGCAGCCGGGCGGCGACTACGAC
>LFIK01001876.1_pt1 | contig 16840 bp, 13 predicted proteins | sample 643401 | NCBI WGS metagenome assembly LFIK01 (sample SAMN03777447, study PRJNA286221) | soda lake metagenome | biome: soda lake; feature: Kulunda steppe; material: water; isolation source: sample T5-Br brine of Lake Tanatar-5 | place: Russia: Kulunda steppe | collected 2010-07
GCGAGAGCCTCGATTTCGAGGATCCGGAAGGCCAGCGCCTGAGCCTGATCGATGATGGCGGCGCAGGAGCCGGCGAAATCTGGGAGAAGAGCCCGGTGCCGGCGCAATTCCAGATCCGGGGGCTCGGTCCGATCACCCTGAGCGTGCCCGACCCGGCGCCGACGGATCTCGTGCTGACGCAGGTTCTGGAAATGCGGCCCGTGCGCGCATTCGAGGAGAACGGGCGCAAGGTGCAGGTCTATGAGATGGGCGAGGGCGGGCCGGATGCGGAGGTTCAAGTCGTCGCCGAGCCGGACCTGCCACCGGCGCGCCAGGGGGCGGGCGGCGTCCACCACATCGCCTTCCGCACGCCCGACCGCGCGCAATACGAGGCCTGGGCGCAGCGGCTGGCTTCGATCCGCCTGCCGTCCAGCGGTCCGGTCGACCGCCATTACTTCCGTTCGCTGTATTTCCGCGAGCCGAACGGCATCCTCATCGAGATCGCGACAGATGGTCCCGGTTTCGATGTCGATGAGCCGATGGAGACACTCGGCGAAAGCCTCGCCCTGCCGCCCTTCCTGGAGGAGCGTCGGGCGCAGATCGAGGCGGGGCTGAAGACTTTGTAACCGACATCTGATTCGGCGTCCGAATTTACCATCATGCCCCGGAACGACAGGCTTCCGGGGCGTTTTGCTTGTCGTCATGACGACACTGCTTCGCGCGAGAGTGCAAAGCGCGATTCGATTTTTTCGGGCATACGGATCATCTGCGCATGAATGCCCGTTATGATGAATTCCTTGCAAACTGCGGCTTCGCGACGCTTGGAGCCGGGTGATCTGAGTTCCGGATCAGTCAATTTACTCTGGCAGAGCATGGCCATCACGGAAATTTTCGTCGGATTTTTATTTTACTCCTCTTGATGAAAAATATTTTTTGACATACTTGTCGGAGCAATACGGCAATTCGCGCTGATTCAAGCCTTGTTTGACAGCGCAACATCACCCGTCGGTTGATAACCGGTAAATGAACACGGGTCCTAACTTTGAAAGAGGTTCGTTACGATGAGTGAAACGGCGCAGGACAACGCCCATATCGAGCTGGCAGTGGAAATCGTATCTGCTTATGTCAGCAACAATTCTCTGCCTACGGCCGAGCTTCCGGGTCTGATCGAGGCCGTACACGGCTCGCTCCAGAAAATCGCCACCGGCGCCCAGGAAGAGCAGGTCGAAGCGCCGGTTCCGGCCGTGCCTGTCAAGAAGTCCATCACGCCGGACTTCATCATCTGCCTCGAAGACGGCAAGAAGTTCAAGTCGCTCAAGCGCCATCTGCGCACGAAATACGACATGACGCCGGAAGAGTATCGCGCCAAATGGGGCCTGCCGGCGGATTATCCGATGGTCGCGCCGAACTATGCCTCGGCCCGCTCCGAGCTGGCCAAGGCCATGGGCCTCGGCGCCCAGCGCCGCAAGGCGCCGGAGGGCGAGAGCGCCCCGCGCGGACGCCGTTCGCGCAAGGTTGCGTGAATCCGGGCAGGCATACAGCCTGAAATGAAGAGGCCGCCCTGTCCGGGGCGGCCTTTTTGCATGGTTTGCGCCTGTGATGCGCTCAGCGATTCCACGGATCCTTGCGATCGGGGTCGAAATGCTTGTTCAGCCCGTCCCAGCAATCGATGTAATTATCCTGCAATTCCGGCAGATCCGCCGCATAGCGGGTGATGCGCTGGGGAAAGCGGGTCTCGAACATGAAGGCCATGGTGCCGGTGAGCTTGACGGGTTTCAGCTCGCCGTTGGAGGCATGTTCGAAGGCCTGCTCGTCGGGCCCGTGCGGCAGCATGCAATTGTGCAGGCTGAAGCCGCCGGGCGTGAAGCCTTCCGGCTTGGCGTCATAGACACCATAGATCAGCCCCATGAATTCCGACATGATGTTGCGGTGATACCAGGGCGGGCGGAAGGTGTTGTCCGCGACCATCCAGCGCTCGGGGAAGATGACGAAGTCGATATTGGCCGTACCCGGCGTCTCCGACGGCGCGGTCATCACGGTGAAGATCGACGGGTCGGGATGATCGAAGGAGATCGCGCCGACCGGCGAGAAATGGCGCAGGTCGTATTTGTAGGGCGCGTAATTGCCGTGCCAGGCCACCACATCGAGCGGGGACTGGCCGATCTCGGAGAGATAGAGCTCGCCGCCCCATTTCACATAGAGCTTCGAGGGCACCTCGCGATCCTCGTATGCGGCAACCGGCGTGAGGAAGTCGCGCGGATTGGCCAGGCAATTGGCCCCGATCGGCCCGCGATCCGGCAGGGTGAAGGCGCCGCCGTAATTCTCGCAGACATAAGCCCGCGCCGGCCCGTCGACGAGCTCGGTGCGGAAGATGACGCCGCGCGGGATGATGCAGATCTCACCGGGCTCGATCTCGATCACACCGAACTCCGTGCAGAAGCGCAGGCTTTTCTCCTGCGCCACGATCAGCAATTCGCCATCGGCGTTGAAGAAATACTCGTCCTGCATCGCCCGGGTGACGAGCAGCAGATGCGCGGCCATGCCGACCTGGGTATCCGCGTCGCCCGCCGTCGTCACGGTGCACAAACCCTCGACGAAGCTGATCTTCTCGTCGGGCATCGGCACCGGGCTCCAGCGCATCTGCCCGATCGGCGTATCGGTATCCTCGCGGCAGGGCGCGGTGCGCAGATGACGCTTGTCGACCTTGCGATAGCGCCCCGAATGCTTCACCGCCGGGCGGATGCGGTAGAGCCAGGAGCGCTGGTTGGTCGCCTGCGGCGCGGTGAAGGGCGAGCCGGAGAGCTGCTCGGCATAGAGGCCGTAATTGCATTTCTGCGGTGAATTGCGCCCGATCGGCAGCGCATCCGGCAGGGCCTCGGTCTCGAAGCTGTTGCCGAATCCGGACATGTAGCGTGCTTCCATGATGGACCTCCCGTCGCGCCGGCCCGCGCTGGCGCCGGACAGAATTTGGTTGCTTGTGGAACGAATTGTGTGGCAGATTGGTTGCACTGTCAACGAACAGTGCGAGGGCGCATGTCGGTTTCTGCGGCGGCCAATGATAGCCGGGCCTTGCTCAAGCTGGAGGAATTCCTGCCTTACCGGCTGGTCATCCTCTCCGCACGCACGTCCAATGCGGTCGCGCGCATCTATGCCGAGCGCTTCCAGCTGACGATACCACAATGGCGCGTCATCGCCACGCTCGGCCAGTATCCGGTGCGCACCGCGCGGGATATCGCCCTGCACGGCATGATGCACAAATCGACGGTCTCGCGTGCGGTCGCCGCGCTCGTCACACGCGGGCTGGTGCGCAAGGAACCCAATGCCTACGACATGCGCGAGGAGCATCTGCGCCTCACGGATGAAGGCCGTGCCATCTACGAGGCGGTGGTGCCGGAGGCAATCGCCTTCGAGGAGGAGATCACCGCGGCATTCGATCCGCAGGAGCGTGCCGAATTCGTCCGGCTGATCGAGAAGCTCGACGCGCATACCCGCAATCTCGCACCCGATCCGGACCCCGACGCCTGAGTGCCGGGGATACCGCCATGAATTCAGGAGGAAACCATGGGCCCCTTCCCGCATGATGCCCCGCCCCCGGAGATTTCAGAAGAAAATCCCATGGGCACCGACGGCTTCGAATTCGTCGAATTCTGCCATCCCGATCCGGATGAGCTCGACCGCCTGTTCAAGGTGATGGGCTTCACGCCCGTGGCACGGCACCGCTCGAAGAACGTCACGCTCTACCGCCAGGGCGACATCAACTTCATCCTCAACGCGGAGCCAGAGAGCTTCGCCGCGAAATTCGCCCAGAAACACGGTCCCTCGGCGCCGGCCATGGCGTTTCGCGTGGTCGATGCGCGCCAGGCCTATGAGCGCGCGCTCTCGCTCGGCGCCAAACCGGCGCAGACGCAGGTCGGCCCGATGGAGCTCAACATTCCGGCCATCGAGGGGATCGGCGGCCTGCAGATCTATCTCGTCGATCGCTATGGCGCGAAGGGCTCGATCTACGATGTGGATTTCGAATGGCTCGGCGAGCGCGACCCGCATCCCCCAGGTGTCGGCCTGCACTACATCGATCACCTGACGCACAATGTGCATCGCGGGCGCATGAACGAATGGGCGGAGTTCTACGAGCGGCTCTTCAACTTCCGCCAGATCCGCTATTTCGACATTGCCGGCAAGCTCACCGGCCTGCATTCGCGCGCCATGACGAGCCCGGACAACAAAATCCGCATTCCGATCAACGAGGATGCCGGTGAATCGGGCCAGATCCAGGAATATCTCGACCAGTACAAGGGCGAGGGCATCCAGCATGTGGCGCTGGGCTCGACCGATCTCTATCGCTCCATCGAGACGCTGATCGAGAGCGGGCTCGAATTCATGCCCGCGCCCAACGAGATCTATTATGCGCGCATCGACAAGCGCCTGCCCAAGCATGGCGAACCGCTGGAGCGGTTACAGAAGAACGGCATCCTCATCGACGGCGAGGGTGTGGTCGAAGGCGGCTATACGAAATGCCTGCTGCAGCGTTTCTCGAAGACCGTGGTCGGGCCGATCTTCTTCGAATTCATCCAGCGCAAGGGTGATGACGGCTTCGGCGAGGGCAATTTCAAGGCGCTCTTCGAATCGATCGAGGAAGACCAGATCCGCCGTGGCGTGATCAAGGAAGACGCGGGCTGATCAGCGCGCGAACCGGCGGCGCGGGGCATTCAGTCGCCCCCGCCGCAATCCCCGCCATCGGCACCGCCGCTGCCATGGACCCCGTGATCGCCTCCGCGCCATGTCAGGTGCCATTGGCCGAGCAGACCGAAGGCGTGCAGGATCACGAGGATGCCCGCACCCGCACCTGCCGCGAGAAAGAAGAAACTGTTTTCACGCAGTATTGCGACGAGAGTATCCATGCCTGCGCCTCGCTGAGATCAGTGCGCCGATCCCATCTTCGCGCATCAGTGCTTGCCATTGCGTTACACGATTGATGCGTATTCGCGCGAAGCTTTGTCGAATTCGCCCTCAGGATTTACCCTTTGAACCAGGCTTCGTCCCGGATTTCGCAGGCGATGCCGGGCGCGGCGGCGTGGAAGGTGGCGCGGCCTCCCGTATCGGCGCCGCAGCATCCTCCTTCGGATTGCGCGCGGCCTGCCACAGGCGGCCTCCGAACACCTTGACGCCCTTGGCAACACCGCGCCCGGCACGGCCCAGATTCTCGCCGACGCGCAGCCCTTGCGGGCTTTCCAGGCGCCGGCGATTGCGCTGCGTCATCAGGGCTTCGGTGAGCTGGCCGGCAATGGCATTGCTGAGTGTATCGAGATTCCATGAAGGCGCCCGCGCGCAGACCGGGATCGGCGGCATGTCGCCGAGCGGCCCGGCGAAATCGGTGCGCAGAGCCGCGATCGCCTTGCCGATCACGGCCTGCGCCGCCTCCGGCAGGCGGTTTTCGGTATAGGGCCAATCCGGCAACAGCGCATCCGCCGCCGTCGCGACGGGGATGATCGGAGGAGCCCGGCGCCCCGCCTCTTCCGCGAAATGCGCCATCACCGCGTCGCGCAGAGCGATATCGACGGCGCGCCCCGGGCGATTGGCACGCAGCGCCCACAGCACCATGTCGGCCTCGCCGATTTCGCGGGCCAGCGTCTCCTGAACCTTCGCCGAGCCGTCGAGCCCCATCGTGTCGATGAGGCGGCAGGGAATATCGTCGATCTCGATCTCGTGCGCCGTCAGCCGGTCGGTGGTGGGAGCGAGATCGGTCTCCGCCGGGCCGTCACCGGCGAGCGCGTTGATCAGGGTCGACTTGCCCGCCGAGACCTGCCCCACCACGATGATGCGCACCGGATCGTCGGGCAGCGCGAGGCTGCGGCGGTCGCGCAGTTCGGAGCCGAGCTGGATCTCGATCAGCTCGGCATCGGAGAATTTGAGGCGCCCGGAATAGAGATCGACCGCCGCCTGCGCGACCTCCTCGAGCAGGATCGCCTGGGCATCGCGCACCACCTGATCGCTGAGCCGATCCTGCAGGCCGGCGGTCGCCGCGCGCTCGATCTCGCGCAGCACGCCCACCGGCGGGTTGAAGGCGAGGCGCAGGCCGCGATAGGCGAGATAGCCGTATTTCCAGGCCGTGCGCGCCTGATCCTGCCGGCTCCAGAGCCAGTGTACCGCGCGCATCGAGAGCTGATCGGAGAACGGCACGTGGCTGCGCAGGAATTCCCGGTAACGAAGCGCCACCCGGTCGATCAGCAGGAGCGCCTCCGGGAGGGTGAAATCGAGCGCCCCGCGCTTGCCGTCGGACATGCGTGCGGCAACATCCTCGACCACGGCGACGGCCTGCTCGGGCAGGCTCTCCCATGCGACCGGCGCCGTCAGGCGCTCGGCTATGGCGGCGCGGGAAGCCTCGTAGATTTCGGTCTCGCGCGCGCTCCATTCCGGATCGATCGGAGGGTGGGCGAGCCGTTCGCGCAGACCGGCCGCCGCATCGCCCTGCGCACGTTCCTTGCCACGTTCCTTGCCACGTTCCTGGCGCCGATGCTGCCAGGCGAGCCCGAGCCGTCCGCTCCAGATCATCGCTGCGAGGGCGACACAGCCGAGCACGAACCAGAGCAGCATGCCCCGTTCATGCAGCCAGAGAAAGCCGAGGAGCGAGGTGGCGGCGAAGGGCAGGACGAGCAATCCGGCGGCGCCGAGGCGGCTCCAGCGCAGATAGGCCCGGCGCAGGCGCTCAGCCAGCTGCATCGCGCGCCCTCGCAAAGGCTTCCTCGTAGAGCCGGCGCAGATCCGCCGCGCTCGCCCGCTCGCCGCGCGATTCGCGGTCGAGCCAGTAGGCCGCCGCACGCCCCAGCGCGAAGGTAGTGGCGAAGCTGATCGCTGCCGCGCTTGCCGCACCGAGCGTCTGTCCGACAACGGGGACGAGCTTCGCCACCTGGCGCGCCGCATGCGATCCGGCAAAGCGCAGCAAGGCACCGGAGCCGAGCGCCCCGGCGAAGGCGCCGGCGCGTTGCGTTGTCCAGGGAACGCCGTAGCGCCCGGCCATGGCGTGGAGCATCGCCCCCTGGATGGCGGGGACGCCCACCGCGCCGATCACCGGAGCGACATCGCTCGCGGCTGCGGCGCCGGCATACCACATCACCAGAGGCTTGATTTCGGCAAAGCGCGCGGATTCCGCGTCGCGCGCGCCTTCGCGCATGATCAGCAGCGCCGCTTCCGGCAAGAGCCCCGTCAGCGCCGCGCGCAGATCGTCGAGTCCCTCGGGCGCCGCGCCATCCGGGGGAAGCGCGAGGGTCACGGCAGGCAGCGCGGCACCCGCAGCCTCCTCGAAACGCGCCTGCGTGGCCGCCTGTGCGCGGGCACGCACGGCATCGCTTTCGGCGAGATCGGCACCGGTATGGGCCACAAGCACGGGAAGAGCGGCGCGGCGGCGGCGCAATTCACGCAGGATGTCAGCCACCGCGCCCTGCACCGGATCATCGAGCCGCGCCACGACGACGAGGGCATGGCTGCCGCGTTCGGCCTCCGTGAGATCCTCCCTGGGATCATAGCCGGCTTCGCCGATGCCGCGCGTATCGAGAAAGCGCAGCACCGGGTGCTCTGCCGGATAGTCATAGGCCATGGCCGTGCGGGTGCAGGGCGCGAAACCCTCACCGATATCCGCCTCGCCCGTCAGTGTGCGCACCAGCGACGACTTGCCCGCCCCGGTCTTGCCGAGCAGCCACAGGGTCGGCGTCGGCACCGCCTGCCCCTCGATCACCGGCGGCGAAACTGCCGCGCCCTTGCGCAAGATGCGCCCGATATAATCCCGCACGACCGATCCATTCGCCTGATTGAAGCCGGAATCTAGTGTCTGCGCAGGCGCGGCGCAATCGGCGCGGTGTAATCGCTGCCCTTCGGCCTCAGCCCACCGCCGCATCCACCGCGTCACCCAGCCGCTCGACGATGGCGTCGATATCGGCCTCGGTGACGATGAAGGGCGGGGCGAGGAGGACGTGGTCGCCGTGGATGCCGTCGATGGTGCCGCCCATCGGGTAGCAGATCAGGCCGCGCGCCATGGCCTCCTGCTTGACCTTCGCATGCACCTTGCGGGCCGGGTCGAAGGTCTCCTTCGAGGAGCGGTCGGCGACGAGCTCGATGGCCTGGAACAGGCCGCGCCCGCGAATATCACCCACATGGGGGTGGTTGCCGAAACGCGCCTCGAGGCGTTGCGTCAGGTATTTGCCCTGGCGGCGCACATTCTCCAGCAGATTGTCGCGGCGGATCACCTGCTGCACCGCGAGCGAGGCGGCGCAGGCGACCGGGTGGCCAAGATAGGTATGGCCGTGCTGGAACAGGCCGGAGCCCGAGGCGAAGGCGTCGATGATCTTCTCGTGCACCAGCACTCCGCCGATCGGCGCGTAACCGCCGCCCATGCCCTTGGCGATGGTCATCAGATCGGGGGTGACGCCCTCCTGCTCGCAGGCATGCAGCGTGCCGGTGCGGCCCATGCCGCACATCACCTCGTCAAGGATCAGCAGGATGCCGTGGCGGTCGCAGATCTCGCGCACGCGCTTGTAATAGCCCTCCGGCGCGGTAAGGGCGCCGGCAGTGGCGCCGCCCACCGTCTCGGCGATGAAGCCGATGATCGTCTCCGGGCCGAGTTCGGCGATCATCGCCTCGAGTTCCTGCGCGAGGCGCTCGCCGTATTCCGCGTCGCTCTCGTCGGCGCGGCGGTCGCGATAGGCGTAGGGCGGGGAGACGTGGTGCGTCTTGACGAGGAGCGGCTCGAACTGCGCCCGGCGCCATTCGTTGCCGCCCACCGCCAGCGCACCGAGCGTGTTGCCGTGATAGCTCTGCTTGCGGGCGATGAAGCGCGCGCGCTGCGGCTGGCCGATCTCGACGAAATATTGCCGCGCCATCTTAAGGGCCGCCTCGATCGCCTCGGAGCCGCCCGAGACGAAATAGACATGCGACATCCCCTCCGGCGCATGGGCCACGAGATCATCGCCGAGCTGCTCCGCCACTTCCGTCGTGAAGAAGCCGGTATGGGCGTATTCGAGCTGGTCGAGCTGCTTGCGCATGGCGCTCAGCACATCGGGATGCATGTGGCCGAGGCAGGAGACCGCCGCACCGCCGGAAGCGTCGATATAGTCGCGGCCCTCCGTGTCGCGGATATGGATGCCATGGCCGCTGGCGGCCTTGGGATAGGTGGCTTTCAGGCTGCGGTGCAGGACGCTGGTCATGATGATCTCTCGGTGGTTTCGCGCGGATGGTTCGATGCGGCTCGTATCGTGGTTCCGGCCCGCACTGTCTCAGCGGCCTGCGGGCCGATCGTGGCGGCAATGCGATGGTCCGAGCATAATCCGACGGACGCGCAGGCGCATGCGTGAAATCGCGCAGATCACGAAGGCGCGCATGCACGCATGGCCCGGATGTGCAGCCTCGTGGCATCACCAACCCGAAGATGCGCTCCATGATCCGGGCCCATGCTTGACAGCGCGCGGGAGATGATGGACGTAACGCTTGACAGTTTCGCCTTTGCAGCCCGTTCCAACCGCACGAGTGCAGTCTGCCCATGTTCGACAAGATTCTCATCGCCAATCGCGGCGAAATCGCCTGCCGGATCATCAAGACTGCGAAACGGATGGGGATTGCGACCGTCGCGGTCTATTCCGATGCCGATCGCGACGCGCTGCATGTGGAGATGGCGGATGAGGCGGTGCATATCGGGCCCGCAGCGGCAGCGGAATCCTATCTCGTCATCGAAAAGATCATCGATGCCTGCAAGCAGACCGGCGCCCAGGCCGTGCATCCGGGCTACGGCTTTCTCTCCGAGCGCGAGGCCTTCGCCGATGCGCTGAAGGCGGCGGGGATCGTCTTCATCGGCCCCAATCCCGGCGCCATCGCCGCCATGGGCGACAAGATCGAATCGAAGAAAGCCGCCGCAACCGCCAATGTCTCGACGGTTCCCGGCTTTCTGGGTGTGATCGAGAGCCCCGAACACGCGGTGGAGATCGCCGACGAGATCGGCTATCCGGTGATGATCAAGGCCTCCGCCGGCGGTGGCGGCAAGGGCATGCGGATCGCCCATTCGGCCGACGAGGTGGCGGAGGGCTTCGCCCGTGCCAAATCGGAAGCGGCCTCCTCCTTCGGTGACGACCGGGTCTTCGTCGAGAAATTCATCGTCGATCCGCGCCATATCGAGATCCAGGTGCTGGGCGACAAGCACGGCAATGCGATCTGGGTCTCCGAGCGCGAATGCTCGATCCAGCGCCGCAACCAGAAGGTCATCGAGGAGGCCCCGAGCCCGCTCCTCGACGAGGCGACGCGGCGCGAGATGGGCGAACAGGCCGTGGCTCTGGCCAAGGCGGTGGATTACGATTCCGCCGGCACGGTCGAATTCGTCGTCGGCCAGGACAAGTCCTTCTTCTTCCTCGAGATGAATACCCGCCTGCAGGTGGAGCATCCGGTCACCGAGATGATCACCGGGATCGATCTCGTCGAGGAAATGATCCGCGTCGCCGCCGGCGAGAAGCTGCGTCATGCGCAGGACGATATCCGGCTCGACGGCTGGTCGGTGGAGAGCCGCATCTATGCCGAGGATCCCACCCGGGGCTTCCTGCCTTCGACCGGGCGGCTGACATTGTACCGCCCGCCGGCGGATTCCGGCATGGACGGCGTCAGCGTGCGCAACGATACCGGCGTCACCGAGGGCGGCGAGATCTCGATCTATTACGATCCGATGATCGCCAAGCTCGTCACCCACGCCCCCACCCGTGAACAGGCGATCGAGGCACAGGCCCGCGCGCTGGACGCCTTCGCCATCGACGGCATCCGCCACAACATCCCCTTCCTCTCCGCCCTGATGGCGCATCCGCGCTGGCGCGAGGCGCGGCTTTCGACGGGTTTCATCGCCGAGGAATTCCCCGACGGTTTCGCCCTGCCGGCGCCGGAGGGCGTGGTCGCCCTGCGCATCGCGGCGGTGGGAGCCCAGATCGATCACCTGCTCAACGAGCGCAAGCGCCGCATCAGCGGCCAGATGCGCCCCGATGAAGCGGTGCGCTTCACCCGCGAGCGCGCGGTCATGCTGGGCAGCGAACGCCACGACATCACGATCAGCGAGGCCGAAGGCCAGCTCGCCGTGGATTTCGCGGATGGAGCCCGCCTCCTCGTCGCCAGTGGCTGGAAACCGGGTGACCCGGTCTGGACCGGCACGATCGACGGCACGCCGGTGGCGATGCAGGTGCGCACCATCCTCAACGGCGTGCAGCTCTCCCATGCCGGCGCCTTCGCCGATATCCGCGTCTATACCCGCCGCGAGGCCGATCTCGCCGCAATCATGCCGGAAAAGCGCGATGCCGGCGCGACCAAGCAGCTGCTCTGTCCGATGCCGGGGCTGGTGCGCTCGCTTCTCGTGAGCGAGGGCCAGGAGGTCAAGATCGGCGAGCCGCTGGTCATGGTCGAGGCGATGAAGATGGAAAACGTGCTGCGCGCCGAGCGCGAGGGCACGATCGCGAAGATCGTCGCCAGGGAAGGTGACAGCCTCGCCGTCGATGCGGTGATTCTGGAATTCGCCTGAGGCACATACGCGCCGGGACGCGGCGGAGAGAATCGCCCGCCGCGCCGTCTGAATAATCGTCAGAGCGTCTCGACGCCCTTGATCTCGATCCCGAACCCGCCGAGACCGACGAAGGCGCGCTTCGATGTCGAGAGATTGCGAATCGACTGAACCCCCAGATCACGCAGGATCTGGGCACCCAGCCCGACCTCGCGCCAGGTGCGCGTGCGCTCCGCCTCGGTGCCCGTGGTATCCTCCCTGAAGGAGGTCATCGGCACGCCCGCCGTGCCCTCGCGCAGATAGACCACGACGCCGCGCCCTTCCTGCGCGATCCGCGCCAGCGCCGCATCGAGGCTCGCGCCGCCCTGGAAGATATCCGTCACGACATTGGCGCGGTGCAGCCGCGCAAGCACGTTATCGCCGTCGCCGATCGCCCCGTGGACCAGAGCGAAATGCTGCACCTCGTCGAAGGGGGTGGAATAGGCATAAGCCGTCATCTCACCGTATCTGGTCTCCACCGGGAAGCTGCCGAGCCGCTCGACGAGCTTCTCGCGCGCCTGGCGATAGGAGATCAGATCGGCGACGGAGACGCGCTTGAGGCCGTGCTTCTCACCGAAGGCGGTGATCTGCTCGCCCTTCATCACGGTGCCGTCGTCATTGGCGAGCTCGCAGATCACGCCGACTTCCGGCAGGCCGGCGAGTTTGCACAGATCCACCGCCGCTTCGGTATGGCCCGAGCGCATCAGCACGCCGCCCTCCTTGGCGATCAGCGGGAAGACATGGCCGGGGCGCACGAAGTCACCCGCGCCCATATTGCCGTTGGCGAGCGCGCGCACGGTGTTGCAGCGCTGCTCGGCGGAGATGCCGGTGGTCAGCCCGTGGCGGGTATCGACGGAGACGGTGAAGGCAGTCCCCAGCGGCGCATCGTTGGAGGGCACCATCGGGTCCAGCCGCAGCCGGCGGGCCTCGGCCTGCGTCAGCGGCGCGCAGACGATGCCGCAGGTATGGCGGATGATGAAGGCCATCTTCTCCGGCGTGCAATGCGTTGCCGCGACGATCAGATCGCCTTCGTTCTCGCGATCGTCGTCATCGGTGACGATGACGATCTCGCCGGCGGCAAAGGCTTCGATGGCTTCAGTGACGGATTGGGGCATGGTGGCTCACAATGGTGATGGAGGGGTGGCGATCAGGAACCGCCTGCGGGCCAGGGGGTGCTTTCGCCGACCTGGCCGCGATGTCTGAGATAGTGATCGGCAATGACGCAGGCCAGCATGGCCTCGCCGACCGGGACGGCGCGAATCCCCACACAGGGATCGTGGCGGCCCTTGGTGAGGATATCGGCCTCGGCGTTGTCGCGCGTCACGGTGGCGCGCGGGGTCAGGATCGAGGAGGTCGGCTTGACGGCAAAGCGCGCCACCACCGGCTGGCCGGTGGAGATGCCGCCGAGAATGCCACCCGCCTGATTGCTGGTGAAGGTGGGGGCATCCCCGTTGCCGGGGCGCATTTCATCCGCGTTTTCCTCGCCGGTCAAAGCGGCTGCGGCGAAACCGGCGCCGATCTCGACGCCCTTGACCGCATTGATCGACATCAGCGCCGCGGCGATCTCGGTATCGAGCTTGCCGTAGACCGGCGCACCCAGCCCCGGCGGCACGCCCTCGGCCACGACCTCGATCACCGCGCCGATGGAGGAGCCGGATTTGCGGATGCCGTCGAGATAATCGGCGTAGAAGGCAGCAGCCTTCGCATCGGGGCAGAAGAACGGGTTGCGCGCGATCTCGTCCCAGTCCCAGTTGCCGCGATCGATCGCATGCGGCCCCATCTGCACCAGCGCCCCGCGTACGCGCAGGCCCGGCACGACCTTGCGGGCGATGGCACCGGCTGCGACCCGCGCCGCCGTCTCGCGCGCCGAGGAGCGCCCGCCGCCGCGATAATCGCGCACGCCGTACTTGATGTCATAGGGATAATCCGCGTGGCCGGGACGGTACTTGTCGCGGATATCGGAATAATCCTTCGAGCGCTGGTCGACATTCTCGATCATCAGCGCGATCGGCGTGCCCGTCGTCACCTGCTGCGGCATGCGCTCGTCCTGGAACACGCCGGAGAGGATGCGCACCTGATCCGGCTCGCGCCTTTGCGTGGTGAAGCGCGACTGGCCCGGCCGCCGCCGGTCGAGCTCGGCCTGGATCTCCTCGACGGTTAGCGGGATCTGCGGCGGACAGCCGTCGACCACGCAGCCGAGGGCGGGCCCGTGGCTCTCGCCGAAGGTGGTGACGCGAAACAGATGGCCGAAACTGTTATGGGACATGGACGAGCCCGTTCATTGCGAAACGGGGTATTTAGAGCATGTTCACCCGCGAAGAAACCGCTTTCGCGCAAACATCGCTCCCGATGCCGGCAAACATGCGCAATCCCGTCATTCCGCAGGTGCGGAGAGCCCGGCCTGCCCACGCGGCAGGGTGAGCGTGAAGGCAAAACACGCGGTGAGCATGACGGCGGAGCCGATCAGGCAGGCATGGATGCCGCCATACTGGTAGAGCAGGCCCGAGAGCAGCGTGCCGGTAAAGCGCCCCGCCGCATTCGCCGAATAGTAGAATCCGACATCCTCCGCCGCCTTCTTCGAGCCGGCATAGGCGAGGATCAGATAGGAATGCACGGAGGAATTCACCGCAAAGGCAAAGCCGAAGACGAGCAGACCCGTCACCAGGATCAGATCGGGCCGCAGATCGAGGCCGGTCAGCGCCAGCGCGATCATGACGGGGAGCGCGGCGAGCGCCGCTGCCCAGATCCGCGCGGCGCCAACCTCGCGGCTGAGCCCGTCGGCGGAGCGCGGCACGAGCCAGGGCGCGAGCGCCTGCACCGTGCCGTAGCCGATCGTCCACACGGCGAGAAATCCGCCGACCATGGTGAAGGTCCAGCCCGAGGCATAGAGAAAGACCGGCAGACCGACGACGAACCAGACGTCGCGCGCGCCAAACAGCATCACCCGCGCCGCCGCGAGCAGGTTGATGGCGCGGCTCTTGCCGAAGAGCTCCTTCGCGCTGCCGCTCGCCTTGGCCCGACCCATGAAGGCGGGCAGCGACAGGCTCACCGCAATGAGCACCAGCGCGAGCACGCCGGCCATGGCGTAGAGCGCATAGCGGAAACCGAGCGTCTCGAGCAGCAGGCCGCCGAGGAAGAAGCCGAAACCCTTCATGGCGTTCTTCGAACCGGTGAACCAGGCGACCCAGGCGAAGAGCCGGCTCTCCCCGGCCTCGCCGCGCGCCTCGGCCTCCGCCACCTTGATCGCGGATTTCGAGGCGGTCTTGGTCAGATCCTTGGCCACCCCGCACACGCCCTGCGCCGCCACCACCCAGGCGACGGAGAGCACCGCCCCCCAATCCGGCGAGACGGCGGAGAGGATGAGAAAGCCGGTGATCTGCGTGACCAGCCCCACGGTCAGCATCCGCGTGATGCCGAACCGCGTGGCGAGCCAGCCACCGACGAAATTCGCCACCACCCCGGCGGCTTCATAGAGCAGGAAGAGGAAGGCCAGGGTGAAGGGCGAATAGCCGAGATTGAAGAAATGCAGCAGCACCAGCATGCGCAGGGCGCCGTCTGTCAGCGTGAAACTCCAGTAGGAGGCGGTGACGATGGCGTAGTTGCGGGTGCCGGCCGTCATGGTCAGATCCCCGCCTCGCCCATCCTGCAGGCGAGATCGACCATGCGGCAGGAAAAGCCCATCTCGTTGTCGTACCAGGCATAGACCTTCAGCAAGGTGCCGTCGGTGACCAGCGTGGACGGCCCGTCGATGATGGCGGAGCGGGTATCGCGGGCGAAATCGATCGAGACCAGCGGGCGCGTCTCGAAGCCGAGGATCCCCGCGAGCGGCCCGGAGGCGGCAATGGCGAAGAGGTCGTTGATCTCCTCCGCGCTGGTCTCGCGCGCCATCTCGAAGACGCAATCGGTGAGCGAGGCGTTGAGCACCGGGGCGCGCACGGCATGGCCGTCGAGCTTGCCTTCGAGTTCGGGATAGATCAGCGCGATCGCGGTGGCCGAGCCCGTCGTCGTCGGTTGCAGCGAGAGCATGGCCGAACGCGCGCGGCGCAGATCCTTGTGGACGCCATCCACCACGAGATTGGTGTTGGTGGGGTCGTGGATCGTGGTGATCTGGCCGTGGCGGATGCCGATCGCCTCATGCACCACCTTCACCACCGGGGCGAGGCAGTTCGTGGTGCACGACGCCGCCGTGACGAGGCGGTGCTCGTGCGGATCATAGAGGTGATCATTGATCCCCATGACCAGATTGAGCGCCGAGCCGTCCTTCACCGGTGCGGCGACGATCACCCGTTTGGCGCCGCGCGCGAAATGGCCGTCCAGCGTCTCGCGCTTCAGGAACTTGCCGGTGGCCTCGATGACGAGATCGACGCCGAGATCGCCCCAGGGAATTTCCGCGGGCGCGGCATGGGCCGAGACGCCGATGCGCTTGCCATCGATGCTGATGGCGCCCTGCGCATCGTCACCGGCGATATCGGCACGCCAGCGGCCCTGCATCGAATCGAATTCGATCAGATGCGCGAGCGTCTCCGCCCCGCCCTTGATCTCGTTGACATGGACGATGTCGAGCCGGTTGTCGCGACGCGGATCCCCCGCCTGACGCTCCGCCGCACCGAGAGCCGCGCGCAGAACCAGCCGCCCGATCCGCCCCATGCCGTTGATACCGACGCGCATAACCGCCTCCCCCTTCGTCAATGCCCCTCGCCTAGCCTCTTTCGAGACTTCTGGAAAGACCTCGCGGGTTCGATGGCGCCTGCATGTGACAGCCGGATGACAGCCGCAACGGGATCGCTCAGCCATGACGGTGTGCGCCAGCTCCTTGCGGCTTTGCGCGTTCACGCCGCTCGACAGGGCGGGCCGCGCATTCGATGCTGACGGCATCGAATCGGGCGGGGTTGTCAGCATGAAGGTCTTCATCAGCGTCGATATCGAGGGCTGCGCCGGCATCACCCACTGGGACGAGGCGCGGCGCACGCATGCCGATTACGCGGAGTTCCGCGAGATCATGACCAACGAGGCGCTCGCCGCGATCCGGGGCGCCCGCGCGGCGGGTGCGACCGAGATCGTCGTGAAGGATGCCCATGCATCCGGGCGCAACCTGATCCTCGACAGGCTACCCCCCGATATCCGCATCGTGCGTTCCTGGGCCGGCCATCCGCTATGCATGGTGCAGGGGCTCGATGACAGCTTCGATGCGCTGATGATGATCGGCTATCACGCGGCGGCGGGGTCGGAAGCGAATGCGCTCGCCCATACACTCTCCCTCGCCGCCGCCGAGATCCGCCTCGATGGACGGCGCGCCTCGGAATTCCTGATCCA
>LFIK01001877.1_pt1 | contig 16836 bp, 10 predicted proteins | sample 643401 | NCBI WGS metagenome assembly LFIK01 (sample SAMN03777447, study PRJNA286221) | soda lake metagenome | biome: soda lake; feature: Kulunda steppe; material: water; isolation source: sample T5-Br brine of Lake Tanatar-5 | place: Russia: Kulunda steppe | collected 2010-07
GAGTGGGCGGTGGAAGCAGCCCCCCTCCACTAGCGTCAACCCAGCCACAAGCAAGAAAAGTCAATTTATATAAGATGAAAGTAGCAGTCCACAGCACACCCGATGTCCTCCTGGTAGACGACGAGACGGGTATCCTCGAAGAAATGCAGCAGTCACTAGCCGTGGCCGGAGTGAATTCCGTATCCGCCACCTCGGGTCGGGAAGCTTTGCGCTGTATTCGATCCATGCCCTCCATCTTGGTGATCGTCACCGATCTGCGGATGCCAGGCATGGACGGTTTTGCATTAATTCAAGCGATCACCGACCTGCTGCCGGAAGAACGCAGACCGCAAATCGTGTTTATCAGTGCCCATATGGACACCGATGCCACCCTCAAGGCCATGCGAAGCGATGCTGTGGACTTTCTCAGCAAGCCATTCAAGCGGCAAGAGCTGGTCAGCGCTGTCAACAGAGCCCTGGCGGCCGCGCACGTCATGCGCGATCGAGCGGGAGCGATTGATTCCGCCGAGGCAGTTATTGGCAGTCTGAAGGCACAGATCCAGGAAGTTGAGCAGCACCTGCAGTCATTCCGGCCCGACACATTACTTCGACTGGAGGACGAGCAGCAGCTTGACGACAAGGAAGGCGCGGCCGCGATCAGTGATAGAGAGATGCGTGAGCGCCTCGAGACCTTGATCCACGCCCGCGAAGAGCGTGTTCGCTACTTCCCGAAGGAACTGTTTTCTGACCCAGCCTGGGATATGATTATCGATCTAACCCAGAACCGGCTATTAGGTCACTCAACTTATGTCTCCAGCTTGGCTGTTGGGGCCCAAGTACCGCTGACAACCACCTTGCGGCACTTGGAGAGCCTCTCAAAGCACGAGTTAGTCCGCCGCTTTCAGGATCCATCAGACAAGCGCCGCATGTTGGTGGAGTTAACCCCCAAAGGATTAAGACTTATGCGCCAGTTCCTTTCAGACGCAATCCCCAGTAGACCTGGCGGTTAAACGAAAACATGCTTCCCAGCAGAGGCCGTTGCCGTGGACGCGCCTGCTTTCGACAGACGGAGTGGAAACACTTGGATTCGCCCGTTTCTGGATAAGGAAGAGGGATTGGAATCTGTGCGGACGTCAAGTTTTAGTGCGTGCTCCAGCATCACGAAAAGACGACGCTCATGGGCTACCAGTTGGTGTATGAAAAACCGTAGGGCTGCTTTCGGGTCATGTTGGCCAGTCACCACTCTCCAGCGCCAATCACCCCGCACCGTACCGGCAAAAACCAAACGCGCAGGCACCTTCATGCAACCGTTGCTCTCCTCCGCACACCTGACGGTTGTCATCGGGAAATAGTCTGAATCAAGGCTAAGACATTCCACGAAAAGCATATTGGCACCTGCGCGCCGCGCAAGCGCGCCAACCTCAGGGTAGACGTTCTCGATCCATCGCGCACCTTCGGGCTGAGCCCATGGCGACCCCGCCTGGGTCGGTGTTCGTAGACGAAGGCCCATTACCTCCAGCAGGTGATATACGGTACTTCTCGAGGCGGTGAGCCCTTCGGATTGATGTAGAAACCGCTGCAAATACGAAACAGTCCAGAAGGGAGCGTTGTTCACGATCTCTTTTGGTGGAGCGTGACATAAGGCACGTGCGAGTTTGCGGCGCGCATCACTCCCAACAGAAGGTGGACGACCACGCGGGAACACCTTCTCCGGCAGGCGCTCCCCGTGTAGGCGGTACGCCTGCACCCAACGCTGCACTGTACGTCGACTCACGCCAAAAACCGATGCAACATCCGCCACAGCACTTCCGTCCACCACCGCACGCGCGCCGCGCATGCGGTCCTCCAAAGTCAAGCGTCGCGCCTTTGCGGCAGCCGACACCGAGCCTTGATTAAACGCCTCCCAACTCATCGCTTCCCCATCGCCGAGAACCAGATTGGACTTGCATGCAGCGCACGTATAACGCTCGCCCGTGCGCCTGCTGACGCAAACGCGCCGTATTCTTCCCGCCCAGGCCCTTGCTCAGGTAGGAGAATTACAACCGAATCGACCCCTTTTTCACTGCCTGACCAACAGTAATTCGTCATGCTTGTGGCTCGGGGCTTGAATGGATAAGGGTCACGACCCATCCGTCACCACGCAGCAACAGATTTCCGAGATCCGTCAATGAAGCGCCTTAGGGAAATAATCGAGCGAACAGAGATTTGCAGCATTGACATATCGTCAGAGCCCGGAGCCTTGCAGCTGGACCTGATCATCCACCATGTTTTGGCGGAAGTTGATCCACTCCGACTCGGTGCGATTGTCCTCGTCGGTGAGCGTGAGGCAACGGTGGGACATCTCACATCTGATCTGGTTGCCCATCTCGCAACTCAAATTCGCAAACATCACCTCAAGGGCGTAACCCCGGAGCGGACGCATTGGGCAATCCGAAAACGGCTACGGCACCGGCACACCCCGACATATCTCTCACTCCAGTTGGAATGGATTGATGAGGAGTATCGGTTTCGGGTTTGTGGCTCTCAGGAAAGCTCGTGTTTTGGCCTCTTCGCCGACCTGCCACCGCATTACCTGCTGCACCAGAAAGCGTGAAGCCAGGTGGGCGTCAATTGCTCGCCACACAAGCACAGACTAATTGAACCCCCTGTTAATAGGCCATCGGAGTTTGCGCGCAATGATGCTTCCATATACTGCGACACGATACTTAAGCTTGTTAGGGCTTGTCACGTTGCTTATCGGCACAGCCACCCAACCATCTCACGCCGACGTTCCCGCGTGGACAATGGCTTCTTTAATCACTGACGACCCACGAACCCAGCAATCGAATGGATTGCGTGAGCCTGACAGGGAAAAACTGGATTTCTGCGAGTCGGCCCATTCCATACAAGAGTTCACGCCACGTTCCGCGGGGCAACTGTTCGCGAACTGCACTGCACCCAGCAAAACGCTCCCGCCCAAAAACCAAAGACTTGGCCACTCAAAACAAAATGACGCTGCTATATCTACCCGGGGCTATCTTTATCTCGCCATGAGCACTGGGATTGCACGGAGCAATCGCGCAGAAGAGACGGCCGCGAGGAAGCTTGGCACTAACGGCGAGTTCATGTTGACAGGCAAGACACGTATGGCAGGGCGCGTTAACCTCGGTTATGCCGGCTCCGGCCCCTGGCTCGTTGAGGCTGGGTATGTGTACCTGGGTGAACTGAGCTGGCGGCTCTCTAGTGCAGTGAACCACGACCGCAAGCAAGTGGAGCGCGCCGCGCCAAGAACCGGCCATGGGCCAGAGTTTGCCATCGGCGCAAGAATACCCATCCGCAATGACCTGGATCTTGTTCCAAGATTGGGGATTTGGTTTTGGGAGTCCAGGCTGGAGGCTTCCATCGCTGAAAGCCATACGCAAAGAGCCATTGATCGCTGGATTGATCGAGGAAACGATTTAACCTTCGGCGCCAGTATTATTTACACAATTGAATCCAAGTGGATGATTCGCGGCGGCGCAGAGCGCTATCTCATTGCCGGTCAACAAGTTGATTTCATCAATATCGGCCTTGTGCGCCGCTTTCTTTAAACTCAGCGCAGACAGAGACGTCCACGGCCGTATATCCACGCTGAGCTTCTGAAACTTGCCTTCTTCGAATAATGGACTCGCAGACCGATGCCAATACCTGATCACAGGTCAGAAGACCTTGATTTCCGGGAAAGCTGCGTAACGTTATCGGGGTTCCGACGCCGACTTTCTCCCTCAAAGGAACCACCAGCCTCGATCACAAACGTGTCCGCGGCCGCCGCTCCAAGCACACGCCCCCCATCGAGAATACGTAGCGTGGAGCATTCTACCGACCCCTCGAAGAAACCAGCAACGCGTAAACACATCGCAAGCGCTTCGCCGTTAATGCGCCCGCTTTCGCTGACGAAAATCTCTCCTTCGCACTTCACATTGCCTTCGACACGGCCGAATACGCAAAGATCGCCCTTGACGTCCAGATCCCCCACCAGGCTGCTGTCGGCGCTTACCACAGTAACGTGCTCATCCTGCTGCCCAAGCTCAAGACTCTCTTCAAGCGACGGCGACAGCGCTGGCTCTGCATACTCTCGAGTCAAGCCAAAACCGGGGGCAACGCTATTGCTACGGAAAAATTTCATTCGAATCTCCTCGTGGGCCAACGCCCATCACGACTGGGGTGGCAAAGCATCAAGTGCTTTTCCCTAAAGAGAACGCTAATACAAGTACGCCGTTGAGCCGACGAGGAATCAATCCAGTTCGGTGGCACTTTTTCAACCTGCGGCCTCCGGTTTGCCGGCAAACTGGAGATCCAACACGATTCCGCCGCCGTAGCGATCTTAATGACCGCGCACAAAGCTCATCATTTCCCGCGCCTTCCGATCCAGTTTGTTCAGGCGTTGGCGCTGTCGAAAGGCTTTGCCCTGCGCACGACGCTGGGCAGCCCGGATCAACCATGACATGAGCACATCATTCTGCAAGCCGTGAGCGAGAATGTACCTCAGCGGGACGGCGTAGAACGGAAGATGCTTGATGAGCACATCATCGTCCGCGGCAGCGAAGGGAAGCACCAGGCCTGGGCTTCCTTGTCTGCCAGCGCGGCCAAACAACTGCCAATCGACACGCGCAGATTCATGAGGCTCCAACATGATAACCGTAAGACCCCCGGCCACTGCCACGTCCTGATCAATCTTTATGTCGGTACCACGGCCCGCCATGTTAGTTGCAACGGTAACGCGACCCGGCTGTCCGGCCTGTGCGACGATTCCGGCCTCCTGCGCGTGATTTTTCGCGTTGAGCAACGCGTATTCCAAACCGTGCTTATCCAACTCCAACGCCAAGCGCTCACTGTCGGCAACGCTTCTTGTGCCAATCAATACAGGCTGACGTGCAGCTCGTCGCTCCAGTATTGTCGAGATCAGCGCCGACCATTTCTGTTCCCGGGTCGCGAAAGAGCGAAAGCGGTTGACCTGCAAGCGCGAGGGTACACGGGAGGGAACAACCAGCGTGTGCACCTTATAGTTGTGAAACAGTTCCGGTGCTATGTTCTGCAGTGTCCCGCTCGCGCCACAAAGACGATGATATAGCCGGAAAAAGTTCTGAAAGCTCATCTTTGCGAGTGTCTTGTTCGGTGGCGTTAATGGAACGCCCGCACGGGCCTCGACAGCCTGATGCAGCCCATAACTCCAGGATCTACCCGGCATCATGCGACCCGTGCTTTCATCGACGATGACGACCGTATCGTCGACCACCACATAGTGACGATCCCGTTTGAAGAAATCTCGCGCCATGATCGCTTGCCGGAGGATGTCACGTCTGCGGTCTGGGTTCCGCCACAGCGGGGGCAATTGCGGCGTGATCTCCTCGATCAACGCATGCCCCGCACCCGTGTAGCGCACGTCACGAAACTCCTCGTCCAACTGGTAGTGAATCCCGCGCTGCATGCCATCGACAATAGCTCTGGCGGCTAGCACGCCCTCCGTCAACAACGGATCGGACTCTGGACCGGAAATAATGAGCGGTGTTGTGGCCTCATCGACCAACAAACTGTCAGCCTCATCGACAATTAGCGAATGCAGCCCTCGCATCATCAGCCGGCGCTTTCCCCCTTGCAGGCTCTGAATACTCAGGCTGAGACGGGAGACAGGTACGCCAGTACTGAGCATATCCTGAAGATAATCCGCGAGAAGCTGTTTCGCCGTGCTGTACACGATGTCAGATGAATACGCGGAAGGCTTATCGGCAGGGTCTGTGTCCTGAACAATGGCTGTGGACGTCAAGCCGCATCGGCGAAACAACGCTCCCATTTCCGCGACATCACGTGAGGCCAGATAGTCATTCGCTGTAACGACATGACAGGGCTTCCCGCTCCACCCAAACAGAACAGCGAGCACGGCGAGCGTGACTGTCTTGCCCTCGCCCGGAGCAAGCTGGACCAGTTGCCGATCCAGCATCGCAAGCACGCAAAGCAACTGGACATCGTAAGGCCGGATACCGAGTTCCCGATCGCTGAGTTCCCTTAGAACGGCCAAAGCCGGGTAAAGCTTCGTTCTATCCTTCCAGACAATACCAAGCCGAATGTCGTCCCGCGCCTGTTTCAGAGCGGCTTCCAGATCAGCCTCGCTGAGTTGATTTGCCCACTCAGCCAGACCACCGATGGCCTCCACCTCCTCCCAATAGCGCCGCAGACGTGACGCGGCGAAAGGTCTATGCAGGAAGGTTCGCAGCGTGCTCAACCAACGCGGTGGAGGTTCAGTAAGCACCCGGGGTTCGTGGTAGCGAATGCTATCAGGCATGATTAAGATCCCTGGATGCCCCCAACGGGCTAGATCAGATATCTGCGCTGAAGCAGTTGAAGAATGCGCTGACGTACCTGCGATGCGATAGGCTGCGCCTGAAGGGAGACACGAAGGTAACCGAGGACCCCAGCGTTCAGCACGGCACTGGTATCTTCTGGCAGCCAGGCAACAAGTTCGAAGAACCCCTCTTGTGTAACCTGTCGGCCCGTGCCGTCATCCATCGTGAGAATACTTCCACCACCACCGATGCCCAGGGCCGGAGACGGAAGGTGATGGCGCTGGAAGGGAATCAACCGAACCTCTTCTGTCAGGAGTGTCCGTTCCGCTTGGCCAGTCAGGCGGATTTCGGCCTGCGCCAATGTTTCACCGAACAGCTCCGAAGCGTGGGACTGGTTGACGACACCCACAAACCGGAACGACGTGTTATCCACCAACTGTCCCAGCAAATCACCTCGGGCGAGCGTGGTACCGATACGTACACGAAGATCCTCCGCATACCAAACACCCGCCATCGGGGCGCGCACTTCCAACTGGGCAAGGCGATGCTCTAGGGTGGCCAGCCGCTCCTCAAGTGCCTCGCGTTGCTGCTGGAATGGGCTGGGGTCGGTCCCCGTTTGTTCAATCGCCTGCCGGTAGCGCCATAACGCCTCTTGCAGTTGATGCCGTGTGATATCGCGGTCCTGCTCCAACTCCTCATTTTCAAGGCGCATCAGAGGTTGGCCCGCATGAACGCGGTCACCGTTAGCCACATACAACTCAACCAGGCGGCCACCGCTGATATTGAACACAGAGTTGGTCTGTTGCGCCTCGACCACACCTGGCACCTTGATACTGTGTGGCACAGGCATCAAGGAAAGCAAAGCGACCAGGACTGCCAGACCGCCAAAGCTGACCAGGCAGGCCCGGCGGCGGTTGCGAAGCAGTTTTTGACTGGTCAGCAGGTAACGCAGGAGCTTCCAGCCGGGGATCAGCAACCAGATCATGAGCATCATGATCACCATGAGAAATCCCAGGCCAAGCCAGATATCCGCCACCATCAGGGTAATGACCACCATGATGAACAACCGGTATACCAGACTCAGTGCGCCATAACCGGTCAGCCAGGCACGTTCCGCGCCAGAGTAGGAGGGACTCTCCGAATGTTCCGTGCCGAGCAGCCAGCGGTCCATGTAATACAACCATTGCTGATTCGCCCGCTGATAGAGGTTGGGCATGTCCACTGCATCGGCGAGCATGTAGTAGGCGTCAAATCGCAAGAGCGGATTACCGTTGAACAAAATGCTCGAAACCGACCCGGCAATCATGATGTTGAACGCCATGCTATTCAGCAGGCCACTGCCCGTATTGACCCAGACAACGGCTGCTATAGCGGCGAAAAACAGTTCGACATACATGCCGGCGCCACCGACAAATGTACGGTGCCAACGGCTGCGCATGGACCAACTTGCACTCGCATCGATATATGGCAATGGGGCAAAGACAATGAACATCAGCCCCATGGTGTGTACCTGGCCACCGTAGCGCTTTAGGACGATGGCATGGCCCATCTCATGAAAGATCTTAAGGACAAAAATGCTTACGTAAAGCAAGGGAAGATTACCTAGGCTCAGGATGCCTTGCCCCTGCTGCCATAACGAACCCCAGTTCTCGATAACGACTTTGGCGCCAAAGAGGACGACCAATAGCCAGATGCCAAAGGCCACGGGGTTGAAAAGCGGTGACAATACGCGACGCCATAGGTTGAGAAAGTCGTTCGGATCCCACAAGGGAATGCGAACGTATAAAAGCGCCATCAGTTTTCCCAAATGCTCCCGGGTACGTTGTTTACGGTAACGCTTGAAAATTGCGTCACTGTCAGCCTCGCTGCGGAAAAACAGTAGGTTCGCGTGATGTAACTGCGCCAGCAGTTGAACAACATCCTCCTGCCCCGGTGCGTCTTCCGGGTAGCGCTCCACGAATCGCCTCCAGGTTTCTGCAACAGTTTCCCTGGCGCTGAGCTCACAAACGAACCGATAAGCCGTGGGGCGAAGGCGGTAATATTTTTCTGAACAGGTATCCTGCAGTACGTACCACTGTTCGCCGCGATAAACCTGCTTATGGGCTCGCACGCTGGGCAATAGCGCCAGACGCAGGGACGCCACTTGATACCAGGATTCACTGAATGTGGACGCCATCCTATGTCACCACCACAACCAAAGCCGCAAACGATTCATCAAACGGTGGCCAATAACCCACAAGACATTACGGCGCCCTTTATCCACCTTGGCGACGCCGCTCATTCCGGGCCTCCACCACAATTCAGGCTGCGACTGCAGGTCCGCCTTCAGTTCAAAAACCGCACCACTACTATCACGCACATGACCCATGGGAATAATCCGGGTCACCTCAAAAGGAAGCTTTCGATCTGGCTGACTGAGAAAAACGAACTCTCCACGATCGCCAACATTGACGAAATGAATATCTTCCTGGCGAACGTCAATCTGCAGGTACATATCTTCAACGCGCGCAATCCGGTAAAGCGCCTGACCCTTGGATACTGGCAACCCGAGCAAATCCTGGCGTTCACCCTCCACGATGATTCCTTCAAAAGGCGCACGCACCTCGCCCTGCGCCAAATAGACATCCAGCCGCGCAAGTCGCGCCTGATTCTGGGCTACCCGAGCAGCCGCCACCTCCGACTCAACCAGATCGAAAGCGGCCCTGGCCCGGCTCACCTCCGCCATGTTCCTTTGCAGATCCGCCTGTAGCTCTGCGCGCTGCAGCAGCAAGTCTTCCGTATCCATCAGCGCCAGAATCGCACGCTCATCAACCGTATCGCCAACCGAAGCGTGCACATGGTCAATGCGCCCATCGAATGGAGCACTGACGAGACGAATGCTGTCTGTTGTCAGTGTCGCTGTTCCCTCCACACGATGAGGTAGGGTTCCGAGCACTCCATAAAGCACCAAGCCGGCAAGAACCATGGCGAAGAATTTAGCCCATACATGCTCGGGACCCACGGCCCAAGTCAGCCCTCGCCGCATTCCGCGGAGAGCCCGTAGATGAATGCCGTCTTCCTTCTCCTTAAGACGCACCAACTGCGGATAGACAATATTCCCAACAAAATGCAGAGATTCCATCAAGCTGTCGGAGAACAGGCTGTTATGACTCAGAATAAGGATAACCGCCTGATCCTGATCAAAACCGTCCGATCCGAACGTCAACGAGAAAACATCCCGGCAATGCGTCTGAACCTGCAATTGACGATGAGCTAGCACAATGGTGCCGGACTCTGCCTCCAGCTTCTCGCCATAATGAATACTTTGCCCCTGATCAGCCGCCTCTTCCATGGCCGCTTCCAACGATTTGACCAACTCGGTTTTTTTCTCGAAACGATCAAAGTGACTGATCGCCTTGACCCGTAAATACGCCCCCTCCCGCCAACCCAGTACTGCTTGATCAATTTCCGGTGAATGGCCTACCAACCCGTTCACCAAACCATACGCCGCCGTGGAAAAGCGCTTTGCCGCATAGGTTTCGGCGAGTAGATCAAGGTAGCCCAGGGCGGTTGGCTTGCCAGTGCCCGACTGGGATGGCGCGGAGACGTCTGATGGAATGTCCGCTATCAGCTGTGCACGAACCAGGAGTTCGTTGAGTCTCGGCAGGGCCTGCTCACCGACAAGGAAAACAAGAAACAGGGGCTTATCGGTGGAGAGCCGCACTGCTATGCGGGCGAAATCCTGATCCCCGCCCCCTGGCGGGCTCGCCGCGAAATCATTGCGTTCAGCGCGCTCCAACAAGGTTCTCAGCCACGGCTGGCCAACGAGCAACGCCCCTGAGTGCTGCCCCATGCCCGGCTGGCTGTCTTCGCCCAGCAGAATCGGTTCTGGCTCCGCCAACTCCACAAGCATCGCCAACTCTGCAAGACAGAGCTTGCGGGCTGATGAAGCGAGACGACCCCAGAAACCAGAACCCGAATTTTGGGTGGCACCGGCCTCACGACGCAGCGTTCGCAGGCTATCGATGAGTTCTCTGACTTGATCGCTCATCGATTCACATGCAGTTCCGCTTTCGTGCCCGGCCTGATCGCGCCGTCGGCGTTATCCAGCAACACATGCACTTCGACGAGACTACTGGCTGGATCCGCCACCGGAGCAATATAATCAACCTGACCTTGCCGAGCCCCCACGCCATCAACCTCGGCAACCACAGCTTGGGACAAGCTCAGGCGCCGGACCAATTGATCAGGAAGATTAACCTTCAGAATGGCCGCTGACATATCCACCACGTAGACAACCGGCTCACCCGCTGAAACCCACTCCCCGGGCTGTCGCTCGATGCGAATAACCACTCCGTCCATCGGAGCGACAAGCGATAAATCCCGCAGCACCTCGCGGGCTCGTTCGTAGTCCAACGTCTCCAAATCCTTGCGCGCCCGCACCTGATCCAGCTGACCACGCAACTGGATGCGCTCAAGGCGAAGGGCGTCCAGTTCATCCCGACTGATTGAGCCTCTGGCAGAGTAGAGCTCATTCAGCACTGTGTACTGGGCATCGATGATTTCCAGGCGCTGAGACAAAACCCGAGCTTCAGTCGTGTCATCAACCACTAAACGGTGCCTGGCCACATCCAGTTCCTGCAGGCGATAATCAAGCTGCAGCAGCGTCTGGCCGTCGCGCACCGTATCCCCTTGCCGCACGTGCAACTCCAGAAGCAGACCACTGGCAGATACCGAAAGCGCGCGCTCCTCCTGTGCATACACGACGCCCGCCGCCACTGTGGACTGCGCCGCAGCGGACGTTGAGTAAAGCCACAAAGCGACACTCAGGATCAGCAGCGCTAGCCCGTTGATTAGCCGGTTTTGTAAACCGCCTAGCAACTGCCCGGAGGACGTGACCCTAAGCTCCCGCCTGTCGTGACGACGGTCACGACTAGCGTGCATCAAGGAGAGCCCCACCCGCCATTTCGCTCGTGATCGAAATGTCATACGCTTCAAACAAAGAGCCTTCGGCCAATTGCAATGACACGATCGAGAGCTGATATCGGACCAATGCGTCCACATAGCGCTGCTCAGCCCGAATCAGATCATCTTCACGTTCGTACAAGTCACGCAGACGCGCCTGGCCAAGGTTAAAGCGCTCCAACTCCGCATCGTAGATCTCTTGGTAGAGTTCCCGGTTACGTTCGGTAGCGTTCAGATCCCGATGCGCCTGTTCCAACTGCCGGAAACGCGAACGCAGCTCGTTTGCGAGGCTGACATGAACAAAATGCATGTCTGAACCCGCTTGGATCAGCCGCGCTTGTGCCGACCGCTCGTCTGCCCTTCCCTCAACGTTGCGGCCCAATGGCACCCGCATTTCCAAGCCAACGAACCATGTCGGGTACTCGGTGTCGAAAGCATCCTGATACGTATCGCGCCGGGAATAGCTCAATGTGGAGGTGCTGTACCCCACCGACATGTCCAGTTGCGGACGCCTTGCCTCGCGGGCGCTGCGAACCCGGAGTTGCTCGATTTCCCGATTCTTCTGGGCTATCAAATAGCCAGGCCACTGCGCAAGCAATCGCGATACATAACCTTCGAAATCGCGCGGCAAACGGTAGGCATTCGTTTGCGGCTCATCCGTCGGAATAAAGCGCAGATCAGCAAATTGCGCGTCGGAGAGATTCAGGACCGTTTTCAGTTCCGTTTGTGCATCCAACCAGGCTTGCTGTGCAGCTTCATACTCGCTGCGACGGTCCAAAATGGTTGCCTCCGCCTCCAGAATCGCCAGCTGAGGCTGTCGACCCGCCCGTACAAGTTGCCGGGTCTCCTGCATGATGTTCTGACCGTTATCCAACGCAGCTCGCCGTATGTTCATGAAACGGTCCAGGCGATAAAGCTGCCAGTAGCCGTTCAACGCTTCGGAGGAAACGCGCAAAAGCTGTTGTCTAAACTGCTGCTCCGTGACAACCCGGTTTAACTCCGCCTGCTGAATCTGCCACTCCACTTCCCGGTTTCCCAGTCCACGCAGCAAGGGCTGCCGGATCACCAGATTCAATCCGCCGGTATATTCCGATTCATCAATGCTTTCCCCTGTGTCCGGGTCACTGAGCAGGGAAATCACGTTATTATCGCGCTTGACCGCCGACCAACTGAAAACAAGATCTGCGCCTGTTCGCACTGGAATCTGCAAACCGGTTTCAACATCAACGCGACGCTCCTTAAATACGTCCTGTTCGAGGCGCTGCACACTTGACAACCGGTCGTCGGCAGTATTTTGCAACTTCCGGTCGGTATAGCGTCCCTCTATAAACCAGAATGGCTGATAAAAAGCGCGCTCTCGATCGATATCATCTTCCGCTATCGATCGCTGCAGGTTGCTAAAGACGATCTGCGCGTTTCTGGCAATGACTTCTTCAACCAAAGTACGCTGATCAAGCTGGTGCTCTAGGCGTTCGAGATACCGGCTATCGTCTAGGTGAGATCGCCCGTCCGGTCCGCCCGCTGTCGCGATAGCGACCGGGCCAAGCAACACCGCCAGGGCGAGGAGGCAGTTCTTTCGTATTCTCATGGCTGGCTCGATACCCGGCCTGCGACCGGACTCCTATCTGATCGATGAGCATCTCAGGTGCTGTAGGTGGCAGCACCTGAGAAACACGTAAACCGGTTCAATGCACCTGTGTATCCACAGCACTACCGTCGGCATCTGCCCCCAACTCCGCCTCCGGTTTAGTCAAGCCGCTGACACCGGACTGCAGCATCGTCAGCCGTTCAATCTGGGAAAGCGAAGTCAAATGTGCGTAGATCGCCACCAGATACCGCTTTTCACGCAACTCCATGAAGGCACTATCAGACAGATTGTTCAGGCGCTCCTCATTAACCACATAACATCCCGTAATATTTTTTATCTTTTCATCTTGGCGAACCCGCATGTTCAGCGGAGTGAACAGATTATGAGAAGCAAGATATTTGCAGTACTCCCGTGTGAACGCCTCCATCTGCTGCAGTTCACCAAGGTAACGCTTGACATTATCGATAATTTGAGTGGGAGCCCCATCATCGGCGAACAACGGATTCCCCTCTTTCCGGTCAACGACGGCACTGTCTTCATCGATGCAAACGGTGAATTGCCCCTCTGTGCCAGTAGAAGCGAGCGCAAAAGGATACCGACGGATAATGGCGGGTACATAGGACGCTTGCCATTTGCCATCTGCACCGACGAAAAGATTCTCTCCCTCGTTCAGGCCAAGCAGCACCACCGGGCGAAATGCGTCCTGGGCTTTATCCTCGATGAAAACGATAGGATACACAGCGGCGGCGCGCACAAACTCATGCGCCATCAGCGACGCAAGGTGGAAATCTCGAGCAAACTCAAAACCGTCCATGGCTTTCACTTTCAAATCCGCATGCTGCTCTTTGTTAATTGGAACAAGCTTCTTAAACATGTCAACTCCCATCATCCATTTGAATAAAACAACCTACAGCGCAAGCTGATAATCGTCAGTAAAGACGTCATACAAGTACGGTGATTCCAGAAGCTCCCCAGTACTACTGGGCTGCAAACCAGGCACCTGTCCAATCACCTGAGATAAGCCTTGAGCACTATCCAGGTTGAATTGCGGTTGCAATTGCAGCAGGCCCGAGGGGCGGACTGATATGTCAAAAAGACTGTCATTCCTTGCAGCACCAAAATCGCGTGCATCCACTGTGCCCGGGCGCAGTATCGACTGCTGCAAGTGCCGTTCGAAGGCGCTCATCCCCCCTCGTTCAATGTCACGCATGGCCACCGGTTCGAGCCGGCGCTCACCGAACTGGCTGCGCGACTCAGCAAATCGATCAACTGATTGCATGCGTGCATCTGCAAACTCCGGCCTTGGTGCCAGTTCGTTCCTAACCAGCGGGGAACGTTGAAGTTCGTAGACCTGGATCGTGGTATCAGTCCGTGCGATATCGGACAGATCCGCTCTGTTCGCCAAGTCAATCAAGTGCAACCAACTCTCCCGTCCTGAGAACTCGATGAGGTAGCCATCCCCGTTCTCCAGCCGCACGTTGCTAAGCGGCCGCGTGGAATCCAACCAGGCGATGCGCCCCGCATCGACACGCAACACCTGCGACTCCACCGTGCTCAGCGCTTCCGTCAAGTCGTTTCGGGGATCGAGGAAACGGTGACCTTCGGAGCGGACCCCCAACGTCTGGGCGGAAATGTTGGCACGGTCACCAGCGGTCGCATTAATCAGTCGTCCAGAGGTGGATTGCAGCGTTACAACTCCGCTCACTGCCTCCAGGCGGCTCAAAGACAGATCCTCCTGACCTTGTATCCTAATATCGCCGAACTCCGAGCGAATAACCGCGCCATCAGCCATTTGCATATCGATTAAGCCCAGACTGATGTCACCAGAGAGGCTGGAGATTTCAGCCACGGCCGCTTGCTTCAACAGGCCACCCGCGTCAAGAACAATCGCTCCCCGCTCACTGCGCACGGCCCCGCTGACCAGCAAATCACCCGCTGTTGCCAGATCCAAGGACCCGGCCTCAGCCGTTGACGCAGCAACAACCTCAAGCGCCAAGGACTGGTTAACGACCCAGGCGTTGCCGGAATCAGACTTCAATCGCAGCTCATCGAGCTCCGTCAACACGGGGGATGCTCGCTCACCAATGTCCTGGGAGACATCCACATGCAGCGTGGCGGCGCTGATATTTGGTTCACCTTCACTATTCGCACCTCGAAGGGCCTGGGCAGTCACATCCACGTGCCGTCCCGACGCAGCCAACTGAGTTACTCTCACGATTCCAGCCGCTGTAATCGAAACGTCGCCATCCGCGATATAAGCCCCACGCAGAAGCAGGTCAGCGCCGACATCAAACGTGCTGGTTTCGCCAACCGCAAGGGCACCCTCCAGGGACGAAGCAAGCGCACTCGAGACCGCCAAAGCACCCGTGACCTGGACATTGCCGTCCATCACGATCGACTTCTCGCTACTTATAACCGCATCGCCCTGGATACTGATCTGGTCAGCGAGTTCGATTGAATCCATCGCGGTTAAATTCAGGTCACCAGTGACGTCCAGTGAGCCTGCTAGCATGGCCGAGCCGGTGGCAAAGATCGTGAAGTCCTCTTCAACCACATAGCTACCGACGGCCGTCAGGTTGCCACTACCATTGTCGTAGCCTGCCGTTACAGACGCCGAGCGACCAACCTGGAAGACTCCCACCAGTGCCACACTGTCAACGCCAATCAGGTCCAGATCGCCACCAATACCCGCGACGCCATTGATACTGACGGCGTCTTCACCCGTGAAGCTGGCATTGCCCGCCACCGTGAAAGCGATGTCCTCGGCGTCGCTGCCAAGCGTGATCGCGCCGTCACCGTTCAGCACAAAGGTACTGGCGTCGTTATCGCTGTCGTCACCCACGGTGAAGGTGCCGTTGATCGCCGTCTCACCGGTCACATCCAGCTGAACATTGCCCAGGCCGGTGTAGGTGCCGGTAATCGTCAGGTCGCTCGCCTGGGTGACCTCACCCTCGCTATCGCGGACACCAACCGTCAGCGTGCTGGTGCCGTCGATGGCGAAGGTGCCGGTCAGCGTCGCTTCACCCTCGCTGGTCAGATCCAGCGAGGACCCCGCCGTGAACGCATCGTCAGCGGCAGCCGTGATGGTGGTGGTGCCGTCCACCGTGATAGTGATGGCGCCAACCCCGGTGTAGTCACCGGTGATGGTCAGATCACCACCCACATTCAGATCAGAGGTGCCGTCGACCTCGACAGTGCCGGTGAGAGTAGTGTCGCCGGCGCTCTCAAGATCCAGATCACCGCCAACCACGATAGAGCTGTTGTTAAGCGCCACATCTGCTTGTGAGCGGATATCCAGATCGCCGCCATCGGTTCGGATTGCGGCATTGATGATCAGGCTGCCGCCTTCGATCAGCACGTTGCCGTTGCCGGCAGCATGCACCGAGGTGGCATCGTTGTTGCCGTCGTCGAGGGTAATGGCCTCATCTGCGCGCAGCACGATGGCGCCACCATCCAAGGTGCGCAGATCGCTCTGGGTTCGAGTTTCCGTGGTTGCTGCCAGCGTGGCGTCCAGCGCCACCGGCGACACGGTCACGCTGACCTCGCTCACGGTGATGTCGTTGGCCTCACCCAGGAACACCCCGCCCGCTGCGGCCGAGGCCGTCAGTGTGCTCACGTCCAGCTGGATGGGCGCAGAGGTAGTGCCCACGCCATTGCCCGCCATCAGTAGCAGAGAACCGGTGGCGACATTTCGCTGACTTTCCGTATCGCGGATGTCACTGATGGAGCCATCGACAGCCCGCAGGGCGACCGCACCATTGCCGTCGGTGACAACGCGGCTCAGCGCGATATTCCGCTGTGCCTCGAACAGCATGCTGCCAGCACCGGCCGCGGTCACCGTGGCCTCATCCGCCATCAGGATATCCTGGCCAGCCTCTACCAGAATGCTGGTATTACCACTGATGGAAACAATATCGGCCAGCCCCGCGAGCTTCACATCCGTGCCAGCCAACAGCGTCACGTGACCCGCTTCACCGTTGATCAGGCCCTGAATGTCCAGATCACCGGCCCGCGCTTCCAGACGCA
>LFIK01001878.1_pt1 | contig 16833 bp, 20 predicted proteins | sample 643401 | NCBI WGS metagenome assembly LFIK01 (sample SAMN03777447, study PRJNA286221) | soda lake metagenome | biome: soda lake; feature: Kulunda steppe; material: water; isolation source: sample T5-Br brine of Lake Tanatar-5 | place: Russia: Kulunda steppe | collected 2010-07
AGAGAGAGAGAGAGAGAGAGAGAGAGAGAGAGAGAGAGTGTGTGAGAGAGAGAGAGGACGAGAGAGAGGGAGGTACCCGGCAGGGAGGGAGGGGGAAGGGGCGGCCTCATGCTCTGCTCAGGCGCTAAGGTGTCCTCCTGTGCCCCACTGTGGGCTGCTTGGCCCAGATGCCCACGCACCTGGTTGAGGGCACAGGGGATCAGGCAGCAAATGTGCTTGTGGGTCCCCAATATGCGGGAGCCCCAGATGCCCACGCACCTGGTCGATGGCACAGGGGATCAGGCAGCGGATGTCTTTGCGGGTCCCGAACATGTGAGGGAAGGTGTCTGGGAAGGAAGGTGCGGCCTGCGAGCAACAGCCAAGCACATGCAGAAGCACCCTCTAAATGGCACTGGCTGCAGCGGCGCTGCTGCTGTGCTGAGCGTGCTTAAGGAGGGAGGGGTATCTGCGCAGCCGGTCACCGCTGGCTGTATGCAGTGGCACGAGGGCCTCTGTGGCTAAACATGCCGCTGCCGGAGGTGCACCGCTCGCAAGGTGGGAGAGAGGCTGTGGAGTTGAGGCAGAGATTTGTGAAGCAGGGCCCAGAAAGGTGGGATACTGGCATGGGTTAGAAAGAGAGCGCAATGAAGGGGAGGGGGGGGCGCAGGCGTCTCAACAACTCCTGGCTGCATATTCTGCGCACAGGGGCCTTTGCATCTTCCCCCTGTGCGCTGCAGACTACAAGAGCTCATGCCCCTGCAGCCTAGCTGCGCACAAAGAGCGCTTGAGCCTTACAGTGTCTTGTGGGTGGCGCGTGCGTGCATGCGTGTGTGCGTGTGTGTGTGTGCGCGTGTGCGCAAGCATGTATTGAGCAGGACAGGGCGCCGTGAGCACAGCCCAGGTGCATACAAAGGACACACCAGTCCCTGCACATGAGGATGCTATTACTGGCTAAGCCCAAAAAAAACAGCAGCAGCGCACCTGGACAGCTGGGAACGCGATCTTGCCGATGTAGTCCTCCATGCCCAGCCCGAAAATGCCGCGCACCTGGTTCATGGTGACACACCTATGCGTGCAATGAGCGGAAGGGAGGTCAGTATAAACAGCCCCGATGCAGGGGCGCAGTCAACATGTGTGCATCGGACACGCGTTGCGCGCTAGGCAGCCATCAGCTTGTGCATGTCTGATGCTGATCCTGGGCGGGGCCCTTCTTTCACAGCAGCATGCCTAGGAAGTGCATGGCCTATAATGAGCATCTGGATTGCTGCTCAGCTTGAAGTGCACTATTTGTCGGCACTCGTCACAAGCTCAGGCAAGATTGCTAATTCTCTACCCTAGACCCTTGTACTTTTCCTAACCCCTGACCCAAAACCTGGGCAGGATTGCAAAGTTTGCTAATACTTAACCCTCGACCGTAACACAAATCCTAACCACCAACCCCTAACCCCTAACCCAAAGCTTGGGCAGGATTGCAGAATCTAAAGGGCAAAGTGCAGAGCGAAGGGCTTAATGGGAGAATGAGACATGCACACCATGTTCTCTCATCCACGCTTTCACCTCTTGCTAAGCCTGAGACAGTGACCTTGAGCTCAAGGGCTAAAACTTGGGATCGCCTTTCTCTTAACCAAGGCATTGAGTGGCGCCCTTTCAAGAAAAACTCCGCATGCACCCAACACCCCGCACACCCGTTCTTGCTGCACTTGCTGCTTTGCGCAAGGCAGTTCCTGTGCAGGTCCCACCCCTGCCTAACTCCATATGTCTGGCTCAGACATGGTCATTCATGTCTTCTTTTTTGGTCCCAATTTGTGGGTTTCAGGCCCTTTGACTAAGCTGCCCAATGACGGCTGCCAGTCTTGCCCTCACTTTCTTTGTCAGAGGCTCCACGTCCTCTGTGTCCCCGGCCAAGATGATGTGGCCCCACTGAGGAAGGACAAGAAAGCCTCTGCACTGCCCTTGAGAACTGTGTGCCCGAACAGGACAATTCTAGCACTCACATTCACATGCACGTCCACACACACAGGCACACACACACACCTCTGGATCTGTATGATGTTGCGGTAGAAGGCCCCACCGACGTACTCAAAGTCCGAGAAGATGAAGGTCTTGGAGATGTCAAAGCCACATGCTATGATGTCCTTGGCGTTCTATGAGAGCAAAGCACACGTTGAGCTTGATAGCATAAGGCCACCAGCCTGGTCATGTTGAACAATGAGCAGCTGGGCTTTGGCACGGCACTTGTTGCATTGGTTTGCACCGCGTAGGACCATCATAAATCCTGTGGACGCAGGCACCCTCATGTTTACACTCTGCAAGCATGGCCAAGGTCGCAGTCATGCAACTGCAGGGCACCTCGCCTAAGCTACACGTGCAACATGAAGCATGTGTGGCCACTTCACAACTCGCAGGCACGGAGGGCCTTACACGACGCATGCCCTGGCATGGTGCACGCATCCCAAGAGCACCTGATGCAAGCCATGGGCACACCTCAGCAGTTGCGCAAAAAGCACATATGTGCATGAGCTTGCACACATGCGCGACTGCGAGCGCACCTCACGAGCCAGCCTGCGGGATTCATTGATGTCCAATCCCTTCCAGAGGCTTTTCTCATCGTCAGTGAGCTGAATCACCAGGGGCACATTGAACGCATCCTGCCGCAGCCGAGATAAATGACAGTGTTGTGCTCATAGGTTGTAAGGGAGGATGGCTGCTGGTGCACAGAGCTGCAGACAGCAGAGGATGAGCCCTAAGTGGCAAGGGCAAGCACAAAGGGAGCCAGCTTAAGCATGGGCGCGTGAAAGTGCATGCAAGAGAGCTCACTTCATGCGCACACCACACATTCATCCCCACTTACCGTACATGCACACTACCCATGCACAAGCGAACAAACACACATGACGCACTCACAACACTCGCAAACCAAGGTGCGACCTACCTGCAAGTACTTGGTAAACATGAAGGGAACCAAGTGGCCAAGATGGAGGGCCTCAGAAGAGGGTCCCTGAAAAAGAAGTGCATATGCACAAACACCTAAGCCAGCAGGCTCCCCAAAGGAGACATGCACGCCTCATGCTTTTCACTCCTTACTTGGCACATCTCTACTTGGGGTGCATTGATAAGGGCTGGCATGGTTTTTGAGTCTATCTTGCAGTGGTTTTTCTATGCAAGCGCTGGCCATGCGCGGGTGTCACCAAGTAGAGGGGAACGAGAGTACTCTCAGCAAAAGCAAGGGCTGGAGAGCAACCTGTTTTGATGCAGTAGCTGGGTGCTGTGCTGTACATTGATTCCGAGACAAAGCTGCCTGAGCTGCTAATGGCAATGACAAGGCCTGAACAGTGCCCTGTTCTGTCAGCTCACCCTTCCAGTGTACAGGTAGAACGGGATGCCTTTTTCATAGCAGTCAAGGATATCGATGAGATCACGGTGTGCAAAGAAGATGCCGCGCTTTAGAAATGGATGAGCAGGTTTCCCTGTTACTCTTTCTATTCTGTGAGCAAGAGTCACGCAGGCCAAAATGTACGTGCAAACATGCGCGCGTGCGTGCGTGCAAGTGCATATGTATATGTGTGTGCGCACGTGTGTGATGTGTGTGGTTGCGTGTATGCGTATGCATACGTGCGTGCATGTGTGTACTTGCACACAAGGAGGCGTATCTCCTTGCTGCAAGTTCGTGTTGCAAGAGGTGTTAACCTTTGTTTATGTGATCAAAATCCGTCTTACTTGCAAGCATGCAAGAAAATTAATGCAAGAAAACCAATGCAGATTTCAAATGCATGCTTGCAGGATGCTCTTGCACTCGAACACTTTTTAGTGCAATTCACAGCAGAATCATCAAAGCTTAATTGGCTGAATCTGCAGTTGAAGAGTGCCCACATGCTTTGGCTTACCTAGCCACAAGGTCTTCCGTCAATTTTGAGCAGCCAAACTGCAATACAAAGAAAGGACTCAATCAATCCATTTTGCTATTAAGGGCTTTTTTACAGCTAAAGTTGCATGCTCTCTTGAGGAACGGAGGAGGAAGAGGAGGAAAGGAGGAGGAGAAAAGAGGAGGAAAGGAGGAGGAGAAAAGAGGAGGAAAGGAGGAGGATTTCAAAGGACAAGGACTGCTAGCTTCCTTGACGCCTACCTGCTCAACAAGCTTGTTGTAATCAATCCGGCCGTCTTCCCCGCCTTGCACATTCCATGGGTCAACCTTTTGTTCCTGCAGTTGCTGCCCCTGTGTAACATAATGCATGGCAGCAGGACAGAAATCCTGTCTTTCTTTGGGACTGCGGGGGCATGAGCCAACAATGGCTCTGCTGGCACAGCCTAGGAAATCTTAAACAGCTGCATAGGTTTACATTTTTATCATCAGCCCCACCTGCTGAGGAGCCTGAGGAGTGTCAGCCATGCTGTACACACTCGGCTGCTAAACTACCAACCGTTTAAATATGATAAATAAATTATCACCATTTGCCAGATCATAAGCATATGTGCATGATGGCATGCAAAAATCACATTTTCACTGGAACAATCCCAGACCGGGGCCCCCAAATCAAAATTTTGGGGAATTAAAATATTGAGATAGAAAATAATGGTGCCTTTGAACCACCCTTGTTTCCCGATTTGCTTCTCGAACAGCGTGCTCGGCACAATTTACCTGGAATGCTAGGGGCATTTCATCCTGATGAAAGCCCATGAAGTTTTAGTAGTTTAAACAAGGGACAGTGAACTTGGATAAGGAAAGTAGCCCTGTTCAAAGCTGAGGCACAAAGCCTCTAGGCTTGGAGCAAGATCTAAAGGCCGAAAATGCAAGAAATTTCTAGGCAAAAATGCATCCAATTTGCTGCGAGGCCCATACTTACAAGTAGAAAGCTTAAGCAGACAGTGGCACGGGTCAATTAAGACCCCTCACTAACGCATCGGCTGTAAACTTTTCCCTTAGTGCAATGCCAACTGGGCTAACCCTCAGGCTGATGGTGTAGCCGTTTTCTGCTTTGATTGATTTCAAAACACCACTTTGCTTCTTGAGCTTTTGCACTTTTTCTGTGAGTTTGTTGCATGCAAACAACAACAATAATACTCCGCGAAGAGTCTCGGCCTTAATTCACAAAGAGTCAAGAAACTTGCTCCCAAACTCCATGCTCATTCTGTGCACTATGCTCATAAGCTTGTTCAGACCAGACGTTCTCTAGAGTATTCTCCCCACCTTCAAACCAATCAGGAGAGGTCTGCTAGCTTGTCTGCCCGCAACCCTCCTGATCCTCACTGCCAGTGACACCCCTTTTCTTTCCTGGTGAAGGGGCTTTTTTTTCCCAAGTGGCCCCTTTTCCTTAATTGATGTGAGGAGCTTTTTGCTGCTTGCGTAGTTTTTCTTTTTCTTCTTTTCTTCTTTCTTTCTTTCTTTCTTCTCCACCGCGTAGAAGCTGGTGACCAGCAGGGACACCTCTTATTGGCGTAAATATTAAGAGAGTCAGGTTTGCAGCTGGCTTAAGAGTAAGCCATGTGCCCCTGCATCCATCACCTTTCAATTTATATTAATGGTTTTTGTTGCACACTGAATTATGTATAATAAATGTGTCTTCAGATCTAGCGCAAGCTTTTCGACATACACTTAAGGCCAAGCTTACTTGCGTGTAATTCTGAAGAAATTGACAAGTAGTACCCGTCACTTCATTTCAAAAAGAGCAACTAAACTTACATGTTAACTTAATGGCATCGCTGTGCAAGAGCGTGCAATAATCTACTATGTTGTTCGGTTGCCCCAACAAGTTGTTGCTCAGGAGTATCCCTATTAGCGTAGTCGGCTCAAAAAAAGTTCTTTCTCTGGTTGTAAATCATCATAATACTTGACTTCATTGAGGTACGCATCCCAGCACAAAGTGTGTAAAGCCTGAATATTATTCTGGTGGAGCCTTAGAAGGGGCCAGAGGTAGCGTGGTCGGGGTTCTGTCAGCTTGTTTTATTGTAGGGACTGGTTAGCCATCCTTGCAAGTTTGGCTCAGCTAGAGTTGAAATTACAGCATCTTACATATGGCTCTCATTTCTGCAGATTGTGTGCATCTTGGATCCAGCTTGCAGTGTACCAGATTCTCTGTGCACTACAAACCTAGACAAGGCGAATGACCAATGGTACGCGCACAAATATGTACAGAATGTGGCGTTGTATGTCTTGCATGTATTTAGCACACCAGCCCATCTACTCTTACTTTATAGCCTTAGCAAGGTCCAAGTTAGCAAAGGACCCATTAGGCGTCCTCCCCTTGCGCACAGCGTCGGCCATCCTGCGGCCCATTTCCCGGTCCCCTGCGTGCAAGATGCAAGCATGCCAAGGAAAAAAAGATAGGACAGCCTTTTGCAATGCTGAGGGGCAGACCGAGGAGCCATTGCACTGAGTTCTTGTTGGCTATTGTACAAGGTTTATTGAGAGCTTGCAAACAGGAGGAGGACCTCATGCCAGACGCTGCCACTGGTGGCCCACCGGGTGTATGTTTTGCTCCTCATTAGATCTGCAATCCTTAAATCAAAACACAAAAGAGTCTACAATGTTGTCGGAAAATAGACCCTTGATGATGCAGGCTTCTTCACACTGCGTAGTTGCAAATCACCCCTCCTTTTGCCTGGGGGCCAGGACAGCCCATGGCCGACACACACTGAGCTAGGTCACAGGCAGCATACCCGGCCAGCCAAGGTCCTCCATTTCACCTGTCTGCCATGGCATCAGCCAAGGGGCTGGTGGTCTTTCCGTCTTGGGCGGCTGGCTGGCCATGCTATACGTGGTGTGGCCCCCCTCAAAGTGTCGGGGTGAGGGGGTTGTGGGCTTGCTGCCTTGCTGCATGTTCTCCGGCTACGGATTGAAAGAGAGCGCAAGCAAGGCAGGGAAAAGGGGTGCTCAGCCAGCTCAGGCTGGGCAGGAGCATGCGTGCTGTATTTTGCATGTGACGTGCACTGTTGCTTATAAGTGGTTGGTAATCACCGCAACCAATCACAGCCACTGAGCAGAGAAACATGGGGCCTGAGGAGGCCAGTTGGGCAGGGAGGGGTGGAACTCAGCATGTCTTGCCAACAGCTCACCTCCAGCACAGGCTCCGGCTGGTCTTGGAAGTTGACGGTGTGGCTAATGCGCGTGGGGGATTGCAGCTCGCTAGGGGCAGCCTGGTAGGGCAGGGTGATGGAGTGAGGAGAGCCTGCCAGGAAAAGAGGGCAGCAGGTACGTCCTTCCATGTTGGGCCCCTGGGCCGGCATGCACGCCAGAACCAGCACACAACGGACATCACAGGCACCGCTGGAAGCTGGGAGCCGCTGTGCAGGAACGCTTGCAGGGTGATGGGATTAATGTTCTGTCCAGCAATAACCCACATGCGGGATGTCCATACATTGAATGCCTGTGTGCAGGATATTCCTGTCCTGCCTGGAAGGTGGAAGACCCTCTAAAGTGGCACGTGCCACCCTCACCTCCACTTAGTGTTTGCAGGGCCTCTGCCGTCAAGCTGCAGTGGTTGGGCCTTGTGAACTCTTTGGGTTTGGACTGCAAGTGCAGGAGATCCATGGGCAAGCCCAGCCAGCATCAGCTAAACAAGAGGGGTCTCTGGTTGGCACCCCAACAAGGGGATTAAGAAGCCTGGAGGCGCACCAGAAGCCTATAACACTGCACTCATAAGCATCTACACGCATTGCATCCTTCAATGCAAAATCCGCTCAATTATCGAGCCCACAACACTCACAGTTTAAGACAGGGCCCATTTTAAACCAAGAATGCTCTGGTCTGGTCAGTCCTAGCACTAATTTTTTTATCAAATATTTCAGTGCTGCATTGAATTGCAGCATATATCTTCATTGCATCCTCCAATCTGGTATTCTGGCTTAAGGCGTGTGTTCAAGTTATAGACACAAGGTAGGCCAGTGGCAAGCTTCAGGTCCTGACTAGTAATGATTTGCTTGCCAGATGATCCAGAGACATTGTGAGCTGGTACTGAAATACACCATTCCTGTTAAGCAAGGAGACAAACACCTCTTCTTCTTCAAGCCTACAGGGTTCTCCGCGCTGTGAGCTGGTACTGAAATACACCATTCCTGTTAAGCAAGGAGACAAACACTTCTTCAAGCCTGCAGGGTCCTCCGCTCTTCTGCTCTCAACCGTTCTACATGCGTTCACCACCTACCGCATAGTCTCCGTGCTTCTTTGTGACGCCTTCCTCTTGCGCAGCCTTGCTGCGTTGCATGATTGCTGAAGCCTGGAGTACAGCATGAGCGGAACAGAAACAGGTGACACATGCACACAGGGACTATGCTGCTCTCACATGACCGGTGTCATTGAAGAATCAGTCCCCATGAAAGCCTCCTATCCCACATCAGGCATGAAAATATTTGACCATTGTGCATGAAAATGTGTTCCAACCTGGTTGCCTGGATTTGCACTGAAAGTGTCGTTGAGAATGTGCTTTGACATATGGCATGAAGAGCAACAGCTACATCAAGGCACAAGCTTTAGCCACAGTAAAACGAAAGCCATCATCAACGATGGCATCTTTTGCTGTGCAAGAGTGACTTCATGCTTTTCAGGGTGTCAATTTAAAATATAGTGCGTTCCATGTCACCTCACCCTTGTCCTGCCACCTTGTAGTGTTGGCTTGTCTGTGCCGAAGTACGTAGTTTCCATTTCATTCAGCTGCAGAGCCAACAATGCTGTGCAGTGTCAGCCTGACTGTGCATGAGCCCTTCCAATGCAGGTTGCAGTGGTATCCATTAGAGCAAGGCTCACGCGCTCATGATGAGGACAAGGAAACAAAGCTCCCAAATGATACCTTAGAAGGCAATCTCTGGAAACGCCAGAACGAGAGCTGAGAGCAGCAGTGTCCTGCAGCCTCAGCACAGCCCCTTACTATCAACTGTCCAGGAATATGTTTATTACCTTGTCAAACATTTGCAGGTTCAGATGCTTCCTCCGATCCCAGCTGCTGTGCAGGCAATCATGTTGTTGCTGAGGAAAATGAGGCATTTTCCCTGCATGTGGTGCACACGAGGAAATGCACAATTAGCATTGCCAACATCGCCTAAAGTCACAACTATTGAGCTGCAGTGTTCTTTGGGGGTTGCCCCCCTTGCTAACGAGGAACAAGAGGATGCTTCCCGTGGGACACGTTTTGCTGGAACAAACTGTGCAGGCTGAGCCTATCAAAGGTGTTTCATACATGATAAGAGTGCATACACTTGAAAAATGCTCTATGTCTCCTTGAATGCTTAGACTCACCAAACTTGTCTAAGAACCCACTCTTGCGGACACAAAGCTAAAAGTCCTGTTGGGAACCTATACCCTATCCTGATGGGAATCTAACCCTATACAAAGGGCCACCCTAAGTTGGCAACCATTACTTCTTAAAGCAAGATGGTCTGGCGGCTTTTTACTTGAAATTCAAGATTATTAATTTTCAACAAAAGGCAAGGATGCAAACCCTCGTGTCCGGTGGCCACGCGTTGCTTCACCCTCGGCTGCCCTTGGCTGCCCCTCGGTTGTTGCCTACACTGCCAACTCCGCTTCTGACGCCCATAACCTTTGTATCTGGCGCGCCACATCTGCCAGATAGGAGCGGGGTTGTGGCCAGGGTCTCTGCTGAGGTGTGCAAAACCGTGTGAAGATTTCTTGCAACCTCTGTAAGGGGTCACCTGTCGTTGTGCTGGACAGCTCGTCCTTTGTTACAATATGCCTATGCTGATCCAAGTCCACCTCCTGTTTCTTTTCAGACAAGAGAAGCGAAGCGGGAAGCTAAAAAGGAGGCAAAGAAAGCCAAAAAGTCTCGCTCCCCCAGTGCGCCGCCTGAGGCCCCCCCACCCCAGGATGCGCAGGGTGCGCAGCAGCAGGCCCAGGCCCAGGCCCAGGCCCAGCAGCAGCCACAACAGCAGGGCGAAGATGTGCCACCTCCGTCCAGTTTGGAAGTTTTGGATGATGTGGATACGGGCCGTGGAGCTGCAGGTTCCTCTGGCATCTCATCTGGGGTCCGCCTCCAAAATGTGAGCTGCTAATAGCATTGGGAGGGGCACCTGGCTGCCGCGGATGCAACCCAACCCTCTTGTTCCGCACGCTGTCCCTGTTCCACCTATTGTGCATCAGCTCTGGTTAACCTTCGCTGCGGACACACAGGTTGGGGGTGCGCATTGTGATTCTGCAGTTTACTGGCGCCTTTGTTCAGAGGCCCCATTGACGGCTCAGGCGCATGCCCGTTTCGGAGTGCAGCCCATGCGATTGAAACTGCTCTCACTGCGCAGTGAGATCTATGCACCTTCCACAGTTGTGTACATGCTGAGCTCACTTACTGCGCGCTTCCATTTTTGCATGAAAGTACGCTTTGGAACAAATCCCTTCAGATTTACCATATCAGATGGAAGAAGGAGCCGCACAACCCGCCCTCACATCTCGCAGATTTCAATGACGTTCAAGAACCAGCAAGTGCTGACAAACTGCTCTTGGGAGGTCAAGAAGGGGGAGCGAGTGGGCTTTGTAGGTGAGTCCCAGCCAGTACGAATGCGCACAGCAAAATGCATGCGATATACCTGTGTCAATTCTCCTGCTCAGGCCCTTCATAATTGTGTTTATGAATGGGAGGCATGACGTCTAACAACCTTATAAGTAAGTGTCTTTTGCAAGCTGCAGTGGCTTGCATCTCAGTGGCGGCCCGGGCTGTGCTGCATGGACAATCGGCTGGCTTCTGCCTCTTCTGTTTCTGTTCAGATGACTAGCAACTTGTCTGCCTGCCCCCCAAACAATCGCAAAGCAACCCATGCAGTGCATGACAGGCGCACATGTCATGCAAGCCCTGTTGCGCCAACCACACAGACAGTGAGTGAATTCAGTTCATGAACATGGGTTCTACCATCAGCTGATCAAGTGCATCGCCACCTGGCCGCGTGAGGCGCTCGAACCATGCCGTGTGGAGGTCAGCCACGGAGCGGCCAGCGGTACAGCATTGGTGACCAAGCATTTGAGGATGGAAGATGTGCATGGCTGGGGCCCCTTGGTAAGCTCTGCACATGCGGCCACTCACGGTCTACCGCCGGTTGACAGGAAGGCAAGGCCCCAAGCATCAGCTCGAGCAAGTGGAGAGGAGGTAACAAAATCAGGTTGTACAGATCCCGTGCATGCATGGTGCCCTGACTGTGCAGACTTGCACTCATGGTCTTGTGGCGCAGGTGTGAACGGCGCAGGCAAAACCACACAGCTGCAGATCATTCTGGGTAAGCTGCAACCGGATGATGGGGAGGTCATCAAGGCTAAGCGCAACATGAAGATCGCGTACTTGGCTCAGGTGTGTGCCCGGTGTGCGCTTGCCTCCCTGCTCTGTCTGCCCCTCTGTCCTATGGGTGGAGAGCTCCATGGATGTGCAATCACACTTCAGGCGTCTGCAGGCACAGACTCCTCCTTGCTGTGCGTCTAGATTTTGCTGCCGACCAGCCTCTATGGGCCTTGTAACGCTTGCGTCCATCAATGCAGGTGCAATATCAGTGCAGGTGCTATAGCGGCCGAGTCCATGCGATGGGTTTGCAATGGCTTGGGGTGGATGCATCTCTCCTGCAGCGGCTTTGGCTGCCTGCCCTCTTCTCTTCTGCGCCCGCCAGCTTTTGTCACCTGGCCACTTACGGCTGCGCCTGCCGGCTTTTGCTGCCTGGCAGCTCATGGCAAGGATTGTGCCCCTCCTTGTGCAGGCAGGGCCTGTCATATCCTGAGCTCAAATGCCCAAACGCTCATGTACCCGAACACTCAATGTATGGGTCATTGGGCATCACGATTTTCGCCCGCCGGCTGCAGGAGTTTGATGTCGACCCGCGGCGGACCGTGCGCGAGGAGTTCTACCAAGTGTATGACCAGCAAGTCAGGGTATGTGTGCGAGGAGTTCTACCCAAGTGTTTGACCAGCAAGTCAGGGAATGTGTGCGAGGCAGGATTCCGCGGCGGGGTGGCCCAAGCAGGCTGGCACGTGGGAGTGAGGTTCCCATGCAGATGCTGCGTGCCAAGCAGGCATGCCTTGCACACTTTGATCAAAAGGTGCATTGCTCTCTCCTCGGGGCACACTCCCTGCCATGTGGTGCTGCTGTACTTCATTTATGCACGCACAGGAGGGTCCGCATCCACACCCCAACAACAGCGCTCCCCCCTGGACAAAGCATGCATGCATGCAAGCACATAGACTAGTTTACACATCAGTGAACTCATGTCCACGCGCACGTACGCGACACACGCAAAATGCACAGTGCACACATGCACACACACAATGCACACACGTACACGTACATTAAGGTTATTTACTCTCAAATCACACACACAATGCATACAGGCAGTGAAGCGCCAGGAAGAGCTTTCTGCCCAGCTGGAGAGCGCAGGCGATGACATGGGCAAGATGCAGGCCATCCTGGATGAGCTGGACAAGCTCAACAACAAGGTGCGCCTCAATTCTTGTGGAACCACAACTTTTGGTGCTTGCACCCCATCCCGAGGCACAGAGCACCCCCTCCGTGCAGACTCTTAGAGGACAAGAGCACGCGCACCTGCGCAAGACCGGATGCTTCGACGTGGCCAGGTTGCTGCGGAGTGTTGGGCTGGCCTTGCATTGCGTGGCCTTTCCTGCGCCTTTGCTGCTGTCATGCCTGTCGGAAGGTCTGTGGTGCTGGGATATACTGCACTGAAGCACGCTTCGGCCTGTGGCTGCAGCCGTGCTCACAAGTGCCATGTCGTTCAAGCAGGGGGGAAAATGCGCATGGTCATGGGTTGACTTTCAGGAGGCTGCCACACCACAGAAGCAGCGGCACCAAGCTGTGCCAGCAGCACTTCCTGGCGTTGGCAGCTTTCCTCAGTGTGCCCCTGTGAATGACAGAGGGCTTTGGGATCTTTGCTGTACACACGAACGAGCACACACTGTGCTGAGCACGTCGCCGCAGGTCATGGACATGGATGTGGAGCTACTGGATAAGAAGATAGACCAGATGATGCCTGAGTTGGGATTCAGGCGCGTTTGGGAGTGGGGGCATGCCTGTTTTTGGCGGTGGGACACAGGGACCAATGAATCAGCAGGGCTGAGTAGATTGGGTGCGCAGGACAGACATGTTAACTTTAAAAGAGGAATCACCTTGCTCCTGGTGCGCGTCAGACACAAACGAGCTGGGCCCTCACAAGTGCTAGAGCCAGCATGTGGGTGCACATGTGATGATAGAAACCATGGCCATGGAAACTACCTCCTAACACCTTCCTAATGCTTCAATGACACAGTGAACAATGCCTGCGGGTCTTCAAATGTTGGTGCATAGGGCTATAAGCATTATAAAGTAGCCATGAACTTGTCACCAACGCGCAGGCCGGAGGACAATGATCGCTTGGTAGCTTCGTACTCTGGTGGCTGGCAGATGCGCATGTGCTTAGGCAAGATGCTGCTCCAGGTATGTGCACTTTGACTACCCAAAGGGCGTTTGCGGGCTTTGCTTATCTTCCTGTTTGTGTGCTTGTGTGAGCAAGCAGATGGTTGTGAACATGACAGTGCAGGGCATACGCACCACGTTGGCACACGCTGGTTTGAATGCTCGCTCGTTCATGTGCCTCTGCACAGGTATGCTGATGAGCAGATGTCCATGTGTGGGTGTGGGTGTGGGTGTGGGTGGGTGTGCGTAGGTGGACTGCTGGCCCATGTATGTTGGTCGCTCCAACTAGAATGACAAAAAGAAGTTGTGTAGTATGGCGCATTCCATGAAAATCCAGAAGGTTCCTGTTACATGAGACAAATGAACTCAGAATGCAAGCTTGCAACAAAGAAACGTGTACACATGGTGATTTGCCAAGAGCACAACAATGATTCAACAAAGCACCTGCTTTGTGCCTTTGTGTGCTTTGTTTATCTGCACTTACATACACATGCACGCACGCATTCCAAAATGCACACAGGAGCCCGACTTGCTGCTGCTGGATGAGCCGACCAACCACTTAGACCTGGATGCTGTGGAATGGCTGGAGGGCTATTTAAAACAGCAGGAGGTGCCCATGGTTGTGGTCAGCCACGACCGAGAGTTCCTGGACCAGGTTTGTGGTTTGTAGATTCTTTTCAGCGCGTCAGCTGCGCTCTTTCTTTTCTTGAAAGTCAAAATATATGAGTCAAAATGCATAGATTGTGTGCGCACGTGCGTGTGTATGTGCATGCATGTGTGTGCGCTCGCATGCTTGGAATGGTGCACGCTCTTTTCAAGGCTTGCTCTCCTGCTGGTGCGTGCTGTCCATGTGTGCTTGCTGCACATTGCGCACACATGCATGCATACCTGGGTATAACGCCTCTCGCATGCCTTTGTCTCTTTCTCGTGTCCTAGACTTCCAACAGACCTCCTCAAGAGGTCTTGTAAAAATGTTATTGATGGAAGCGCATCAGCAAAGGCCCCTTAGTGCTTTGGATGTGTGTTATGCTAGGTACGCAAGCATAGCACCAAGGTACCTATGCTGATGCTCTTCATTGAGGTTAAATTCTTTTGGGTACAGTAACTTGCCGCGCCATCTACATACTTTGTTGGATTAGATAGCGTCTGCGTTGACACTTCTTTCTACTTGAGCACCTGTCATGGAGCCTGCTTTTATATTCTATTTTGTTTCATACAGGTGTGCACCAAGATTGTAGAGACAGAGCGAGGCGTTTCCACCACCTTCAATGGCAACTATACCCAGTTCGTAAACATGAAGGTATCAGCCACCTTCAAAAGTGACTCCACCTAATTTGCACGCATCAGTCCATTTGGTTATAATGTCTGGTTTTGAGCCACAATGTAGCAGACTGACGTGAGTGTTAGGCAAGCATGCATTTATGTTGTTGCATGTTTTTGTACGCAATTGCGTCTGATCCTCTGTCTTAGGAGCGCCCCCAGTTTGCACACCATTTGGCAACACGCGCACACAGATACACACGCTTGGAACACCAGCAAACGTGCACTGGCTCGTGCTTGTGCGCGCATACTGCAGAGCGAACGGCTGGCCTTGCAGTGGGTGGCATGGGAGAAGCAGCAAAAGGAGATCGAGAAGCAGAAGGAGATTATCCAGCGCTTGTCCGGCGGGTCCCAGAGCGGAAGGGCCGGCCAGGTGTGCAGGCGTTGCGAGGGGCTGCTGCTTAACCAATATGGACAATTTTGAACCTTGCGCGCACATCTCCTAGCAGTGGCCAGAGCAGCAGGCCAGAGCGGCTGGCCAGAGTGCGCTCGTCTTTTTGTTCCCTCTCAGGCTGGTGCAGCTGTGTGACCCGTACCATGTGCTCCCTATCCCGATGCAGGCCGAGAAGGTGCTGGCACGCATTAAGGAGGAGGGCCTGATCCCAAAGCCCTTTGTGGCCAAAAAGCGCTCCTTCACGTTCCCTCCAGTGGAGAAGATGGGCCAGCGGGTGCGTTGCTTGTGCAGCACTGTGACCGGCGGGTGCGTTGCCTGTGCAGCACTGTGACTTGTGGGGTCCGCTGAGGGCTGCGCAAGGAGGCGGCACCTGCTCCTCGCACGGGCCCCACGTTGCTGCGCTCGCGCTGCGCGCGCTGCCGGATTCATAGCAGTGAGGCAGCGCTGCTACGCCAAGGCCGCGTGGCGCGCGCGCGGGCACAGGGCTCCTGGCAACTGCCTGCATGCGCGCGCGTGCCGGGCTGCTTGTGCGTGTGCACCTTGCAGACTGAGTGTGGGCGGCGCTGTCCAGCTGCAGGGGCTGCACTGCCTTTGCAGGGTGCTCGCCCTGCTGCGGTCTTTGCATACTCCTCAGGGTCTGCCGTATGTCAGTGGCAGGCCTGCCGTAGCCAGCGGCAGGTTGCCATTGCTGGCAGCCTGGCTCTACCCTGGTGCCGGGTAATGCACCTCACCCCAAGCCGATGCACAGGTAGCACCAGACCAATACATGAGCACCAACTTTGGCGATGTGCCAAACGCTGGCACAGGCACACGCTTGCACAGCCACACACACGGACCGCAATGCTGGCACAGGCGCACGCCGGCACAGGCGCAGGGACGGGCCGCTACGCCAGCACAGCCACACGCACGGACAGCAGCAGGCCTGACTGCACAGCACCACACCAGTGTACAGCGGTGGCACTGCCTTGGGCCAGGGCCCCTGTGCTTCTGATTGACTCCAGGGTGCCCTCCGTCTGGTTCGCCCACAAAAGCCGAGCGCTTGAGCCCAGGAGGGCAAGCTGTGTGTCCCCAACCATGTGCTTCGACGAGGCAGCTGTGTGTCCCCAACCATGTGCTTCGACGAGGCAGCTTGTGTCCCCAACCATGTGCTCGGAATGCGTGCGGCGCAGGTGGTCAGCATCCAGAACCTGACGCATGGCTACAATGGGCAGATGCTGTTCAAGAATGTGTCGCTGGAGATTGAGAGGGGCGACCGCGTTGCCATCATCGGGCCCAACGGGGCAGGTGAGCAGCGTTGCCCAAGTTGAGCGCACCCATTTGGTGTGTGTATGTTCGTTGTGTGTGTGTGTGTGTGCGTGTGTGTGCGCGTGTGTGCGCGTGTGTGCGCGTGCGTGCGTGATCATGTGGACCCCAACAGGGCATGCTTGCTTTGCATACATGGAAGGCGGGTGCGCGTTGAAAGCAAGTCAATGTTGCCGCTTTCGACCATGGCCCATGCCACCGCGCCCCCCCTCCCGCCCTGCACGCCGCAGGCAAGTCCACGCTGCTGCGTCTGATCATGGGCAAGGAGCAGCCCCAGAGCGGCACTGTGCGCATGGGCGAGTACAACATCGTGCCCAACTACTTTGAGCAGAACCAGGCGGAGGCGCTGGACCCCAACCTGACGGTGCTGAACACCTTGATCCAGGTGAGACTTTGCATTAGGGTGCGTGCCCTGCAGGAAGCGCGCTGGCCCGGGTGCTTGGCCCTCCCCCCCCCCCCCCC
>LFIK01001873.1_pt1 | contig 16818 bp, 24 predicted proteins | sample 643401 | NCBI WGS metagenome assembly LFIK01 (sample SAMN03777447, study PRJNA286221) | soda lake metagenome | biome: soda lake; feature: Kulunda steppe; material: water; isolation source: sample T5-Br brine of Lake Tanatar-5 | place: Russia: Kulunda steppe | collected 2010-07
AGGGCCCTTAGATGGAGGCATTTTATGTTTAATGGCCATGTATGTCAGTTGGATGGAAGTTGGGGGGGTTGTTGGGCTTCCCCAGACCCCCCTGGCCCTGCTTCCGTTTTTGCCAGGTCAATTCGACAAACTATACGTAAAAGTGCGAATTACGCACGAATTTTACCAGTGGGGACCTCACAAACTGGCGCTGTTTACATCCTTGGGGACAACAAAAAGGCGCTAAGCCAGGAACTCAACCACCTGTTGGCGCCCAAACTACAAGCCAACGGGCTGCCATGGTTATACGAGTGCATTCAACAGACTGAGTAAGCACCAATGGCAGTCACTCAGAGGCCTGATGTCTGCAATCTTTATTCTGTCAGTGCTTATTCAACCAAGTACCTGTGACTAGCTTTGAGATCCACTGGGTAGCAATCGGCCTGACAAGCCTCCTTACGAAATGGAATCAATGTTAACTTGGGTAGCAGCTCAAGACAAAGCCCACCTGCTTCAGCTTGGACATACGTGCAATGATGTTGGCAGAGCGTTGGCTATCTGGAACTCTGGCCTGCATGTCACACACACATACACACAAAACAAGGCACATCATAGTAGCTGCCAAACCACACAGCGGGAGACAGAAGGAATGTTTGTACATTAAAAGCTGGGGTTTGCGGCAGCAATATCCTACCCCAGTCCACAGAGGCCTGCCTGAGCTCATTAACTTGAGGCCAAAATTGAGGCCAAAACTTGCAAAGCTAAGCATCAAGTTTCCAGCTGGCCAGTGTGTCACAAAATCCACCTGACATGCAATCAGAGCTAATTGTGCTAGCTAGCAGTTGCGTGTGCTGGGATTATAGGACTTTTGGGCGTCCTCTCAAAATTCAGTTGTAGATTGGGTGGGCTTCTTGAGTTAATCAATTGTCAACCAGGCAAGCATTTTTAACATTCACCACATACCCTTGCAACAACATCTAAGCTGCCTGGCGTGCCCCCTGCGCCTGGCCCATTTGGAGCAGGGGTACCCAACGACGATGTGGATGGCAGTGGGGGTGTACCAGCAGTTCCACCTGTTCAAAAGGGAGCAGGCGCTTGTTCACTGAGCATCCTGGAGCACAAAATCAGAGAACATTTCAAGCCAGGGATGGGACATTCGCGCATTTCGAATCATTTGCGAATTTTACCGAATCATTCGCCGAATTGTAAAACATCAATCCGCGGATTTTAAAGAACCTCCCCGAAATGAGCCCTGCGATGCACCTGTTTTGCTCCGTTTTGCAACTTATAGTGGCCCCACGTTAACAACACAGCCTTAAGAATTGATAAATCTATATATGTGGAATCAAGGGGTTGGGGGGGAGGGGGGAGGGTCAGCTGGCGTGAGTAAATGCCTCAAGGCAGGCTCCCCCTCCTCCGCCTGCTCTTGGAGCTCACAGGCAAACGTTCGATCGAATCATACGTATTTCGAATTTTACCAAACCATTCGTGCATTACAAATTCAAAACAGGCAAATGCTCCATCCCTGGCGCAAGCCCTGACTTAGCATGCCGATTGGCGCGTGAGCATCTGGGACACATGCTGGCCCGAAAGGTGAGTGAAGTGCCCGAAGGTGAGTGAAGTAAAGGCTGATCCTTGGCTTCACAACCCACAGGCAAGTCACTGGTCCCGGCAGCTGCGCACCTGAGGAAAGACCTGTGGCACCTGCACCGGCTGAGGGAGTTTGCTGCTGTGCCGCAGTGGCTACTCCCATCATTAAAGGGCTTGCTTGGGGTGGAGGGGGTCCTGGAGGCGCACCCTGCAACCAAATGCAGGGCATGCATCAAAATTGGGTCAGCCCAGGCGCACAGAACATGCTTGTAGAACAAGTGCATGCTAGAGGGGGCGTGACAGAGGTCTGTGCCTGTGGGTATCCTGCATCTGAACACAGTGCAGGCATGTTGCCTCCAGGCTTCAGGAGCACGTATGTGCTGTCTGGCGGACCATGTGCAAACACCTAGCCGGTTTCACTGTGAGCATTTGCTGCCATAGCGTGGCAACACAATATTCTCAGACACCGCACACTTGCCAAGCTGCCCACAAGCAACATTTTGTTCTGCGCGAACAGGCTGGCACAGGCAGGGTGATAAGATGGGAGCACCTGAGCAGAACATTTGAACAAGCACACTAGTAACTTGTGGCAGAGCCTGCACCTTGTCTACCTTCAGCCTCAGGTGGTTGCACAGCATGCTGCTGACCTGTGCCATGTAACCACGTCATACTCACCTGCGCTCTATGCTTCCCGCTGCCTTGACCTTGAGGCAGCCGCTGGCTTGCCAGATGCTGCAACTTCTGCTGCTGCTGCTGCTGCTGCTGCTGTGGTCCCCTGTTTGCTTTGGTGGGTGTGCCTTGGGTGGGCGTGCCTTGGGATGTAGGGTTTGTACCTCCCCTCCTCCCTGCACCTGGGTGCTGCTGCTGCTGCTGCTGCTGCTGCTGCTGCTGCAAGGGGACAGCGCCTGGTGTCACAGGGCTGGCCGCCTTTGCTAGGCTACTGTTAGAATTGCCCAGCGCACGCAGCGCAGCAACGTGTGCAGAGCCAGAGGGTTGTGCTGCAGCTGCTGGCTGACGAGGAACGGGCGGGGCTGTGCTTCCAGAGCCCATGCAGAGCTCTTTTTGTGCCAAGGTGCCAGGTTCTGGTGCTGCGGGTGCAGTTGCTGTTGCTTGGGTGGAGCCAGATGCTGCATGGGAGGGGCTGGGCTTATCTGGGCCAGCTTGAGTTGGCTGGGACTGCTGCTGCTGCTGCTGCTGCTGCTGCTGCTGCTGCAGAACAGGGGGCTGCGCCGGCCCATCCGCACCAGGGAGAGGGCGCTTCAGGGGGTTGGCGGCCGGCCGGTAACTGCATGTGGTAATCCCAGAGGCAGGCACTCAGGACCGAGGGGCATGAGCATGAGCTGTGGGGTAGTGTCTGCGAATGGTGCCATCACCAAGTGACATGCTGCAGGGTGCAAGGCCCCGCTCCTCTGAATTGCGCGCACTGACTGATTTCTTTCAAGCGGCTTTGCACACGCCAAATACGCACACAGACTCACACCCCTGATACTCATACCTGGAGGTATGGTGGCCATTCTGTGTGGATGTTTGCACCGTGCATGTCTCTGAATAGGACACAACTGGTTCACGCGCTTCACATGCGGGGCAGGCGAATTTGAACGGCTGGCGGCCAGTCAAACTGCCAGTAGCCCCACTTGAGGCCTTCAGGACATCCTCATCAGCCCAGATGGTGGGCACGCACTGCCTGTGTGCATGGGCATCGCAGCCCTCACACTCCACGAACTCGCCTGCGGGTTGAAGTTTGCATACACGGTGGTGCGTGGGAGAAGGCGCACATTGTGTTCATGCGCAATGTTTAAGCAGGTGGTTCCTGCTAACTGCAATGGACGAGCTTCTAATGGCACAAGGCTTGCCAGATTGAGGGAGCTACGCTGATGATGTCTTGCCTGAGTCACGCACCTGCGTCCATGGGTTGCTCGCAATAGGGGCATATGGCGTGCGTTACTTCCAAGCGGAAGGTGTTGGGCTTCCCTTCAACAGGCCATACAATGACCTTAGGAAAAGAGGAAAAGGAATTCAGGATCACATCACTTAGATACACCAATTGAATAAGTGCTTGCTCTTGAAAATAGCCAAGTCGGTAAGTGCCATTGCATTGACATTGCAAAGCAGATTGCAAGCCTGACCATCATCGTCTGCGCAGAATGCCATGGCACGGCAAGCCTTCCTAGGCTTAAAGTGCTACCCAAGCCACCCAGGGCACATAGCATGCAGGAATGCCACATTGCGAATACATCGCAACGCAATTCAAGCCAGCTCTCAGAAACACACCCACCTTGTTTCCCAGGTGCAGCATGCCGCGTTCCTTCAAGCGGGGCACCAAGTCTGAAACAACGAACATGCCGAAATCCTTCATGGTTCCGCTCAGCTGTTTGCCCTCGCACGGTAGTTCTTCCTTGTAAACGAGAGTGATGTCCATTGTGGAGAACTTGGCTCGGTGGCACTGCGCATGGGCCCCACAAAAGCCCACGGTTTCAACCGCCATCCGTGCATGCAACCCTAGGCCCTATAACCGGGGTACATGGACACGGGGGGCTGCATTGCTGCAGCGCTTCGAGAAAGGAGCTGCATGGAGGGCTCCAGCAAAATGGCCTTACCTTGAACTGCACTGCAAGCATGCGTTGGCCAGGCTTCGTCTTGCCGGTGGTCCAATCGAGCTGGGGCTTGACTTTGCATTTGGGCACGCCCCACACCAGTATCATGTTCGACGAGGGGCGGAAGTAGTCCTTTGTGGTAATGGTCTGCATTATGCAGGCAAGATGTGCCACGCGTGAACGGAGCTGCGGGGCACCGGAGGTTGATGCAAGCAGTCGTTCAAATCCACCCGTCCTGGCTGTTTCACTCGCTGTCCAGCTGTCCACATCAGCTACACCTCCGCAAATGCCCACCTTGACCATCAATGGCTCGACTGCCTGCTTTTGCTTCTTTGCGACTTGAGAGGACATGACCGTTCAAACCCCGTTTGTACTACAGCAAGCTCAGAACGAGGAGTTTGTACGCCTGAATGTGGTTCTCATTCGCCGTTAGAGGTCAGTCGAGAGGTCTCCAAGTTCATGGAAGCGATGCAAAACGTAAATGATGTACTTCTTGGACGGTCAATTTTTTATCAGAAAATTGTCTTCAAAAATCAATTCATGGAGGGGCCATTTTGTGAGCTTGAAGAGGTGAGATCTTGACCAGAGCTCACACGCTAAGCCCCCTTGGATGTAGCCGGTTTGTGTTGCTTGAAATAAACATCATAGTCGCACGCTGCTGTACTCAAGCTCTTGTCCCTGACTTTACTTGCAGAATGCGTCCCTGCCAGCCCTCTTCTACAAGGTGTCTGCTCTACACCGGTTGGGTTTGGACAAGGCCACGCCGCTGCATCTAGATCAGGCCTTGGTCCTTTGCAGAAGGTTTGCAGCAGAGGTCAGGGCAGCTGACCTCTTCTCTGCCAATGAGGAGGCAGAGGACCTCGCCACTGCTGACATCAAGTACCTGCTGGCCCCATTTTTCTTGGCGGAGCTCCTCAACAGCTTGCCCATCTCAAGTGCGCCAATCGGACCAGAAAGCTCTCCTCCAGAGACTGGGCCTGCCCAGCGCATGCTCAAAGTGGAAGAGGCACTCATGCTCTACACAGCCTTCCTGGACAGCTGCCGGCAGTATGGCCTACTGGGGCAAACAGGAAGACAGCTCTACCTGCAGGATGCACAGCAGGTGTGCAATTGCAGGCATGTGTTGCAGCTTGCATGTGTTTTGTACAAATGCCTGCTCAGAATGAATTGCATGAAGTCAGGTCCTCAATGCCCTAGGGTTAAAAGTGACGTCAAATGAGTGCTTGATGTTCCAGAGTTCTGGCCCTGATGGGAGCGCACCATGTTTAGCATGTCACCTTGGTTAGGCACAAATCGCTTTTCATTCCCTGTGCGTGCACAGTTGGACCAGATGGATCCGTCATCGAAGCGCACTGCCAAGATCGAGCAGTTCAAAGCCAGCAAGGCTCTGTCGAGTCAGCTAGCAGAACTTGAGGAGAGGCGTGCCAGAGCATCCAAGCACCAAGATCAGGTGTGGATATGTTGAAGCACAGTGCATGGTTTGGGTTATTGTGAAGGTGGTTTGAATTCAGATGGATAAGGCTCTGCCATGAATGCCGGGAGCTGATCATTATTTGTCAACCCCACACTGAATGCTCTGTGTTGGGCGCACTCCAAGATTTGGTTGATCTACCAGGTCAGAGCTCAGTTTGCCCTACGACAGCGCATACCCGATGATTGTACAGCTGAACTGAGAAATCTATGAAACTTGGTTGATTTCTTGCAAAGCATATATAAAGAGCACGGCATGAAGGATACTTTCCATTTTTTAGGTATGCTTTGTCCAGGTTGAGTGTCTTGCATTAATTATGGCCACAAGGATGGGAGCCTGTTTTGAAAATGTTTCCCTTGTTATTAGAAAATTGGCATGCAGAGTTTTGTGTGATAGGTGTTGAAATGACCAAGCAAATGCTACACATAGGTCTGATAAGGCTACCGAAGTAAGGTTGACCTTGACGGTATACCCACTCTCATTTGGGGCTGTCCTGTTTCGTACATTTAAGCCAAGCTTTGCTGAATTCATACTGTTCTGCCAGAGGGGCTGTGTGGTGCTCAATGTTTTGGGACAGGATGATGGCAGCCGTGAGACAGGGACCTCAGGTCTCGGGGCATGGGATGAGGAGGACGAGCGCGCTCTGTGGAGCACAACTTTACAACAGGCAAGGACAGCAACTTTGCCAAAATGGGCACTGTATGCACCGCAGCTTACATCATGCCTTGCTGATGGCTCTGATGCGGCCGTAGTGTGTAACTATCATGGATTGGCCATCAATGGTTCTGTAGGAACAACTACGCTGTCAATGGGGTGGTTAAGCATATGGGCATAAGGCATATGCGCTAATGTTGGCCCATGTTGGCCAAGGCATTACCGGTTGGAAGTGCGGCGCTGCATTACACATGCAAACGCCGCTGTTGCCTGTTGCCTGGCATTAACCTTTGAAGACACTTTTGTGGTAAATGTGCAGGGGTCACCACTGCATGTCTGTAGACACTAAAAGGGACTCTCAAGCCACAAGGATGTGTACCGGTCCTCATCAAGCTTGCTATAGGCCATGCTCTCAACGCGCTTGGCGTTATTGCCGTTTTGTATGGGCATGCCTGCAGGCGGCCTTGCGTGCTTTGCAGCAAAGGCAGATGCTGAAGGAAGAGAGGGAGCTTTTGCAGCATGCGCTTGTGGCAGGCATTGGCAGCAGCAGAGCAGGCCTTAGCAGTGCGCGTCAGGAAATAGAGCAAGATATGCATCAGGAGGTAGGTGCTAGAATTGTGATCAAATTCACCCGTTCAAGCTGAGCAGAGAGGCAGCAAAATGATGGTAGAGCACTGCTCCAGTTGTCCCATGGATGCATGCCCAGCCTTGATGTACCCCTGCCCAAGTGCAGGTACTGAATAAATTGAGGGGTATTGCCAGCTCACTCGCCACACCGTCAGGCAGACGTGAGGAGCTCCGGTCTCAGGTGGGTAAAAATGGCATGGCTGGGTGGCTGGCCTAACCTTTTCCAAGGCCGCGCATGTGCCCTGTCTACCCTTGAAACCCATGTACCTAAGTTCATTTTTTAGCGTTAGTGACTCCGGCCGTACCAAACCTGCTTCTCTCTCAAGAAGCCTGCTGGTTGCGCCTCAATCTAGGTATTCCGGCCAGGCCACCTGCCACCCACGCGCACTTTGACAGAGCAGGCAGAGATTGAAGTTGCTGACGCTCAGAGGCGAGAAGCGGTGAGTGCATACCTGCTTGTGGTTGACACTGGACATCATCAGTTTACTTGCATGAGTGTCCAAAGATGTTCCTTTTTCCTGCCCTGAAACTGTAAAGCTTGGGATAGGTACCTGGATACGGACCATTTTGAGTGGACTGAAGCAAGCTGATCTCTAAGTTTAATCTTTCAGTTGCATTACAAATAAGGATGTTGAGCTATGAAAGACATTTCCCTCCACAGAAGGAGCTTGCATGAATTGTTTTGTTTTTGATTACATGTGGCATTGCTATTTTATCCGTACAGAGCCAACGAGCCCAGCAGCATGCAGAGGCTGCACGCCGTGAGGCACTGGGAAGTGACGAGGACGAAGAAGAGCTTCAGAGGACTCGAGCATTTGATGATTTTAAAGACACTCACCCGCGAGGTTTTGGCAACAGTAAACTGAGGCCATGTGGGTGATCCATTGGCCCTTCAGGACTGAGTATTGTTGCATATTGATCTATGATTTGGATTTTTAAGCTATGTTGGGACGTGCGTGTTAAGGGAGCCTAACTAGCAAACTTGGCACTTGCTTCAGACTCACTTATCATTATCGGTCTCTTTAAGGTTACAAGGTATTGTTAACCGCCGACCTGATCGTTAAGCTGGTTGGTTTGTTGTTGTCTTCGCAAGCCAAAAAACAATTCGTAATAGATGAAATGGCAGAGTCTGTGCCATTGAGAATAGATATCAAAGACTGTCTGACTAGGCAAGGCGTGTTATTTATAAGGGGCCTCCACAGAAAGGGACTGGCAGAGAGGGAGGAAAAGGACCGAATGCTTCTGTCTTGAGACTGTGCTGAGCACACAAGGGTTTACAAGGAGTTACAAGAAGGCCTTCAGTCAAGAAGTGCGACTACTAACCCGCTAGTAAAAAGTCATTAGTGCATGAAGGAAGAAATAGAGCTTATCCTGCTTCTCTTCCTTCTATGACCTGGTGGGGGTAGACATACGGTACTTCGGACCAAAGTGTCTCCTTTTCCTCAATTGATGTAGGGGGTGTTCCACTGGCAGTGAATCATTGCCTATGTAGTTTTTCTTTCTTTCTTTCTTTCTTATTGTTGTTCTGGCTCAGAGAAGCACATTTCAAAATCTGCGGGATGAAATAAAGACGCGTAAGTCATGTGGAGAGAAACCACGCGCGGATGCGCAATGAAAGGGGACATGCTGGCCATCTTGTAGGTTATTAGCAGTGCACAAATCACAACTTGAAGTAGGGGACTTGAAGTAGGGGAGGTACAGTGAATCCAGGTCACTGTCTCAATTCGTGTGGGGGTGGGCACGAAGTCTGAAGCGTGCCACGCTGTGAATAAAGTAATGGGGAAGGTCAAGGAGGATGTATCTGGGAAGGGTGTATGACGAATGTGTGACCAGGGCCTTCTTGGTAGGGAGGGTGCACCATTGATGATAAGTGGAGCGTTTGCTGTTGCGCTCTCGTGGATGCATACCAGAATAAGATGTCCAATAATCCAAGTGCCTCTCCCTGAGCTCCAAAACAAAACAGCAAGATCATAGGGCGCACACTTCAGCAGCCTTTCTTTGAACAAGTAGATTTGTGAGAGACCATTCATAGCAGACAGGATGTGGGATGACCAGCAATCATCGCACCGTGAGCTCAGTTGCATGTCAGCTTGTGAGACCTTTCTTGCAGTGGAACCATTGCTTTGAGTTAAAGCATTGTACAGCCGCACTGCTGCCCGGAACCAATCGAACTGTAGAGGCTCTAGACCACACTCGCGCATGATGCACCATGAAGGGGTTGTGTCCCTGACCATCGTTATCCTTTTGAGCACCGTCAGCAGCCATTTCTTGTATAGGATAGTCATTTCTTTGCCCTATCGTAAGAATGGGATGGCCCAAACTTGGCTTGCTTACATGCCGGTAGGAATTGCGCGTGTTTTCAGGAGCCACATGTAGACGTGTAACCTGTTGGTAAGGTCATGCTCCTGTATAAACTGTTTGATGTGGAAAGTACCAACTGTGAATGGGCGTAGCGCTGCATCAGCTGCGGTATTCAGATTGACATGTCAGTTACAAAACATGCCCAGATATTGGGCAAGGAGTTTGTGTAGGGGAGCTGCGCGCCATCATAAAAGAGAGGGGGCAGATTGTTAGTGTAAGAGTTGAAGCACATCACCTCAGACATTTGTGTATTGACAGTGAGATACTTTCTTTGTGCCCATGCTCGCAATTTGTTCAATGGTCTGCATGTGGGTAGGGTCTTTGGACATGAGGGAAAGGTCATCTGCAAACAGCATGTGGGTCACCAGAAAATTTGGAGTACCAGTGAGTGTGCCTCTCACCCCGTCTGCAATGTTATCAATGTCGTTCAAGTAGATGGTGAACAGCAGAGGGGAAAGGGGACATCCTTGTTAAACACCGAAGGATGGCTGCACAGAAGCTGTCTTATCCCCATCCAACTACGTGCATTCATCAGCATGATACAAGTCTTTTAAGATGGACAGCTGTATAGTCAAACATCTGGAAACTGCGTAAATGGCCCCATAGCTTGTTTGAAGTCAATAAACGCAGCATACAACCGTGACGACCCGCTTCGCATTTTTTGTGCAGCATGCTTTAGGTGTTGTAGAATATACATGCTTACAAGTTACAAGTATGGGTTAATTGCCAGCCTGGACGTTAGGCTGGTTGGTTTGTTGCTGGTCTTAGCCAGCCAAAAACAGCCCATAATGTCCAAGATGAAATGGTAGACTTTGTTGTGCCGTTGAGAAAGGAAATCAAAGACAGTCTGAGTAGGCAAGGCACAAAATACATGGGGCCTCCTCAGAAAAGGACTGGCAGAAACGGAAAAAAGGTACGAGTACTTCTCTCTGAGAGAATACACAAACAAGTCTTGACAGTGAATAAGAACATACACCCCATTTTGAACAGCAGCACAGGAGCCCTTGTCACAATGGCCATTTGCACTGCGCCAGATGGAGGATTCCACTACGAGCGTATGTGCAAACAGAACCTGCTCACGTTCCTCATAACATGCTCAGGGAGGTCAAGGTGCAGATAGCGAGGTGGTATCAGGGGGGCACCCAATTAGGCGTTGACCGCTTCAAAAGGGTGCCCTTTGAAAAATTTAAGTGCAATGTCTGTAGGGCGGGCCAAATTATATCACCTTTGCGCAAGAACCCTGAGCTCCAAACCTGATTGCTATACAAACCAGCCAGAACTTTGTATGCCTTGCCAAAGGGAAGCAAAAGGTCTGTTGCATAGGGCAGTGTCTCGTGCAAACCCAAGTACATGATGGGCTGCTGCAAGCATCGGTGTGGCTGCATGCTCAGACGAGGCTGTTATAATAAGTGTCTGGTGACAAGGTACCTAACGTGTCAGAGCACCTGAAAGCAGCCTCTGCTAATTTAGAAATGGGCCCCGCACTTTGAGTTGAAATGGATCACCTGGTCTCTTCAGACAAGTTACGGTTAACCGCCAGCCTGGCCGGGTGGTCTAAAAGAAATCCATGGTCTCCAATTATTTAAATTAAAAGTTTATTCACATATGTAAAACAAATTGTGGCGGGGATCAATTGTCTACCGGTATACAGATAGATATACAGCTCAAACATTCCATTTTTTAGCGATTGGGGAGAGAGCTCGGACCCATATGAAGTAAATGGATGCCTCGGGTAGCAAGCAGGGGCAAGCAGTAGAGAGGTCCTTATCGGCGTTTACGCGCACTCACTTTTGGGTGGGTTGCAACTTCAAAGCTAAGCAATCCATCAATCCAGGAAGGATTTCTCTATCCTGAAATCTGGTGGGGCACCCGTCTGGGGAAGGGGCAAATTTTTTGCCCTTCCTTCTCTGAGCTCAAGTTGCCAGTGCACCAACGCAGGTCTTCAAAGACAAGCCTCCCTGAAAAGGCTGAGGCTTCGGAAAAGGCATTCTTCATCCCTGGCACAAACATGCGTGCACCCACAGGATCACCATAACAAGCTTGAAGTTGCATTGGAGGCCGAAAGATTAGAAAAGGAGCAGCTGCGTGCGCAGGTGAGCCCATGTATACTACTCCTGCTCATGCACAACTTGCTTGAAGCAGAACGTAATGCACTGGAGCATGCAGACATCTGTTTATACCTTCTCAGGCATGCAAGCAACTCCATAAGCCACTCCAAGCCCCTCTTTTGCAGGACCCATTTTATTTCATCCGGCGCCGAGTGGCAGATGGAGTCCTGAGCTTCTCTTCTTTCAATCACCTGGTATGATAGTCAATATCTAGGATTTTGACACATGCCCAAGGGGCATTAGTTGTTGAATTAATCAACAAGCGAGCAACACTTTCATTCTCTGCAGGATTCTCACATCCAGGCACGCCTGCAGGCTCATGAAGAGGCGAAAAGGAAAGTGAGTGGGCCTGCAGCAAGCCTGGTTTTGGCGCATCTGATGGAAATCTGAGATGCCTGTGTTATAGGGAGAGCACAAATGACTTGATCAACTCTAATTCAAACAAGCTTATTTCATCCTGAGATTCCTAGTCCGTCAAGAAAAATACAATTGAAAGCATGCAAGTCTTATTGCTTGACTCTGCTTGCAGGAGTTTGAAGAGGACAGCTGTCAGAATGGCTCCTCTTCATCTTTGCAAGCTGACCCCGAGAACAACAGCTTTGGAAGGTCGTGGCTTGACATGTTAATCAGAAATCGCGCTGCTTCAGTCATTCAGGCAAGTGGCACAATCCATACTCATCCTTGTTTTATTGTTGCCACAATTCGCTGCCCCCAATGGCAAGCTTTACTTCCCATGATCTCCTCCATGCTTGCCCCGTCCTGTTGTGCAGATTTACTGGCGGTACAAGCATGGTACGTCTCCTAACCCCATGTCAATCTTTGGTTTTGACGGCGTTGAGGGCGCAGGGATGCTCGGTGAGTGAGCATCCAGCGAGGGATAATATTGCTAGCAGAAGGTGGCAGTGTGCCATGTGTTGCGAACAGAGGGTACATACAAACTCTGTACTGCGAAGAGCTCCTGCGATGCCTGCATGTCTTGCATGTCCATCATATGGTTGTTGGTCACAAGGATGATCTTCCAAGATCATCTCCTGCACTCAAAATAAAAAGGCATACTGTCTGGGGGGCATGTACAAGCTGGCTGAGGTGCAGGAATCGTGCTGTAAGTCTGCCGCTCGGCCCTTGGTGCAAATCGGGTGGTCGGTTGCTTCGATGGGTATGCATGGAAGAGCACATATTTATGCTGCTCTCTTCCTTTTCAAATGGGCTTTTCACTATGCCTCGGCCTCAGATCAGTTGCCTTGGCGGCCCTGTGCCCGCGACATCTGGGCTCTTACACTTCAAACACCATATGCCGGAGTTGTATCCTATCCTCTTATCCATCAAGCATGCCTTGTCATTATGGCAAACTAGCTAAAGACAAAGGTAATTAAGGATGGTAGCGCCCGCCAAGTCCTGAGACAACCCAAGCCTCTTGCATCATGCATTTGTTAATCAGCGCCTGCTCGAAATTCGCTTGCATGCCGGCCACAGTCTGTTGTAAGATAGGGCCCCGTCTGTTGCCAGGTAGGGCCCCGTCTGTTGCCAGGTAGGGCATGGTCTGTTGCATGTCTGCCACGGTTTGTTGCAAGGTAGGGCACGGTCTTCTGCTTGCCTGCCGCGGTCTGTTGCAAGGTAGGGCGTGGCAGGGCATGCATTGTGCAAGGCGCACCACCAACCTGCTGCGTCGGCCTGCGCTCAAAATTCAACGCGCGCAGACAAGCACAAGCTTGGCAGCCGGAGGCTCAAGCCGCAGGCGCAGTCCATGAGGTCCAGGCGGGCATCTTCAAGCATTGCGCCGATGGAGGTCAGGCGGGCAGAGTCACTTGGGAGGAGCACGCGCAGTTCCAGTGGCCTCAACGCAGGGGACAAGCCGCCAGAGGTGCAGGCCCCAGAGGCGGAGGCGAGCTACAGGAGAGGAGCCATGGGGGAGCAAGGCACAGCTGCTGCTACTACTGCTGCCGCGTGCCATGCACGGCGGCCCTCGTCTTTGGCGTCCTTCAAGCCAAGGTGGGGAGGCGCCGCATCCTTTTTTGCACTCCCTCCTGGGGCCTTAAATTTCAGATGATTGGTTCCCATAGTGTTAAGGCAGAGCAAGCGCAGCCCGGCTGAGCCTCGCGGGCCTCTGCCCTTGGTCTTGTCACCCTCAGTTGGCAGTTTGCCTGGGGGCAAGGCTGCAGGTGCTAATTTTGGTTTAAATTACTGGAGACCGTGGATTACTTTTAGGCTGGCGAAGCACATGCCCTTTTGCTCAATCTACCATGCAGGCAGGGCCAGTTGGATGTAGGCTGCAGGGCCGCGCGGGCATCATGCGTCGTGCTCATAGTTGTCTGGGCAGCGAGGCCCCTTGCGTCCTCTGCCTGGGTTCCGTGCGCTGACGCCATCACCCAGGGACTCATGCATTCCACTGCCATGTGCCAGCTTTGTACAGCATGGGCACGCCTCAAGCCTCCTCTCGTTGCCTCCAGCCCAATGCGTCTCCCTTCAAACCACACACAGTACTTCTTACCCCTTTGATTGGCCAGACCAGCCATGGACAGTGGCTCCCTTTTGCCGTTTTGCAGGCGTGCCACTGCAGATTTTGGGGTCGTCCCAGAAGGGAGAAGCGCCAGACTGCCAGAGGAAGGTTTCCACTTGAGCAGTACCAGGTCCTTGAGAGAGAGGCCAGGTCCCCACCCTAGCAGCGCCAGAGGGCCCGTGCTGCAAGAGCACCAATTTCTGCTGCCACGGGACGACGCAAGACACTCTCCGCAGGCCAGCAGCAGCCAGCTTCCCGTGCTTGTACATGGACATGAGCCCTCTGCAGCGAGCCAAGCCGCTGATATCGGGGATGCGTTGACGGCGCCTTTGAGAACTAGGCACCCCAGTCCTCGAATCAGAGGTGGGTGACATGACCCAGGAGCATTCCTTTTGTACTATGAGCTTGTCAGAACCAAATTGTACATGCAGGACATGCCAGGTGTGAATTGCAAAAGCACAGCCTATTCCGACAGGAGCATTCATCATGCAAACTGGACCCCCATTGCACCTCTACTCGTGCAGGCCAAGCTCCTCAGCTTCCCATGTTGAGCCATATGCATGCTGTGCACATTCGCGAGGTGGTCATATGCTGCCAAGAGTTTTGCCCCAAGCAGGATTGCCGTCAACAGGCTGCACATTGCATATGCCTTGGCTTCTCTGAAGCACCAGTCCTAGCACTGTGTCAAGTGTCCAGCTGAAGAATGTGCTTGGCTCAAGCACAGCTTGTGCAATGAACTCCAATACTTGACTATGAAATTCGCTAATGCTGCAGGCTACACCACCATCGCAGAATCTTGATGCTGCCTCAGCCACATATCTTCCCGCGCCTGCAGTAGCCAGGCTAGGGTATGAGTGGGCATTGAGCACCTGCTCCTTGATGCCATGCCAGTTCGCGCATAAAAGGCGCATGTGATGTGTGCTGAACTCCAGGCGGCACCTCGTGCACGCACCATGCAGGCAACAAGTTGGCCAAGGACGCGGTGGCCAGTGCTGCCTGCACCGCAAAGCTGGCTGCGCAGCCGCTGGCCCCCAAAGCAGCAGGCACGCAGCTGGAGCACCTGCTGCACAGCTCTGGCCTGTGGGGCCAAAGCGGCCCCCTCCCCACAGGCACGCAACACAGGTACCCACCCAAGCACCCTGGGCTTACCAGCTTGCATGCACGCGCGCACACGCATGGGAACACAGCCTGCATGCACACGCGCATATGCTGCATACAAATCCACAAGTACGCACGTCCGCATGCACGACAGCATGCATGCAAGCGTGCGAGGTAAACACAAATACAAGTACACACACAGCATACACACACAAAGCGCACACACTGTGCCAATGCGCGACTCAGACGTAGTGGCGTTGATCTTTCTGGCTCTGACGCTGCCATGAAACCGAAGCCGCCACTGCTGTGGAATTATGCTCTACTCACAAACTTTTGGACATTTCTTCAACCCCCTTAGACCCTCCTCTGATTGCCTGGGTTGGGCAATCGCACGGGGGAAAACATGTCTGTACACATGGCAGTGCTTGAGAAATGCGTTTGTCTTGATTGACTATGGCTTGCCTGTGGCGCAAGGCAGCCCACTCCACCTCCTCATAGTCCACCTGAGCATGTACTGCTTTAAGTAGGGCAGGAGATGATGCGTTCATGCCATCAAACACCTCCAGGCTGGCTTTCATGAGTTAGTGCTGGCCAGGCCTGCACGATTGCATGCGCACAAGGCAGGCAAGCACAGGCCCCTTGCCTAGGCCAAGCTTAACAGGCACAGGCAGCCGCTTGTTTGCCATTCTAGGTGTGTCATACTGTGGCTCACTTAAACCCCTTCAGGAACATGAAGCCCCCGCCTAGACCAAAAGATGTGCAGAAGGCAAGGGGGCAAGGTGGAGTGTAGGCAGGCGCACTGGCCCTTCCTGGGCAGGCCCGAACGCATGCAGCGCCGTTGTCCTTGTGCTGCATGCAGCATGGAGCGGGGCCAGCACCTCAGGAGGCACTCAAGCATGAACACCAGCTGCAGCGCCCGCCCATCATTCCTGTCCTTCACATTGAGCCGCAACAAGATGGGCCCCTGCAGCACCCAGGCCGCCGCAGAACCAGGCTTCCTGCCCCAGGTGAGGCTTACGCTGCGTTGTGCTACCACCCTGGCGCTGCTCCTCGCTGCAGGCACCACCCAAGGGGTGCTGCCCGCATGGCATGCATCCTGAGTGAGCACAAATGCTGATGGCGCTTGGCGCAGCTTCTCAGGCTCCTCAGGGGTCCAATTAATCATGAATTGGCTGCAGACCGCTTCAGGCTCTCTCTCGGTTGCGGATCTTGCTTCCTGACCTGCACCCAAGGCATGTGGGGGGAAAGTATCGTGCCAACACCTGCCGCAGCATGCCTGTGTGTGCTGGAGCCGCTGTGTGCGCTGGGAGGAGCACTCTGTCTGCTGCTGGAGTCGTCTGTCCTTGCCAAAGGGTGATTTTTGTGCGCATTCCTGGCTTCTGTGCTTATGAGGCGGCCTCACATCAGGCCTCCATGCGGCTTGGAGTCGCGATGGGATTGACCATGATGAGAGGAGCTATGATTGGGAGCCACGGTGCAGTCACTATGCCCCTCTCCCCTCCCTCAAGGTTTGCAACATTTGATTTGACCGGAAGCCCCCACCCTCATAGGGCCCTCACCACGCCCCCTTGGCAGGCACTCACTGCTATGAAGCGCATGGAAGACAGGAGGCAGAAGCTGCTAGCTGCCGTCCACAACAGGGTCAGGCTGTGCGCCCTGGCAAAGCTAGCGTAGCTCAAGAGCCATGAGCGCCATGGAGGTACTGAGGAGCGTGGCATGCCAGCCCTGGCATCAACCTGTGCAACATGCTCACACACAGGACGAACAGGGTCTGCGTACCATGCCCCTCCTCCTGCGCCCCACCAGCCTTGCCAGGCTCCCCCGCAGGCCGCTGCCCCA
>LFIK01001881.1_pt1 | contig 16809 bp, 11 predicted proteins | sample 643401 | NCBI WGS metagenome assembly LFIK01 (sample SAMN03777447, study PRJNA286221) | soda lake metagenome | biome: soda lake; feature: Kulunda steppe; material: water; isolation source: sample T5-Br brine of Lake Tanatar-5 | place: Russia: Kulunda steppe | collected 2010-07
GGAACGGAACGAGAAACTTCTTTCATCCCCCTCAACAGATGCCAAGGCCGAAGATCTCTGGGATGGAAACAGCAAACATTCCCAGTGTTGGGACATGCCAAACCATCCGAAGGACACCCGTTGGAAACACGAGGAACGACGGAGAGGGATAGAAGCAAGAAGACGTCCGCCAACGGATGCCAAACATGCACGCAACGATGCGGCTGCATCGCCGTCGGAAAATCTTTGATTATTGCCGGATGCACCTACTGGGATGAACCCTGACCCGCCAAACGCTGCCTCCTGCGCTCCTGCTCTGCAGCAAAGCGCTTCATGAAGGGAAGGTCCGTGGAACGCGGGTTCATCATGCGATGCTGACGACGAAGCTCCATCGAACGAGCCGTCGTCCCAGGCATGTCTGAAGGAAGCGCAGCAGCAGCATTGGTGAACAAATTCAACGTGAAGAATGCCAATATTGGTGACAGATCCAACGTACCACCCAAAGGTGGGATGAGCCCACGGAACAAATTCAGGTAGGGATCGCACAGCGTGCTCAACGGAGACACGATGGCCTGCGGAGGATTGGGAAACCACGTCAAGATCAGCCTTCCGATCAACAAGGTGTTGTAGATGTTCAAGAAGCTGAAGACACCCATCGTAAACACCTGCTCCACGGCCGTATCACCAGGGATGATCGCCGCAAAGCTTGCCCTTCTCAGCACGCTGTCGACTGGGCCAGGCTTGGGCATGGGCAACGGCACCATGGGACGCATGAGAGCTTGCGGGACTCGAAAGCTACGTCCATTCGCACCACGTGACGTCAGCGCCATTCGCACCGCGATCTCGATCGTCTGCCGCTTTCCTCCGCCGTTCGCTCGCGACGACGTCCAGCATCTCGCGCTCCGGTACGGATCGGTTCCGACACGCACTCTTTCAAGGCTTGGTTCGCAGCGCGCAGCAGCTCCTCGGTTTTTCGTTCCAGTTGCGTTCGTATCTCTTCCATCCTGTCCTCCGTCGTCGACCGAACCGGGTCAGTTCGCGTCCTTGCTTCGGGATTCGCATCCGTCTTCTACGTTGGCGCGTGTCGTTCCTTCCGCCTCGTCTCCTCGCCACGAACCTTCGTTTCCGTTCCCACCTCGCCTTTTCGCCGCCGCGTCGCGCCTGCACGTCCTCCATGCGTTCGCGCACGGCCTTCCAGATGGCGCACTGGCTCTCTTCCATCCGTTTCGCGAGCTCCATGGCGTGCGTCTGTCGTGCCACGTGCGCACAAGCCAACTGCCTGCACGACCAAACCACACTGACGAGGTGCGACGTGGGTCCCGGACAAACCGCCTCCCCCTCGTGGCCCCTGCCCCGTCCTCGGACGGCGTACCCGTACGGCTGTGGCCCCGTCCACCGCCGAGTTGGGACGAGAGGAAGGGATGGGATCGAGTCAACGTCTTGGGGTCGGCCTGGACGACGGTGTGGTGATGCGATCCACGCGAAAGAGACGTGCGCGCGCAGTTTGCGACGCATGAAACGTGCGTGGGTGGAAGAGAAGCGAAAGGGTCCGCACATGGAGGGGTCCCGCGGGAAGAAAGGGGCGGAAGGAGATCGAGATCTCCAGGGGAAGTGGGACGTGGACTTGGCCGAACTGCGTCATCAAACCACCTCCCTGAAAGCCGAAATCAGACACCATCTGTCCCAACTCGCCATGGGGATCACCAGGGTGTTTGCGTGCGTGCTGCAAGGGAAAGCCGAAGGATCCAACGCAGCCTTGCTGATCCAAATGCTCCAGGAAAAGGCAGAAGAAGACGTGGATCAGCTGCACCAGTGGAAAGTAGGATACCAACAGCTGCAGGTGGAACACGAAAAGTCGCTGCAAACCAACGAGAGGCTGCAGGAAGAAATCGAACGGAACGCCGCGTCGGTAAACCGAAATGCAACTGTCGATTGCAGCGGGAGTGGAGGAAAACGCGATCTCGATTCGTCCTCGGACGGCGAAGACGAGGACGCGATGGAACTGCGACAGCAGGCAAGGACGACGCAATTGGAGTTGCAACGGGCGCTGGAAGAGAACGAAACGTTGCGATGGACGCTGGAATGCAAAGAAGCGGCATTGGTGGAGCAGGACGAACGATTGCGCGATTGCTGGCAGGCCAAAGTGAACGATTTGAAAGCGAACCATGCGGCCTACGTGAAGCGCACGGAGACGAGGCTCGATCGACTGGACGCGATGGAGAAAGACAGAGACGATGCGCGCAAGGCCAACTCTCGCCTGCGATTGGAACTGAAGCGTAGGGAATCCGTGTACGCCGCAGAAGTCCGCGAACTCGCCCGTCTCAATGCCGAGGTCCTCACGTTCCGCAAGCAAGCCCTGGAGGCGAGACGAGCGCAAGCGGCCAGTCTCCGACCTCGTGCAAGGCTGTCGAAGCAGACCCAGGCAGTTTTCGAACCCGTGGTTTCCTCCGTTGCTTGCCTTTCGATCGGCACGACATCGCATCCTCCAGCACAGGAATTGGTGGACCTCATGGAATCCCAGCTGCAACGTTTTGCACGGGTGATCCGCGAGCAACAGGAGCAGGTGGAAGTCCTCCAGTCCATCATCTACCGCCAGTGCGAGGAGCGTTCCGCACGGCAGTTTCCTTTCCCTTCGAATTCCACCGAAGGCGTCTGTTTGCCATCGAATTCGCTTCCGTAGCAACGCGTCCGCCTTCTCCTCGTGGTCCTCTCAAGGTCCACCATGCCTGCATCCCGACAGTGGCGGGCACTCGAGTCCAGGCCCGTGAGGTCGTCCAGTGCTCCTGAAAGGGGGGCATTCGCAGCCGATGCTTCGCCCCAAAGGGGGGCATACGTGGGCGTTCTCCCTTCGGGAATGGTACGACACGTACGGGGATCCACCGGGACGATGGTCCCTTCGGATTGGAACGAAACGTCCCTTTCGCACCGGGATGGAACGATCCACGGTGGTGTGGCGAAGAGCGCGGACGTAGCATGGCCATGCAAGTGCGCATCCACGCGCCTCGTGGCGCACGCACGCGCGGCGATGCGACACGTGGAGCGAGGTCGAGGGTGGTCAAGACACGTGCGAAGAGCTGGGACAGGTTGGACGCCTGGCTCGCGGAACGCGGGGTGCCGAAACAGCCGCTGAAACCCGAGCACGTGGACGGACGGCTTGGTTGCGTGGCGACACGAGACGTGATGCCGGGAGAAAAGGTGCTTTGCGTGCCGCAGGAATTCGCCATCACGGCCGTGGACGTGGCGGAACACCCAGAAGCGTCGGCTGCCAAGGAACACGGGGACCTGGTGGGTCTCGCCGTGTGGCTGTTGGCGGAACAAGCACGTGGCGAGAGCTCCGAATACGCGCCGTACGTCGAGACGTTCGCAGGAGACAGCCTCTCTCCGCTGCTGTGGACGCAAGAAGAAAGGGACGAGCTGCTGAAAGGATCGCCCACCAAAGAGGTGGTGGACAGACAGCTCAGGGAATTGGAGAAGACCTTCGAACAGCTCCAACAAGAGCACTTCGAACGAGAACCAGACAAGTATCCAAGTCGCCATTACAACCTGGAATCGTTCAAACGCGCGTTCGTTGCGGTTCTCTCACGCACGATCTACTTGCCATCGGCAGACTGCTTTGCGCTCGTCCCGTTGGCGGACATGATCAAGAAACCAGCCGACGGAAGTGGAGGGCTAATCGACTTCAGCATCGAGGAGGATGCCGTGGTGATGACCACTCCACGCTCGATCCTGGACGGAGAAGAAATATTGGCGGGGGGAGGGATCGAGCGATCCAGCGGAGAGATGCTGATTGCGACCGGTCACGTCGAGGCTGATGCGTACGAAACCGATTACCTGAATTGGGACACGGAGCTGGTGCAGGCGGACAAGCTGTACAGCTTCAAAAAGCAGATCCTGGAAGACAAGGGGCTCTCGACCAAGCAGTCCTTTCCGGTCTACGCGGACCGCATACCTCGGCAGCTGCTTTCCTTTTTGCGCCTTTCTCGCGTCCAGGACCCCAGTGATTTCTTCAAGATCTCGTTCGAGGAGGATCAGAAAGTGAGCGAGGCGAACGAGTACGAAGTGCTGATGTTGATGATGGCAGAGTGCCAGGAGCGAATGGGAAAATATGGTGCCGATTTGGACAACGATTATCAGATCAAGAACAATCCCGAATCTTCGCCGAAAGATGTTGTGGCTGCGGATTTAAGAATAAATGAAAAGCGAGTCCTGCGTGGAACCATGGACGGGATCCGTCGGCGCCTTGCACCCATTCGCAAGATCCCGACGAAGAAGGGCATGCAAGATCCCAACCAAGACATCATCGACATGTTTAATGAGCTGGAAAAGCTTCCGGGGAAACCAAAGGAGTTCTTGACTTCGCTCTTGGGTCGGGACAAGGGCAAAGACAAGTCGCGAGGTTCTTCCCCACCACGCTGAGCACGGCCCAGGCCATCCGTTGTAAATTTTGACGCTTTCTTTTCCGTTTACAAAGGTTAGTACGCTGCTGGACCCATCCACTTTATTATTGCAGTGTGGATTGTCCATCGGTGTGGTCCTCCTTGTCCTACATCCATCCACTTGGCTTCATCCAATCCTTCGTTTGGATCCTTTTCCTTCCTGCAGGCCTCTTCCCACACCGTCTGCAACCGTGGACCGTGTGGATCGCACGATCCTTCGGTCTTTCCGACGGTCCACGACAATGGCGGTCGCTGCAGTTTCACACGATGGCGAAGACGGACGCAACCGCCGACGACGACGTCCATGCCTTCACCGAAGCGGAGGAGCAGGAAGAGAAAGAAGCTCTGGGAAGGTGCGTGAAGCTCCCACCATCGTGGATGGTTGGAAATTGGCGACGTTGATGGTGGTGGTTCGCACGACGTGGCTGGCAAGTGAGACTGGGCACTCGAGTCTGACCACGAAACGTGTTTGGATGTGAACAGGATCGTGCGAGCGTTCATGCAGTACGAAGAATACCTCGTCTGTCAGGTCGAACGATGGGAAAGGAACTTCGAAAGGATGTCCGCGAAACACAAGGTACGATCACGAACGTCCATTTCTCTTCGACGAAACAACGACTGGCAGGGATGTCTCGCCGTGCGTTGGGAAGGTGCATGATGTACCGATTGGACGTGCAGAACAGATTCTCGTCGTGTCGTTTCGACGCGAAACATTGCATCTGGTTGACCTGTTCGAACGACGTGCGATCCTCGACGAAACAACGGACAGGAATGGGTCCCGCATCTGCCCAAGAAGTACGCCGATGCCAGAGATTGCATACGTAGCAATCAGGCCTTCATCGAAACGATGATTGGTGGGTTCGATGCACGAAATGACGACGACATAGCAGTGCCTCCTCACTTGGCCAATGCGCGCAGCTGGATGGCTGCAGGACGGGCACCGGCGGGGGACGTGGAAAAGGTCAAGTATGTGCTCAAGAACTTGGCCAGGGATTGGAGCCAAGAAGGGGAAGTGGAACGGGCTCAAAGCTACGGGCTGGTGCTGGAGGAATTGCAGCGTGTGCTACCTGTGCCGGATGCAACATCGGAGGGAAATGGAGCCGCGCCTCCCTCGGTCCTGGTGCCTGGCACAGGGCTTGGTCGGTTGGTATTGGAGACTGCGAGGCTCGGGTATCAATGCCAAGGCAACGAATTTTCCTACTACATGCTCCTTGTCTCTAGCTTCATCCTCAATCAGACAAGCTACGAGCACGAGTACACCATACATCCTTGGGTCCACAGTAGCTGTAACGTCATTGCAGACATGGACCAGCTGCGTCCGGTTCCCATACCAGACATTCTACCGGGGGAGTGCGGCGTGTGGCCTGGTCTCATGTCCATGTGCGCGGGTGACTTTTTGGAGGTGTATGGGGACGCCAGCCAGCAGGAGCATTGGGATTGTGTGATCACCTGCTATTTTCTCGACACTGCACACAATATCATCGAGTATATGGACACCATTTACGGAGTACTCCGAAAAGGCGGGATCTGGATAAACCTGGGTCCCTTGCTCTACCATTGGGCGGACATGGCAGAGGACGAGTTTTCTGTCGAGCTCTGTCTGAAAGATGTGGAGCGCATTGCCATCAACATGGGATTCCGTTGCTTGCAGCAACGCATGGTGCCTTCCACGTACACGGCGGATAACCGGTCTATGTTGCAAAGCATGTATCTGTGCGCATTCTGGACCATGGTAAAAGAATAAGCACCCCACTTTTTTTCTTCCTTTGCACAGAACGCGCCCCTGCTGCGGACAGGATGTCCCTGGATTGGCTGTACAGAAGGCATTTGTTGCCTACGGTACTCCCCTGCAAAAGGGGGGAAAGGTTTTGCTGTGTCGGCGCGAACGAACTGTGCCGTCGCGAATCAGTGTCATTGCAGGATGCTGGCTGCTTGGTCCAGGACAAGGCTGCAAATGACACATGTAATCAGCACGCCGGTGACATCCATGATCACTTGGATGGTGGTGCCTGCATTGGCGGGATCTATGCCAGCCTTCGCCAACGCGAAAGGAAGAGCTGTTCCGGCAAGTACAGAGGTGACAACAATGCTGAAGAGGGACAGGGAAATGGCAAGTGAATCTGTCACATCTCTTGTGGTCAAGAACACCCTCACAAATCCTCCACCGCCCAGGAACCCTCCCAGTAGGCCGGCCACTTGTGCTTGTTGGTACATCGCATCAAAGAAAGATGTTTTGTTGGCCTTCATTTTCCCTGTGGCCATCCCTCTGATGACTTTGATGGCACTTTGATTCCCTGCATTGCCTCCTGCACCCACCAGCATGGTGAGGAACAGAGTCACGACCAGATGTTTTTGGATCAGGTGGGTGTACTTGTCCAGGACGAAGGACGAAGAGGACTGCAACACCAGTAGTCCCAGCAGCCATCTTCCCCTGGACCAGAACTCTTTGAGGACTGTTGGATCCTCGGCAACGATCAGTCGCACTGCACGTGTCTCGTTTTCTCCATCGTTCCTACGTTCCTTGTCACCATCCGTCCGTTCCACACGGACCACTTCCCACCTCCTCCGTCGCTCCACTCTCGTCGTACCTCCCGTGCGCTTGCTCCCACGGAACGTCCTCGGTCGGTCCCACGTGCGAAGCACCGACACCGGCAACGCCATGGCACGCCGCCACGGTCGCGACCACGAACGACGAACCACCTGTTGCAATCGCACGGTGCAATGGACGAAGAAACAACGTGAAAGCGCAATGGATGTCCAAATGCACCTGCACGACGGAAAAAACTCCTGCCATCCACACAAGCCACCGTCCCCAAGACCAACCAAGAGCATTGCCAAGTGCAAGTGTGGAAGGCGACGAAAGAGGTGCCAAGCAAGGTGCTTGACACGCGAAGCAAAGACGAATTGCCGCACGTATAACGCCATGATGCAAGGTTTCGATCGGTGATTTCGACGAGCGATAGATGCGAAGACGACAAAGATCGACCTTGTACGCGAAATTGTGGGAGGCACCGTCGGAAACCAAGCGCGTTCTCATTCATGCCAACCATCACCATCGTGCTTCGAAAGCCCAACTCTCGTACTGGAAGCAATCCCCGCCCAACGCTTCGAGCTTGGACGATTGCAAGTCACGTCACCGGTGCAATGCACTCGCATCACTCGAAACGACGCGCTTTACCACGAAGTGTGGCAAGAATTGTTGCAAGCGGAGGGTCCAACCTAAGTATCAGGTAAAAGTCATAATTTGTGATGTATGCACTCGGAAGAGGCGTGAGCAAGAGAAATCCGAGCCTTAAGTCCATGGCCGCAAATGCGCGAGCAAGACCCAGTAGACGCTGCCTTGGCTCAAATTAGAAGAAGATGCATTGGACATCCCCAAAAAGAGTGAAAAGGCACGCCCAAACGACATGTGGTAGCTATGAAACGTCACGTGCATCCTTGAGGCTACACAAGTGCACGAGCACTTGTGGTGAAAGTGTGCATAAAAGGGATGTACGTAGTTGCTTCCATGCCTTGAAAACCATGCAATTACCAAGAGCTCCGAGGCACAAAACAGTTGGATTTCAAGCGAGAAAGGCGACAAGTAGACAAGAGCTTGGCATGAGTGTCAAAGATGGGCCAAGCGGATGCACGCTTGTAAGATATCCACGTTGATGGCGGTGCTTGTGGATGCGCCATTCTCTTTCTTTGTGCTACCAAGACGTCCCTTTGAGGAGTCGCCATTCCACGATTGTGTGTGTACATGCAAAGAACGTGTGGCGTTGTCTTGCGGGCCAAGTGGCTTGTTAATCAAAGCTAGACGAATCGTACGAAGCCACCCATTCCTTTGCTCTTGCTTCATGTTCCATGGAGGTGGACGCACGCGCATACGCGGAGATGGAATGGAAACGCTCGCTTCCCACGCTGGCGTGGTGTCCCGGGGAAGAGCCCAGGTAGAACCGATCTGCTATCAGGCCACGAGGTTTATGGGCGGCGTTGGAGGTCCTCGGTGTCGCAAGACCCTCAGGTGTTCGAAGCACAGGGGTGCAAGCAATTGCGTGGACAGCAAGCACGGGTCACTTCCACTCGGAGGCCGACCTTCCTCGTCTATGTTGGCCACTTCAACGTTTACGTGGCATTGCCATTCGGTGGTTTCGTGCTCCACCTTCGTCGCACGTGCGGCTGTCTTCGTCGCACAAGGACGACCACCACCTCCGCTTCCATCGGTGGAGAAGAAACTCCGTGGATGGCTTCTGTTCCCTCCCATCGGCCACAGATGGGGACGGCCCCCCGTTCGATTGGGATCGATTGAACCGGACGTGCATGGGATCGAAAGGGAAGGAAAGGAGGATCGAAAGGGAGGGTGGTGGAGTGGATGTGGCACCGACACGTGGCGATGGCCACGATGGGAACGCACGTCGGCATGGCGGCGAAGATGGCGAAGATCGAGGCACGTGGAAGGCGCGTGGGATGGATGCATGGGAAGAAGAGGCGTGTGAAGGTGCAGCACGTGCGCATGGCGGCGGTGGAAGAAGACGGGAGGACGAAGGAAGGAGAAGACGAAGGAAAACAGCTGGCGATGGCCATGGCCAAGGCGGCCGACGACACCAAGGCGATCGACGTGCGCGTGCTGCGCGTGGAAGACGTCGTGTATTGGACCCGGTACTTCGTGCTGGCCACGGGAAGGTCCAGGCCGCAGATGGAAGCCGTGGCTGGACGCATGGCCGAGGCGGCGGCCGAAGTGGGACGAACGCTGCCGTCCACACCGCGACTGGCCGAATGGACTGTGCTGGATTACGGAGACGTGGTGGCGCACATCTTCTCGCCGAGGGAAAGGCAATACTACGACCTAGAAACGTTCTACGAAGATGGAGAAGAGATCGATCTGCCGTGGGAAAGCAACACACAAGATTACGTGTGAAACCACAACCACCCACACCTGCACTGGGAACGGCAATTGCCGCCGGATCCTCGCCGCTTGGATCCGAACTCGATGGATTCTATCGAAACAGAATCAAGGAAGATAGGGACGCGACGGGAAAAGAGAGAAAACAGGGAACTATCCGGAGGAAGTACAAGGAAAAGGGATGTCCCGAGACATAACCGTGACAATGGCCGTCAACGGTGGCGTGTTGTAGACGAGCAGCAATGCAGCGGAATTCCCAAGACGCAAAGGGGAAGGTTGTCGGTGGGCGTTGGTGATGGGACTGGTACTCAAGGGAAATATTTCCAATACAAAGAGAGCGTGCATCTAATACACCCAGCCACGACATTCCGGACTCCCACAATGACAAGGCACACGTTGAGTCAACTCTTCAGAGCGGGCACCTGAATGATAATCCATGAGAAGCTCCTCTCCTGCCTGGATGTCTTTCGTGCTGAAGACCTGCAGCCGCGGACATGCATTGTGACCATGGAAGTGGGGGAGTACGACAAGATTCGGCGAGCAGCTGTGATTCACTAACCTGGCAACATTCCCTTTCTTCGTGCAGTCCACAGTGCAAAGGACAGATGATGTGGCTTTATACACCCTGCCCTTGCATACCTCCAAACCTAAGCCAGGTGCTGGGAGAGTGATATTGAACATAAATGGCGGTTGCCTGGAAGATGCGTAGTTGGCCTCTCTCTGCACTGCTTCCTCCCCACTCACTATCTCGCCAATATAGTCGAACACGTACTGACCCGCAGGGATGTCTTCCTGTGCTGTAACCCCATATCCTTTAGCCATGTTGATCGGCCTGACCTTGAGCCTATATCGTGAACTGTACATCTTCTGGCTGCCATAAATCTGTCCTCCGAGCAGGGCGGGGTCTGATACCTGATAACTTTGTTCGTATTTGAATCCAAGGAGGCTTGGAGAAAGTCCAGAAAATACATTTGCTTCCCACGCATTTGCACTTTGTGACGAGGAGAGGCCAAAGGGCACAGAGTCTTGCACAACTATTTCCGGTAAAATGCCAGCACCCGAGAATACAAGATCCAATCTCTGACCAGGCTTCAGCATCTTTTTCTGCGCAAAAGCTGCCCAATCTTCGGCTACGGTCCAGGTATCCGTCTCGAGGTCTTTTTTCATGTGCAGCTGATGGATGAGACCCCACTCGTCGCGAACGGACGGGGCTTCTTGCTTCTTCCCCCAGAACACAGTTGACAGTGCCTTCATCATCCCTGCGATGTAATCAGGTATCTGCAATTTGGCGTGGACCCCGATGCTTTTCTCTGACATGAGGAAAGTGTACCTCTGCTGTGCAGCTGCGCTCCCTCTCTCGTGCAAGGCCATCAAAAACGTGGACGCCTCTTGAACCTTCACGTGAAGATCTGTACCGTCTGTCTCAAAGCACACTGTCTGCCCTACCTCAGGCCTCTGGCTAGCAAAGAAGAGCTGTGTGTCGCCTTTCAACACTGGGTCGTTTCTATCCATAGCCAAAACAAATTTGTAGCGAGAACCGAATGATGACGCACAGTTAGCCTCGACAGCATCAATGACTATTCCTTCGGGGCCTTTTTCCAGAGCATTGAGTGGCACCGCAGTTAAAAGACCCAGTGCATCTTTGTGAGAAAGATGTATAGAATTCGTAAGCAGATCATCTTGGGAAATGAGTCTTTGAGCAACTGTTACCCAACTTTTTGAGTCCAAGTTTTCTCCGGTTGTCTTTGTTGGAACTGGGAAGGATGGGGGAGTTTCGAAATCTTCCAAAGCCTTCGCTGCCTGAGCTAATTTTTGAAGGGAAACATACTTGCGCTTGGTCCCCTTCTGGGATATCGAAGGAGTCGCAGGAGCTGCCTTCACTTTGCTCTGCTTAGGTTTGGTTTTCCTGCGGGGCTGATTTGGCATCACATGCCGTGAGATTTTCAATCCCATACACACGATCCATTGGCTCTCCGGAGCTCGTTGCTTTTCTTCAGTTGAAGCTTCTCTTGTTTTACGTACGTCAAACTCCAGGACATCTCCAGCCTTCAGCTGCTTCTCTTCCACTACTTGACGCCAACCTGTCACAAAAACAGCATTGCCTCTGCAATTGGCATGTTTGCCTCTGTAATCCCTCATGGAAACAAGCCAAGTTCTCTGCTGTTCATCACTGTCGTCGTCCACACAGTGTACCAGGATAATGTCGTTTCCGCCGGCAAAATGGCCTCCTTTGGAGTTGTACGCTTTGATGATGGCATCCGCAAGAGGCAGTGGAAGTACCATCCGAATTCCGCTGGCATCAGTGGAGGTCAGAAGCTTGTATTGGAGAGCAGGCTTATCTGGTTCATTCTCGGGACTCTGTTGTTTCTCCTCAACAACTGTTGCTGTGACAGGAGAAAACGTTTCTTGCTGAATTTGAACTATTGGTTCTGTGTCCAACCTTTTGCTGTAGTCCCGATCTGGGAAATTCAGCGTCACGTAGCCATGTACCAACCGCCCCCTTTCCCGCACAGCCCTGAGTAATGCTAGATCGTACGCTTCTGCTGCCTCTTCAGCAGAATCAAACGAACCAAGATAGTGCTCTTTGTAACGTGCACGGAATTTGCCGCCTGGATGGGGATTGTCCACGCCGATGAACCGCGGGATTTTTGGCGCAATAGCTTCGCTGCTCTCTTGAGTTTTTCCTTCTTCAAGAGCCTGGACCGCATCCTCCTGATGAGTGATCTTTTCAGAGTCTTGCAATGCCGTGACACGAGCTTGAAAAGCCTCTTGTGGAGAAGGGTATGCTCCAATCCACTTGTATTGCTTCAGGCGGTTGTCGTAGAGCCTTGCACCATACCTACCGGAGGGCAACTTGTTGATACCCTTAATTGTCTTCCCTTTTTGTATCAGCGATAGGTCTGATTCGTTTAAAGGGGCAAAGCTCTTGTAGGAAAACCGCTTTGCTGTCTTGCCTGATCCTGAAACAGGAGTTCCTTCCGCATCTTTTGAAAGCGCTTGACCGCTCGCTACTTCCATGGTGTCAGGACTTCCCTGACTTAGTTCTTCCACATCGTCTTGATCCACCGCTCTCTCTCTGGGTGGCATTACCTGCAGCCCCTCTGTCTCTGTGCTTGAATCCTCTTCTGCATCGTTGGCATGTTGCTCAGGGCCTGGGGCAGCATCGTCCGGGAGAGATGCACCAGCTTCTGGTACATCGCCTCTATCTTTCTCTAGCGCATCTTGGAGTCTCATCTGTTTGACGAAGCTCACTGGGAATCCCTGCATTTCTAGTTCGGTAGCCGTGTCGTTGTCGAACGGTGTATCTGTGGCCTGTGCCTCCCCTGGGGACCCTTGTTTTCCTGCGATCGCACATTGTGATTCAGCAATACCGTTAGTACTTGATTTTCTGGGAACGTGTGGGCCTTGTTTTCCTCGTTTTCGCAGCGTGCGTGATTCCATCGATGCTATCCGTTGTCATTTTTCTCGTCCCCCAAAACGGGCGATGTGCGACCCCGGTGCGTCACCCCAATTGCGTAGAGGAAGATGTCCCGCGTTTTCCCCATCACACTTGCAGTCCCCCATAGGATTGGACGTTCCCAGTTCTTCGGATGACGAGTGCAACTCATTGCAGGATTTCTCCATGGTTGTGGCGCAGGCATGGTCACACACACACATCATCCACTGCACAAAGTGTGGTCCTTCACCAGCTCCGGCTCCATTCCTTTCGACCTGGGTCCTTTCTTCGATCGACCCTGGTTTCTGTTTCGATTGAACCCGGATGGTCCTCCTTATTTCCCAAGGATCCAGTCGATGGTGGACGAGCCACCAGGGGTCGCTTCGGGTTCCGTCGCCTGCGGTCGACCCTGTGCGCCTCGTTCCACCACGCGACCATGCGCCATGTCCACGTCCTCGGGTCGCATTCTCGTCCTTTCCGCTCCTCTCCTTCGCACGTGCAACGCACGCGACGCACCTTCGGTGGCCATGGCGCGCACGTGCGCACCGCTGCGTCCGTCGCACGGCAGGACACGAGACGTGTGCCTGGATCGTCCCATCGAAACCCACCTGGGTTTCCCTTTCAAAAGGAAGGAACAGAAAGGGATCTGGATCGGACGATTGGAGAGGTTGAAAGGGACGTCGTCGCAGACCCCTGGATGGGAACGTGGATCGACACCGGTCGTGTCCACCCCTCCTGTGGTGGCCAAGGAGGACCTCTGCGGTCCTTGTCGGGATCGATCCGACCCCGTGCCGACCCCCAACCGGGATGACCGAAGGTTCAAGGGGCCCATTGGCCGTGTGCCGACGAGGACCCTCGGCCTCCACGTGGTCCGACCCCTCCCAGGAGTCGAGAGTTTTGAGACAACAGTCCCATCCGTCCACACACACAGATGCACAATCCACCACCCATGCCAATCGTGGGAGAACCATGTCAAAAGCACAGAGCATGGATGACAAGAAGCAAGGCATGCGAAGAAAGAGGCGGAAGACCCTGGACGATGGACGTGGGAATCCAAGACGCAAAAATCCATCCATCGTCCACATGAGTGGGAAACACGGCACGTGTAACATCCTGCACAAGTCCAATGGGAATGTATTCAACATGATGTGCAGAAAAGAATACCGTGGACACGGAGGTCCCATCCAAGAAGGTGTGCCTCGAAACAACGCAATAAGAAGCAGATTTCTACATCCAGCTGGAGGAAAGACTTGCAGACTCTGAACAGATGGAGCGGTCGTCTTGCTTCCATGCAAGTGCTCACAGCAACCATGCAGCGGCCATGCAAGAATTTCACTGCGTTTGGGAACATTCCGGCGCAAGAAAAAAAAGCGGATGTCCCAAAGATCACAGCATTAGCTGTTTAGGTCGCTCTTCAACAGGAACGAGAGCACTGGAAGTGTACAGGCTGTGAAAACACAGATCCAACCTCCGAAAGTCAACACGCGAAAGAGAGGCATACGACTTTCTATCTTTGACACACATAGCCTCGACAGACATGCAAGCGATGCTCCGAAGGTTCCATCACGGCACGCATGGTCAGGAAGATAGACACCAAGGTGCCTTCGCAAGCTAGCAGCACCAATCAAACCCTCTTCAGATCCCATGCTAGCCTTCCTGGCTGTGGAAGGCTTGTACATCCAGGTGGTCTGCGTCCAAGAGAGGTTTTGCAACAACTTGTCCACTAGCTGGCTCAGAGTATATCTGCTTCCGCCACGTAAGCCTTCGCAAAGTTGGCTCTCAAGCAAGCCTCCCCTTCTATCTCAGAAGAGATTATGTCAAATCCAACGTGATAGACAACAGATCCACTGGTGTCAGTATTTGGGGTTCAGAGGTGGGACCCAAGAAACAAACCCATTCCATTGCACATGTGCTTCCTGAAAGCGATGGCTGTCTCTATGCGGAAGGGATCTCCATGGTAAAAGGTTCGTGGTTGGGTCTGTCGACAAAACAAGAGTTGCGGCAAGCAGGGACGTCAGATCTAGAAAACAAGTCAAGAAATGCGCAAGATTGTGCACCAATGAATCGATGCCCTGCATGGAAACCCAAAGGTGTGGAGTGTCCTTCCCAATTCAAGCAGATGGTTCAATCAACTCCATACCCATCCGAATACTCCATCTTCTCCACGTGCTCACTTGACTCCTCCATAGGTCTGCACTGCCAGTCAAACAGCAAGCACTCTATGTTTTTCGGGTATCCAAGATGGCAGGCGCACTTTGCCGGTCCGATAAAGAACCGCTCTTCTGCTCCGTCAGATCCCCAGAACGGAAGGGGAGCACCCGTGGCGTATTGCTCCTTCCTACGTTCCATACTTCTGGCGAGCATCTTGGACCACCCAACGACCGCAGCTGCTGTGGCAAGTCTAAACCGTCGCAACTGCTCTTCTGTCAAATCTAGCTGTGATCGGATGCTCGCCCACTTGGTAGCAAGCAAACCAACAGGGGAAGATGTTCGTGCTATGAAATCCAAGACATCGTACAAGGCAGGCCTACCATCACGGGACTTCTTCAGCGAGGGTGGTTCGGCTGGAGGTTCAGAAGAAGGCGGTTCGAGGTCTGCTGGAGGTGGCAAGGTCATTGGTGGTTCAAACACGGCACTTGGTGCTGCAAAGAGAAAATCCTCCTCTTCTTGCTGATCGAACAGGTCATCTGTCCACTGCTCGGACAAGGGTGCTCCAACAATGGTCCCAAGCGCATAGAAGCAAGCGTTGGATTCTGGAAAGAGCTTGCACACTGTGGGTCTTGTTTGTTGGCTCTCCAAAAAATCTACATCTTGCAATGGCACAGCAGGGGAGCTGTACTCCTTCAACAAAGCGTCATCTCTCAAGCCAGGGCACTGTGGCAGGAAGGACGCAAAGCGACACAACAGGGAATGGGGCTGATTGTTGGTGCTGGGATCCTCCGGCGTACTAAGAACGTGCAAGACTGTAGGTGCCTCCTTCCCTTGAACCAAACCGTTGTCTTGACCTTGCTCCAGCTGCATGGTGCTTGCTTCCGCATCTGCGCCAGGACTAGGCGAGCCGTTGCTTTCGTCACGAGATGCACCAATACGAGCTGGGGCGCAAAGTTCAAGATTAGGAAATTCAGAACAAATGGAAATCTCCCTTTCCTCGTCAAAGACGTTGCCTTCATTGGTTTCGCCAAAGCCCAGCGACTCCTTGAGCTTGCTGATGTCTTCCTCGGAGTGGTGCTGCAGGAAGTCTTCCAAGGAAACCAGGTCGTTGCTGTTGCGGTCCAGCTCCCCAAACATGTCGATCAGGTCCTCTTCCGGCAGGTTCAGATGCTTCAGCTCGTCCAAGGCAGCCTGGTACTCCTCCATGCTCAAGTGGCCGTCGTTGTCGGCGTCAAAGTGGGCAAATGCCTCCTCCTGGGCTTCCTGACGCAGGGTCTCCTCCACCTTGTTGTAACAAAGCTGCAAGGTCCAGGAGCTGATCTCCGCCCCTTCCACGTCCTCCTCCGGAAGTCCCAGGCGATCCTCCGCCAGCAAGCTCCACACCCCGGAGCTGCCCCCGTTGCCCGCCTTCACACCGGGTCCGCGCGTCAGCATGCGCAGAGGCTGAGCGGGGGTCCACATGCCCGTGTACGGGGCGGCATCGCGTGCATCCGGGAAGGACGAGGAGGCCTGGTCCGAGAACCCCGTGAACAGGTAGTCCTGTCCTCGTTTTCCTTTGCGATTGACCAAGGTCACGGACGTCTCGTGCAGGCTGTCCAATCCTCGAGGGCCAAGGCTCACACCACGCAGGGCCACGCGCAAGGCACCCACGCGGGGATGTTTCATGGTGATGCCGGACACGCGCACGTCATCCACGCGGTAGTGGTCCCGGACCACGATGTCGCTCCGAGCCTTTCCGTTCTGGAACGTCGCGGAACCGTCCTGGGTGTAGGATTGACACACCAAGGACGTCTGGGCTTGGTCATCTTCTTCGGACACGGTGAACATGGGTTCTCCAGGCGTTCTGGGCGTGGCCACGGTGGCTTGTGCGTCCACGCCCACACGCAAGGCCAGCAGGAACGCCGCCACGAACGCACCGCGGA
>LFIK01001883.1_pt1 | contig 16796 bp, 14 predicted proteins | sample 643401 | NCBI WGS metagenome assembly LFIK01 (sample SAMN03777447, study PRJNA286221) | soda lake metagenome | biome: soda lake; feature: Kulunda steppe; material: water; isolation source: sample T5-Br brine of Lake Tanatar-5 | place: Russia: Kulunda steppe | collected 2010-07
AGGACAATATAAAACGCCTTTTTTATAAAGCTTTTGCCCATGTTTTTCTTCATCTTCTAACTGGTTGTTGGCCGTTCCTCCAATAATTGGCGCTTTGATTTTATCAATCGTCTCATCGTTGATGGTTGCGCCCAGTGCACATGGTGCATACACATCGACATCTAACGTATAAATATCATCGCGTTCTACGAAATCAACGGATGGATATTTGTCTTTAATTTTCGCAATATGTTTTTCATTAATTTCTGTAAAATACACTTTTTTAGCGCCAGCATCGAGTAAAAGCCCAATTAAATAATCGCCCGTTTGACCTGCGCCTTGAACCGCAAACGTACGCTCACTCATATCGTCAGACCCAAACTTTTCCATTAATGCAGCGCGGATGCCATGAAAAGCACCAAACGCAGTTGCTGGTGAAGGATTCCCACTTTTACCAGGAAGCCCCACTACATGGTCTGTTTCCATATTGACAAAATCCATATCTTTCGTCGCGGTATTGACATCTTCTGCTGTGATATATCGACCATTTAAGGTTTGGACATAGCGACCTAAAGCTCGGAAATACGCTTCACTTTTCACTTCATCAGCTTTTCCGATTAAAACGGTTTTTCCACCGCCTAAATTTAAACCAGCAGCGGCGGCTTTATAAGTCATTCCGCGTGCTAATCTTAATACATCCAAAGTCGCATCATCTTCATTTTCATAATCCCATAATCTGGTTCCACCTAAGGCAGGGCCTAAGGTTGTGTTATGGATACATGTGATCCCTTTTAGTCCTGTTGTTTTGTCATAAAAAAACACCAACTGCTCATAGCCATGTTTTTCCATGTACTCAAATTTCTTCATAAAAAAATCCTCCTCAAAAGATTTAAACGTTCATAATTTAAACGCTTTATCATGAAAGCGTTTTTACATGTGAATTATATCATGTTTAATTTATGAAGGCAATGCTTTAAATCAAAAAAGTTGTATCATAGAAATTTTCTAATTATCATGAAAAAAGCCCTCAAAGAGGGCTTGGTTTAATTTGCGACAATATTGACAAGTTTGTTAGGAACAACAATGACTTTTCTCACCTTTAAGCCATCAATAAATTCCTTAATGCGTTCGTTTTGTAAAGCCAATGATTCTAACGTTGCTTTATGGGTGTCTTTGTTGGTTTCTATTTTAGCGCGTACTTTCCCGTTTACTTGTAAAACGATGGTAACTTTTTCATCTTCTAAAAGGGCTTTTTCTGCTTTTGGGTATGAGGCGTATTGTAAGCTATCATCAAAGCCAATCAATTGGTTTAATTCTTCGGCAATATGGGGCGCAAAGGGATTTAAAAGCTTTAAGAATGTGTGATATGTATCTTTAGAGATTGATGCACTTTGCGTCGCTTGATTGACAAACGTCATTAATTTAGAGATTGCGGTGTTGAATTTGGTGTTTTCAATGTCTTCATGAACCCCTTGAATGGTTTTATGAAGCGCTATTTTCAAAGCCTTTTCATCGTCTGTTTCGCGCACTTTATCTTTTAAACGCCACACTTTATCTAAAAAGCGTCTAGCGCCTTTGACGCCATTTTCACTCCATGGGGTTGCTTGTTCATAATCGCCAATAAATAATATATAGACTCTTAACGTATCGGCGCCATATGTTTCAATGGTATCCATTGGGTTGACCACATTGCCTTTAGATTTACTCATCTTATCGCCATCAGGTCCTAAAATTAAGCCTTGTGCCGTTCTTTTTTTGTAAGGCTCTTTCGTAGGAACCACGTTTAAGTCATATAAGAACTGATGCCAAAATCTAGAATAAATAACATGTCTGGTTACGTGTTCCATTCCTCCGTTATACCAATCCACTGGGAGCCAATATTTGAGTTTTTCGTAATCCGCCAACTGACTTTGGTTGTTTGGATCAATGTAGCGCAAATAATACCAACTAGACCCAGCCCACTGAGGCATGGTATCCGTTTCTCTTTTGGCTGCACCACCACATTTAGGGCACGTCGTTTCAACAAATGCATGAATGCCGGCTAAAGGACTTTCACCATCGGACGTTGGTTCAACATTTTTTATGTCTGGTAGCGTCACCGGTAAGTCTTTTTCTTCAACCCCTACCATGCCACACGTTGGACAGTGAACAATTGGGATCGGCTCTCCCCAATAACGTTGACGATTAAAGGCCCAATCTTTCATTTTAAAGTTAACCGCTTTATTGCCTAATTTATGATCAACCAAATATTCAATGGTCGTTTCAATCGCTTTTTGAACCGTTAATCCATCTAAAAAATCACTGTTAACCATAATGCCTTCATCGGTGTCGGTGTAGGCTTCTTTTGTAATGTCGCCCCCTTTAATGACCTCACGAATCTTTAAATCATGCGCTTTCGCAAACGCATAATCTCTTTGATCATGAGCAGGGACTGCCATAATCGCGCCAGTTCCATACCCCATCATGACATAATCGGCCACAAAAATCGGTAAGGTTTCTTGGCTTAAAGGATTTTTTGCGCTGATTCCTTCTATTTTTATTCCTGTTTTATCTTTAACAAGTTCTGTTCTTTCAAACTCAGATTTTTGTAAAGCCTTGGCTTTATAATCGTTAATCGCATCCAAATTTCGAATGGTATCTTTGGCTTTTTCAATTAAAGGATGTTCCGGCGCAATAACCATAAACGTCGCACCAAATAATGTATCGGGTCTTGTTGTGAACACATCTAAAGATTCGTCCATTTCATTCACGTTAAACGTCACTTCTGCGCCAACACTTTTCCCAATCCAATTTTGTTGTTCGGTTTTAATGCGCGGTAGAGTTTTTAAATCATCGAGCCCTTTTAACAATTTATCCGCATAGTTTGTTATTTTTAAGAACCACACATCTTTTTCTTTTAATAAAACACTTTCGCCACAACGGTCACACTTTCCACCTTGTGATTCTTCATTGGATAAGACGACCTTACATGAAGGACAAAAATTCACTTGCGTTTTACTGCGATAGGCTAAACCATTATTAAAAAGCTTTAAAAAGATCCACTGTGTCCATTTATAATAATTGGGATCGGTCGTATCGACCATTCGCTCATAATCAAACGAAAACCCGGTTTTTTTAAGTTGGTTCGTAAAGATCTCAATATTCTCATCGGTCACTTTACGCGGATGGACTTTTTGTTTCATCGCATAGTTTTCAGTCGGCAATCCAAACGCATCAAATCCAATTGGAAATAATACATTATAGCCTTCCATTCGTCTTTTTCTTGCGACAATTTCTAAAGATGTATACGCTCTAATATGCCCTACATGCATCCCTGATCCTGAAGGGTAGGGAAATTCTACTAACGCATAATACTTTTGCTTATCATCAAAATCTAAGGCATCAAACGTATGATGTTTAAACCAATAGTCTTGCCATTTTTGTTCAATTGTTTTGTGCGTGTATTCCATCATTAATTCCTCCTTATTTCTATAAAAAAAGTCCTTATTAAATCATAATAAGGACGAATATAAATCCGCGGTACCACCTTGGTTCAAAAAGCACTCAAATCCTTAACGCGGAAAACGGCGCATTCCATGCGCAACTCCCCAAACAAGTTCACAACGTTACTTTCTTAGTTCACAGCCCCACTAAGTCTCTTTAAAAGCATTGAGTTGTTACTACTTTTGGTTCATGGTTGTTGTATATTGTAAGTGTAGCATATTTATTCATTTTTATAAAGCCGTTTTTGTAACTCAAAAGCGAGTTTAGATGTTTGTCTGAATCCTACAAAAAGCAATACAATGAATAAGATGAAGTTAAACATGATCAATTGGTTAAAGATTAATACAATAAATAAAAGCGTTGATGCATAGGTCATCATGACAAACATTTGTTTGAACCGCACCTTTTGAAGACGTCTTTGAATTAAAAAGCTATTAAGTAATACAAAGACCATAAACAGTAAAACGCCCGATAAGAATTCTGCGACGACACTTACGGTTAACCAAACACTCATATAGCCTTCAATTTCATGGTCAATGGTATTATAAACCGAAGCGAAAAAGGCGGTTCTTGTTTCTGTTGTGACCTCAAAATCCAAATTGTGAATATCGGGATGCATCGAAGCGATGTCTTTGGTAATTAGCGATTGTTGAACCATTAACTGATCGGTGGAAATATACATTTTATCACCGATTAAAACCACATGATTGCCTTCATAACGGTCGATATCATAGGTATCTCCACCATCTATGAAAACATCAAAAGATAAATTAAAAATACTCGTTTCAAATAATTTGTGCGATCCCGCATCGTCACAATTTACCTGCGCATCTTCAATGATACATCCACTTGGTGGATATTGAAAATTCTCACGAATCTCACTGCGTGTTTGATTGGAGATGCCGCTAAACTGTAAAATTCTAAGAGCTGGGCCCACCGTCATTAAAAGCGCAAAAAACATAATGAAAAGCGTCGCAAAAATCGCTTTATCATTACGAAATTTTATCAATTCTTGGGGCGCAATGATTGAAGTTCTTATTCTTTCGAGCATAATTATCACCGTTAATTATTATATCACAATTAAAGCATAAAAGAATAGTTTATGATAAAATATCTTTGGTGATAACTATGGAAAAACATTACTATACTATGAATAATTTTTTAAAATCTACGTTTCATTCAAAAGTTTTTAAAGTCTCACTAAATGGTGGCTTTACGTGTCCGAATAAAGATGGGACGAGTGGCGTTGGGGGCTGTACGTTTTGTTCACCTTCAGGATCTGGGGATTTTGCGGGGAACATCGAACAAAGCATCACCGAGCAATTCCACACCATAAAAGAAAAAATGCGGACAAAATGGCCAAACAGTCAATATATTGCGTACTTTCAAGCCAATACCAACACCTATGGTTCGGTTGATACGTTAAAAAATCTCTATGATGAAGCATTAAGGGCTGACCCTAATATTGTGGGCTTATCCATCGCAACAAGAGCCGATGCACTGAGTGAAGCAACCATCGATTTATTAGAAACCTACCACCAAAAAACTTACTTGCAAGTCGAACTTGGTTTACAAAGCATCGACGAAGATACCGCTAAAACAATCAATCGCGGCCATGATTTAAAACAATTTGATGATGCGGTAAATAGGCTTAGAAGCCGCGGAATTAATGTCGTTGTACATATCATTAATGGCTTCCCTTGGGAAGATAAAAAACAAATGATTAAAACGATTGAACATATTAATGCTTTAGATATTCAAGGGGTTAAAATCCATATGCTTCATATCACAAAAAATACGGCCTTAGCCCATGAATATCTTCAAAAGCCTTTTGAACTATTAGACCTGCATGCTTATGTTGATGTTGTTGTCGAACAAATCAGACGACTGCATAAAAATATAGTCATTCAAAGAGTCACAGGCGATGCGTCTAAAGACGATTTAATTGCACCGATGTGGACGCTTAAAAAGTTTGTGGTCATGAATGAAATTGATAAATTAATGCGTAAAAAAGGCCTCTATCAAGGAGACCTTTTAGCCATTAAATAATCGGTTTGTTTTAAAAAATAGACTAAACTTAACATATCCGCAGCGCCGCCTGGGGATATTTTTTCATTAAGACAATGCGTTGCCTGTTCGTCAAATGTATCATTCTTAAGCACTGCTTGGATACATTTTTGAACGTTTTTTAATGTGTTGATATCTTTTTTCATAAGGGTTGTGTCGTCTAAACGCGCCATAATTTCATAAAGCATGCGTTTTGAAGAATAACTTTTGGTTGAATCATACCAATTAAAGATGGCTGGAAGGCCTTCGCTTAACTCGCCTCTTATGCCTCTAATTTTATGGGTTTTATAGGCGCTTTCTCCGATTGTTTTTGCTTCATTGATGGATTTTAAATCACTGGTTTCTAGCTGCTTGGCGTGCGCTTTTAAGTTGTTTAAAAAAGTATAAAAATCCTCGCTATTTACAATCGATTGAATGAATAACGGTAAGAAAAGTCCAAAAAGATAATGCGCGCCTTTATAGGTATTAACGTTGATGCTTTTTAACAGCAATAGTTCATAAAGTTTTCCTTGTTCCCTTAAGATTTCTAAGGAAAAATCTTGATGGACTCCAAAGTTTAAATACGTTTCAAACGCTTCTTCTAAAATATCAATGGCACTTAAAAAATGGGAAATATTCATGTCTTTATGAATGCCACTATTTTTGTGTGACACCAAACCAAAACAAGGATAGGTATAGACTTCTTTCCGTAAAGCAAGCGACGCTTCTTTTTTTAAGGCTGTGATTAAAAATTTTTTCACACTGTTTTCAATGGTGGTTTTTAATGCTTCAAAATCATGGCTTTGATTGCGTCTGCATTTGTTGACGTTTTCGCCGCAGATAAAACATGGTCGTTTGTTTAAATTTAAATCTTGCCTAGAGATTGCTTGTTTGTGTGTATACACATCTAAATCAATGAACCGACCGATGGGGTGATTGTCTTCTAAAAAAATCATTGTTTTTTTAACGCGGTAAGGATCCACGCTCAGTCGCATTAATGCATAATCGCCATCTTTCGATTCAAACGAAGTAACATCCGTTTCATAAAGCGATTGTACCAAGCGTTTAAAGACATTTAAAATAATCGCAGTAAAAGGGGTGTTTTTAGTGTCCCCAGGCATATTGACATGCATTGATAAAATAGGCGCATCTCGTGAGATTTTTTGAATGGTTTTGGCCCGCTTTGAGCGTGCAATTAATATATCAGTGCCTTTTGTCATAATGTTTAATTCTCCTTATCACGGATTGACCTTTTTCACTGAGTAAATAATCAAACGTCTCTTTAGGAACGTATTTTCTAACTGAATCAATGCCGTTTTTTTTCAATAATTTACGAACGGTCGATGCACTTATAGGCACATCTTCTAACGATTTTCGCGCGATGATGATTAAGTCTTTGCCTAAGTATTCTTTCATGGTTTGATTATAAATATCGGTCATTGGCGAATACGGTTCTTCACCGACATACCGCTTTGAAATATTAAAGACTTTCATATAATGTTTTTTAAACGTTAAGACATCGATTAAGGCGTGATCTTTTTTGATGAGGGTTTCGTTTTTTTGAAAGTATTTGGGAAAAGTCGCGTAAGATACTAAGTAATCTTTGGTCGGGACAACATAGATATTTTGATGATGTTTAAAGCTTTCTTTTATAATGGTAAAGCGATCTTTAAACGGGAAAAAACTTCGGTCTTCACTCACCACAAAAACAATCAAAGTTTGATGGTGTTTAGCCGCTTCTTCGATTAAATGTTTGTGGCCTTTTGTGAATGGGTTAGCGTTTACAACAACGCTCCCTTTAGGGGTTGAATCAACCTGATATTTCTTTTTGAGTCGTTTTAATGTCACTTCAATATCGCCGCTTCGCTCCATAAATGAAAGATGCATCGATTGAACAATCTCTTTAAATCCAAGTGACTTAAAAATATCAACGTGTTCTGGTTGTGTGTAGACAAATAAATGATCGCTTGAAGGGACGGTTTTGATTAGGTGACTCATCAATTGATTTAATAAATTCATTCCTTGATACGCCGCATGGATTGCGACACATTTAATGATTTGACCACTGATTGATATCGTTGCGAGTAGTGTGTCATCTTCTTCTATATAAAATGTGTGATCAATGTCATCTTCATACACCAAGTTAAACTGTTTTAAAAATATAGAAATTTTTTCAATTTCTTCTTTAAGCACCGCTTCTTTTAACCGCATTCAATCACTCCTTTTTATATAGATGATCAATGACTTCACCATGACGATTTTCAATGCGACCAATCACTTTGTTTGAACGCATTATTGGGTGAGGCTTTCCGCTTAAATCATGCGCAAGTTTTTGCAGGGTTTTTATACTCATGATGTTTAAATCACTGGTTTTTAATAATTCCAATAAATCGCTTCTTCTAGGATTGATTGCGATGCCTCTTTCCGTCACAATCACATCGACAAATTTCCCTTCAGTTGTGATGGTTGTCACTTTATCTTTAATCAAAGGCATTCTCCCTTTTAATAATGGAGAAACAATGACACTTAAGCGCGCATCTTCAGAGGTATCACTATGGCCACCTGAGCCGCCTATCACACGGTTTAATGCGTCCGTCGTCACATTGACATTAAAGGCTAGATCAACTTCTGTCGCGCCTAAAATGACAATATCTAAATCTTTGATCTTTCTTTTTTCATTATTCGGATTGGCGTATTCGTGTGCGCTCATAAACCAATGATTTTTACTAGATTTTAAACTGTTGATCGCATCCAAGTCAAAACATTGAACATCGTAAAGCGTTTGAACCAATCCTTCTTTTAGGGCGTTGACATGATGCGTGGTGATGCCTCCTGTGTAAAACGAAGCTTGAATATGATTGGTTTTTAAGTATTCATTAAACATTTTCGTAATCGCTAGAGAAATGCCACCTGCACCACTTTGAAAAGAGACGCCGTTTTTAATCAAATTGGTTTCACTTAAAAGTTTCATCGTATCTCGCGCAATTTTTAATCCCAGTGGATCGTTAGTGATTTGCAAAGTGCCACTCACAATGCCTTTAGAATCGCCAATCGAATCGAGCAATAAAATGCCATCCACATCATCCCTTTTTATTTGAGGATTTTCTATGGTATTTTTTAATGTATCACTTACCACAATTACCGTGTTTGCATGGAGGCTATCTTCTATGGCGTACCCTAAAGAGCCCATAATGTTTTTGCCTTCTAACCCTGTTGAATTCCCAGCCTCATCACACGCACTAACCGCTATAAAGGCAACATCAATATTGAGATCATTGTCTTTAATGGCGCGTGCTCTACCGCCATGAGAACGCATCGTAAATGTCCCTTTTAGTAAAGCTTTGTTAATGGGCTCATAAGCAGGACCGTTTAAGTAATTGCACGTTAAATCGAACACTCTTTTTTCTTCAATCATTTGCGCTAAGGTTGTATGCACCGGAAAAATACCACTAGGGGCTAAACTTATATTTTTAAAGTCTAAATCTAGGCATGTTTTTAGGATTTGATTCATCGTTTGATCACCATTTCTCAAGTGATGATGAAAAGAAAACGTTAACCCATCTTTTATATCATACGCTTTAAATAATGCTTCAACCGATTTATAAATCATCGTCTTCTCCTTTGATGATGGCATATTGCATTGCTTTTTTGAGTAACGATTGGGCGCGAGAAATTATCGGTTTATCAATCATTTTGCCATCTAAAGAAAAGCGCATTTTTCCAGTCTTTTTATACATGGCAATAATTTTTTTTGCTTCTTTTAATTGATTGAGTGAAGGAGAAAACGCTTCATTAATAGGGATGACTTGATTAGGATGAATACATGCCTTTGCATCAAACCCTAATTTAGAAGCCAATGATAAATCCGTATTAAAATCAGCTTCATGGGTTGAAGGCCATGGGGTATCAATACATTTTTTATTGAACGCTTTAGCGGCCATGATAAGGTTTGAGCGTGCATACATTAACGCTTCACCGCTTGCGTCTCTTTTAGCGCCGAGGGCACTTGATAAATCTTCGCCGCCTAAAAATAAGGCTTCTACGGTTTGAATCTTAGCTATCGAATCAAGTTCAAAAAAAGCATGAGGACTTTCTATTAACGCAATCACTTTTAAGGGCGTGTCTTTAAGCGCATTGACCAATTTTTTAACATTTGAAAGATCACTTTTAGGGAGAACGACTCCTTGAATATTAAGGGTTTTAATAAGGGAAAGCTCTATTTCAAATAACGCTGGTTCGTTATTGATTCTAATGTAGAGATCTTGGGTAGGATTATATTTATTTAAGTACGCTTTGGTTAACGCTCTGGCTTCATCTTTTTCACTGACACTTATAGAATCTTCCCAATCAATAATCAACGCATCCGCATCATAAATATCCATATTTTGAAGCATTCTAGGGACATTCCCTGGGATAAATAAATAGCTTCTACTCATCATTCATCCACCTTTTTATGGCAGTTTCTAATCGCGCTTTAATCGTGAAATCCAAAGCCCCTTTATCTTGTAAAATCACATGAATTTTAGAAATATTATGATGCTTTAACCCAGTTTCAATCACGTCATGAATAGCGTTTAAAAAAGCCTCTTCTAAAGGGGTATCAATCGTTATTTTCAATCCATTATTTTCTTTTAGGGTAATTAAACAATCAGACGATTCAAGGGTCCCTACGCTAAGATGTTTCATCTTTAAGCCTACTTTCTATTAACGCAATTTCTCGCATCATATGATTTTTCACAATCATGATGCCTTCATCGGTTCCCATACCTGGTTTTGCCAAACATTGTTTGGCTTGGGTTGCGATCGCGATGGATGTTGTAATTTCTGCGCTAATGTTGGTTTCATTACATGAGCCACCACTATAGGCGCCAATGCCTTTATTTAAGCAATACCTTAACGCTTCAATGGTGTTGTTCACACCGCCTAAATCCGGGGTTTTAACTTGCAGCATATGCGCTGCATTCTCATCCGCAAACACTTTAACGTCTTCTAACGTATTACACCATTCGTCGGCGACGATTTCTACCATGACTTCATCGTCTTCATCAATTTTTTGTTTTAAAGCTTTCAACGCTTCTAACGTATCTTCGCGATTGCCTTTGTCAATTGGTCCTTCAATGCGCAAGCTAAAAGGGTGCGCAGTATTCGAGAGAGTTTTTAAATACTCAAAACATTTATCAATATTATCATCAAAAATCATGCCTATGGTGCCATAAACATCGATGTGCAATATGGGATGATACGTTTCTTCCATCCTTTTTTCCAATATGCGCGTTTTGAGCCATTTTACATAATCGAGCAATTTTTCTCCATTAATGCCTAATTTCGTTTTAACACTGTTGATCAAAGCATGGGGTAAAACGTCTACATTTTTCATAATCATTTTATCGACCCCACTATATCGATCATCACCGGTTTGAGCAAACAGCGGGATATTTTTATATTCGGTTGATTCAATGTTATATTCTTTTCTGATTACTTCTGCGATGGTTCGTTGATTGGCTTTCGCCGTCGCATCTAATAATGCTTGGGTGATGCCATATCTTAAGGCAGTATGAATGGCTTCGCCTGCGATATTGAGTGTATCAAAGCGACGTGCATTGGTTCTAAACTCACTGACATCAAGCCCAAGTAATAAAGGTTTAATATTTTCTAAAAAGAAATTGGCCGCGTTATGCGCTTCGAACAAAGAATCTCTACCCCCTGCCCCACTGTATTGAACAGCCGTCGCATCTCCATAAGCAATCATGCCATTTTCTAGTTTAAGCATAATACTTAGTGATTCACCCGCTTGACGGATGGCTTTAAAATTTTTCGTCAGTGGAGTCCCCGTGTAAGTGAAGCGGTCCATCTCTGCGCCTTTTTTAATGGCGGCTTGATCGTCATTATAAAATCCTGTATACCCTTTTGAAACAATAACATCGACGATTTTCATAGAGTAGGCTCCTTTGCGAATTTGTTTCCAACAAGTTTCCCTTGTGATACTGCATAAATATCATCGATGGTCATTTGAAAACTCACGTCTCTATTTTCATTATGCGCACGTGCATTTAAGGCATCTTTATGGAAAGCTTTGATTTCTTCATCAAATGGAAGGTTTCCAAACTCTAAGATTCTAATGTTTCCAAACATATCTCTTGCAGGCAGTATTTTTCCTTGATTCATTTCGCTGGGCGCAAAAGGAATATCGATAATTCCTTGTTCAAATGCTTTAATAGCCCCCTGTAAAAAATCTCCTTTTCCGATGTTTAAAGTCGCATAGAGTAATGTTTTAACTTCTTTTTCAATCATCAATTTTTCCATTTTTAATACTTTATCTTTAGGATATCTTTGCGTCTTTAATAGGTTTGTCATTAATTTTGAGGCTCTTAAGCCCTCAGCATTTGCTTCTTTCGTTGGAACCCCTTGAGATTCATGAGGGCTTTTTGTAATAATTTTAGTTGCGCCTCCTAATGTTGCGACGCTGGCCCCTAGTGAAATTAGGGCCATCGCTTCGGCTTCGTCTGAAGGGAATCCCCCCATCCATTGGTGTAAAACCGTCGTCACAAACACATCGTCATATCCAAATAATTTTAAATAATAATTGGTTAAACTTTCCAATGTTTGAAGCGCGGCTACATCTTGAGTAAGATTGCCGCACTGTCCATACCCAACTGTGATATTTTTAACGCCTTGTTCCGCCGCCAAAATAGCCTCTATGATAGCCACAGTATGACTTATTGATGGGGGAACAAGTGTTCCTGTTAGCGGGCCAAACGGTTCACGGTTAATTTCAATGCCTTCTTCGGCATATAATCCCACTAAACGATCACAATATTGCCAGTAGCGCAGGGTATCTTCTAACGAAATGTTTTTTGCATATGGAATGTTGTAAGAAATGCCCCCTCCTTCGTTGGAGGTCCAACCTGAGGCATGAATAATCTCACTTAGCAAGCGTGCATCTGGCGTTCCATGTCTTGCTTGAAGCGGAACGTTGACATTATTATACACTTTTTTACACCCTTCAACCCCATGGTTCACAGCTGGAAATCCATTAAGCATCGAACGTTTTTGTTTTAGCGATTGTTTGATAGCGTCTTCAGCGTTAGAGTAGCGGTTTTGTCTTGTGTATGAATCAATGGTAGCGGGTAAAAAATCCGCTTTTCCTTCGTTTTGCAAAAACTGCATCAACGTAATATGATCATCCACTAAAGCAACCCCAGCTCTTGGTTGAATCATCGTAAGCCCGTGGGTTTTTGCGAACCTTAGTTTTTTTGCGAAATTTTTATGATCAGGCACTGCTTTTAAGGTTTCGACTGCTTTATCAAAATCAAGGGCTTCATCTAGTCCTGTAGGCCAATGATTTCTAATTTTTTCACGAATTTTAAAAAATTCTTCTTTACTTAGTTTTTTATTTTTTAACATTTTATGCGCTCCTATATCAAATGACGTTTCATTAATTTTAAAGCAAGTTTAGGATGTTTTTGAGACAATAACCCCATCGCTGCTAAGATATATTTTTCATCAATCAAAACCGTAGGATCATCTGGTCTTAATTCGAGTTTTTTATTGGATTTTTTATTGACTTCTTTTAAGATTTGTTTGGCATCAGGACTATTAATTAATACCCCGCCGGTTCCTATAACGTATTTAATTTCAGTTAAGTCTTTCCCTGTTTGATAATACATGTTTCCTAGTGGGGTATAAACCACTTCAACACTTCCTACATGCCTGCTCATTGAATAATCACAACATATTCTTGCGAGCGCTTTATCAAACGCCCTTTCTTGATCATTGTCAGGAAGATAATCAACATTTTCTAACCGCTTTTTAACTGAATCTTCGATATAATCTTCTTTCGAAGGATCGGTGTCTTGATAATCATAGTATTTTTTAAATTCATACGGTGACACCAAACTTACAAGTGCATTGGCACTGTAGCGCATGCCTAAGTCACCTTCAACGGTTCTTTTTGCGAAGGGTTCTTCTAATCCTTTTAAAATGACCTCTGTCCTTTTAGGAACACCTTCCCCAATCGTATGCACATCCGTGGTAGCCCCGCCAATATCAATCACCATTAATTCGCCAAAGCCTTCTATCTCTTCATGGCCTTTAGCTAAAAGCGTGGATGCCTTTAAAACACTTTCAGGTGTAGGCATGATGATTTCTCCCGTTTGTTCTTCTGCTTTTTTAATCCCTTTGGCTTCAATAATTTTAGTGATAAATATTTTGCGGATGATATTTTTCGCATCCTCAACATTCAATTTTTTAAGTTTAGGCATAACATTATCAACGATATAGTATTCGCATCCTGCTTCACTTAAAATATCGTCAATCGTATCGCTGGCGGCTTTGTTTCCAGCGACAATGATTGGAACGTCAAGCTTGGCTTCTGCTAATTTTTTTGCATTATGAATAATGGTTTCTTTATTGCCCCCATCAGTGCCCCCAGCAAGTAAAACAATATCAATATTAGCGTTTTTTAATTGTTTGACCTCTTTTTTGGACAACTGATGAGAAAAAACGTATTCAACCAATGCACCTGCTCCTAAACAAGCTCTTTTAGCTGCTTCAGCAGTTAACTCTTCTACCAAACCAATTGCGGCCATCTTTAATCCACCCGCTGCAGATGAACATGCTGAAATAGCATCGATATTCCCCATATCTTCATGGGCATTTCGAAGCTTCTCTAAGGCCAAATTAAATCCTTCTAAGACATCACTTTTTACCGTAGTCATTGCGCGAGACGTTCCAACGATGATTTCTTTTTTTATATCGACGGCCGTTAATTTCGTATAGGTTGAACCAAAGTCTACAAGCAGGTGAATGCTCACGAGATATTCAGATCTTTTTTAATCTCTTCAATCGCGTTTTCAATATCGGTCCCCGGGGGGTACACACGATCAAAGCCCATTTTTTTGAATCGTGATTCAACCTCTTTAAAATCTTGTTTCCCTACAACGATATTACCGCCAACATAAAGTTTGACATGGTTTAATCCAGCTTCAATCATATTATCTTTCATAAATTTACAGTCCAGCTCACCGTGCCCATAAAGCGAGGAAACCAAAATCGCTTTTGCATCCGTTTCAATTGCAGCATTAATAAAATCTTCTTGCGAAGAAAGTACACCGATATTGACGACTTCAAATCCGTGTTCTTTTAATACATGATCAATAATTTTATTTCCAACAGCATGAACATCTGCTCCAATGACGCCTATCACTACTGTATTCATATTCTCACCTTCTTCTCACAATAAAAAGGATGACTAAAAATCATCCTTTCTTAGGGGATAAAGCGTATACTAAAAAATCAAAAAACAATTGCTGGAACTCATTCACATTTCCAACGATTTCGGCCTCGAAATTTCTCATTGCCATGGTTGCACCCTCAAAGTTTCATTTTTTTGTAAACGCTTTCTACAATTTAATTATAAAGGGTTATTGGTATAAATCAAGAGCTTTTTATAAACTGTTGTTTCGTATGCAAAATAACGCATATTATGTAAAGATTTTATGCTTAAAAAATTCAAAGATGGTGGTGGGATTAAAAAGGCAGTCGTTGAGATTAATTATGGTATGCAAGGAATCATTTCCTTTTCTATTTGAATCAAATGGTAAAATTTTATGAATATTTTATATCGAAAAAGTTTTTAATAAGTATTCATAGTAATCTACGCTTATTTGTGTACAAAAGATAAAAAAAATAAACCTCCAATAGGGAGGTTTATGCCGTTTTTTGTTTAAAACGTTGATAATAATCTTCAAACTCTGAGCTGTATTTTAAAAATCTATCTAAAATGTATGATTCAAAATAGTTTTTAAATTCTAGTTCTAAGAGTTCCATTGCACGTTTGTGAGTCAATGCTGTTTTATAGTTTCTAGTTTGTCTTAAGATTTCATAAATCTCTGAGAGTAAAATAATCTGACCTTCTTGTGACCTTTGAATTTTCTTCATACGCTCTTTGAAACTTTTATCAACATTTTTCTCAAAATGCGCGCGGATAATGTCTTCACTTTTTTGTTTAAGTTGTAAACGTTTGATGATGACGCTTCCTAAGATGGTTTTTTCTCTTATGACTTGATAGTCTTTTTCATTTAAAACATCTTTATTATCGTATTCTACGATGGATAAATCTTTTGTCCGATCAACATGGATTTTAGAATAATCATATATCTCACTACAAACGTTGGGCGAAAGGCCTAAAATATTTCCTAATCGAGAAGCAATTTCTGCGACTCGATAGGCAGCTTGTCTCTCTTCTGTGCGTGCATTGGCATTAAACACACTGATCACATCAAAGACATCTCCAACCACTGCTTTGAAATCACTTTCCATATCACGTCTTTTAATCAGTTCTTCTTTTCTTTTATTGTTCATCATCTGACCGATTGCGACCGATGAATAAAGTGCGATATTAAATATAATTAATATTAAAGTTCTAAGCAAGATATCGATGGTGACTTGAATTTCTTCGATGAATAAATAATCGTATAAACTTTGAATGGATGAAGCATGTTCATATAACGGATGCATGATGGTGACGTGGATTACTGTCATTAAGACAAGGACCCATTTAAATAAAATTCTAAGTAGGGTTGCGTTTTGATAAAGCGCAATTACGACCAACGCAAAGTAAATTAAAACGTATCCAGCTTGTGTGATTGAAAAGCCAAATACATCGCCATAATCGTCAACGCCTAAGCGTAATTTTATATACACACCAAAAGATGCGAGTAAAATATAGACACTCGCAATATACATTGCCATTTGTTGTTTTAAAAGTGTTCTTGGCCGTTCACGAATAATCCTTTTTAAGGTGGTGTTGGTCGCAAACATGATTACCCCAAACCCAAAAATAACGATGTAATTAGGGTTTCTGTTTCCAATGACTGTAAAGACTAAAAACACCATGTTCGTTACAATCAAAATGTTTTTAATAACGCGGTTTCTTCTGTATAAAACACTGACATCATCTAAGATGTCTACGCCAGCTTCAAAGTTGAATTTTTCACTGGCGCGTTTCATTAATAGTTTATAAAATACACGCGCTCTTCTTCTAATTTTAGAGGGTTTATTCGGATTTCTTTTATCTTCTCTTGAGGTTGAGTATGATTTAATACGTTCGGCCGTATTTCTAAAGAACATGGCAATTTTATCAAGTTTGGTAGTTTTATTTGGGTCTTCCCCTTTATTGATAGAGTCTACATATTCTTTAAGTTCTTGGGGATCTTCATCAGCCTTTTTAAAAAAATCATCAAGGTCTTTTTCCCTTTTCGCCATGGTCTCACATCCTTAGTGATGCC
>LFIK01001884.1_pt1 | contig 16786 bp, 19 predicted proteins | sample 643401 | NCBI WGS metagenome assembly LFIK01 (sample SAMN03777447, study PRJNA286221) | soda lake metagenome | biome: soda lake; feature: Kulunda steppe; material: water; isolation source: sample T5-Br brine of Lake Tanatar-5 | place: Russia: Kulunda steppe | collected 2010-07
GCGCGCGCGCGTGCTGATGCTTGTGTCTTGCAATTTCTAAACAAATTATCAGTATTTTGTAGGTAGTCAAGGAAAAATAGTTGTGTGTAGGGACTGCGGATGTTCGTCAGCAGCCAGCACATGGAGGACCCTGGCAAGGGAACGGCTTCCCATTTTCCTAAGTGCTTGCACCAACCTGAAACACCATGCTGCTGCTGTTGCTTCTGCTTCTTCTTCTTCACTCCCCCAGCAACCCTAAGCTCCCCGTCTCCTCCGCTTCTGCTGCCCGTTTTGTTTTTCATCTTTGATTGGGTTTCATTATATTTTAAATATTAATGTCATGGTTGTGTTCCGCTGATAGTAGAGCTAGAGCAAATAACAGCTTGATTCCTTTTGTCATAGATCACCATGGACTGGTTCCACGCGGGTGTGTGGGCAGCTGTTGTACTCGTTGCAGCCACGCTCATAGTCAGGAGCAGTGGAGAGCCTGAGGCAGAGCCGTGTGCAAAGTTTATAGTGGGGGATATTACCAGTCACAGTCTAGCCCATTACTGCGGCTACGATGTGTTCAAGCCCATACTTGTAGCCATTCAGGGCAAGGTGTACGACGTGACCAATGCTGCAGACCTGTACGGCCCAGGTACGCTCTGATGGACCCGCTCGCATGAATGGAGGGTCAGGTCCATTGGTTTTCTATGGATTATGGTTCGCTGTTTGCTGTTGTTGGCCTAGCATGGGAGTTGTTTTGGATCGCTACAGCTTTCATGGCACGAGTCTCAGCACAATCTATGAAGGAACCGCACACAAATAGAGAAATATGATGGAAAACAAGAAAGCTATCAGCTGTGTGTGAGATGTTATGGACTTGGAAAGGATGCTGCAGTTGATTACCAAAGTCTCTCTGGTTGTGCTCTTTCCGGGCGGACAGGTCTAAGATCGATCCAATCACGTTATTTTCACAATTAGTGTTTTCATGTGATACAAGTTTGCAGCCCTGCTTTCCTTTTACACCATATAACCTGATAGGAGGAAAGACGCCATTGCTTGCATTGAACTCCATGACATGGTCGGTGACTACGCATCACTGCACAACTATTTGGCACCTGGCTCGATGATGTCCATCTAAACCGGGGAGCTTATGCCTTTTCGATCAAAGTTCAAGGATTGGCCCCATGCATAACACTGCACTGCTCCAAAACCAGTTTGTCGTGCTCCTCTGTTCTGTTGTGATTGGCTCGCTTCCTGCGCTGCAGCAGGTGTGCTGCTCCTCTGCGTCCTTATTCATATGCTTAAGCGCTGAGCAGAGGCCCATGAGGCTCTGCTTTCAAGGCCAGGACTGAACACAAGACTGGCGCTGACACGGAACCCTTTGTCGGCTGTGATGTTGGGGTTGCCTTACTTACCAGCTCCCGTGATGCCTGATGCTGCACGCAGGCAAGCCCTTGCATGTGTACGCGGGCAAGGAGGTGGCGCGAGCCTTGGCTAAGTCCAGTCTGGATCCAGCTGATGTGGGCAGCAGCGTGCTGCATGACTTGGGGGCTGAGGACATGAGCCGGCTGCACGAGGCCGTGGCTCGGTATGACAACCAATTTGATGCCGTGGGGCAGGTGCGGAACATGCCACAGATTTCGGCAACCATTGCATTGAGCGACCAGTGCCTTTCTGTGGGTTCTGGCATTGGGCTTCAGGTGAGGGTGCGTTTGCCAGGCCGGGCAGGTGCTGTTGATGGCAGCTGACAGGATGATGCTGACCGATCTGCACTCATCTTGTACTCGTCCCAATGTTGACTTAGTGCTGCTTCCGCCTCCAAAAGTATGGTGACTGCATTTGAAATTCATCACAAAGGATGCTGCCTAACCCTTGAGTCGCAGGTTGTGCCGTTGAAGCAGTTGACGCTGGAGGAGCTTGCAGAGTATGCTGGGAGCGACCCATCAAAGCCCTTATACTTGGCCATCAAGGGAACCATCTTTGACGTCTCGAAGGGCAGGCAATTCTATGGCCCAGATGGTACGTTTGCATTTCTGCGGTTCAATGGTACCTGTCAGGTACCTGCGGTCTGCGAGTACGGGTTCTTCAGATCTGCGCTGCATCATCACGGTACATTTCCCATGGGTGCAGGTGTGTACCCATTTGCGGGCAAGGAGTGTGCACGTGCGCTGGCGCTGATGTCCACAGAGGAGGCGGACTGCTGTGGGAATTTGGAGGGGCTGGGATTCACCGAGCTGGACATACTTCGAGACTGGGAGGCCAAGTTTAACCTCAAGTACCCCGTAGTCGGAACGGTTGTATCGAGCAAATGATGATTGACCGTGTGGACGCGTAGAGAATGGATGTAAAATGTAGGGTGGAAATTAAATATGAAATGTTTTCAATGATGCAAACTGAAATCGAGTAACATACATGACCTCAGTCATTGAGTTTGCTCAGTTCCAGCATGAGCTGGACTCTTGCTTCCACTCCAGACAGGACAGGATTCCCGCTGGGACCCCAGAGCATGCAGAACTCATGACATTTGCACAGCGCTTCCTGATGGTCAGGTGCGTAGTTTAAACTAGTGTGAGGGACAAACCTGTTTGGGCACACGCTCAGCTACGCTCATGAAAGGCCCCTGTTTGCAGGAGGAAGCAAAATGCAGATGATCAGCAAAAGAAAATGGAAGGAAGGGGTGTAGAGACGCAGCAGTCCACCTCTCGTGCCTCAAAACTGGGCATTCCAACAACTTACGAGCCCCGATACAGAGTGAATGTGGCTGTGGTGGGTAGGCAGAGACATGGTCATTTGATAATTACTCCCTTGCACTGACTTCGGATCCTTTGCAGAGCCCCATTTAAAAGGCTCCCCCCCTGCAACGGCCCTATCACCGAGATGCTCTTGTTGTCTTCCAAAGAACTCTCGGCATCTAATCAATGTGCAAAGCTTGCAGGTCAACATCACATTGCATTCACAACCATCTGATTGCCATTGTAGGTGGTAGATAAAGACCGGTTGAGGCAGGCCGCACGCAGCATTGATAGGCGGATAAGCAAAATATGTGCATCAGGCTCTCGACTGGACTTTAATGGCCAACAGGTGCGTGGAAGCATGCGCAACTGCATGTACACCTGTGCTTTTTTATTGATATGTATTGTGTGTGCATGTAATTGTTAGTGCGTGTGTGTGTATACCCATGTACAGTACATTTCAACCCATAACTCCACTGACCTTCGCACAGTTTGATTCGTTGTCGAGTCATAAGGAGCTGCAAGCTTTTTTGGCATGAAAATTGTTGCCTCCATTGACCCCCTGCCACTCTTACGCAATGCACGCAAGCAACGCGCCTGTGGGTGTTACTGCAGGTCGTTGAGGAGTACCGCGCATGCTTACCATGGTTTGAGGATTTCTATCAGGTGATCACTTTTGAAGAATATGTCCTGGCTATGTTGGTCTCCACGCAAAAGGGAGACCTCCTAGATTTTGGCTTAGGGCAGCCAGATGGCAGCATCAACTTCAATGGCGAGGAGTCTCCATAGATGAGAATGATGCTTTTCAGTCCAGCGCATATTGGTTGGTTTCAGGTTTTTGTTGATTGGTTTCTGGTTTTTGTTGGGTGTTCCATGTCACCTTTGACTTATGATTAAATGTCAATGCCTGGGCCGGCCCAAAAGGTTAAAAAAACCAGGCTCAGGGAGAAGAAACAGATCAGGAAGCACAGCAAGGCCACACATACTCTCTCTCTCTCTCTCTCTCTCTGTGTGTGTGTGTTTATAAGTATGAATGTATAATTATGAAGTATTTCTTATTTCACCTTTTTTTGCTGGAACCAACCTTAATTCAGACAGAAGAGGCCCATGTCCTGTGTATCTTTCTGTATCAAAATGCAAATGCTGCGGCTACGCTGTACCCGTCAACCATTGATTTAAGAGAGAATGTTTGTACAACAAAAGCTTTGGTGGTGTATTAATTGATCTTTTGACCAGCAAAGTGCTGGTGGTCATGCCTTCAACAACAGTAATGCATTGGGTCAGGGCTGCAGAAAAAGAGACATTTTGCTGGGGAATGCAAAGTCAATGCGCTTGAACCACATAGTGGTCCCAAAGGACGAGTCAAGTACTCTTTTTTGTTGCTGCACATGCATGCATGCCCTGAGATCCGACTTGGCAATTGCTTTGTCTGCAGCGGAAGGCGCTAGCTCGCTTGAAGAAAATGCAAGCAGAGAAGGCGCAGCTGCCCATGGCCCCGTACGAACAGCTGATTGTTGAGACAGTACGTGCAAATCAAGCAGTCGTCATTGCAGGTTTGTCTGGCCTCAGGGCTTCCCTGTTATGCCTGGTTGAGCACTGGTGCCTACAGCTAATGTTCTGGCTTATTGATCAAAGTATATTTCAATTGTGTTGAGTTGCTCAATGGGGTTGAGCACCCATGGTTGTACTCTGCACAGCACAGAGTTGAAAATATTTGCTGCAATTGCATCACGTATGTATCACATATGCATCACATGTGTATCACGTGCGCAGGCGATACTGGATGTGGCAAGTCAACCCAAGTTCCGCAATTCCTGATCAACGCTGGTTTCCAGAGATGTGTTTGCACCCAGCCACGAAGGATCTCTGCTATGTCCTTAGCAAGGTGGACATGGATACAAGCCAAGAGCATTGCCCGTGTCAGAATCTTGTGCATGCCGCAAAGCACACGGCTTTTGTTTGATGTGTATGCAGGCGTGTGTCATTCGAAACGCTAAACGTGCATGGAGATGCTGTGGCCTACAAAATCCGATTTGCAAGTACAATGACAGGTTGGTGATTGGAAATGCATAAGCCTTCTTGCATTGACTGTGTCTTTTTGTGGCAATGCAACTCTTCATGCGAGGAAGGTTGTGGCATGGTTCTGCAGGAATAAGGCAAGCACCCATGCTACATGCAAAGCATACATGATTCATGCAATAAGGCAAGCACCTGCAATTCATGCAATAAGGCAAGCACCCGTGTCACATGCAAAGCATATATGATTCATGCAGTAGTAGTGCAATCAGGGAACAGCATCAAGTCCTGTGCAGGAAGTACACAATCTTCATTTGGCATTTCTGGATTCTTAACCATCAGGAGTCTTTGCTATGTGCGACCCTCAGGGCAGCTGCAACAGTTTGCAGCCCTGCATCAGTGGGCAGCTTTTCACCCCTTGGCCTGTCCACGGTCTCTGTTCTATTTTGGCCTCCCCATCTACGTGTTTCTGTATTGCTGTTGGGTGGCTGCTGCATGGTACAGGTGGCAGCAAGGTGGTGTTCATGACCGAGGGCATTCTGCTACGGCTCATGGCCTCCGACCCATTGCTCACTGCTTATGACGTCATCATCGTTGATGAGGTGCATGAGCGGCACCTCAACACTGACTTCCTGCTGGCCCTGCTCAGGTGTGTCCCTTTCGTTACTGCTTCCGGGTTGTGCAAAAGGGCTTGACACAATGTTGCTTTTAGCTTCGAGGAGCGGGTGGAGTTAGAATGTACTGTATCCACTGCCCTGGCTTTGGAAAGTGGAAGGATTTAGCCCAAAGCACTCAACTCAGCTCAAAGCCGAGCAACTTGCTTGTGCTGCCTGGGTGCACGACGTTCTGCTCGTGCTTCATGCAAAGTGGGAAACTGCTCTGGCTCCTATTATTACATGCTTGTCACGACAACATCTGTGGCTAAAAGCGCTATTGTACTAGGTGATGTTCCATGCCAAGCTTTTTCTGTTGATGATTGAGAAAAATAGTGAGACTAGTATTTAAGATCCCCATGACCAAAAAAGGAGGCTGCAGAGATTTTGTCGCTGAAAGATGGCCAATTGATCTTCAGCCAGTGTGCCTTCACCTCATGTGCCTTGTAACCCCCTCTCTCTTTGACAGGAGAAGTTCATCTTATCCAAAGTAAACAACCCATCATCTTGTTTGGTAGAGGAGCCGTGTGCATGAGTGTTTGGTGCTATGCCCTCCAACCTGCCAATGCACTCTGTCTCTGTTTGCAGAGCAACTCTTGTGCAGCGCCCCGAGCTGCGAGTGGTGCTCATGTCTGCCACCATCAACTTTGAGGCGTACAGCTACTACTTTGGGGGCTGCCCCGTCATCAAGGTCAGATGCATGCCTCTCCAGCTCACGGCTGCAATTGAATAGATAGCCTCTGAGATGGGGTCTACTTACCAAGATGGCCCGGACCTGTTCAGCCGGCAGATTCCACTGCATCTTTCTCTAAACCTCCTTCCCCTAAACCTTCCCTTTTCCACCACCTACAGTCAATGCTTAGCTCAGCTTCCTTGTTAGGAGGACCTAATCCCACACAATTGTTGTGCACCATCTTTGTGCCATAGTGGATTTTGTGCATCTTTTTGGTCTGGTGTGTGCTGCGGGCAAATTGCACAGATGCCTCTCTGCATGTGGCCCAGTTTGTGCTGTGGGCCAATTGCACAAATACCTCTCAAATAGCTGCATGTATTCCGGTATGTGCTGTGAGTGTATGGCACAAAAGTCTACATGCCCACAAAAGCACGCAGGTTCCCGGCAGGCTTTACCCTATAGAGCTGGAGTATTGCCCTCCGCCGAAGATTGAAGAAGATGAGCGTGGCAGAGGTAAAGGCAGGGGAGGCCACCAGCGCAGAGAGGCCCCAGCTCCCTCACCCTCAAATCCTCCGGCAGGTTAGTTGCCTTGGACAGTCCATACTTGCGTTAGCTGTAACTAGCTCAAGAGCAAACTTAAATGCCCGTCATGCTTGCTAGCCCTTTGAGCTTGCTCAACTTCCCAGCAAAATCCTTGGAGCAGGTGATCGACAGCCCAGTGCTGTGCTCTGACAAGCATTGACTACTTCATCTCTCCCATCTCCACTATAAAGCGCCATGGTATACCATTTAATGGTTCAGGAGACAGGAGGGGGGCGCTGGCTTCCAGGTCTGCTCAACAACGTGAGCAGCAGCAGCAAAACGCCATAGACCCATCCCCCTACTTGAAGCTGCTGCAGGTGCGTAAGTTATTCAAGAGTTATGTTCTCACAAAAGGATAGAGATTCCAAAAGCAGTTGGTCCCTTTCCTTTTTCACAAGCAAGCCAACATTGTTAAAAACCAAGAGCTGCTGGCTAGTTTATGTGCTTTTCTTGTTGTCTAGTTCCAGCTGGTTTTAGACAGTCTGGCGCTGCAAGTATTTTACAATTGCAGCTCAGTATTCAAGTCAGCCGTGCAAGTGCTGATGCTTGCGTAGTTGCTTACTCTAAATCATGCAAATTGATTGCTTTTATATGCCTGTCAATTGCTGACAAGGATGCCTGCTTGAAAGGGCCTCAAGCTCCTACCTTGCATTCCAATAAGGATGCACACCAATAGGGTTGCCCGCCTGCCCTTTGCTTGCCTGTGCAGCGAATTGACAGTGAGGTTCCAACATCCCAGCGTGGGGACCTGCTTGTCTTCGTGGCTGGCATGGCGGACATCACAGCCCTCACAGCTGCACTGCGCGTGTATGCCGCTGAGAATAGGCGGTGAGTGTGAAAATCACCAACTGCTGTTCTAGAACTTCAGACACAGTGCCACACCAGTTCTGCGCCTGTGGAACACCTGTGGCTCATCATCTGCCGGTAGAAAATGTGCTCCTGCTCCTGCTCTCCATTTGACGTGGAGTGCCAAGGCCATATGCTTAGTTTTGCTCTGATGGAGCTGCTCAACTCTTTTAAATGTTTGCCTAGGTTTTGCTTTTAAATGATGTCAAGCGGCTGTCAGGACACGCTTGCAGGTGGATCATTTTGCCACTGCACTCAAGCCTGAGTGTTGAGGAGCAGGACAAGGTCTTTGATGCAGGTGAAGATTTCATAGATGCGCCCCGTCAACTTAGCAATCAGATCAGTTCTCCCATCAAGTAATTGAGTCTTTGCCATGCAAGAAGCTTCCATGCCACAAGAACAGTCCATGAGGGTAGAGAGCTTGGTACTGTGGTTTGTCTTAGGGCAAATACTTTGGTTTTACGAGATTTTGCAGCTGATGGCTCCTTTCATGCACACAGTGTTCAGTCCGCTGATAGCTTAGAGGGCTGTAGCTTCCTATCTAAGCAAATGGGCAGGAGGCCCGTACACCGAACAAAATGCTCCTTTATGATATTTGAAACATGCTCCTCTATGGTGTTTGACAATGCTTCAGAAATTCGTCAAGGATGAGAATAATTGGGCATGGATGCCGTTGTGGCTGGAAGCCATCTGTTGCTACATTGCTCACGTTTTCATCTACCGCACACCGCCTCCATGCATGGCAGCTGCGTCTTCAGAAGCACGCCCGATATATTGTCAAGGAATGCGGTGTGGTATATCATTGGTATGAAACACTTGTCAAGAAATGCAGTATGCAATACAGTGGAATACTTGTCCAAAAATGCAGCGTGGCATCTCATAGGTCTGCTTCTTGTGCGTCCACAGCTCCCGAGGGTGTGCGCAAGGCCATCATCTCCACAAACATAGCTGAGACCTCCATCACCATAGAGGGCGTACGGTTTGTGGCGGACAGTGGCAGGGCCAAGGAGATGATGCACGACGTGGCAAGTGGAGGCGGAAGCCTGCAAGGTATATGCCTCTGGAGGCGAGTTACCCGCTAAGCTTTTGTGTGCCAGGGATGCCAAGCCCAGTTTGTGGAAAAGAAGCTGTGGAGCATGTGTGCTAGTATCGTGGCTGCATGGATAAGGACAAAGGGAGGCAACTGAGGAGTTCCCAGCTCCTGATCCTTGAGACGCTCGGGAATCAGGCTTATTCACAGCCCACAATACCTTCCAGCCCCTCTGCCCTCACTGTGGATTGCTTCGCTTCTCCCTCAATTAACACCTTTTAATGCATGATGTCTGACTCTGCTATAAGCTAACTTAGTGAAGATACACACATGAGCATGGGTCCATGTGGTGACTGCCTTACTTCGTGCCCTTGAATACCATCTGATCATAACATCATGGTGCCCTGCTCATGTCAATTGACTTCTTGCAATGTAGGCAACTCAAAACTACGTAGGCAACTCAGTAAGCGTTACCAGCTGACACGTGTGGGGGTGTACGTGCGCAGTGGGGGTTGTTATTGATGACTCGAAGGGCGGATCCAAAAGGCTTTTGTGGCACTGATGCTTATGAGTCATAAGCATGACTTATGCCAGGCGTTATTGTTACAGGCTGTTGCCCTTGATCTTCTTTTTCCATCCTCACAAGCCTGTCTCCTGAACAGTTTAACTCAAAACATAACTCATATGTGTCCATCACATGTTAACACAGAGGGGTGGATCAGCAGGGCCTCTGCGGACCAGAGGAAGGGGCGTGCAGGTCGCACAGGTACTACCAGTTGCTGAGCTTGATTGCTTCATTTTGCCTCAGGCCCTGCCTTGAATGTATGCTGCTGATCTGATCCTCAAAGCAGATGACGGGTGTTGTCATGAGGGCATGTGGCTGTGTTATGGCTGAAATGGTGTCCCTGGCATCCTCACCAGCCGGCAGCACGTTGCTCACTTCCTTAAAAGCGTGCACTGCCCTCACTGCGGCGCTTTCCTTGTGTGCAGTTCCCTAGTGTGCAGTTTTTGTGTATCTGGCCCTGACAATCCATGCTGTTCGTTGCAGGTCCTGGCAAGTGCTTCCGGATGTACTCACAGAAGCAGTATGACACATTCCGCCCCTTCTCGCTGCCTGAAGTGCAGCGTGTGCGTTTGGAGTCTGTTGTGCTGCAGGTGCGAAGCGCGTGTGTGGGACAGCTCCGGACAGGTGCCCGGTCAAACAAACCTTTGGAATAATAAGGGCAGGGCGTGTGCATTATTTTATGACATGCATTTGCTGCAACATGCACTAAACTGCAACTTGCACCCATGTTGTTCTCCTCTTTTCCAATTGAGCACGTGAGGCACTTGCGAACAAATCTACCTTTTCCTCTTCAGAATGCTTAGCTTACTGTTGCATCTCTCCACCTGACAACCTTTGGACTTTGAGGCGCCTGGAAAAGGGCTTTGCCACTTGCACTTTCCTTGCCCACGGCAGATCAAGTCGCTTGCCGGGAGCTCTATGAATCCACGTGCCTTTGGCTTCATAGATCCTCCGCCAAGTGACGGACTGGAGGCTGCCATCATCTACCTCAAGCAGGTGCGGGACACTGATCTCCTGGCCAGGGTGGCGGTGAGCCTCTACCTCTAGTATCTTGGACAATACTTCAAGCAGGTTAAGAACGCGCAGTAGGCATCGCAGTTTGGGACATGCCTCTGTGCATAGCTTAGGATTGGCCTCCTGTGTCATTGTAGGCTACTCTCTGTCTCTCATGCCACCTCTTGAGGCAGGTGGCAGCATGGCATGTGCGCCATGACGCAGAGTGCTGCTCCTCCTTGGCACGTATTCCTTTTGCTTGATGCGCAAAGCGCTTGCCAACTTCCCAATTGTGGTCAAAGGAGCAGCTTTGGTGAATATCTTGCCGCGCAGGTTGGAGCACTGACAGCAGATGAGATGCTCACTCCCCTGGGGGCTGTCCTCAGCCTTTTGCCTGTCGACCCTTCCATTGGTAAGCATAGCACAGCTTTTGATCCAATTTGGGATGAAAGCTTGGACAGCATGTGGAGCCCCTGACTTTACCTTTTAATTGCCCTCATGAGGGGACCTGGGTTGAGGACCTGCGGAGGTCTACAAGAAAACTGCCTGTCATTGTACAAGCTTCTACTGGCGGCAGTGCCCATCAACCCCCTTGCCTACGCTGCACCTCTCAGGCAAGCTGCTGGTGCTGGGCTGCTGCCTGCACATGGTGGGGCCTGCCCTCACGCTGGCAGCAGCGCTGAGTGTGCAGTCCCCATTTATGCGCCTGGAGGAGGGAAATGAGCGGGCAAGGTGGGATCTGCTTCTCTTGTGTGCAATGCTGGCCTCATCATGCCCCTGCAGGCATGCATGGCATTACAGCAAATAGTCAACTGCGGCTCAACTCGTCTGCAGACTAGCTAATCTCCTGCATGCATTCTTGCTCCTGCTGCTGCTGCTGCTGCTGCTGCTGCTGCTGCTGCCTGTTCTTGGCTGGATGTCTATAAACTTGTTTAAATACAGATAAATCCTTCACCTTATTGTAATAAGTATCCCTTCTCATCATTGTGGACTTCAAACCTTATTCTTTCAATCCCTCTTAAGCCGGAGGTCAGCATTGACATGAACAGGCAGGAATGCACTTCTGGGTTGTCTTTGTCCTCAGGGAAGCAAGGTATGAGCTGCTCTCACCATATGGGGATGCCTTTACCCTGATGGGCCTTTTTGAGGAGTGGCTGCGTGTGAAGCAGGAGAGAGGGGGAGGAGGTACAAGTGCCAAGGTGCGGAGAGTGTAGGGCATGGGAGCACAAGAGTGTGGCAGGCAGCAGATAATTATTTGGCTTTCTTGTCATTCAATTCAGCGCAGCGCACATAGGGCTCTGTGCGCAGCTTTTTTTTGCCTAAAAAGGGGTCTTGCATTTTCATGTAGTCATCCCTGTGATTATAAATGCGTGAATCATCATTTTCTCTAAACAAGCATCCATCTTTTATCCTTTCAAAGCTAAATGGGATGATATCTCAAAGCTGTAATTTTGTGATGCTGACCCTCACAGTGTGATGCTGACCCTCACAGTGTCTTTCTCATGCAGTGGGCAAAGCGGGCAGGACTGGAGGAGCAGCGCTTGTATGAGATGGCAAAGCTCAGAACACAATTTGAGGTAGGAGCACAGCCAGCAAGCTGTAGAATTTCAGCCATTGCATGCAGGCCTTGGCAGATACTTTCTATAGCAATAACTGGTTACTCGCGTTAGTCGTGTTACATGTGTTACTTATCTGCGAGCCCTGCCCATCTTCTAGAATGCAACCAGCACAAAAGTTTTCCTGAACATGCTAACTAATTAACACCAAGTAAGTGCAGTCCCTCCGGCCACATAGTGTTACACCCCCCTCTTCTTCCTCCTTCTGCTCACAGGACCTCCTGTCAGAAGTTGGTCTGTACAGAATGTCAACCTGGGATGATGCTGATGCCGTCTTTCCTGGCACAGCTAATGCAGATAGGCCTGACATGAGCAGAGGTAGTCAGAAAAGAAGACCAAGGCACCACATGGACAAAGGTGTGTGTGTGTGCGTGTGAGCGTGCAAACACGCGTGTGTGTCCCAGGATGTACACGTGTATATGTGCATGCATGTCTATGTGAAGGGGTTTTGGGACAAAGTTGAGTGCAGGCTTAAGAGAGTGAATGGCAGACAGGAGGTACCAAGTTGGCCTAAGCACCATAGCTGAGCACAGACGAGGAGATGTGCGGGAGAACTGGATGGGTGGGTGGATGCACCTGCACAAATGCGTCCACTCATTAGCCTCCTGGAGGATACAAAAAGGCTTGTTTGCACAATTGTGAAACTGAGCCTGTGCCTAACTTGCATATTTTTTCCTGACTGGGGATGTACCAAAAGGTGTATGGAGCATAGGTAAAAATGAAAGGCTGATTGCACTCTCCTGCTCTACATGCTGTACACAAGTGCGCAAACACACCCTCTCTGCACAGACCTATATTGCTTGTGACAAGTCGAGCAGAGCTGTGCTGCCAGAATGCTGTCGATAATCGTGCGCACGCTTGCAAGTGCACAGCAAACACTTGCATATGCTTTTGGATGCTTAGAATAGATAGAGTTGCATACAAGTTTTGCTGCCTTGTGATGGCGCACGTATCAGCTGCACTTGAGCATGCAGTGCGTGAACACTCATTATCTGTGCGTAGGAGAGTTGCGGTCAGCAAAACGGAAATTGCGTGAGATGCAAGGTATACGTGACAGGGAGCGTGGACGAAAGGTACGTCGTAAGGATTTGATGCATGTACGCACACCTTTTTCTAAGATTCTGGCACATCATCTTGCATACAGTGCATGTGCAGGGCGCATAAAGAATTGCTTTGCTTGAAGGTGAGACATTGGTACGGTGGGCTGCATACAATCAATGTGACTGCATGCTGCGCAAGAACTTGTGGCAAAATATTTGTGCAAGCTGGATTGAGATTGGAGATCTTGAGCTATTGTGGCTATTGGCAGTATATTGTAACCAGATAAAGGAAGCTGGCGCATGTGTGTGAGTGTGAGAGAGCTGCACAAACAATTGTTTGCTTGCTGTGGCAACCGTTGTGGGGTCCATCAGGTGTTGAAGGTGGAGGAGGGACTGGAGGAGGTGGAGGAGGGAGAGGAGGGGGAGGAAGCAGATGCAGAGGATGGCACCAAGACGCGCAGAGCAGATGCTGTGGACACACAAGGTGGAGAAGCTGATGCAGCAGGTATGTTGCTTTTGCTTGCTTGCTTCCTCTGTATGATCAAAAAATGTTTTGCAGGGTGTTTAAAGTGCTCCTCCATTGGCTGAGGGCGGTAAAATACAATACGAGCCAGTGCAAAAGCTTGCCCCCATTAAGTTTTAAAGGCATCCTTAGCATCTGGAATCTGATGACGCTATGTCTGTGAGTTGCCTTTGTAGCAAAGATGCACAAACCTTTTGCATGCGTAGTCTTTAAAGAGAACTTAAACTCATTGCATCTTGTGTACTCCGCTTCAGCTTCCGTTGTGCTTCCTCTGTGTGATTTAGGTCTTTGCTCCATGTTGCACGCTTTTACATAACCGTAAGCCTAAGAAGGGTTCAGTGTCAACAGAACACATTGTCCCTGGAAATGCTTGGAATGCGCTTGGTAAATGAGGTGTTAGCAATTGTGGAGCTTACTTATTCTGGAGATCATGTCCCAGCCAGCCCCGAAGGGGGTGTAGTTCTGAGACAAGAAAGATATCAATCTGTACAAACAAATGACAATCTGCACAAGCAAATAACAGTCTGCACAACTAAATAAGAATCTATGTGGCATCCGGTGCAGAGCTAAGCAGCCCTTGCTCAGCAAGTGGATGATCTATGTGTCACCTGCCTTGTTTTGCCGCACTTTGACCTTATAAGACCTCATCACGCTCTGGCGCAGAGGACATGCACGACCTCGATCTGCGCGTGGCCGTTGATGTGGAGGCCATGGCTGCTGCCGCACGCAGGCCCCTGAGCAAAGCCGACGTGGCGCTGATCAAGTATGTTCGTACACACATGCATTCGCACGCGCATGCATGTGTGTGTGCTTCGTACCCATTGCTGGCATGTGGAGGGCAAGCTATCTTGCCTGTGCTGATTGTTCAACATGGTGGGGCTTCAGTCACATGATCTGTAATCTCAGCTTTGCAAAGAATAAATCGACTGCCCTGGGTCGTTGATGCGCAACCCTTTTATGGCTGCACTGTTTACAGAGTCATGCATGGAAGCGCATTTCAAAACGTTGCCTGGCTCAGCCAATTTTTCCAGCATCCATAAAGTCGGGCTATGCTGCAGCCATTGTGGTCCTGCCGCCCGCCTTCTTTTCCTGGCCCTGCTTATTAATTTGGGCTAGGGTGAGCGCCTGTTCACGCAAGCCTTGTTTGGGCAAAGGCCTTGGCCATTTATGATCAATGATCAAAAATGGTGAAGTTTAAAGTCCATCATCCTCTGCTGTGTGCGCTTTTGCGGCGTGGCGTGAATAAGTCAATGTATGTGTGATAGCACGCTTGCATGCCCGGACCTATAACTGTGGCACACCTACTGTTTCTCATTTACAGGTGGAGCTTGAGTGCAGCCCTGTACCCTCGATTTGCCATCCCAGATCCCAACAACCACCAAAGGAAGGAGCAAGACTGCAGGTGTGTAAGAGCGTTTGCTTCAGGGGCTTGGGATGACAGAGATGTGAGGCAACGCACAGTGACAGGGTCGCGGGTCGGCCGTGGTGCTAGCCTAGAGGTCGCTTCAGGGGCTTGGATCTACAGAGTTGTGAGGCAATGCCTCAGGTCAAGCCATCGTCTTGTTATGTGCACGTGCAGTGTGCTTGCTTTCACTGCCCAAATCATGTTCCTTTTTTTCATACTTTGTGAGGGCTCTAACTTGGGAATCATTTTTCTTGAGGGTAAAAGTAGCAAGTCTGGTTGCATGAGCATCCATGCTAAGAAAGGCCTCTTACACATGACGGGATTTCTACAGCTTAACACTGCAGTACTGCTGCGCCTCGCCCAGGTTCCACACAGCAGCTGTATCTGAGCTTGTGGTGCATCCGTCCTCGAGTTTAACCGGCAACTTGACGACCCTGTCAAAGCAGGCAAGCACCTGGAAAGCTTAAAAGATGGCTCAAGCTAGTCTGCGCGCTTCATCCTGTTGATTGTGCTCCACACACGTGAGCACTGTGGCTACGCTACAGGGCACAGCAGCATCCTTAATCCTAAAGCTCATGCATGCAGCTTGATCAGAAAAGCAACACTCTTTGCACGCACATTCTAGGTCTATTACCAATTCAACGTTATTTCAAAGGCTTCAATTCACCAAGAGCCATGGGACAAGGCTATGTGGACTTGAAAGTCTATATTCATCTGTGCTTTATGTCTATGTGCTTGCGCTATCAGCATTTTAATCATGTTTGAACAATACCAGCCTTTGCTGTACTTGTAAGCAACACGCGCTGGCGTTGCTCCTGCGGCCAGAGCTTGTGTTTAAGGGACGCATCACTTTCTTGCACCTGCAGGAGATTCTGGTGTATGTCGAGCTCCTGGAGACGCGAAGGCAGTACCTGTGCAACCTGACTCCTCTGTGGTCTGCTGCACCCCTTCTGCTCTGTGCTACGAGCTTGGACACTAATAGGTCAGATCCAAGGCTGGCCATGTGCTGCATGGTCCCTAAGCTGCGTGCTTTTGGATGCTACTTAGAAGGCCTGCATGGATTTGAGTGCCTGACTTCTCCTCTCCCTGATCTTCCTTCCTCATGCCTGTCTGGCCCCACTTTGAATAAGGCATTGAAGGGCTACCAGGGTGCTCAAAATGTGTATCCCAATCTCTTTGCTCTCCTCTTTTGTTGAGAGTGCATTGATGGCACAAAGTACCCTCTGTCTAATCACTTTCATTTCCTTTTCTTGCTGGAAAATGTGGATGCACTTCTTTTAACTTAGCAGGCAGCTTCTGCTTACACCTCTTTTTTTGATGTGACTTTCTTATGTGCCTTGGATGCTCTCATGCTCTCTGTGTGCACACTCTTGGGTGTTTTTTGCAGATGCGTGATTGGCAACTACAACAAGTGGATTTCCTGTTGTGTGTGCTATGTGCTCTGTACATTGTGTATGAGCAGTATTGTTTGTGCTGGCCATGTGGGTCTTGTGCGTTCTGTAGGGGTTGTTTTGGCAGCGTATTGAACACCAACCTGTGATCTGCAGGGATGGTAGCAACTGGGTTCACTGGCTGTAAGAATGTGTTGTGTCGTGCTTGTTGCAAACTTTGTATGAGTGCCCAAGGCACCGTGTTATGCGCTGATCCATGAATTGCAGGGACTGCAGCAAGTGGATTGTTGATGGATGGCTCATGCTCAGAGTCCATGACGGTACCGGGCTCAAGGTACGCTTATGACAGCACAGTGCGTTCATTTCGTCTTTTGAACCAAGGTGCGTTATGATGGCGCTGTGCATTCATTTGGGCATCCAGCCCAAGGTGCAGATATGGCAGCGCTGTGCGTTTGCTTGGGCATCAAGTCCAAGATGCAGGTGCAACATCGCTGCGTGTTCACGCCAGCGCTGAGCCCTCAGCTGAGGCTCATGATAGCACTGGGGTTGTTCTGGATGGCACCGTGGCTGAGGTGCGGGCAGTGGTCCGATGATCTCTCTTAATTAATCTGTGAATTGTGGCATGGTCTACAGACCTGTCCTGCATCTTGCACCTGTGTGCTCGCCATCAAAACGCCCCTACAGCGCTTCATTAGCGCGCCTCTGCTACCCCCCTCCCCCACCTTTGGTCTGCAGCTGCTGGAGCTGGTTGCCC
>LFIK01001886.1_pt1 | contig 16784 bp, 18 predicted proteins | sample 643401 | NCBI WGS metagenome assembly LFIK01 (sample SAMN03777447, study PRJNA286221) | soda lake metagenome | biome: soda lake; feature: Kulunda steppe; material: water; isolation source: sample T5-Br brine of Lake Tanatar-5 | place: Russia: Kulunda steppe | collected 2010-07
TCCGCCGCGCGCAGCATCGCGAAGAGATTGGCCGCCGCCTCGACCAGATCGCCGGCGGGCGAGAGGTTGAACGCGGCCCCCGCACAACCCGGCCCGAACCCGATCCAGACCTCGCCCGCCGCGGGCGCGCGCGCATCGAGGCGCAGCCGCGCGCCCGGCGCGTAATGCGAGGCGAGCTGCCCGGGCGCGACGGGCGCCGCCCCTGACGCCGCGGTCGCGAGCGGAAAGCCGAGGCACTCGGCGATCGCCTCCGCCGGCAGCCCGCCGGGGCGCAGCAGCCGCGCGCGCCCGCCATCCGTGGCCACGATCGTCGACTCCACGCCCACCTCGCAGGACCCGCCATCAATCACCGCCGCGATGCGCCCGCAGAGCCCGTCGCGGACATGCGCCGCCGTCGTCGGGCTGACGCGCCCCGACGGATTGGCCGACGGCGCGGCGAGCGGACCGCCGAAGCCCGCGAGCAGATCGTGCGCCACCGGATGCGCCGGCACGCGCAGTGCGACCGTCGCGAGCCCCGCCGTCACCAGCGGCGAGATCCGCGCCCCCGCCCGCAGCGGCACCACGAGCGTCAGCGGACCGGGCCAGAACGCCGCGGCGAGCCGCGCGGCGTCCCCGTCCATCTCGGCGAGCGCGGCAGCCGTCGCGGCGTCGGGCAGATGCGCGATGAGCGGGTTGAAACGCGGCCGGCCCTTGGCCGCGAAAATCCGCGCAACGGCCGCGTCGTCGCCCGCATCCGCGCCGAGCCCGTAGACCGTCTCGGTCGGAAACGCCACGAGTTCGCCGGCGCGCAGCAGGGCCGCGGCGCGCGCGATGCCCTCCTTGTCGGGCGGCAGGGTGACGGTCTCGGTCATCGGGACGCTGCGTTGCGGTTGCTGGCACTGACGCGCCGGTTAGGCTAGGTGGAGATGCCACAGCCGCGCCACCGGCGCCAGTGCGCAGGAGGAGCCCATGCCCTATCGCGCCCCGCTTCGCGATTTCCGTTTCCTGCTCGACCATGTCGTGGAATTCGACCGCGTCACGGCGACGGAGCGTTTCGCCGAGGCCACGCCCGACGTCACCGACGCGATCCTGTCGGAGGCCGGGCGGCTCTGCGAGGAGGTGATCGCACCGCTGCAGCGCGCCGGGGATACGCGCCCTGCCCGGCTCGAAAACGGCGCCGTGCGCGCGACGCCGGGCTTTGCGGAAGGCTACCGCGCGATCGCCGAGGGCGGCTGGATCGGGATTTCGGCGGACCCGGCGCATGGCGGGATGGGGCTGCCGCAGACGCTGACCACGGCGGTCAACGACATGATGTCTGCGGCGTGCCTGTCGCTGCAGCTCTCGCCGCTGCTCACCCAGGGGCAGATCGAGGCGCTCGCGCATCACGCCGACGATCACGTCAAGGCGCTCTACCTGCCCAGGCTGATCTCGGGCGAGTGGTCCGGCACGATGAACCTCTCCGAGCCGCAGGCGGGCAGCGACGTCGGCGCGGTGGCGGCGAAGGCCGCGCCCAACGACGACGGCACCTACGCGATCAGCGGCCAGAAGGTCTGGATCTCCTGGGGGGACGCGGATTTTGTCGGCAATGTCTGCCATCTCGTGCTCGCGCGGCTGCCCGATGCGCCGGCGGGAACCAGGGGCATCAGCCTGTTTCTGGTGCCCAAATACCTGCCGGATGCCGACGGCGCACCGGGGGCCGCCAACGCGCTCAGCGTCGTGTCGATCGAGGAAAAGCTCGGCCTGCATGGCTCGCCGACCTGCGTGATGAGCTATGAGGGCGCGACGGGCTGGCTGATCGGGGCGCCGCACAAGGGGCTCGCGGCGATGTTCACGATGATGAACAACGCCCGGCTCGGCGTCGGCGTGCAGGGGATCGGCGCGGCCGAGGGCGCCTATCAGCACGCGCTGGCCCATGCGCGCGAGCGGGTCCAGGGGCGCACGCCCGTCGCCGGGTCCGGCACCATCATCGATCATGCCGATGTGCGCCGGATGCTGGCGACGATGCGCGCCGAGATATTCGCCGCCCGCGCCATCGCGCTGTCGACTGCCGTGGCGATCGACATGGCGAAGGCGACCGGGGCGCCAGCCTGGGACGCGCGCGCGGCGCTGCTCACGCCGATCTCGAAGGCGCACGGCACCGATATCGGCATCGAGGTGGCCTCGGCGGGCATCCAGGTCTTCGGCGGCATGGGCTATGTCGAGGAGACGGGGGCGGCGCAGTATCTGCGCGATGTGCGCGTCACGGCGATCTACGAGGGCACCAACGGCATCCAGGCGATGGACCTCGTGGGCCGCAAGCTGGCCGATGGCGGCGAGGCGGCATCTCGGCTCATCGACGAGATCGAGGCCGATGCCGAGGCCGCGCGCGCTGAGATGCCCGAGCTCGCCGGCGCGGTCTGGTCGGCCGCCGAGACCCTGCGCGAGACGACCGAATGGCTCACCGCGCAGGAGCCGGCGGACCGTTTCGCCGGGGCCGTGCCCTATCTGCGCGGATTCGCGCGGGTGCTCGGCGGGCAGGCACATCTGCGCGCCGCCCGGGCCGCGGGCGCGGGGCCACGCACCGCCCTCGCGCAGGTCTTCATCCGCCGCCTCCTGCCCGAGCACGCCGCCCTCCTCACCGCCGCGCGCGCGGGCTCGGACGATCTCTACGGGCTGGCGCCCGAGGATCTCGCGCCATGATGGACGCCGCGCCCGAGGGCATCCGCCATCCCTGGCCCGAACCGCCCGCGCCCGGCGGCGCGACCCGCATCGCCGACGGGGTGCTGTGGATGCGGCTCCCGCTGCCCGTGGCGCTCGATCATGTCAATGTCTATGCGCTCGACGAGGGCGATGGCTGGACGCTGATCGACACCGGCATGGACACGCGGCGCAGCCGCGCGCTCTGGGGCGAGCTGCTCGCCGGGCCGCTCGCGAGCAAGCCCGTCGCCCGCGTCGTCGTCACGCATCACCACCCCGACCATATCGGCCTCGCCGGCTGGTTCCAGGCCGCACACGGCGCCGAGCTGTGGACCACCCGCACGGCCTGGCTCTTCGCGCGGATGCTCACTCTCGACGAGCAGGACCGCCCGCGGCCCGAAACGCTCGATTTCTGGCGCGCGGCGGGGATGGATCCGGATGAGCTTGCTCGCCGCGCCGGGCAGCGGCCGGTCAATTTCGCCGATATGGTCGCGCCGCTGCCGCTCGGCTTTCACCGCATCGCGCAGGGCGACGTCGTGCGCATAGGCGGGCGTGACTGGGACGTGCATGTCGGCGCCGGGCACGCGCCCGAGCACGCGACCTTCTGGAGCCGCGACGATGATCTCGTCATCGGCGGCGATCAGCTCCTGCCGGGAATCTCGCCCAACCTCGGCGTCTACGCCACCGAGCCCGAGGCCGATCCCGTCGCGGAGTGGCTCGAGGCCTGTGCGCGGCTCGAACCGCTGGCGCGGCCGGAGCATCTCGTGCTGCCGGGGCACAAGCTGCCATTCACGGGGCTGCCGCAGCGGCTGCGCCAGAAGATCGACAACCACCACCACGCTCTGGAGCGGCTTCTCGCCCATCTCGACCGTCCGCGCAGCGCGGCCGAATGCTTCGCGCCGCTCTTCAAGCGCCGGATCGATGCGAGCACCTACGGGCTCGCGCTCGTCGAATCGGTGGCGCATCTCAATCACCTGCACCGCGCCGGACGGGTCGCGCGCGCGCCCCGCGATGACGGAGCCTGGGTGTGGCAACGCACCGCAGCAGGGTCGTGACAGCCCCGCGCGGATGCGCTAAGCGGTCACGACAGGCGACCAGCCACCAAGGAGCGTCACATGGCCGAGAAGAAAGAGCAGGATAAGAAGACCGAGCATGTCCCCGGGCAGATGGATATCAGCGAACAGGAGCGCACCTTCGAGGGCTTCATCCGCTTCACGGTCTGGGGCGCCGCGATCAGCATCGGGATCCTGATCTTCCTCGCGCTGGTCAATTCCTGAGCGTTCAGATTGTCAGATACTGCACAAGGTAGAGCGTCCCGGCGCCGCCGCAGATCGACAGCAGGACATTCTTCGTCCCCACGCCGAGCGCGACCGTGACCGCGGCGGCCGCGAGGCGCGGCGCATCCGGATCGCCCCCCGTCGCCTCGGGCCAAAGCACCAGCGGCGCCACGAGCCCCGGCAGCACCGCCACCGGCGTGTAACGCAGATGCCGCAGCACCCATTCGGGCAGCGCGCGATCGCCGATGATCCCCAGAAACGAGAACCGGATCAGATACGTCCCGATCCCGAGCAGCACGATGATCGCCCAGGTTTCCGCGCCCGTGTAGCTCATGAGGCGCGCGCCCGCCGCCGCGTCTGCCAAAGCTCGACCTGCGCGCCGACGATCAGCGCGGCGAGCGCCGCGGTCATCAACCCCATGTTGTAGGGCAGGAAGGCGAGCCCGAGCGAAATCAGGATCGAGGTCAGCGCCGCGGCGACATGCGCGATAGTGCGCAGCATCGGCGCGATCATCGCGAGGAACGTGATCGGCAGCGCGAAATCGAGCGCGAATTCCGGCGGGATCCGCGCACCCAGCTCGGCGCCGAGCCATGTCGCGCCATACCAAGGCAGACAGACCGGCGACGCCGTGCCCGCGAAATACGCGACCCGCGCGGGCAGCGACAGCGCCGGCTCGCGCTCATAGCGCAGCGTGCTGAGCGCGTAGGTCTGATCGACGATGAAATAGGCCATCACGGCGCGCTTCCAGACCGGCGCATGGCCAAGATGCGGCGTCAGCGCGGCCGAATACATCGCCATGCGCAGATTGACCGCGAGCGCCGTCGCCAGCACCACCAGCACCGGCGCGTTTTCCGTCATCATCTGCAGCGCCGCGAACTGCGCCGCACCCGCAATGACGAGAAACGAGAAGCTCATCACCTCCGCCAGCGGCAGCCCCGCCTCGCTCGCCGAGACGCCGAAGAGCATCGCGAACGGCGTCACGACGAGGATGAAGGGCGCGCCGTCGCGCAGGCCCTGCCAATAGGCGCGGTTGGTCGGGGTGCTCATGCGGTCGCGATGCCTCCTGAGCGCGGCTTAGGGGCGCCGGACGGGGAATGCAAATCCCGGCGCGGTCAGTCGAAGATCGCCGTGACCTGACCGAGCAGCGCGAAGGCGCGCGCGCTGCGGGTCTCGCCGATGCGGGCAAGGTCATCATCGCCGGCCTGGCGCGCGAACCCCGCGAGCCCGCGCTCGAACTGGCGCAGGAAATGATGCGCCACGTCGCGAAAGACCGCGTCCGAGCGCATCCGCTCCTGCACCCGCGCAAGGATGTCGCGGTCGCTGATCCCGCCGAGCCCGCTCACCGCGCCGCCGCGCGCGCCCTCGGCGAAGCTGCGCCAGAGCTGCGGGCGCGCATAGTCGCCGGTGAGATCCTCCATGTAGATGCCGTCCTCGCTGAGCAGGGTGAGCACGTCCTGCCCGGCGCGCACGAGCGGTGCGGCCTGGGGATCGCGCAGCGCCAGGCGCAGCGCGCGAAACCCCTCGGTATCGTCGGCGGTCTCGGGAAAATCGAGCGCACGGATATAGTCGTCGGTGGCAAGCGCGGGGGCCGGGGCGGGCTCCGCCGGAGCGGGTCGCGGCGCGGCGTCAGGTTTGGCACCGGCGGCGCGGGGTGGTGCGGGCGATTCGCTCGCCGGGGGCGATGGCGGCGCCGCATCCGCTCGCGCGGCTTCGGCGGAAGCGCCGGTTTGCGGCGATTCGGGCGCGGCGGGGGCGGTGGGCGCTTCCCGGGCGTCCCGGGTCTTGGGGGCCGACCTGGCCGCTGGCGATGCCGGTTTCGGCTGCGCGGCGGGGGACTTGGGCTCGACACGCCCCTTGCGGCGGCTCGCGGCACCGGGGCGGGCGGGGAATGGCGCCGCCGCCTCCCGCGCCGCGCCCGGCGCCGCGTCGGCGCGCGACGCACGGTCACCGGATGCGGCCGTCAGCGGCGTGTCGATCATGTCGAGCGGCGAGCCGAGCGCTTCGGGCGGCGCGGTGTCGGGAGCCGGGGCGGGCGCGCGGGGGGGATCAGCGGCGTGAGCGGCGGCGAGTTGGGCTTCGAGCGACTCGATGCGCGCCAGGAGCGCGTCGCGCTCGGCGAGCGCGCGCGCCGCCCCCCAGGCCAGCGCCCCGCCCAGCGCCGTGACCGCCAGCAGCATCAGCAGATCGCGCAGGACCGGCGGCACGTTGAACACCACCGTGACCGCGATCACGATCCAGATCAGGAGCAGTACCGCGCCCGTGCGCGCCGGGCGCGACGCCCCGCCCGCGACGCCACCGCGCAACATGCCGCGCCACCGCCCCGTCCGATCCTCACCGCGATCGAATGTCATCGCATCTCCGCATCCCGGGGCGCGTCAGCGATAGGCGATGCTGACGACCTCGTAACTTTTCTGACCACCCGGCGTTCGCACCTCGACGCTGTCGCCTTCCTCCTTGCCGATCAGCGCGCGCGCGAGCGGGGATTTCACGTTGAGCAGGCCCTGCTCGATATCGGCCTCGGGCTCGCCGACGATCTGATAGGTCTTCGTCTCGTCGGTGTCCTCGTCCACGACCTGCACCGTGGCGCCGAACTTGATCGCGCCGGAGAGTTTCGACGGATCGATCACCTCGGCCCGGCCGAGCAACCCCTCGAGCTCCTTGATGCGCCCCTCGATGAAGCTCTGCTTCTCGCGGGCGGCGTGGTATTCGGCATTTTCCGACAGATCGCCGTGCTCGCGCGCTTCCGAGATCGCGCGGATGACCGCCGGGCGTTCCTCGGATTTGAGCTTCTTGAGCTCGGAGTCGAGCGCGGCGTGGCCCGCGCGGGTGATCGGTACCTTGTCCATGCCTGCCGTCAGAACTTTCCTGTCAACACGTTTCGCGCGCCCGCGCATCGGGGCGACCGCCTCGAGAGGGGACATGGTGATATCACGCGCGCGGTGATTGCAAGGGGCCGCGCGCGGATTCGCCCACCCCGCGCGCGATTGACCCTGCACGACCCCATGCGCTAGCTGAGAGGGCCCCGGCGCGTCCGGGCCCGGACACAGGAGCGAGCATGAGCGAGACTGAGCGCGAGTCGATGGAATACGATGTGGTGATCGTGGGAGCCGGCCCGGCCGGGCTGTCCGCCGCGATCCGGCTCAAGCAGCGGGCACCGGATCTCGACGTGGTCGTGCTCGAGAAGGGCTCCGAGGTCGGCGCGCACATCCTTTCGGGCGCGGTGCTGGACCCCGCCGGCCTCGACGCGCTCCTGCCCGACTGGCGCGAGCGCGGCGCGCCGGTTTCCGTGCCGGTCACGCAGGACCGTTTCTACATGCTGGGCGCGGGCGGCGCGCTGCGCGTACCAACGAGCCTGATGCCGCCGCTGATGAGCAATCACGGCTGCTACATCGTTTCGATGGGCAATGTCTGCCGCTGGATGGCCGAGCAGGCCGAGGCGCTCGGTGTCGAGGTTTTCGCGGGGATGTCGTGCTCCGAGCTCGTCCGGGGCGAGGACGGGCGCATCAAGGGCGTCGTCGCGGGCGAGTTCGGCCGCGCCGCCGATGGCACGCCGGGGCCCGCCTACGAGCCAGGCATGGAGCTGCACGGCAAATACGTCTTCCTGTCGGAGGGCGCGCACGGCTCGCTCTCCAAGCAGGTGATGCAGGCTTTCGATCTCTCGAAGGGCAAGGATCCCCAGAAGTTCGGTCTCGGCATGAAGGAGATCTGGGAGATCGACCCGGACAAGCACAGCGAGGGGTCGGTGCTGCACACGACGGGCTGGCCGCTGGGGCGCAATGCCGGCGGCGGCAGCTTCGGCTATCACGCCGAGAACAACCAGCTCTATCTCGGCTTCGTGGTGCATCTGAACTATGCCAACCCGTATCTCCACCCCTACATGGAGTTTCAGCGCTTCAAGCATCATCCGATGATCGCGGAGCTGCTCAAGGGCGGCAAGCGCGTGGCTTACGGCGCGCGGGCGATCAGCGAGGGCGGCTGGCAGTCGATCCCGAAGGTGGCGTTTGCGGGCGGGGCGCTGCTGGGCTGCTCGGCCGGGCTCGTGAATGTGCCGCGCATCAAGGGCAATCACAACGCCATGCTCTCGGGCATCGCCGCCGCCGACGCCGCCGTCGAGGCGATCGCGGCCGGGCGGTCGGGCGACGAGCTCGCCGAGTATGAGACCGCGCTGCGCGAGGGGCCGGTGGGGCGCGACCTCAAGCGGGTGCGCAACGTCAAGCCGCTGTGGTCGAAATACGGCACGGTGGCCGCGCTCGGCCTTGGCGGGATCGACATGTGGACAGCCAGCCTGACCGGGCTGAACCCGCTGGGCGCGATGGCGCACGGCAAATCCGACGCCGAAGCCACCGGCAAGGCCGCCGATCACAGCCCGATCGACTACCCGAAACCCGATGGCAAGCTCTCCTTCGACCGGCTCACCAATGTCGCGCAGTCCTTCACCAATCACGAGGAAAGCCAGCCCTGCCACCTGACGCTGCGCGATGACAGCGTGCCGATCCGCGTGAACCTGCCGGAATATGCCGAGCCGGCACAGCGCTACTGCCCGGCCGGGGTCTACGAGGTGGTCGAGGGGGCGGGCAAGGGACCGCGCTTCGTGATCAACTTCCAGAACTGCGTGCACTGCAAGACCTGCGACATCAAGGATCCCAGCCAGAACATCGACTGGGTCACGCCGCAGGGCGGCGACGGGCCGAACTACCCCAACATGTGAGCCGGCCCGCTCACGACAAGCGTGATCGCGCGCACGCGGCGGATTGCCTTGCCGCCTGCGCCGCAGTACCGTCGCGCGGCACTGTGTAAGGGACCACGCCCCGTGACCGCATCTCGACCCCGCCTGACGATCTGGGCCGCCCTCGTCGCCTCTGCCCTCGCGGCGCCAGCGGCGGCGCAGGATGGGCTGACCGGGGCGTATCTTTCCGCGCAGGCCGCCTTCTCCGACCGCGATTACATCGGCGCCGCCGAGTATTACGAGGAGGTGCTCGCGCTCGACGCGCAGGCGCCGCGCGCGATGGAGAACGCCGCCGCCGCGCATCTCGCCATGGGCGACATGGACGCCACGATCGCGATGGCCGAAAGGCTCGCCGAGGCGGGCCGCGACACCACTGCGGCGCGCATGGCGCGGCTGGTGGAGCGGCTCGACGCCGAGGATTACGATCGCGCGATCGACGGGCTCGCGCGCGGCGGCGGGATCCTGCCGGTGGTCGACGCGCTGGTGACCGGCTGGGCCCATCTGGGCGCGGGGCGCGCGGATGCCGCGCATGAGACGTTCGAGCAGCTCTCGGGGCGCGGGCTCGCCCAGATCGCCGACTACCATGCCGCACTCGCGCACGCGCTCACGGGCGATTACGAGGCCGCCGATACACTCATGTCGGGCGGTGACGGCGATCCGTTGCATTTCACGCCGCGCGCCATCATGGCCCATGCGACGGTCCTCGGTGCGCGCGACCGGCACGAGGAGGCGCTCGAACTCCTGGAGCGCAATTTCGGCGTCGACGCCCCGCCCGAAGTGCGCGCGCTCACCGCCCGCCTCGACGCCGGCGAGCCCGTCGGCTTCGACATGCTCGAGCACCCGATCGACGGCGCCGCCGAGGCGTTCTTCGACGTGGCCACCGCGCTGGAGCGCGAGCTCGAGCCGCAGGAGGTGCTGCTCTACATGCGCGTGGCCGAGCATCTGCGCCCCGACCATGCCGATGCGCTGATGTCCACGGCGCAGCTTCTCTCCGGGATCGATCGCCACGACCTCGCCGCCGAGGCCTTCGCGCGCGTGCCCGCCGCTCACGCCTCCTACCATATCGCCGAAATCGGACGCGCCGAGGCGCTGCATCGCGGCGGCGATCTCGACGCGGCGCTCGCCCTGCTCGACGATCTGGCCGAAACGCATGGCGAAATCAGCGCCGTGCACGAGGCGCGTGGCGACATCCTGCGCCGCGAGGAGCGCTGGGACGACGCGAGCGCCGCCTATGACCGCGCCATCGACCGCATCGCGTCGCCCGACCGACGGCACTGGGTGGTGTTCTACACCCGCGCCATCACGCATGAACGCGCCGACCGCTGGGACGCGGCCGAAGCCGATTTCCGCAAGGCGCTCGAACTCGAGCCCGATCAGCCCGACGTGCTCAATTATCTGGGCTATTCGCTCGTGGAACAGGGGCGCGACCTCGAAGAGGCACGCGCCATGATCGAGACCGCCCACGAGGCGCGCCCCGACAGCGGCTACATCACCGACTCGCTCGGCTGGGTGCTGTTCAAGATGGGCGAACCCGAGGAGGCGCTGCCCTACATGGAGCGCGCCACCGAGCTGATGCCCGACGATCCGATCGTCAACGACCATCTCGGCGATGTTTACTGGGCCGTGGGCCGCGAGCGCGAAGCCGAATTCCAGTGGCGCCGCGCGCTCTCCTTCGATCCCGAACCCGACGAGGCCGAGCGCATCCGCCGCAAGCTCGATGTCGGGCTCGACACGGTGCTCGACGAGGAGGGCGCCGCCCCGGCCTGGCGCGAGGCGGACAGTGGCGGTTGACGAATTCGCGCCGGCCAAGCTCAACCTGACCCTGCACGTTACCGGCCGGCGCGATGACGGGTATCACCGCCTCGACAGCCTCGTGGCCTTCGCCGATATCGGCGATCGGCTGCGAGCGGCGCCAGCGGCGCGGACCACGCTCGCCGTGACGGGGCCTCTGGCCGCGGGCGTGCCCACGGGGCCGGAGAATCTCGTGCTGCGCGCCACCGCGCTGATGGGATCACCCGCCGCCTTCACCCTCGACAAGCATCTGCCCGCGGCGGCGGGGCTCGGCGGCGGGTCGGCGGATGCAGCGGCGGCGCTGCGTGCCGTGGCGCGGCTGCACGACCAAACGCTGCCGGAGCCCGCAGCGGTGACGGCACTCGGCGCGGATGTGCCGGTGTGTCTCGACGGGCGCGCCTGCCGGATGCGCGGCATCGGCGACGTCCTCGATCCCGTGGCGCTGCCCGCGGCGGCGCTCGTGCTCATCAATCCGGGCGCCGAGTGCGCCACCGGCGCGGTGTTTCGCGCGCTCGAACGGCGCGACAACCCGCCCATGCCCGAAACGCTGCCGCCGCTCGACGATACCGGTACGCTCGCCGCTTTCGTCGCGACGATGCGCAACGATCTCGAGGCCCCGGCCATCGCGACGCTGCCGGTCATCGCGCAGGTACTCGCCGAACTCGGCGCCGCGCCGGGGTGCCTTGTGGCACGGATGAGCGGTTCGGGGGCGAGCTGCTTCGGGCTGTTCGCGGACACGGCCGGGGCGCAGGCGGCCGCCGCCGCAATCGCCGCGCGCCAGCCGCGCTGGTGGGTGCGCGCGGGCGCGCTCACTTGCGGCGGTGATGCTCGTCGAGGCGGGGCAGGATCTCGATGAAGTTGCAGGGCATGTGCCGGTAATCGAGCTGCCAACGCAGGATCTCGTCCCAGGCATCCTTGCACGCCCCCGGACTGCCCGGCAGCGCGAACAGATAGGTCCCGTTCGCTACCCCCCCGCAGGCACGCGACTGTACCGCCGAGGTTCCGATCTTGTTCATCGAGACCATCGTGAAAACCGTCGCGAAGGCCTCGATCTCTTTCTCGTAGACGTCGCGATGCGCCTCCACCGTCACGTCGCGCCCGGTCAGCCCGGTGCCGCCGGTGGACAGGATCACGTCGATCTGCGGATCCTCGGCCCAGGCGCGCAGCCGCTGCGCGATCTCGGCGCGCTCGTCGCGGCAGATGGCGCGCGCGGCGAAGGTATGACCCGCCTCGGTGATGCGCGCGGCCAGCGTGTCGCCGGAGCGATCATCCCCCGCCCTTCGGCTGTCGGAGACGGTGAGCACGGCGATGCGGGCTGGGATGAAATCGCGGGCGTCGTCGATGCGGCTCATGGGGCGCTCCGAAGCTGATCCTGCAGCGCCAGCAGATCGGCCCAGGCCTCGCGCTTGGCGGCCGGGTTGCGCAGCAGATAGGCGGGGTGAAACATCGGCATCACGGGCCGCTCCAGCGCGCGCATCCATTGCCCGCGCAGCCGCGTGATCCCCTCGCGCCCGAGGATCCCCGCGCAGGGCGTGTTGCCCATCAGCACGATGATATCGGGCGCGGCGAGTTCCACATGGCGCTCCATGAAGGGCATCAGCATCGCGATCTCGTCGCGCTCGGGCTTGCGGTTCTGCGGCGGGCGCCAGGGCAGGATGTTGGTGATGTAGAGCGCGCGCCCCGGATCTGGGGCGTCGCGGGCCATGCCGATGGCGGCGAACATCCTGTCGAGCAGTTGCCCCGCGCGCCCGACGAAGGGCCGGCCGGCGCGATCCTCGTCGCGGCCCGGCGCTTCGCCGATGATCATCACCCGCGCCCGCGGATCGCCATCGGCAAAGACGGTGTGATGCGCGCCCTTGCGAAGCTCGCAATGCTCGAAGGTGGCGAGCGCGGCCTCGAGCGCCGCGAGGTCGCCCATCCCCGCAGCCGCCGCGCGGGCGACGGCAACGGGATCGGGCGCGGCCTCCTGCGCCGGGGCGGCCCCGGGCGCGGCGGGCGCCGGCGCTCCGGGGGCGGGTTCGGCGGCGGCGAAGCGGTCCACGGGCACATCTCCGATCGCCTCGTCGGCGCCCATCTCGAGCTGCCATTCGAGGAGCGCGCGCGCCGTGTCGGGATCGAGCTCATCCAGCATGGCGGCACGGTAGGCGCGCGCCGGCGCCGGGTAAAGCGCCCTTGTGAGCCGCGCGCGGGGTTTCTATAAGGCGCGGGGTCGGCAAAGAGGCAGCATGACGTTTCGCGCGCAGCATCTTCTGGGGATCGAACATCTCGCCCCTGCCGAGATCACCGCCCTGCTCGACCGCGCGGATCGCTTCGTCGCCTTCAACCGCGGCGGCGCCAAGCACGCCGACAGCCTCGCCGGCATGACCCAGGTCAACATGTTCTTCGAGTCCTCGACCCGCACCCAGGCGAGTTTCGAGCTCGCCGGCAAGCGGCTCGGTGCCGACGTGATGAGCATGGCGATGCAGGCCTCGAGCCTGAACAAGGGCGAGACGCTGATCGACACGGCGATGACCCTCAACGCGATGCACCCGGATCTGCTGGTGGTGCGGCACCCGAACTCCGGCGCGGTGGACCTGCTGGCGCAGAAGGTTACCTGCGCGGTGCTCAACGCCGGCGACGGGCGCCACGAACACCCCACGCAGGCGCTGCTGGATGCGCTTACGATCCGACGCGCCAAGGGGCGGCTGCACCGGCTCACCGTGGCGATCTGCGGCGACATCGCCCACAGCCGGGTGGCGCGCTCCAATATCTGGCTTCTCGGCAAGATGGAGAACCGCATCCGCCTCGTCGGCCCGCCCACGTTGATGCCCGCCGCCGCCGCCGAGCTCGGCGTCGAGGTCACCGACGACATGCGCGCCGGGCTGGCGGATGCCGATGTGGTGATGATGCTGCGGCTGCAGCGCGAGCGCATGGATGGCGGCTTTGTCCCCTCCGAGCGCGAGCATTATCACCGCTTCGGCCTCGACGCCGACAAGCTCGCCCATGCCAGGCCCGACGCGATCGTGATGCATCCCGGCCCGATGAATCGCGGCGTCGAGATCGACGGCACGCTGGCCGACGACATCAACCGCTCGGTGATCCAGGATCAGGTCGAGATGGGCGTGGCGGTGCGCATGGCGGCGATGGAGCTTCTGGCCGAGACCCTGCGCGCGGCACGGGGGGAGGCGGCGCATGGCTGAGCCGGAGCTGGAGCTAGGCGAGAAGCTTCGCCGCGAGATCGCCTCGGATCGGGGGCGGTATTGGCGCGATCACGCGATCATGGCGCTCGTCGGCATGGCCGGGGTCGGGGTCGTGCTGACGCTGATGGGCAGCGCGCATGTCGCCATCGGCGCGCTCGGCGCGGTGCTCGCGATCGGCGTGCGGGCGGCATATCTGGCCTCCGAGCAGCTCGCGGCGCGCTGGTGGCTGACGGATCGCCGCCTGATCGGGCCGGGCGGGCGCGTCGTGTGGCTAGGCGAGCTCGAGACGGTGCGCCGGCTCTTGGGGGATGTGCAGCTCGTCACCCGCGCGGGCGACAAGCATCTCATCAAGCACGTCGCCGACGCCCCCGCCGTCGTGGCCGAGATCGCGGCGACGCGCGACAAGCGGCGCAAACGGAGAGGGGTATGACGATCTTCTTCGACAATGCCCGGCTGATCGACCCCGAGGCGGGCGAGGAGCGGCGCGGCAGCCTGATCGCCGATGGCGGGCGCATCGCGGCGGTGGATGCGGCCTCGGCGCCGCGCGGGGCGCGGGTGATCGACTGCGCCGGGTTGTGCCTCGCGCCGGGCATCGTGGATATGGGCGTGCAGGTGGGCGAGCCGGGTGCGCGCCACAAGGAGAGCTTCCGCTCCGCCGGGCTGGCCGCGGCGGCCGGCGGCGTCACCACAATGATCACCCGCCCCGACACCGACCCGGCCATCGACACGCCCGAGGTGCTCGAATTCGTCACGCGGCGCGCTCAGGCGGAGACGCCCGTGCGGATGCATCCGATGGCGGCGCTGACGCGCGCGCGGGCCGGGGCGGAGATGTGCGAAATCGGATTTCTGATGGATGCCGGCGCGGTGGCGTTTACCGATGGCGACCGGGTGGTGGCGGATACGCGGATCATGACGCGCTGCCTGAGCTATGCGGCGGGGCTCGGCGCGCTGGTGATCGGGCATCCGCAGGATCCGGGGCTGTCGCGCGGGGCGGTGGCGAGCTCGGGCAAGTTCGCCACGCTGCGCGGGTTGCCCGCCGTCTCGCCGATGGCCGAGCGCATGGGGTTCGACCGCGACATCGCGCTCGTCGAGATGACCGGCGCGCGCTACCACGCCGACCAGATCACCACCGCGCGCGCCCTGCCCGCGCTGCGCCGCGCGAAGGCCAACGGGCTCGATGTCAGCGCCGGCACGAGCATCCATCACCTCACCCTGAACGAACTCGATGTCGGGGACTATCGCACCTTCTTCAAGCTCGCCCCGCCGCTGCGAAACGAGGACGACCGAATCGCGCTGGTGGCGGCGGTGGCGGAGGGGCTCGTGGAGGTGATCGGCTCGATGCACACCCCGCAGGACGAGGAATCCAAGCGCCTGCCCTTCGAGGAGGCCGCCGCGGGCGCGGTGGGGTTGCAGACGCTGCTGCCCGCCGCGATGCGGCTTTATCATTCGGGTGATCTGACGCTGGCGCAGCTCTGGCGCGCGATGGCGCTCAATCCGGCGCGGCGGCTGGGGCTCGGGACGGGACGACTGACCGAGGGCGCGCCGGCCGATCTCATGCTGTTCGACCCCGACGCGCCCTTCGTGCTCGACCGGTTCACGCTCGAGTCGAAATCGAAGAACACGCCCTTTGACGAGGCGCGCATGCAGGGGCGCGTGCGCGCGACCTTTGTGGCGGGCAGCCAGGTCTTCGGCCGGGAGGACGCATGATACCCGAGATCGCCACGCCGCCCGCTCTGCTCGCACTGACGGCGCTCGCGGCCTATCTGCTCGGGGCGGTGCCGTTCGGAATCGTCGTGGCGCGGCTTCTCGGGCTGGGCGATCTGCGCGCCATCGGCTCGGGCAATATCGGGGCGACGAACGTGCTGCGCACCGGCAGCAAGGCGGGCGCGCTGGCGACGCTGGTGCTGGATGCGGGAAAGGGCGCGGCGGCGGCGCTCATCGCGCGGGCCGCGCTGGGCGAGGACGCCGCCCAGATCGCGGGGCTGGCGGCCTTCGCGGGCCATGTCTGGCCGGTCTATCTGCGCTTTCACGGCGGCAAGGGGGTGGCGACCTTTCTGGGCACCCTGATCGCGCTGGCCTGGCCGGTAGGGCTGGCGGCCTGCGCGACCTGGCTCGCCGTGGCGGCGCTAACGCGCTATTCATCGCTGTCTGCGCTGGTGGCTGCGGTCGGGGCGATCGGATGGGCGCCGCTCATGGGCCATGCGGAGCTTACGCTGCTGATGGCGTTGTTCGCGGCGATCATCCTGTGGACGCACCGCGCCAACATGGCGCGGCTGCTTGCGGGCACCGAATCGAAGATCGGCCGCAAGGGTTGAGGGACAGCAAACAAGAATAGAGGCCGGGAATGGACTTCCAGACATCGATCAAGACCTGTTTTCAGAAATACGCCGATTTCACCGGGCGCGCGCAGCGCAGCGAGCTGTGGTGGTTCGTGCTGTTCGCCGTCGTGGTCAATATCTTGCTGGAGCTTGTCGGGCTCGAGGCGCTGGCCGGGCTGTTCGCGCTGGCGGTCCTGATTCCGTCGATCGCGGTCGGCGTGCGCCGGCTGCACGATATCGACCGCACCGGCTGGTGGTATCTGCTGATTCTGCTGCCCGTCATCGGCTGGCTGGTCCTGATCTATTTCTACATCCAGCCCGGCACGACAGGGGAAAACCGGTTCGGCCCGGACCCGATGGCCGGGGCGACTGGCTGAAGGGGGTGCGATGGGGCTCGACACGCAGGAACGGCTGCTCATCGAGCAGCGCATCACCAACGAGGCGAGCAATGTCGTCGTCGCCTACCTGCTGCTGATCTTTCTCGGGATCATCGGCGCGCATCGCTTCTATATGGGGCGGACCGGCAGCGGGGCCGCGATGCTGATCCTGACCCTGACCGTGGTGGGCATGCCGATCACGCTGATCTGGGCCTTCGTGGACCTGTTCCTGCTGCCCGGCATCGCGCGCGAAGAGCGCGAGGCGATGCGCCAGCGGCTGATCACGGAAGCGATCGCCGACTCCGGGCAGGATCGCCCGCCGCCGCGCGATCCGTGGCGGATCGACCGCAGCGACCGCGATCAGTAGCTGTATTCGGCGTAGATCCGGCTGAGGTCGCCGCCCCAGTCGCCGTGATAGCGCTCCAGGAGCTCGTCGGCCGGGGTCCGGCCCGTCTCGACGA
>LFIK01001887.1_pt1 | contig 16784 bp, 19 predicted proteins | sample 643401 | NCBI WGS metagenome assembly LFIK01 (sample SAMN03777447, study PRJNA286221) | soda lake metagenome | biome: soda lake; feature: Kulunda steppe; material: water; isolation source: sample T5-Br brine of Lake Tanatar-5 | place: Russia: Kulunda steppe | collected 2010-07
ACAACCACAACTAGAGGAGAAGCAACAAGAGCAACGCCGCAGGCTCACATCATTGACGCCGACAAAGAGGAAGGCGACCGGGACTCCCCCATCACAAGACTACGAAGATCCATCAAGACAAGGAAACCTTCAAGAGCGCGCTTGTGGGCTGGCTCGCAAACGTGTGAGCGCTCTGGCAGCTGGTTGGTTGAAGTAGCTAGTCAGTGAGCCTTCATCTGCTGTGATCTTACCCTTGCGCGCTTGTGAACTGCCTTCAAACTTCTTCCGGTTTTCAGTCTTGCTATTCACCAAAACATCTGGCTTCCAGACACTACCTTTCACCTGGTTTGAGCGCTTTAGTTTTAGTTTAGAGTTGCAGGCCTTATAGGCTTCAGCTAAGCTGCCCTCGTTCGGCGGATACAGCTATGTAACCTGACCTAACCTAACCTAAGGTCAGCTGTGAAATCTGAGTAACAGAAAAGGAGCCCCTGCAAGAAAGCTTGTGTGTGTGAGTCAGCCTCGCAATCTCATAGGCATGCAAAATACCAAAAGCCCAAGATGTTAAAGCCCGAGGCACCAGCTTGAGGTCTGCACGAAGGGCCTGCTTAAAAGTGGCACTATAACGTTAAGTCTGTAAGAGGTCAGTTTCAAGGACCTGCCTAAGAGTGGCTCCGAGCCACGTGGAGTTCACACGGAGCCTCCGTGTGGAGCCTCCTGAGGACAGCATGCCGTTTTAGGATTATTCATACTAATGTTACATAAACAAGTACATAAATATTCATACTAATGTTACATAAATAAGTACATAAATAAGTACATAATTAAAGTAGTACACCGTAGCTCTAAATCGATCAAGTCTGTCTGACACTGTTGTGGTGCATTACAATTGGCTGGCAGTGAGCAGAAAGCACCATGTTTTCTTGTTGGTCTAATGAACCAAAAGTGATGGCTTTTGCTTAATTGTACCAGTAAACCAATAAAAGCTGCGAAGGTCCATCTCCACAAAGAGCAACACAGCCCACTGAGGTGAAAATCTGGCCGGCCACGGTGATGGAAAGGCGTCGATCTGGCGCAAGCATTTTCCTTTCATCATCATGATGCCTATGATAGGCAGTATGACGGAAACTTAAATTGCAGACTATGTGATAAGGTGATTGAGAAGATAAAGACAAGGCAGTCAAATGTACCACCTCAAGCACTACATTTTGTGATGGGATGAACAATGAACTGGTAGCGTTCCACACTTTCACGCAGTCCAAGAAGATAATCAGGGCAAGCTGCTCCTTAGGACTCCTTTTGGAGGCAGCCGCTGGAGACGCTTAAATGCTGGGCGCTCCTCACACTGACGGATCGTCTCTCATTAGGGCATGCACAAGCAGCAGCCTAATTAACACAACTATGAACAAGGGGTTGCTCTCTCTCATTGCAGAGCCTCTGTCACAGTTAGATGGGGCATAGCTTGAGCAATGACACATGGAAAGAATAAGCAAGTATGCAGAACAAATAGCCAATTTATGCTACATTCGTCACCAACTATCACAGATGAATGTATTAGTAATAATGGAGGGATGCCCAGATTGAGTTTACATCAGCCAAATCATGCCTCTCAGCTGTCAAATCAAGATTTGAGTCCAGGAGCCAATCTGCGCAGCTGCCTTTTTACGCCGCTGCAGGGATGCCTGCCTTCTTGGCCGCGGCCTTATCAGCAGGCGGCGCCAGCTCGATGGATGGGGCTGCTGTCTCTTCGGCAGGGCGCACGGGCACACTCAGCAAGCCTCCCTGCACTCAAACAGACACATGCTTTATGGGTCTTAGGACAATCACACATGCATACACAAGCAAGCCTCACATTAAAATGAGTTGGGCATGGGCAACCGGCAAACAGATTCCACACGTTTCTAGGTGCAGCAGCTGCATAACCAAGCTTTCCATGGGCGCGCATTTTACGAACCCACTTAGTTGAAATGCGCCTGCTTTGGGTCACTGAGCCCAGCAAGCAAGTGAACTTCAGTGAGAGGGTTTATAGTTGCTCCAAAAGAATCTGCCACACGATCCACCCATGCTGAGGCATTAAAATCACCGTGATAGGTTGAAGGCCCCCCAAACAAGCTTTGTGCCATCCACAAGCTTTGTGCCATCCACAAGTGGCGCAGGTTGTGACAAGAGCAGGTAGATCAGGCACCCCTTGATATTCAGCATGAGTCACTTGGTTATGGCTTGTGCCTTGATTATTGAGGCGTGCCCATACCTCTTCGGTCTGCTCCTGCTCCTTGGTGTTCACGCGCGCCACAGCTGCAGCATGCTCCTCCGCTGCTGCCTTTGCAGCCTTGGAGTCACCCTTGTTACGCCGAGTGGCTCCATGCACCACACTCAGGAACATGTCGAACTGTGTGGGTGCGGCAAAGAAGCACAGCACTTGTCTCAGCATGACAGTCTCAGCATGACACTTGGGAACATGCCGGACTGTGGGTTCGGGGATGGGACAAAGTACGGCACTTGCCCTTAGGCGCCGGAACGCTGGCATGTGGGATCAACAGGGCAGGGGCATGAGAGTGATTCCATCACTGCTATAGCGCAACTACATAACTGCATGGCAAGCTGATGACTGGAAGTTAGCCTATTTTCCAAGCAAAGTCTACTTCTGTAAGCCTAACTCTTCCAGGGCTGCAGGACAATCAACACACAAAAGCAATGTACTTCCAACCTATGCCAAAGCGTTTCCTCCTTGAATAAGTCAGGGCCGCAGGACAATCAAAGCACCAGAGGGTGCATGAGCAGCATGTTGAACCTGGCCCAAGCGGAAGGGAATGCTTTGGCAGAGGCTGGAGGTGCATTGTTTGGCGCAAGATTTCCAAGCATGTATGCATTTCAATGACCTCAGGTGCATCAACATGTGGGCACAAAGGCTGAAGGCACCTAGGATGTGACTAGAAGCTGGTCTGGAGGAGAGAGTGAAAAACGGCATCTGCTTTGTGGTTACCTGCGCTGAAGCAAGCTTGTCATGTGGGAACGGGTAGTCAGCCCCCAGGCGCTCGGCTGCAGCCAGGCCACTCATCATGGCTATTTCCTGCTCACAAATTTCACAGGGTCCGCGCAATGATAGATGAGATGCGCTTGTCAAAAGAGTCTCCAGCAAGAAGCAAAATTACAACATTAGTACTACTACAGGTTGCCAAGTTTCTTCACATGCATAACTGATTGCTCATGCCTCAATTTTGCTGTGACTCAAGCCCTACCCCTGAAAACTACCAGCATTTGAAGCAGGGGCTATAAGCTGGTCATCTCCACCGTTGGACCCCCCACCCCCCCACCGTTGGCCAACTCGGCTGATCAAGGGTGTGGATGGGAAGGAGTTGGCCACAACAAGTGTTTACTATTGCCTTTCCTGAGAGCACAGCTCAGCAGCAGAGCTTCCCAGGCCCAAGTCCACACAGGAGATGCAGGGCAACTTTACACATGTGCAGGCACGTCAAGGTCGGAGTTTGGGGCTGTGTGCAGCATAAGGTGTGTGCTGTTCCATGTTTACATTCTGTTTTTCCAAGACCTCCCATTTACCGCACCAATTCTGACTTGAAGGGCATCATTGGAGCCAGAAAAGCTATCCATTGGTGCGCTCAGGTCTTGGGAACGGTGTGGTGGCTGTTGAATTATGCGTTGAGGACCCTGTTCGGCCACCTTTGCCTAAGGAAGGGGTGATCCAGTGTCGGGGACGACCAGCTCATTGACTTCAGCTGCATGATTCCTACCATCCCAGGGGGACATCACTGATTCTGCTTTACACCTGCCATCAGAGTGGCTCCCAGCAGAATAGAACCTTCGAAGTATGCTTCAACAGGAAAGACGCATGCGCACCTGTCCTGAGCATGCACGAGCGCATGTGCCAAAGCAGACACACACACACACCTGTGTGTTGAATAAGGTGTAGCTTCCGGCAAACCATGTGCAGTTCCCTGGTCCTCCACCCTGCTCACACAGATGAAGTGAAGCCAAAGAGCGCATTCATGTAACGGGTTGAAGACATCAGTGAATCAAGTAATTCCATGTGACAGGGTCGCTGACCTCTTTAATCGATGCCCATCCATTCGTCTGGGAATGAATTGTTGGTATTCTATCTGGAAAACGAGTTGGCTGGAGTGGGTTGAGAGGGGAAAAAGGAGAATGAATGTATGCAGGAAAATTAGCCATCTGTTAGCCCTCCCTCTCTCACACCCTTGAATTGACCTGGAATGAATCACGCTTCAGCCTGATCAGCCTGGCGATGCATGCATACCAACCTTACTTGTTCATAGGGCACACACCTGGATGAACCTGCCGAAGGGTACCCATTTGGCAAAGTGGCGCCAAGTGTGAGCAAACTGCCGCATCCAGCGCTTACTGATGACCTTAGTCTCGTCAACCTGGTGTTTGTATGCAAACATCACCCTTGAGCTATGTTGCTGGCTTGATAGGAAAGGCAAAATTTGCAGCAAAATGCACTCATGAGCATAGCAATGTGGCACATTTTTGGTTGGCATTGGTATGCATACACATAACACAGGCACTTTCACCAAGCTCTGCCACAGTCAGGCAACAAACTTTTATTCTCCTCGCATACTTTTTAAGGCATGTTTGCAAGTCTGCAGTCCATCAACCACCAAGAACTCGAAGGCTGCTTGCTTACTTTTTCCTAGGTGAACAGGAAAGAAAGCTGCAAATTCCGAGGTGCCAGCCGTGCTGTGTGCTCACCTCTTTGTCAGTCCACAGATGCCTATTCTGCGCATCCAGGTAGTAGGTTTGGTAGAGAGGTGGAGGATTTAAAGCTGCATGGTCAGTGGAACTTCCATCACTGGAACCAGAGGCACCTGGGTGAGAGCACAGGGGGCGTGAAGGGCTTTTGCATGCTGGATGTGCCCAGTGTCTGCTGTGAAAATGTTAGTTGCGACAAATCAATCCACATATGCTTCAGTTAGGGTCAATCAGGCATTGATGGCACTGGCAAGGGCTTGCTAACCTTTGAGCCCAGGTGAGGGCAAGCAGGGCTGAAGTCTATACCAACCAAATAAATGGGGCAAATTTAAGGAAAGGAGCAGGGCTTTCAAAGCAAGTGCAAAGCATCCATGACTTTGTGACTGTGCGACTCGGTGACCTTGTGGGCCTTTGTGACTGTGCGACTTGGTGACTGTGTGTGACTTGGTGACTGTGCGACTTGGTGACCTTGTGGGCCTGGAATTGCTGGGTACCTCAAACCAGCTTGGGACAGGGCCAACGCGTTGCAGGCACTGAGGGCTAAACACAAACACTGCCAACGTAGAGCGGGCACTGAGGTTGCCTTCTCAGCCATAGACCCACACCTTGCTTCATGTGCTCTTGGTAGGTGCTGAGGTTGAAGGACATCTCAATCTTGTCAGGGCTGCGGGATAATAAGGTTCAAAACACTTGTGCTCAGTCAGGGCCTGCCTCTGAGCGCGTCAACTCACACAGGACAACACTAATGGTGCTTTCATTCTAAGGCTCTTGAGGACATGTAAGGCATTCTTTTAAGAAAGAAGAAAAGGATGCATTACATGCCCTTAAGGCGGTTGAAGCAAGTGATTGCCTCCAGCTTGCCTTGAGAAAGGCAGTTCACAATTGAATGCACTTGAGCACACCAGCTGATTGAACCAGGGAGGGCGCCAAGGTAGGCGCATTATTATCCACAAAACAAGCATGCCCGCTGCAAGTACTAGATGTAAGGATAGTCAACAATCAAGCGCACCTACTACGAACACAATGTATATGCAGCAGATCTGCTTGAGCTTGGCTGCTGCATGCCTGTGCAACACTCACGCCTCAGGGTACTGGCGCACGAAGTAGTTGTCCTTGTCCAGCCTCTCATGCTGGTGCGGCGCCATGTACATGCGCTTCTGCAGGTTTTCAAAGAGCAAGAGTATAGCAGTGCAATTCAGTACCAGGTATCTCAGTGCAGCATAATAGTGCGGTGCTATCAGGTCAGTTTGTTTCTCCTTATTTCAATGGCTTGATGATGCACTCACAATTCAGATTGGACACATTTGCCAGCTTGCGTGGATTACTGTCAAACAAGTCTGGTGCAAGTATACAGATAGTGCACATTTCACCTGTGTGACAATTCAGGAACGAAAGTAATTAAACAGGATTTCTTACCATGTAGTCGGTGTCTTCATGTGTGATGCAGTAGTCCAAGTAGTACTGTACTTGCGACAGGAGTTTCTTTTCCAGCCTGCACAACAGCCAGCACATCGAGTTTCAGCTGGTACCCTGGCATATGAACTACTGTGATCAAAGATCAGGTCAGAGTATGCATGGAAGAGGCTAGAGCATGTTCAGCTCTACAGCTATTGGTAAGCCGTCCTGCTAATTAAAGCAGGCCTGTGGCTGCATTTATCAATTAATAAGGTGAGAAAGGCGACGATCATGAGAAATGGGCCTCTTAAGCCTCTCCCTCTTCAAGAACGTTTAACATTATCATGGAATCTGGGCCTATGGAGCCCTCTAGGCCTGTCCGTGCGACGCCTTCAACTCATCCCAACAATTCCACTCCTTGCCCAGGATCAGTGGATTTCCTTCCCCAGTCGCAAGACCAGAAGGATTGGGTCTGCAGCTTTCAGATTGGACGAGTAATGAGCCCCGATATTGTGCATGCAATTCTTATGACTTGCCAATGCCTTGAATGATTGCAAGCATGTCTTAGTTGGTTAGTTTAACATATTGTTTTGGCATTTCATAACTCACCATGTGGGGTTTTGGAGCACCTTGAGGACCACTTCTGCTGAGCATGCAAATACAATGTCATCAAAGTGCTCCTGTATTGACAAGAGAGAAAGCAGCCAATTTTTACACGCATAACAGCATGCAGCTGTCAACCTGAAGGGCAAGGTCTGACGGGCTACCAAGCTTAGCAATATCTTTTCCAGCTGAAGGGCGGCATCAGCAGATCAGCATTTTTGACCCAGCTGTTTCACTTCTGTACACCTTGTTCTACCACTGCACCTGTTCACAACTTATACGCGTTTTTGTTCTCATTCCATCACATCCCCAGACAACTGGCCACTCTGACAACTTCCCTGCCGTTGCCCTGGCTCTGTGTAATGCACCCACCCCATTCCAACACGGCAACACCTACCTTGATGCCCCTCTCATCTTCAACCTCCACCCCCCCATTGCAGCGGGTGACCCTCTTCACAGGACGATTGCAGTCAATAGAGTAGCCACCTTGGTCCGCCATTGCACAGAAGACGTGCTGCAGCACTGGGAATGCAAACATCTCCTGCACAGGGCACACATCATGCACAGCCAAACACCCTGCTCGTTTTTCACAAACGACGCAGTACTAATGTGGGCATGGATTGAATGGGGGAGTGCAGACGAATTGCTACCTGTGTAAGAAATTGCAGACAAGAGCTTCATTTGGGCTGGTAGAAAATTTGTGAGCGAATAGATCCTGACCATCCATGCTCTTACTTAGGACACCTAGCTACCAGCTGGCTCATGATGTGCATGTTGATAACACAAAGGCTAAACATAAGTTTATCGAAGGATTTGAGGCAATTGCAGGTAAACAACTCACAGGCACAGAGTTGAGAAGGCGTTCGGGGCAGTAGTCGAAAAGCTTCAGGTCTGGGTCCAAGAAGACACGAGCAATGACGGCTGAGCTGACCAAGGGCGTCTGGTTGCCTGTCCCAAAGAACAGAGCCACCTGCATGCATATACATGAGAGATGGCAAGTGAGCAATGCAGCTTGGCATCTGCAGAGCATCTGAGAATACTCCTGAACTATGTGAGTCCCATTCGAAGCCTTACTGCTGGTATTTCACCAATGAAGCATGAAGCACACCTTCAAACTCCTGCTAATGGCTTTGTCTTACACAAAGCTGCAACCTAGAAGGATTGGATCACTGGAAGCAAAGCACCATCAAAGTGGCGTGCATATTACACACACAGGCTTTGTAGAAGGAGAAGGATGGAGGGCGCAAGCCTGGTGTTTGAGGCGGGCTGATCCGTTCAAAAGCAGAGTTTGACGCAGGGTCCCACAGCTCAAGGACGCACCACAGGACAGATCATGGAGTTCCTGAACTCCCAACACAAAAGCAGAGGGGCCATGGAGTTCCTGGAAATTTGAACGGCACAGGGATAGACCATGGAATTTCTCAAAGCACAACACAAGACGTACCAGGGGATACACCATGGAGTTCCTGAACTCATCGGAGAAGCCCCACCACCTGAGCATCTGCAAGCACCAAGAGACGCAGACAAAGCACAGCAACCTTGCCCTGAACGCAAGGTGAAAGTGCATGGTGGGTGAGTAGACCTTTTCTGCACCAGTCCGAGTGGTGCAATGGAGAAGGCAGTGCTGCTGTGCACCTACCCTGGCAAGAGGTGATAGCTACAAGACATACAACGCCTGGAGATGAACGGCCATGCGAGCAATTCATCTGGATGAGCAGCGGATCTGTTTTGCAGGCACAACGAACTGCTTCAGGCAGCCACAGCACCAGCTGCCAGCTGCTTGTGGGCAGCATCCACTGGTGCATACACCCTTTGATGCAAGAGCTCCAGGCAATGCAGCACCGACTGACCAACCTTTTCGATGGGCATGAAGATACACAGCGGCTCCATGCGGTTCACCCATCTCAGCAGCCGCCCAAACTTGGCTATCTCAGGGCGGAGGCGCTCTGTCAGGGGGCTTGGGCTGCAGGCAAAACAGCACGATGGATACAACAGGGCCTGGCAAGGGATGGAGGGGGCAGGAAGAGGTGGGCAACATCAGGGGGGAGGTTGCTTGAGGGAGGAGACACGCAACGCGGGAGGACATCCCAGTGATGCTTGCACTGGTTGGCTGAGATTGTCAGAGACATGGGTTGGAGACTCCATCAGACGGACCCCGCTGATGGATGGGCGTATGGTGAAGAACCTTGAAGCCCGCCAAATTGGGCTGGGTATCGTGCTGGATCATAGTGTTTAGTGCTGTGCCTCACCTGTGGTTGGTCCACTGCTGGTCCCCACTCCCGAATGCCACTCGCATGTCCACCCTCGTTGTCTGCAATTTAGTGGCACAAGTGCAGAACTTATGGTTGAATAGGGCAGGCAGGGACTGTGCCACATGTGGTGAGCAGTCCAAGGACTGAAGTGAAAACGAGGGCAGTTTGGTGCACAAGGTGGCTACCGACCTTGAATCCAAGGCGCTCCAGGATGTTGAGGTTGTGGCGGTAGCTGGGTGCTCCACCTTGGACTTGGTCGTTGATCACCTGCTGCCCTGTGATGCACGCAGGTGTGTGCTGTGTTCTAACAGCCATTCAGCATGCTTCAGCCTGTAACTCCTCGAGGAATGCGCTGAACTGAAGAATTGCCAAATGCCTTCACACTAAGACGCCAATGCTCAAGCGATAAAACAGCCAACTAACTGAAAGTGCCTACCATTGGAATCGTTAGTTTCTCAGATGTTTTCTGCCAGAGCACCAAGCATAGCGTAGCATGGCAGGACACATAGCTCATCAATGAGCGCTCATTCTCGATCAATTCTAGCATACTGACCTTTGAGCAGGACTTACCATTTCTGATAGTTGCACTGGATGCAACGCCACCAGGTACAGGCAACGCCTCCCACACGTGGACATCAAACTTTTGTGGATGGCGCGCAAGGGACCACGCACAGGCACTACCTGCAAGAATTTGACCAGGAAACAACCTTTAATTGGCTCCACACATCCCCTTCAAGCTGAGCCACTGGCAGGAAGGCGCGTGTGGCCAGGCTAAAGGGGGCTGTGGCCTCTCTGTCATCTATGTGCCGCATTTGCATGTTGTTGCTGGGAGCAGAGAGTGCCCCACTCTTAAAGAATTGCACACTTGAGAAGCTGCACCTGCTGCTCCAGCTCCCACCACCAGCACGCGTTTCCTCTTCTCTCCTTGATTCGTCCCAGCCATTAGAAGTGAAAGAAGTTGCTGTTGTATTTCCTGTGAAAATCGTGGTTCTTTCTTATAGAGTGCGCTGACGAGGGGAATATTTGACAGGTCAGCAATCTTGCTCAATTTTTGGCCACAAACCCGCAAGTATCTCGAGGGTCAACAGCCCCACATCCAATTACCTAGTCGTTACTGGTATATTACTTGTGTGCATATCGTCGATGCAGCAAAAGTGTGGAAGGTTGGGGCAGCTGCCCCGAGGTGCCACCAGGGCTCCTGTATTGAGAAGGAATGTGATTGCTGCAGCTCAGACAACCACACCTGATGTAAGCAAGCGGCAGCCCCAGGGCGAGGCGCGCAGCCATGAAACAGACATAGTTGTGATTGGCTCGGGGATTGGAGGACTCAGTTGCGCTGCGCTGCTGGCCAGATATGGACACAAGGTAACAATGAGTTATGATCATCATCTGGATAGTGGAGAGCGACAACTTTAACCCTTTCCTTGCAAGTGCAAGCACAACAAAGTGCAAGGGAGTTGATCGCACAACATATCACTTATGTGTCTATACGCAAACTTGCACCAACCCTGCGTGAGCAGGTCACCGTGGTGGAGTCCCACTACACCCCCGGAGGTGCAGCGCATTCCTACCAGCATAAAGGCTATCATTTTGAGTCAGGTAGGATCCAGGGAACTGTGCTTGCACGTTCACTTTGCACTGAATACCTCAAAGTAGATAATGTCAAGAGTATATGTGAAACCTTGAAAGTCTGATCTATATGTTAGTGATTAAGGAGAAGGTTTGTGTGCGCACGCAGCTCACACACAGACACATGCGCACACACGCGCACACACGCACAGGCCCAGGCACAGGCGCACGCTCTTACCAAGCACACTCACACACATTCACATGCACATGCACGTACCCATGTGCATGCGCGCACACTTGCAGATCCGCATGCATGCACCGACACGTATACACATGTGCGCACGTTTGCATGCACACAAACTAGAAACGCATGCACATGCAGGCCCCAGCCTTTACTCAGGCATGACTGGCAAAGGGAAGGAAGCCAATCCCCTGGGGCATGTCCTCCAGGTAAGAGAGCATGCCTCCAAGTAAGGAAGCATGTCCTCCAGGTAAAGAAGCATGTCCTGCAGGTAAGGAAGCATGCCTCCAGGTAAGGAAGCATGTCTTCCAGGTAAAGAAGCATGTCCTCCAGGTGAGGAAGCATGTCCTCTAGGTAAGGAAGCAAACCATCCAGGTAAGGAAGGATGACTCCTCTGGCGAGGTGGTCAACTGCGGGGGTGTGCATCCATGGCGGACACTTCATGTCACAAAGATGGCATTGGAATCTTTAGCTTGCCTGCCTTGTGTCCTGCAGGCAATCGGGGAGCCGCTGGAGTGCAAGTACTACAACACATGGAATGTGTTGGTGCCTGAAGGCACATTCCTCACACAGGTGGGGCTCGCGGTTGGCACCCGTAGTTGTCTGTCCATTCCCGTCCCCGGCTTTTTTGTGCTCCTGGAACCTTAGCAATGATGGCTTCTAAGTGCCTGCGATTCTGGCCGGTGCCTATTTTGCTCATTCGCGTCCATAACATTTTGCCTGGCAAGGAGGTGAATAATGCCTTGGATCTGCCATGCATACGTGATGATGCTACATTCAACTCCAATCAAGGGTCATTTATTTGGAATCCCAAGCATTAGACTTCCAGAGGTCACATAGCAAATTGTAATGCGCGCAGGCATGCATATTTTTGCACACACACGCCTCAACAGGCTTACTCCAAGCCACAGGTGTTGGGTGATGCAGATTGTTTTGCCACCAGGGGTTTGAGGGGATTCTGAAACATCTCTCAAAGCTGTATTCCATCATTCATCACGGCGCATGACAAATGCGTGGGGTTGCTGAAAATTGTGTATGTACCCTGTACATGTTCTGTGGGAATAGCGCAACATCTGGCAAACATACTCTGTACATGTCCTGTTTTCATTGACCCTATTGAAGTGAGACTCCTGCTGAATTTTGATTTGACTTTCTCAAGTCTCTGAGCACTGCGCGTGCTACTAGCTGTTGGTCGAAGACTCCATGGACTCATTGCTGTAGTCAAGGCATGCTTGTTGAGACATGCAGAACTTGACAGCCTGGTAGCACAACAATTGGAGGTGGTGAATTTTATGATGTGCGTCACCAAACGTCTTAGTGCACACTGATGTCAAGTGAACTGCAGGATGACAGCTGATAGCATTCCAAGAGAATCACACAGGGTCTGGCACATGCTCAAGAGATTTGAATGCTGCGACTCAATTGAAATCAAGTATGGGCTGTACAGGCAACCAGCCCATGATGCAACAAACTGTCATCTAGCATTTGTAGTAAGCCCATGCATGTGTCATCAACGGATGACTGTGAGTCCCAATGAAGTGCGTGTTTTTGGTTGCCTGCTGCAACACCTGTAGGTCGGGAATGACAACTTCGGCGCAGTGCTGTCCCAGGTGAGTACTATTGGCCGTGGTGGCAGGGCTGCTTGCCTGCACCATTCACAGCCTACCTGAGGCATTGCCCAGCAAGTGTGCCTTTTACATCATCAATGTCTGCTGAGACCATCCATCACAGCACCCGTGTGTGCAAGGTGGGATACAGGAGGGAAATCCAGCAGCGCAAGCGCAGGGTTAGTACATTTGTGCGCTCCCTCAAGCAATGTCGGAAGGTGCTTGCTTCGATTTATTGAGGACTGTATCATAGGACTGTACAATACAAATCTTAGATGCGCGGCCATCATCAGCTCAGCTGTTTGGTTTCATGCCTACAGATTAGAGGACCAGAAGCAGTCAAGGAGTGGAGCTCGTTTCAAGAAACCATGCGGTGGGTGTTGTGTGGAGTTTGTGTGGTGTCGTGTGGCAAAGTTAAGAAACAAGGCAGATACAATAACTTACAGAGCTCTTGAGGCGTGTGCGGCTAATCATGCACAGAGGCCTTTGTGCATTTTTTTCTCTCTTTCACTCGCCCCTTTGGCACCAGTACACGAGGGCTTCTGAATGCCCTGCCTAGACACAGCCTCGAAGGGGACTTGCCACTAGAAGCCACCCGACTCATGTCCCATGCCTTTGACTGAGACCCCAACCCACATCCAAAACCACTGAAATCTATCCCCATGTCCAAAGCCACTGCCTTGCCTCATTGGCCCACATCCAGCGCCACAGAGTGCCTCAACCCTGGGGAAACCCTGGCCAAGTCCCCTGACACTCATCACCCCGCATCCACGCAAAGTAGGGTCAGGGCTTGGAAGCCAGGGTATTGGGTCTGGCACCACTGGCTTTGCTATTAATGGCCTCTGACACACATCCACAGCCGCAAACCCGCCTTGCCAGGGAGTCCTTTTGGCCAGCAGGGGAAGTCCTGGAGGGCACTCCAGCTGCTTGCTGGTGCATCCTCAGGCCCCTGCGGCCCCCACTGCGTCTGTGCTGCTCCCGGTGCCTATGCGCCTCCGAAGCCAACGTCATGTTTTGTCCCTTGAGCACCGATGTATTTTGTGCATGGTCAGCAAGTGCTCTTGTGCCTCCGGCGTTTGTATGCTCAGGCCCCTGGCGTCGGCCGCATCCGCGCTGCCCCCCGCAGCAATGCGCCTGGACCCTTGGGCAGCCTTGACCATCGGCCGCTACTTCCCGGACCTCATCCAGCAGGGCCCGGTGGCCGCGCAGCTCACGGGGCCCTTTGCCAAGGTGCGCACGCATGTGTGTTTGTGTGTGTCAGAAAGGTGCTGGTGGCTCGAGGGTGTGAAGGGGCGCGAGGGGCTTTGCACTAGCACACCTGGATCCTATGCAGCTATAGGAGACCTTCGTGGCCACACAGCTCACGAGGTCCTTGCCATAGCCATGGTAGGCAAACGTGTTTGTGCATGTGCCGAGGCGTTTCAGACGTAAAGGGGTACGATGTGCGGTTGCGTGTGCATGTGCGTGCACATGTGTGTGTGTGCTTGCATACATTCATGTTTATGCTGCATGAGAAGGCAGTTGTATGTGTGTGTACGATGATGTTTGTGTGTGCGTAAGCACTCGCATGCAAGTTCGAAAAGGTGCCTCATTACAAATTGGATGTTCTGAGCTGATGTAATTATTTTGGATGAGTGTGTGCATACTGGTGTGCCATTTCATCACATCTAGAATCAGTAGGTTTAAGCATGGAGGCTAGGGTTTCAGAAACAGTGCCTGTGTATGTGCATGAAGACAAGGACGTTACGAGGACTTCATTGTGGAATTTGTGAGCAAAGTCCTTGGACAAACAAAGTGTTCACATGCATGAGTCTTTGATGGACCTTGGAATTTGGTGGACCTTGAAAGGAAAGGGTGTTGTTTGGCTAGCCATGGCTGCTTACCCTCGGAGCTCCTCGTGCTGAGCTGCTAAGGAATGGCAGTGCATTAGTGTTGTGCAGTGACAATCCAAGCGTGTGGTGTTAAAATTTTTTTGAGCAAAAGTTGAAGATGGTCATTTTGCTAATGTTGTCGCAAAGTGTATCACGCAACCCAGCTCATTGCACAACTGCAATGCAGATCCTGGACAAGAATGTCAATGACCCGTTCATCAAAAACTGGATGAACCTCTTGTGTTTCTTGCTCTCAGGTGAGTATGAAAGCCCCCCGTGCTTCTGGCCGTTTCGTGATCCAAAGATTCACTGTCGACATCCAATTTGTCTCACATCTTATAGGCACACATGTAACCCCCCCTCCCCCACCCCCCATGTCAGATGTGAACTCAACGGATATGGAATACAAGTTTCAGCAACATGGAACATGAATTAGTCATACGCGTGCTACTCACTTTCAGTCCCGCGATGCTTTGCAGGACTGCCGGCTAATGGAACGATTGCAGCCGAAGTCGCTTACATGTGTAAGTTGATGCAGATCTCATGTGCAACTTCATAAGTGGACAGAGAGTCCAACAGTGCCAGGAGGGTTTGCAGGGATCTTTTTCTCAAGCTGGGGCGAGGGATGCATTTACTTGCTCGAGAAAAGGACGCATTTTCCTGCTGAGAAGTTGGGGGAAAGCCCATGTCACAGCTGATTTATGAGTTCCCTACACTATTGTTCTTTTCGACATGCGGCTTCTGTCGCTGATCTTCAATTTGCCCACTGTCCAATCTTTTGTACAGCTAGCTGCCATACCCATTGCCAGGCGCCCCTGCAAGTTCCCAACAACCTAGAATCTTCACTCAGACTTCCCCAACAACCTGAGTGTAAGCTCTGTCCTCCTGCTTGCACAGTCAACGAGTGGTATCGCCCAAACTGCAGCCTGGAGTTCCCCATTGGAGGCAGCCAAGCAATGGTGTCTGCGCTAGTCAGGTAAGGATGGGCCTCTGTGTACAGCAGGGGCTCTTATCAAGCAATGGTGTTTGCGCTTTTCAGGTGAGAATGGGCCTCTGTGTACAGTAGGGGCTCTTTTGAAAGTGTGCATACAATGGCCAGGAGGTACGGAGCAAGCATCTGATTGGTACCCTGTGGGTACTGTTGCTCGAAAAACACACAGCTATGGGCCCGGAGCTGAAAATCCTCATCGCGTGCACTAGTGCAAGGAGCAAAATAGAGAGTGCTATACAGTGCAGGATTCAAAAACAGATACCTGGCAGCAAGCCCATGGTCATTCTCATCTTAACAACCTCCCCCCTGGTGTTCCCAATGTCACCTGGAACAAACATCCTCTTGGGTCTTTACTTGAGGCAACGCCTCTGCAACGCACTGTGTAAGTGCACACAGGAGATAGCACGGCGCTCCTGAGCCGAACCTGGACAAGCAGAATGTAACACGCTGCCTCTGCTGCACGTGCTTGCAGGGGCCTGGAAAAGAAAGGCGGGCGGCTGCTGCTGAACTCCCACGTGGAGCGGATCCTCAGTGATGACAACCGCGGTGCCACCGGGGTGGTACTCAGGGGAGGCGGCACCATCAAGGCCTCCAAGGCTGTGGTGTCGAGTGAGTGGGGGTGCGCACTGCAGGGCGACAGGGTCACGTGTCGAGTGAGTGGGGGTGTGCACTGCAGGGCGGCAGGGTCACGTGTTGAGTGAGTGGGGGTGTGCACTGCAGGGTCCCCCAGGGCACCGCTCAGTGGCCAGGGTAGTGAAGCCAAGGCACACTTACACTCAAAGCAGAGCAGTGCAGCACTGACACACACACACATGCACATCCAATGCAACATGTGCACAATTACCTCTCACAGATAGTGTTGCAGAGAGGCTTGGCTTTGATAAGCAAAGGGCGAGGCCGTGTGAGTCGTACACGTGACAGTAGCACATGTGAAAGTAGCACATGTGACAGCAGGACATATGACAGCAGCATACGTGACAGTAGTGCCTGACAGTAGCACACCTGACGGCAGCATGTGTGACAGTGGCGCCTGACAGTAGCACACCTGACAGTAGCATTTGTGACAGCAGTATTCATGACAGTAGCATACCTGAAATCTAAGCACACTCGCAGCTGCGCGCACGCTTGTGTGGCCACTCAGTACCCCCACTCGTGTAAGTGCGGTCACTCACACACGGAGTCTCACACAGTATGTGCCAGACCAGACAGGCAGTGTGCTTCAATTTGAACAGATTGCAATAGAGACTGCACTGCGTACAATGGATCCTGTGCTGTGCCACAGAGTCTTAGCAGGTTGCAGTAGAGCCTGCAATGTGTAGTGTGCAGGAACAGACAGGCCAAGTCTTGAAGGTCCCCCCATTGCAGAAAGGCCAAGTCTTGAGGGTCCCACCATGGTATCTTCTGAATGTGTGCCCCTGCAGATGCAAGTGTATGGGACACCGTCAAAATGCTACCTCCCAGCATTGTGCCGGAGCAGTGGCGCCGTGAGCGCGTGGCCACGCCCCCTTGCCCGTCGTTCATGCACTTGCACCTGGGTTTTGATGCCACAGG
>LFIK01001889.1_pt1 | contig 16776 bp, 11 predicted proteins | sample 643401 | NCBI WGS metagenome assembly LFIK01 (sample SAMN03777447, study PRJNA286221) | soda lake metagenome | biome: soda lake; feature: Kulunda steppe; material: water; isolation source: sample T5-Br brine of Lake Tanatar-5 | place: Russia: Kulunda steppe | collected 2010-07
GGCACCAGTACACGCAGCTCCCGTGCCAGCGCCCAGAGCACCAGCACCGGCTCCACGCCTTCCTCCTGCAGTCCGCCCAGAACGCGCACCACGCGGCGGGATTCGCCCTGCAGCGCCGCGGTGCACAGATCGAACACATCGTAGCGGGCACTGTCGGCCACGGCGGCCTGCACGGTGGTCAGGTCCACATCGCCACTGCCCACCAGCAGGCGCAGTTTTTCCACTTCCTGGACGGCCGCCAACAGGTTGCCCTCGCTGCGTTCCGCCAGCAACTGCACCGCCTCCGGGGAAGGCCGAAGGCCGGCCTGCTGCATGCGCGCCCCCAGCCAGCGCGGCAGTTGCGCCGGCTCCACCGGCCAGATCTCCACCACCACACCCGCCTGGTCGATGGACTTCACCCAGGCGGCGGACTTGCGCACCTTTGCTTCCAGCTTGCCGCTGACAATCAGCAGCAGGGTGTCGTCCGGCGGCCACTTGCAGTAGTCGCTGATGGCGCGGGCGCCCTGCTGCCCGGGCTTTCCGTTGGGCATGCGCAGTTCCACCACGCGCCGGTCACCGAACAGGGAGAGATTGTCCGCAAGGGACGCGAGACGCCCCCAGTCGAACCCGGCATCCACCTCCAGCACTTCACGTTCCGTATGCCCGGCGTTGCGGGCCGCCGCACGGATGGCGTCCAGACCCTCATGCAGTTGCAGGGGCTCGTCACCGGTAAGCATGTAGACCGGTGCAAGGCTCTTGTTCAGCAGGCCGGGGAGTTGGTCCGAACGCGCGCGCATACTCCGAATTCCTCCGCCGCTACTCGCCCAGCAGGGCCTGAAGCCGATCGGCAAGCAGAAAAGCGATGTCGCGCCGGAACTCGTTGACGATGGCATCCTCCTGGCCTTCGCCGCCCAGCATCTGCTGCTCATCGCGCCGGTATTCCCGCATCTGTTCGAAGGTACCCGACTGCAGTTCCTCGCCATCCCCGTCGCGCAACTGCCAACTCACGCGATAGCGCAACTCATACTCGCGGACCTCGTCGGCACGGGTTCCGGAGATCACGCGTCGCTGCCGGGATTCGCTGGCGAGCACCAGCGAGGGAACCCCAGCTGCGTCAGGTACCAGATCCACGCCGGAGGACTGCAGGGAGACATAGACCTCGCGATACAACTCGCCGCGCCCCACGCGGCTGTCCAGGCTCAGGCGCACCCCTTCCAGCGAGGCGGCACCCGGCGCGGAACCTCGCAGATGCCAGCCACAGGCGGTCAGTGCCGGCAGCAGCGCCAAGAATACCAGGATCAGGGTCAGGTGTTTCCTGCTCACTGTTGAGACATCCCCGACTGTGGGTTGATGCCGGCAACCGGCTACGCCGGTTACCGGCCTACGCTTTACTGGATGCGCTGGTTACCGGCCTACGCTTTACTGTGAGGTGGCCCCACACGAGAGAAGCCGCCCCCGAACGAGAGCCGGTATCGAGAACGGCAACCCTGGACTGTCGGCGAGAGGGACCTCGCCGACAAGCCTACAGGGACGTATTCACGGCGTGTCCAGGGTTGCCGTTCTCGATGGCGGCTCGCCCGAAGCCATCAAATCGCAGCCGGTAGACACACCCTGTCTCGATCTCCGCTCAGTTTGCCACGACGTTGACCAGCTTGCCGGGAACGACGATGACCTTGCGCACGGTCTTGCCGTCGATGAAACGCTGGACGTTGGGCTCGGCCAGGGCCTCGGACTCGATGGCGTCCTTCGCCGCGTCGTTGGGCACCTGGATATGGCCACGCAGCTTGCCGTTGACCTGGACCACCAGTTTCAGCGAGTCCTGTTCAAGGGCGGCCTCGTCCACTTCGGGCCAGGCCGCATCCACCACGGCCTGCTCATGCCCCAGGGCGTGCCACAGGCGATGGGTGACATGCGGCACGATAGGCGCCAGGATCAGCACGGCCGCCTCCAGCCCTTCCTGCATGACCGCACGGCCCTGGTCGGACTGATCCTCGTCCGCCTTGTACAGCGCGTTCACCAGTTCCATCACCGCCGCGATGGCCGTGTTGAAGGTGTAGCGCCGGCCCACGTCGTCCGAGGCCTTGCGGATGGTTTCGTGCACCTTCCGCCGTACATCCTTATGGCCCGGAGTCAGCGCAGCCGCGTCCAGCGTCGGCGCCGGGCCACGCTCCACGTGGCTGTGCACCAGATGCCAGAGACGCTTGAGAAAGCGGTAGCCGCCTTCCACACCGGAGTCCGACCACTCCAGGGACTGGTCCGGCGGTGCCGCGAACATGGTGAACAGGCGCACGGTGTCGGCGCCGTAGCGCTCCACCAGCGACTGCGGATCCACGGTGTTGCCCTTGGACTTGGACATCTTCGCACCGTCCTTCAGCACCATGCCCTGGGTCAGCAGGTTCTGGAACGGCTCATCGCTGTTCACCAGCCCGTCATCACGCATGACCTTGTGGTAGAAGCGCGCATACAGCAGGTGCAGGATGGCGTGCTCGATGCCGCCGATGTACTGGTTCACCGGCAGCCAGTAGTTGGCCCGCTCGTCCACCATGGCGGTGTCGTTGCCGGCGCTGGCGAAGCGCGAGAAATACCAGGACGATTCCATGAAGGTGTCGAAGGTATCGGTTTCCCGTTCAGCCGCGCCACCACAGGACGGGCAGGTGGTCTGGTACCACTCGGGCATCTTCTTGATCGGCGAGCCGGCCCCGTCGAACGCCACGTCCTCGGGCAGCAGCACCGGCAGGTCCTCATCAGGCACCGGCACCTCGCCGCAGGACGGGCAGTTGATCATGGGAATGGGAGCGCCCCAGTAGCGCTGGCGTGACACGCCCCAGTCCCGCAGGCGGTAGTTGACCTGCCGGCGACCGCGACCTTCCTGCTGCAGCCGGTCGGCAATGGCGTTGAACGCCTGCTCCGAGGTCATGCCGTTGTAATCCCCGGAGTTGACCAGCACGCCCTTGTCGACAAAGGCTTCCGTGGTGACATCCGGCTCCTCCCCTTCGCCGGGCGCGATCACCGGCAGAATGGGCAAGCCGTACTTCGTGGCGAACTCCCAGTCGCGCTGGTCATGGCCCGGCACCGCCATGATGGCGCCGGAGCCGTATTCCATCAGCACGAAGTTGGCCACCCAGATGGGGATGGATTCGCCCGTGAGCGGATGGATGGCGCGCAGGCCGGTATCCATGCCCTTCTTTTCCATGGTAGCCATGGCCGCCTCGGCCACGCCGGCATGGCTGCACTCTTCCACGAAGGCGGCCAGCTCCGGGTTGTTCCCGGCCAGCTCGCGGGTCAACGGGTGCTCCGGCGCCAGACCCATGTAGCTCACACCGAACAGGGTGTCGGGTCGCGTGGTGTAGACGGTCAGCGCGGCGTCCCGGCCTTCCACGGCAAACTCCAGCTCCACGCCTTCGGACCGCCCGATCCAGTTGCGCTGCATGGCCCGCACCTGGTCCGGCCAGCCATCCATGCCGTCCAGCGATTCCAGCAACTCGTCGGCATAGGCCGTGATCTTCAGGAACCATTGCGGAATCTCGCGCCGCTCCACCGGCGCGCCGGAGCGCCAGCCCTTGCCGTCCACCACCTGCTCGTTGGCCAACACCGTCTGATCGACCGGATCCCAGTTCACCGTGGCGGTCTTGCGGTAGACCAGGCCCTTCTTGTAAAGACGGATGAAGAACCACTGCTCCCAGCGGTAATACTCCGGGTCGCAGGTCGCCAGCTCCCGGGACCAGTCGTAGCCGAAACCCAGCTGCTTCAGCTGGTTGCGCATGTAGGCAATGTTCTCGCGGGTCCATTTCGCCGGCGGCACCTGGTTCTGCATGGCGGCGTTCTCGGCGGGCAGACCGAAAGCATCCCAGCCCATGGGTTGCAGCACGTTGCGGCCTTTCATGCGCTGGTAGCGGCTGATCACGTCACCAATGGTGTAGTTGCGCACATGCCCCATGTGCAGCTTGCCGCTGGGATACGGGAACATGGACAGGCAGTAGTAAGGCTCCCGGTCCGGATCCTCCTGCACGCGGAAGGTGCCCTGCTCCTCCCAGTAGCGTTGTGCCTGAGCTTCGATCTGTTCCGGCTTGTAGATTTCTTCCATAGGAAAACTGGCTCGGTGCTGGTGAACGGGCGCGATGAAAACAGGGGATTATACGGCAATGACCCACGCCTGTGGTGTCTGTAGGATTAGGGCAGCAATATAATCTAGTAAACGCATTCACGAACCGAGGAGCGGACATGGCGGACGACCGGGAGAAACACCATACGAAGGCCTACGAGCGCATGCTGGAGCGCGTGACCGAGGCCATGGAGCAGGCGGAGGAGAAGGCGAAGCCCCGACTGCGCGAAGCACTGGAGCGTGCCCGCAAGCGTGCCGTGGAACTCGGCGAACTGACCACCGAGGAGGCCGAACGCATCGCAGACTACGTCCGGCGTGACGTGGAGGACGCCGCCCGGTACCTGAGCAAGAACCAGGAGGACATGGCCGGCTGGTTCCGCATGGACATGCAGCTGCTGGAGAACTGGCTGCTGGACCGCTTCTCCATGATCGCGGACCGTACCCGCGTGGAGCTGATGGAACTGAGCGAAACCCTGGAGCGGGCAGCACACTGGCACACCGGCGAGATCACCGGGCCGGGCGAGCTGCGCTGCGAGAGTTGCGGGAAGGTGATGCGGTTCGAGAAGGCGGGCCATATTCCGCCCTGCCCCAAGTGCAGCCACACCAGCTTTGAGCGCATCACCCGGGAAACGGAGGATAGCGAGGAATAGCCCCCCTTCGCGGGCGCATCCCGCCCCTGCCGTAACCAGTCCGGGACTCCGGCCGGCGGCCTGTTTCCAGCCTCCGGCCGGACGTTAGTCAAGCCGCGCGGGATGCCTTCCAGCGCAAGCCTGACGCCGCAAGCAGCATCAGGCCCAGAAGCCCCAGCACCGGCCAGTCACCCCAGCGCACGTAAGGCGTCATCCCCTGGCGGGGTGTCACCTCCACCAGCAACGCATCCACCACGAATTGTGGGGCACGGGCGATCACCTGCCCCCGGTGATCCACCGCCGCGGTGATACCGGTATTGGTGGAACGCACCAGCGGCCGCCCGGTCTCGATCGCACGCATGCGGGCCTTCTGGAAGTGCTGGTGCGGCCCCACGGAGCCGCCGAACCAGGCATCGTTGGAGACGTTCACCAGCACGGTCGCCTCCGGCAGGAAATCGCGCACCTGGTTCGGAAAGGTGATCTCGTAGCAGATGAAGACGGCCATGGGCTGCCCGCCGAGCCGCAGGGTGTTGGCGCGCCAGCCCGGCGTGAAATCGGCAATGGGCGCACCGAACACGTCCAGCAGGCCGCCGAAGGCATTGCGGAACGGCACGTATTCGCCGAACGGGACCAGGTGTCGCTTGTGGTAGAAATCGATCTCTGAACCCAGCGCCACCACCGAGTTGTACACGGCATTGGATTCGCGGTCCCAGGCGGGCAGGCCGATCAGCAGGTCGCTGCCGCGTTCCTCTGCCTCCACCGCCAGGGGCGCCAGATAATCGGACACCACCTGGTGATAGAAGGCCGGCACCGCCGTTTCCGGCCAGATAATGACATCCGCGCCCCAGAACCGCGCGGTGAGTCGCTCGTACCGCTCCATGATGGGTTCCCGGTTCTGCGGCAGCCACTTTTCATCCTGGGGCACATTGCCCTGCAGTAACGCGATCTGCAGGGGCTCGCCGGCCGGCTCCGTCCAGTCCCGAGCCGCCAGCGCCCCCAGCAGCAGAACGCCGGCCACCGCCAAGGCGAAAATGCCGGCGCGGCGCCTGCCGGGGTTCAGCAGAACCCAGGCCAGCAGCCCGGCCAGCACGGCCAGCAGCAGGCTGAGCCCCAGAGTGCCGATGATCGGCGCCAGGCCCGACAGCCAGGTGTCGGTCTGGCTGTAACCCAACTGGATCCAGGTCGTACCGGTGAACAGCCAGCTCCGCACCCACTCGATCAGCAACCAGCAGGCGGGCAATGCCACCAGCAGGGCCGGCAACTCGGCCTCCGGACGCAGCCAGTACCAGAGCCGTGCCACAGCCCAGATCAGCAGACCGAAGCCCAGGGCCAGCAGCACGCAGAAAACCACTGCCACCAGCGGCCCGCCACCGAACTCACCGACGCTGACATAGATCCAGTGCCCACCGGCACCGAAGTACGCCACCCCGTACAGATAGGCGGCCCACAGCCCCAGGCGCCGGGGCGCGCGCGCCAGCATGGCGAACAACACGGCGGGCGATGCCACCGCCAGCCAGGCATGATGGATCGGCGCGAAGGCGAGCGGGATCACCGCACCGGCCAGCACGGCGGCAAGCAGCACCCATCGGCTGGCAAACCAGCCCTGTGTCATCGTTGCGGTGGGATTCATTGCGGTTTGGAGTATACGCCTTCAGCATCCGCCGGCAATTCACTGACCATGAGCAGGTGGATGCGACGGGAATCTGCGCGGATGACCTCGAAACGCTGATGGCCGATCACCACCGTCTCGCCCCGGCGCGGCACATGCCCGAAATGGTGGGCCACCAGACCGCCGATGGTATCAAATTCCTCGTCGCTGAACCCGGTTCCGAAGTGGGCATTGAAGTCCTCGATGGGCGTCAGCGCCTTGACGATGCTGCTGCCCTCGCGCTGGCTCAGGACGTAGCTGTCCTCGTCGAAATCGTGCTCGTCGTCAATCTCGCCGACGATCTGCTCCAGCACATCCTCGATGGTCACCATGCCGGCCACACCGCCGTATTCATCCACCACCACGGCCAGGTGATTCCGGCTGCTGCGGAATTCCTTGAGCATCACATCCAGCCGCTTGCTCTCCGGCACGAAAAGCGCAGGACGCATCAACTCCCGCATATTGAAGCGGCCACCCGTGTTCTCGGAGAAATAGCGCAATAGATCCTTGGCGATGAGTATGCCATTGACATCATCGCGGCTCTCGCCGATCACGGGGAAGCGTGAATGGCCGGATTCAATCACCGGCGCCAGCAGTTCGTCGGGCTCGGCATCACGCCGCAGCACCACCATCTGAGAGCGAGGAATCATGATATCCCGCACCTGCATCTCGGAGACGTGTAGGGCCCCCTCGATCATGGCCAGCTGGTCCACGTCCAGCAGGCCTCGGCGCTGAGCATCCCGGAGCAGTTCCACCAGATCATCCCGGTCCTTGGGTTCTCCGGACAGGGCCTGGCCGATACGTTCCAGCCAGGTACGTTGACTTCCGTTACTAGATCGATCCTCGCTCATGCGTTGTTGTTTACCGTTGCACCAAGAAATCAGGGGTGAAGCGTCGATGGATCGACGGCTCCACGCTTCACGCATGATCACTTGCTACGTCAAAGCCGAATCAGTCTAGCAGCCTCCGTAGCAGATGGTGAATCAGGCCATCTGGCCCCAAGGGCCGGTGACCGCAGCGGTCGTCCCGGACTGTCGGCCGCATGGACGCGGTCGACAAGCCTACATGGACGTATTCACGGCGAGTCCGGGGCGGCCCACTGCCGTCACCGGCCCGGATCAAAGCCCTACTCCCGTAAAGCACTGTTCCGGGTCAGGCCAGCTACCCGGCAAGGGATGGATTGCTAGGTGGAGTCCTCGGCATACGGATCCGGAAAACCCAGCGACTCCAGCAGCTGGCGTTCCAGCCCCTCCATCAATTCCGCTTCCGCGTCCTCCTGATGATCATAGCCCAGCAGATGCAGCACGCCGTGCACCGTGAGGTGCGCCCAGTGTGCCTCCACCGGCTTTTCCTGCTCGGCGGCCTCGCGCTGTACCACGGGAGCACAGATCGCCAGATCGCCAAGAATGGGTAGTGCAACGCCCGGCGGCGCCTCAAAGGGAAACGACAGCACGTTGGTGGCGTAGTCCCTGCCGCGATAATCCCGGTTGAGCGCACGTCCTTCCTCCTGGTCCACCAGGCGGATGACCAGCTCGGCCTGCTCGCGGCGGCCGGCCAGAGCAACCTCTACCCAGCGGCGGAAGCTGGATTCGTCCGGCACACCGGGGGCATCGGACGCGTACTGGATATCGAGATCTAGGGTCATTTTTTGTGATTCACCCACGGCACATGTCGTTGCGCTCCATCCACCAGGAACGCCGGTTTACTTGTGTTCGGTGGTGTGCCGTTCGTAAGCCTGGACGATGCGCTGCACCAGCGGATGGCGTACCACGTCGCCCGCGGTGAAAAAGGTGAAGCTCACGCCGTCCACGTCCTTCAGGATCTCGATGGCCTGCCGCAGCCCGGACGGCGTACCGCGAGGCAGGTCCACCTGGGTGACATCCCCGGTGACCACCGCCGTGGAGCCGAAACCGATGCGGGTGAGGAACATCTTCATCTGCTCCAGCGTGGTGTTCTGCGCCTCATCCAGGATGATGAAAGAGCTGTTCAGCGTGCGGCCACGCATATAGGCCAGCGGGGCCACCTCGATCACGTTGCGCTCGATGAGCTTACCCACCCGTTCGAAACCCAGCATCTCGAACAGGGCGTCGTAGAGCGGGCGTAGGTACGGGTCCACCTTCTGCGCCAGGTCGCCGGGCAGGAAACCCAGCCGTTCGCCGGCCTCCACCGCCGGACGCACCAGCACCAAGCGCCGCACTTCCTCGTTCTCCAGCGCATGCACGGCCGCCGCCACGGCCAGGTAGGTCTTGCCGGTGCCGGCGGGGCCGATACCGAAGTTCAGGTCGTTGCCGAGGATGTTCTGCAGATAGGTCTGCTGGTTGGGTCCACGGCCGCGGATCTCCGCCTTGCGGGTGCGGATCACGACATCCTGCGGCACCGGGCGCTCGGCCTGAACGCGGGCCTCCACGCCGGAGTGCTGCAGGTGTAGATGCACCTCCTCCGGCGAAAGCTCCTCGCTTGCGGTGACGCGGTAGAGTTCCTGCAACACGGCCTCGGCGGCCTGCACCGCCGGCGTGTCGCCGATGACGCGGAACCGGTGCGCGCGATTCGAGATCTCCACGCCCAGGCGGCGCTCCACCTGGCGCAGGTTTTCATCAAATTGTCCGCAGAGATTCGCCAGCCGCTGGTTGTCGGCCGGCTCCAGGGTGAAATCGAGGGAATCGGGATGTTCGCTGTTCAAATCTGCTCCTGAGGCCCGTGTTCAGGCGCTGGCGGCATCGGCTTCAAGCCGAACGTCGTCCAGGTCCACCAGTTCGCCGCGCAGTGAGTGCGGCATGGCCTCGGTGATACGCACCTTGACGAAATGCCCGATCAGCCGGCGGTGACCGGGGAAGTTCACGACGCGGTTGTTGCTGGTCCGGCCCGCAACCTCATTATCGTCCTTGCGCGAGACGCCATCCACCAGCACCCGCTGTACGCTGCCCACCATGCCCTGGCTGATGCGCCGTGCGTTGGATTCCAGCGCAGCCTGCAGGCGCTGCAGGCGCTGCTTCTTGACCTCCATCGGCGTGCTGTCGGCCAGGTCCGCGGCTGGGGTACCCGGGCGCGGGCTGTAGATGAAGCTGAAGGAGTGGTCGAAGCCGATCTCCTCCACCAGTTGCATGGTTTCCTCGAAGCTCTCCTCGTCCTCGCCGGGGAAGCCCACGATGAAATCCGATCCGACGCTGATCTCCGGGCGGATCTCGCGCAACCGGTGGATCTTGTCCTTGAACTCGGCAATGCCGTGGCCGCGCTTCATCAGCTTCAGTACGAAATCGGAGCCGCTCTGCACCGGCAGGTGCAGGTGATCCACCAGCTCCGGAACCTCCCGGTAGGCCTCGATCAGGCTGTCGGAGAACTCCACCGGGTGGGACGTGGTGTAGCGGATGCGCTCGATGCCGTCGATGGCGGCCAGGAAATTCACCAGCAGCGCCAGGTCAGCCACCGTGCCATCGGCCATCTCGCCCTGGTAGGCGTTCACGTTCTGGCCAAGCAGCGTGATCTCCCGCACCCCCTGCTCCGCGAGTTCCGCCACTTCGGCAATCACGTCATCGAAGGGCCGGCTGATCTCCTCGCCCCGGGTGTAGGGCACCACGCAGAAACTGCAGTACTTGCTGCAGCCCTCCATGATGGAGACAAAGGCCGTTGGGCCCTCGGCGCGCGCTTCCGGCAGGCGGTCGAATTTCTCGATCTCCGGGAAGGACACATCCACCTGCGGGCTGCGGGTTTCCAGCACCTTGTCATACATCTCGGGCAGCCGGTGCAGGGTCTGCGGGCCGAACACCAGGTCCACGTACGGCGCGCGTTTCTGCAAGGCCGCGCCCTCCTGGCTGGCAACACAGCCGCCAACCCCGATCACCAGATCCGGCCTGGCATCCTTCAGGGGTTTCCAGTGACCAAGCTGCGAAAACACCTTCTCCTGCGCTTTCTCCCGAATGGAGCAGGTATTGAGCAGGATCAGGTCAGCCTCCTCGGGCGTCTCCACCCGCACGAAGCCGCGCTCGGCGCTGAGCACATCCGCCATCTTGGCGGAGTCGTACTCATTCATCTGGCAACCGTGTGTCTTAACGTAAACCCGGCGAGTCATTGGCAAGCTGGCAACCCTGATAGGATGTGGCACTGCTGCGTCGGACAGGCGCAGCCGGCCGTGGATGGCTTAGCCGGCGAAGGGTAACGCCACCGCCGATGAACTTCAACTCCGGCAGAGGCTTACGGAAACAGGCATGGATCAGGCGGATTACTGGAAACAACGCTGGGCGGAAAAGAAGACGGGCTGGGACCGGGGCGACATCAGCCCGGCTACCGAACACTGGTTCGCCGACAGCACGGCCCTGCCCCGGCGCATCCTGGTGCCGGGCTGCGGCAACGGCTACGAGGTGCAGTGGCTGGCGCGGCACGGCGCACGGGTGACGGCGGTGGACATCGTCCCCGAACCTCTGGACGCCCTGCGCCAGCGGCTGCAGGCGCAGGACCTGTCAGCGGAGCTGGTGCTGGCCGACCTGTTCGACTGGGAGCCTGACGAACCGTTCGATGCCATCTACGAACAGACCTGCCTGTGCGCCATCACCAAGGACCAGCGCCAGGCCTATGCGGAACGCCTGTATCGCTGGCTGAAGCCCGGCGGCGTTCTGTACGCGCTGTTCGCCCAGACACCCTGGCGAAACGGCCCGCCCTGGCATTGCGACCTGGAAGAAATGCGGCAGGATCTGTTCAGCGCCGAGCGCTGGGACTGGCCTGCCCAGGCCGACTTCATCGTGCCCCACGAGGCGGGTTTCCAGGAGCACGGATACCGGCTGCTCCGTCGCACCTGAAGCGGCCCCGTGTAAAGTTTTGCAAAGTCCCGTGGGCCACCCGAGCCGGGATGCGGGGCTATGGCATGATGACACGGAAACCTGAACCCCTACGCCGGAATCCTGTCGATGCAGGGGTTGGAGACGGACGGGTACGGCATGAGAAAACTGGGATGGCTTGTTCTGATCCTCGCGACGGCCGCGGGCGCGGCCTGGTGGTGGATGCAGGGCGATCCCGCCACGGACGCGACACGGCCGGCACAAGGCGGTCAGCAGCGCACGGTGGCCGTGGAAGTCGCGCCGGTCACTGCTGGCACGATCCGGCGATGGGCCAGTTTCACCGGCTCACTGAACGCCGCCTCCCAGTTCGATGTCTCCACGCGCGTCAGCGGCCACCTGCAGGAATTGTTGGCCGACCTGGGAGATACCGTCGAGCGTGGCCAGATCATTGCCCGTCTGGACGACGAGGAAGCCACCCAGGATCTCGCCCAGGCCAGGGCGGAACTGGCCGTCTCCCGGGCCAACCTGGCGGAGGCCGAAGCCTCGCTGGAAGCCGCCCGCCGCTCCCTGAACCGAACCCGGGAACTGCGGGAACAGCGGGTGGCCTCCCAGGCAGAACTGGACGCCGCCGTCACCGAAGTACAGGCGCATGAAGCCCGCGTTGACCTGGCCCGCTCCCAGATCGCCCAGCGCGAGGCCGCCCTGCGCACCGCCGAAATCCGGCTTTCCTATACCACGGTACGTGCAAGCTGGCAGGGTCCCGGGGACACCCGCCTGGTGAGCGAGCGCTACGCCGACGAGGGCACGGTTCTGCAGGCCAACAGCCCGGTCCTGTCCCTGGTGTCGCTGGACCCGCTGCGCGCCGTGGTGTTCGCCACCGAGGCAGACTACATGCGGCTGCGCACCGGGCAGAGCGCCGAGATCATCAGCGATGCCCTGCCCGGCGTGCAGTTCGAGGGCGAGATCGCCCGGCTGGCGCCGGTGTTCCGCGAAGCTTCGCGCCAGGCACGGGTGGAAATCCGCGTGCCGAACCCGGACGGCCTGCTCAAACCCGGCATGTTCGTCCGCGCCCGCGTGCAGGTGGAGGAACGGGAGGATGCGCAGCTCGTTCCCCGGGACGCGCTGGTGGAGCGCGAGGACCGCCGGGGCGTGTTCCTCGTGGAGGACGGGTCCGACCAAGCCCGCTGGGTGTCGGTCGAACCCGGCATCCGCGAAGGCGACCGCGTGGAGATCCGCGAGCCGGCACTGGAAGGCAAGGTGGTCACCCTGGGGCAGCACCTGCTCAGCGACGGCATCCGCGTGCGCATTGCCGACGAGGAAACGGACAACGGGGCCGATCGATGAACATTGCCGGCTACACGGTCGGCCGCCCGGTGTTCACCACCATGGTGACCCTGATCGTGGTCACGCTGGGCGCGTTCTCCCTGACCCGGTTGCCCATCGACCTCCTGCCGGACATCACCTACCCCACGCTGACGGTCACCACCAGCTACGATAACGCCGGGCCCGAGGAGGTGGAACAGCTGATCACCCGGCCTGTGGAGGAAGCGGTGTCCGCGGTGCCGGGGGTGGAGGAGGTCAGCTCCACCTCCAGCGAGGGCAACAGCAACGTGCGGGTGTCCTTCAGCTGGGGCACCAACCTGGACGAGGCCACCAACGAAGTCCGCGACCGCCTGGACCGCATCATCGGCAACCTGCCGGACGAGGCCGACCGGCCGCGGGTACGCAAGTTCGACACGGCCATGGCGCCGATCCTGCTGCTCGGCGTCTCCAGCCAGCTGGACCCGATCGAGGCGCGGCAGATCATCGACGACCGCATCCGTCCAAGGCTGGAACGGGTCCCCGGCGTGGCCGCGGTGGACGTCTGGGGCGGCCTGGAACGCGAGATCCGGGTGGAAGTGGACATGGACCGCCTGCTCGCCTTCGGCCTGGGGCTGGACAGCATCCGCCAGTCCATCCGGGATGCCAACGTGGTGGTCCCGGCCGGGGAAATCCAGGCCGGCCGCTTCGACATCCGCCTGCGCACGCCCGGGGAATTCCGTGACCTGGAGGAAATCGGCGCCACCGTGCTGGACGTGCGCGACGGCGCGCCCATCTATCTGAGCCAGGTTGCAAGCATCCGCGATACCCACCAGCGCCTCGCCCGAATCATCCGCATCAACGAGGAACCGGGCGTGCGCCTGGCCGTGCGCAAGCAATCGGATGCCAACACGGTGCAGGTGGCGGAGGCGGTGAAACGGGAACTGGCCAGCCTCAACCGGGATTTTCCCCAGTTCAACGTGGTTGACGCGGTGGACAACTCCCGCTTCATCCAACGCTCCATTGCCAATGTCAGCCGTTCCATCCTGTATGGCGGCACCCTGGCCGTGCTCGTGCTGCTTTTCTTCCTGCGCAGCATCCGGAGCACCCTGGTGGCAGCCACGGCGATTCCGGTATCGGTCATCGCCACCTTCATGCTGGTGTACTTCGGCGGCTTCACCCTTAACCTGATGACCCTGGGCGGCCTGGCCCTGGGCGTCGGCCTGATGGTGGACAACGCCATCGTCGTCATCGAGAACATCACCCGCCACCGCAAGGAGCGCGGCGCAGCGGTCCGCCCCGCCGCCGTGACCGGCACCGGCGAGGTCACCCCGGCGGTGATCGCCAGCACGCTCACAACCATGGCCATCTTCCTGCCCATGTTCTTCGCCCAGGAACTGGCGGGTGTACTTTTCCGACAACTCGCCTTCGTGGTGGCCTTCGCCCTGTTCTGCTCCCTGCTGGTGGCGCTCACCCTGGTGCCCATGTTGATGGCCCAGTGGGGCGAACCCCGCAAGCCGGCGCCTGCCCCCCTGCGGGCACTGGCGGACCGCTGCGGTGCCGTGATGCAGGGGCTGGAGCATGCCCACCAGCAGGCCCTGGGCTGGACGCTGAAGCACCGAGGCATCACGCTGGTGCTGGCCGTGCTCACCCTGGTCGCGGCCCTGGCCCTGGTCCCGCGCCTGGGCACCGAATTCATGCCGCCCACCGACGAAGGCGAATTGCGCGTGTCGGTGGAGATGGAGCCCGGCACCCGGCTCGAGGTGCTCGACGAGCGGGTTCGGCGCATCGAGGCGCGACTGCGGGACCTGGTCCCGGAAACCGAACACATGATCGTCAGCGTCGGCGCCTCCGGCTTCCGCGCCTCCTCACCGGCTACCGCTTCCATCCAGATCCAGCTGCAGGGGCTGGACCGGCGCAACCGCTCCAGCGAACAGATCGCCGCGGCCCTGCGCCCGGAACTGGCGGGTATTCCCGGCACCACCGTCCGGGTACGCGCCAGCCAGGGCATGGTGATGCGCGGCCTGGGCGGCGAGGAAGGGGAACGCTTCGCGGTGGAAGTGCGGGGCTTCGAACTGGACGTGCTGGACCGCATCTCCCGTGACGTGGCGGAACGGCTGCGGGAGGTGGACGGCATCACCGACGTGCGCCTGGGGCGCGAAGAGGGCATGCCGCAGGAACTGCTGCGCATTGACCGACGGCGCGCCGCCGACCTCGGGGTCAGCGTAGCGGACGTGGCCCGAACCGTGGAGACCGCCATCGCCGGCAGCAGCGCCGGACAGTTCCGCGAGGCCGGTACCGAACACCGGATCTGGGTGCAACTGCGGGGCGCCGAGCAGATGGAACTGGACGACATCCTCAATCTCACCCTGCCCGGCCGCAACGGCGAACACGTGGCGCTGCGCAACCTGGTGCGGTTCGAGACCGGCACCGGCCCCATCCAGATCTTCCGCAAGGAGCAGCAGCGGCTGAACACCGTCTCGGCGAACATCGCCGGGCGGGATCTGGGCTCGGTGGTGGCGGACGCCCGCCAGCGCCTCGCGGAACTGCCGCTGCCACGCAACGTGGATATCACCTTCGCGGGAGACTACGAGGAGCAGGAGGCCGCTTTCTCGGAACTGGGGCTCGCCCTGCTCCTGGCCGTGGTCCTGGTCTACATGGTGATGGCCAGCCTGTATGAGTCCCTGCGCGACCCGCTGATCGTCATGGCGGCCGTCCCGCTGGCCGCCATCGGCGTGGTGCTGATGCTGCTGGCCACCGGCACCACCCTGAACGTGCAATCACTGATCGGCTGCATCATGTTGGTGGGCATTGCCGTGAACAACGCCATTCTGCTGGTGGACCAGAGTGCGCGGCTGCACCGGGGCGACGCGCTGCCGGTGCGCGATGCCGTGCTGGAGGCCGCCCGCCGCCGGCTACGCCCGATTCTGATGACCTCGCTCACCACCATCCTGGCCCTGCTGCCGCTGGCACTGGGCTGGGGCGAAGGCGGCGAGGCACAGGCGCCCATGGCGCGGGCGGTGATCGGCGGGCTGCTCAGTTCCACCGTGATCACGCTGCTGCTGATCCCCGCCCTCTACACCCTGTTCCACCGCGACCGGGCACCCGCCCGGCAGGGAGCCGACGCATGACCCGATGCCAGCGTTTGCTGATTGGTCTGGGCCTGGCCCTGTGGGTTGCCGCGCTGCCCGCGGACGACCGCGGCCTGGACGATCTCGACCCCGGCGTACCCGGCAGCGGCCGGCTGGCCACGGGGCTGGATCTGAACCTGCCACCGGACTGGCGCCCCGATGAAACCACCGACCGGCGGGAGCCGCTGGAACTCACGGTGGAGAACGCCGTGTTCCTGAGCCTGCGGCACAACCAGTCGCTGAACGTACAACAGCTGGAACCGGTGATCGCCGGCACCTTCGAGGCCGTGGAGCGGGCGCGCTTCGACCCCACCCTGTTCGCCGACCTTGCCGTCGGTCGCGATCGCACGGTGCGCCAACCCATCGAAACCGACCAGGCCCCTTTCGAGCAGCGCTCGGAATCGGATCGCCTTGAACTCGGGGTTCGCCAGCAACTGCCAACGGGCACAGAACTGCAGCTCAGCCTGGCCGGGCTGCGGCAGGATTCGAGCCGCGCCCTGGAGCAGTACGACACCCGCGCCGGGGTGACGCTGACCCAGGCCCTGCTGCGCGGCGCCAGCATTGAATCCAACCTGGCGCAGCTGCGGCAGGCCCAGCTGGACACACGGGCGTCCATGTTCGAACTGCGCGGCTACGCCGAAGCCCTGGTCTCGGATGTGGAGACCGCCTACTGGGAATACGTGCTGGCCCGGGAGCGCATGCGCATCTTCGAGGAGGCGCTCAGCGTGGCCGAGCGGCAGCTGTCGGACACCCTGCGTCGGATCGAGGTGGGGGATCTGCCGGAAACCGAGGAGACCGCATCCCGTGCCGAAGTGGCCCTGCGCCGCCAGGGGCTAATTGATGCGCGCAGTCAGCAGGAACGACGCCGACTGCACCTCCTGCGGCTGATGAATCCACCGGACAGCGACTGGGACCGACCGCTCCAGCCGCTGGACCAGCCCAGCGTGCCGGAACTGCAGCAGGACGAGGTCAGTGCCTACTTGCGGCTGGCGCAGCGCCTGCGGCCTGACCTGAACGAGGCGCGGCTGCGGGTGCAGCGCGGCGAACTCGACGTGGTGCAGACCCGGAACGGCGTACTGCCGCGGCTGGACCTGTTCATCACCCTGGGCAAGACCGGCTATGCCGATTCCTTCGGCGGCTCCACCCGGGACCTGGACGGCCCCGGCTATGACCTGCAGGCGGGGCTAAGGATGGAAGCGCCGCTGGGCAATCGGGGCCC
>LFIK01001890.1_pt1 | contig 16769 bp, 18 predicted proteins | sample 643401 | NCBI WGS metagenome assembly LFIK01 (sample SAMN03777447, study PRJNA286221) | soda lake metagenome | biome: soda lake; feature: Kulunda steppe; material: water; isolation source: sample T5-Br brine of Lake Tanatar-5 | place: Russia: Kulunda steppe | collected 2010-07
ACACACACACACACACACACACACACGCACACGCACGCACGCACGCACGCGCGCACACGCACACGCACGCACGTGCACACGCACTCACGCGCACACGCACACGCACACGCACACACGCACGCGCATACGCGCACGCGCATGCATGAAGGCGTAGACGCACGCACAGAAGCATGTGCATGTGCACAAATGCATGGACGCATGCAGTTGCGTGCTCAAATACACAGACACATGCATACATGCACATGCAAGCGCATGTGCTAAGTTTTCCTTGATGGGCCTGGTAAGTGGATTGGTTTGAAAAATCTGTCATCAAAGTTATTATTAGAGCTATGTCACGATTTGCCTGCGCAGGTCTGGTGGGCGCTCCTGCGTGTGGAGATGTGATGAAGCTGCAAATTAAGGTAAATGTCGTAAAATTTTGGGTGCTGCCTGTCAAGCCCTGACTGGTAGCCAAGATGAGACAAAGCAGGTGTGCTAGAGCGTTATGCTTTGGCACCCTAACTATGCTAAATATATCGCTGTGCTCTTGCGCAGGCCTCTGGCCTATGAAGCCAGTTGGAGGGGCACTAAAAACCCCTTTGTGTTTATCCTGCCTCTTGCTGTTGCAGGTGGACGAGAACGGGTTCATCACAGACTCGTGCTTCAAGACCTTTGGCTGTGGCTCCGCAATTGCCAGCAGTTCCGTGGCGACTGAGTGGATCAAGGGCCAGGCCATCGAGGAGGTGGTGAAGATCAAAAACAGCGAGATTGCCAAGCATCTGAGCCTGCCGCCCGTGAAGCTGCACTGCAGCATGCTGGCTGAGGATGCGATCAAGGTGTGGGTCGTGGTTGTGGGTGTCAAGGGTGGCGACGTGTTCATGGTGCATGCATAAGCTCGTGCGCATGCTAAGCTTGTGCTGCACCCTGCATCCTGCCATTGTGGGGTACGGATGCTGGACGCAGCTCCCTCGAGGTGCCAGGCACTGGCAGATTTTATTAGTGAATGGAGCATGTCTTTGTTCCCTTCCGTTTGTAACGTAGAGCGTTTGCCAGGTTTTGAAAGAGTGAGTTGTAAATGGAGCCTGCTAGTAACCTAACAATGCTTGCTCTTGTGCGTTTCTGCAGGCCGCTGTGAAGGACATCCAGGAGAAGAGGCAGAAGGTTGCAGCGCCCGGCGCCAAGGTTGCTGTTGGCAGTGCGTGACGTGGGTTGTAGCTCTGAAGCTTGTACATAGTGGGCCTTGCGTCCACGAGACGGGCCTGCGCCATGGCCTCTGAATGATCTCTTCTGTTTCTTATGCTGGCCCCGCCCTCTGAGTGTGCTCTCGCTTGTTACCATATGTTGAGAGCTCTTGGAGCAGGACCATATCCGGTCGGTCTGCCTGACGGCACTTATTCAGCTCAAAGTGCCCAACCTCACGTTGCTGCATGTGAAGTGCTAGAGCAAGCTGGTGCCTGACTCTGTTGTGAGATGAGTTGGGTGCTGCTAGAGCCCTTTGTACATCAGCAGCTTGTGCAACCCTGATCTCTTGTGTGGTCTGCCATACATTTAAGAGCAAGAAAATTTGACCGAGAATAAGGAGGAACTTGGATTTTGAGGATCCTCAAGTGGACAGCGAGGTGGCTGATTAGCTGCTAGGCTTTCTTGATCATTATGTCCCTGTGCATTCGCACAAGGTGCAAATTGCACCTCTGGCTTTCCTGTACATTTGGCAGGAAGCAGGCTTATCTATCTGGTTTTCTGTGGATACTTTTTCCTAGGTGCTTCTGAGGTGCTTGAGACTTTCAGTATTGCTCAGTCAAAAGCTTAAAGTTTTTTGCGTGTTACTCTGGTTCCAACAGCCACTGAGCTCTTGCTTGTTTGTCCTTAGCCTGATTGGTGTGCAGGAGTCCGTTCATTAGACTGTTGAGATTCGCAGCCGCCCGGGGGCAGCTGAGCTGTAGCCCATTAAGTCCGCACCAGAACCGACGCCTAGTACACCTGTGCAAATAAGCACATCACTATGCACGATTCTGCGGAGAGACCCGTGGGGATTGATACAGTGAAAGAGGATAAGTGGCCCATCCTGTATATTGCTTTAAGGTTCCAGCAAAGGCGAGGTCAAATAGCTGTATTGACCGAACGAGGCCAGCCTAAGTTAGGTTAGATGAGGGCAGGTTACAAGGGTTAAAAGAAAAAGGCCTTCAGTCAAGAAGTGCGACTGCTAGCCTGCTCATAAACTATCAGTGTAAAGGAATTTAAATTATAATGGGTTTAGACCTTCAGCCAGGCGGGTTGACTGCTGGGCTTGTTGAACACAGCCAGCCCGACAAAAAAGATCCATAGTCCCAGAGAGAATAAGGGATGTGTACGTCTGCTTCAAGAGAAACAATTTCACATCCTCAGCTCCAATGTTGTCAAAAAAATAAAGGAAGAAATATAGCTTAGTGTTTTCCTGGCCCAGAAAAGCAGACACATTGTTTCTGCAGAAGAAAATAGGGAAGCATAAGTCCTTCGGAAAAAGACCACGTGTGGGTGGATGAAATGGAAAAGGACGTGTTGCTTATCCTGTAGATCATGAGCATTACACAAGTCACAAGTAGGGGAGGTATTGTTAGTCCAGGTCACTGTTTCAATTCGTAGAGCGTGTGCACAAAGTCTGAAGCAAACCACACGAATAATGTTGCGAGGAAGATCGAGAAGCAAGTATTTAAAAAGGGTGTATGGCGAATATGTGACCAGGGCCCTCCTGGTAGGGAGGGCGCACCATTGATGGTAGCTGGAGCATTTGCTGTTGCGCTATCCTGGATGTATCATATGATATCAGAATAGGTGTCCAATAATCCAAGTGCCTCTCCCCAGGTCCACAACAAAACGACCAAGGTCAATGGATTCACACTTCCGAAGTGTGTCAGCAGCCTTTCCTAGAACAAGTAAGATTGTGTGAGACCATCCATAGCAGACAGGATATGGGATGACCAACAATCATCGTACTGTGAGCTCAGTTGCATGTCAGCATGTAAAAGTTTTCTTGCAGTGGAGCTATTGTTTTGGGTTAAAGCATTGTATAGCCGTACTGCCGCCTCGAACCAGTTGAACTGTAGAGATCAGGGTAATTTAGCTGAAGCCAAACAGGCCTGCAACAGAAATCAACTCAAAAGCAAGCGAGATGGTGTTCTGGAATCCAGGCACAGCAATCCAGGCACTCATGCACAAAGAAGGCCAGGCCTCTGCTTTGCTAACGAGATCTGTAAGCCTTGGGCCTTTTAAGAGGGTGCAGAAGAGGTGTTGGTGCTTGTCGCAAATTTCTGCTTAGGTAACACTCGGGTAGTCTTAGAGAACATGCTCTTCATCTTGTACACAGTGCCAGTTGTATTTAGTTCAGATTCCAAGCTCGCAAAAGACTCTGCCTTGTGGTAGCCAGAGCAGCTTTACATTCAGGTCGTGATCGGAGGGGCAGGCTTCCATCAAAGTAACACTCATGCTTTACCCCCACTGGTGCGTGTACCTTGTTGAAGTCAAACATTGTGATGACGCATGAACAGAGCAACAGTTAGCAAGAGCAACTGAACAGCATCATGATATAAGGTAACATGGCTGTGCCTGCCAAACGAGGTCAGCTAATAAGATTGAAACGCGCACTTGCTCAGCGCTTCCAGAAATCTAGCCTACGTTTCAAAAGGGTAAGTTACCCTAACTTAGGATTTGAACTTGAAGTGGAGCAATGAGAACCGTCTATGCATAGTCATACTGAGCTACGCCTCAGTCACAGACTGGTGTGAAATAAAAAGACTCACACCAGCCTGGCCTGAGACCTAAACAGAAAGAAGAAAGAAAGAAGAAAAGCTACGCAAGCAGCAAAAAATCTTAACACTCATTTAACTTAACAATATGTAACAAAAATCATAAATTCGAGTAGAACTTTGAAAATAACTTAACAAAGCACCTGCTCATTAGAAAGCACTCGTACTAACGACACTCTTCCCAGTTTTACGGTGGAGGTCAACTTGATGCTTGGACCAGACATTGGACTCTTCCTTCTCATTCACGCCAACAATCTCAATTCCTCCGAGGAGTCCTTCTCAACTCACGCCACCAGAGGTATCCCTATTGGCGTAGCCTTTTCCTTTTCCTCTACAAACAATGTCTTTATTGATTTAGAAGAAAGGGACCTTGGCAGACCCGAACATAACCTACTTAATACCCTTTGGGGAATTACAGAGGTCTCTTTTAAACAGAATGGCCAGGTGTCTCCTTGAGTTCCATGCAAGAAGTACAGCGTCTACCAGTTTCCAACCTTGGTGTCTCCGCTATTTCTCTCTTATTTTAGAAGTAAATCCATGATTGATAACTTGGTGAGCCAAGAACAAGCCTGCATGCTATGGTGCTATGGTCACCATTTTGTAGCGAAGCCGTAGCCGTAGCCGTAGCCGTAGCCATAGCGACCAGCCAGGGCCCCTGGCAGCTACCAAACATTTGGTACATTCATTAATATTGTCGAGACTCCCCGATTGCAGAAGTGCTTGGCCCTAGAAAAACTGTAGCGCACAACCCTGGCCAAGAATGAGTGTGCTCATTTGCTTCATCATGCTTCTCAACTTGTTATCACCAGACACGCTCTTGAGAACACTAAGTTGCCAAGCCAAATTACTGGTATTGGCTGATCAGCATTTTGATACACACACTTAGCAGCCCTGACCTTGTTTTATTGTTTAGGTTATGGAGTGCTCCACAATCAAAGCCAGAACAAAGGAATTCTCAATAACTGGCCTAGTTGGAGGCCTCCAATGCTCCGGGCTTAGTTAATTATCACCAACCAAACTGTCTGATCTCAAACACACACAGTCCCAAACACCATTTCGGCAAAGACACAATATGGTGTGACAATGACACTGCTTGTTTCCAAGGTCAGGACTGGGGCACTCCTCATCACCTTCCTGATCAAGATGATCCCCGGTGACTTTTTTTAATTCTTTTCGTGGTAGGGGCCCTGGGCGGCCCCTTTTTCTTACCAAGGATCAGTCATTGATGCAGGGAGATGGACCTCCGCCTCCCTGGGCCTATCCCTCTTTGTCTCTCTCTCTCTCTCCCCCTTCACCTCCCTCCCACTGGCTTGTAATTTATATCACAGTGATCGCTGCCACTGCCTCCGTCTCTGCACATTTTGCCTTCTCAATCTCTCTGTCTCTCCCTTTCCACCTCAGCACTTTGCTGCATACCTGCCTTATCCCCCTTATCTCCCTGTGAGGATGGCTCGCAAATGTGCGAGCGCTCTGGCGGCTGGTTGGTTGAAGTAGCTTGTCAGTGAGCCTTGCTCTTTTTGATCTCTCCAGTTGTCATCCTTTGCTGTGATCTTGCCCTTGCGTGCTCGTGAACTGCCTTCAAAGGTCTTCCGGTTTTCAGTTTTGCTATTCACCAGGACACCTGGCTTCCAGACACTACCTTTCTTATGATTTGAGCGCTTTTAGTTTTGGTTTGGGGTTGCAGGCCTTTTAGGCTTCAGCTAAGCTGCCCTCGTTCGGCGGACACAGCTGTGTAACCTAAACTGACCTTATCTCCCTGTGTGTCTCCCTCTGTTCTTCTCTCCCCCTCTGGGCCTCCGCCACTCCCCCTGCCTCCTTACCCCTGCCTCTCCTCCTCCCCGCCCCTCCTTCTGTGTGCCTGGTGCGTCCTCTGCCTCCTCCCGGCATTCAAACATTAGAAGAAACAGGCGAGGAAGTTTAAGCAGTAGGGCCAACCACTTATGTGTGCTTCCCACCAGGGCCAGACATGGTGGGAGGCTGCAGGTTTGTTCGTCTCAAACGCAGCTCGCGCGTGCTCACCACACACGCTTATTCACTTGCAAGCAAACGATTGCAGGTGCTCAGCTTTTGTGCAAAGCAGCCCTCAGAGACTCACAGCCCTCGCACAAATACAAGGCCTTGCTCGCGTCATTTGAGCCTCATCACCAGGCCGAGCCTCTTGTTCACATTAGAGCTGGGTTCCTTCATCAAGGCTCTCATGTGAACAGAGGACCAGGTGAATGGGCCAGGAGAACGGTTTTCCACCGTTCAAGATGCAAGGTTGCGTATTTCTCCTGTAGAGGGCAGGAAGATGACAGGGAGCACCTGACGGAGAGGCAACTACAGTCCCAGTCCTTTTTGGACCCAGCCCCAGGAGCATGTGCTCAGATGGAGCAGTGGGAAAAGGCAAAGGTTAGGGCATAGTCATTGGAGTGAAGAGCGGGACTGAGGAAACATGAACACATGATTCTGGATTGAGACGCCGGCCTGCTTGCTTAGCCCTGTGCTTGGTCGGGAGACCCCCTAGGGTGCACTGGGAGCTGCCGGGGAAGCTTAGGGAATGTTGACCACTCAAGCGGTCATTCCCAAAGCTTCAATGACTTGGGCCTGCCCACTTGCTTGTAGCCATCCCAAACTTGGCGTGTGGCGGCCTTGGTGGAGCGTGTGGTGTTGTCGGTGGCACGCATAAGCTTGGGCCTCTTTTTGCCAGTACTAGAGCCCATGGGCTGGCTCATCATGCGCTTGCCTGGGACGCTGAAGCTCCTTTGGCAAGCAGGCAAGCGGGCAGGCATACGGGTGCTGCGCCTCACAGAGCTGCCCACACCTGAGTGCGCACACATGAATGATATGGCCAGCATACAAAATCCCAAGCAATTTCAATGCCATAGGTTTGGGACTCCTCATCTCCAGCTGGCACGCTGAAGTGCCTTAGGCAGGCAGGCAGGCAGTGCCGTGTGCTGCGTGATACGCGAACCCGTCTGGTTGACCAGTTAGCTCAATTATGTTTTTATATTTTTAATAATTCATTTACCATATCATGTTATTTGTGATTTTGAAAGGTGTTGGAACATTGTTATTGTTGTAGCTTCCAACACACCCCGCCCAAGCCTGCGATCCCTCTAACCATTGCAGGTGAGCACGGACTGTCTTTGTGTGCTGCATTCCCCGTAGTTCTTTGCGTAGCCCTTGATCCGCTAGCACGCATGCTACCCTCTGGCGCACCAGCAAGCTTTGGTGGGCAAGGATGTATCCTCTACCCATAGCCTCGCACGTTCTTCTATTGATCTAAATACAAATGAATCCTGCACAGCTGTGCGTCTCCTTGCCAGGGGTGGCAATCTTCCGGTCCATGCAACAGCTGGGGCAGCTTTGGTCAGGGCAGCAGCTTGCTTCAGCCAGCCCGCCTTTACACCCTAAGGGCACTTCCGTGTGTAGCAGGTTGCATGGGCTGGGAGGGCAGGCCCCCACTCCCTCCCGAGAGGCGCGAAACACAGGTGCTGCATCAATTGCTGCCAGTGGGAGATCGGGTGCCATACAAGCATCTGAGGATGGAGCGGGAAACGTGAAAACCATCACCAGCGGCAGAATCAGTGCAGTGGGCAGCAGTGACATCAGCAGCACCGGTAGGGACAACGGCGTCAGCGATGCCAAGGGTGGCGTGAGCAGCAAGAGCAGGAAGAAGAGGAGGACCGGAGGGGGGCATCAGAGAGGCTTGGCGAGCAGCAGCAAGGGGGCACGCAGCGCAGCAGATCGGCGCAGGGAGCAGTGGAGCCAGTCAGGGCTGTGGGACACTGGGAGCACCGCTAGCGGCGGCAGCAGCGGTGGCATGAGTGCCGAAAGCGCCGGTGCAAGGACCGCAAGCACCCTTCCGCTTGCCAGCAGCACGCTACAGCATGCCTCTCCCTCCCATGCTTCATATCCCACTTCTTCACCCTCCTCTTTATCGCCTGGCCATCCCTGCTCCCCGGCCCTTGGCGACCCCGGCTGTCCGCCCCCCTTGCTGCAGCAGCAGGGCCCTGCGCCAACGCCACACGCACCCTACGAACCTGACCACCCAGGGATACTGCGCAGGGAGGGCGTGGCTACATCTCTGGGCACCACCCTCATGCCTGCACCAGCTGCGCCACACCTAAGCCAAGGCGCAGCTGCCTCCTACCCAAGCGCGGCCGCCCCAAACCTCTCCCCTCCCCAGTGCGCACCGCCGCAAGCACCCCTGGCTGCCACACCCCCTGCTGCAGCAGCCGCCGCCACCGTGGACGGAGACGATGCGGCGGGCAGGAGTGCAGCCGCTGCAACGACTGGCACGGGAACAGCAAATGCAGGGGCAGCACAGCCGCCGCCCGCGCTTGCAGCTGTGCACTCCGGCCCTGCTGGCACGCGCAGCGGTGGCGGTGCAGGTTGCTCTGGGACAGGTGGCGCGCCCGCCAGCCAGGGTGCCAGGGAGGCTCCTGATAAAAACCAAGATCAAGATGGCAGCAGTGCTAAGGATAGTGGGATGGCTGGTGGGATGGTTGCTGCTGCTGCTGCACCCCACAGCAGCCTAGGCCGGCCGCCTCGCTCAGCTTTCCCTGCAGGTGTAGAGGGTACGCCACACCCTGTGCATGCACGCTCTGCAGCCGGAGCGGCGCCGCCTGCTGTAGAGAAGGACACAATCATCCGTAGGTCAGTGCAGGGGCGGTGCAGCCGGCCGGGCATGACTGGAATAAAAGGGGTGACTGTATGTTTTTTATGGGGGGTGCTGCAGCTTAGGTGTGCTGCTGTTTGCTGCGCGCACAGCGGCACGTACGTGCATGCCGCCTGCATGAGCATGTACTCTTAAAACGTGCCTCTGCTTTCGTTCAGTGCCGCCTATGTATATGTACATGTATGTATGTGGTATATACGCGCATGCTCTCAAACGTGCACACATCTGCACCCACCCGCACACACGCATGCGCAGGCCACAGCCTGCCAGCCACTCCGCTTCAGGTCAGGCAGACACGGCACAGTGGGCAAGCGTGCTGCCGCGGCGCTGGAAGAGCGGCACTTTTGTGGCCCACTGCCTGGGCGCGAGCGTGGACTTGTCGCACTGGAAGGACGTGGTAGACCTGTACCACCCCTGCATGACCATGGGGGAGGTCACGGTGCGTGTGCTTGCTGAGCACGCATGCACACCATCGGCTGTGGGTGCATGGGTGGTCTTGGGGGCCCGCGCTGCAGCCCTCCCCATCCTTTTATGCAATGGTTGTGCGTTGGGCTGCGTGGCGCATCACCGCCCAGTTGTGCGCACTGGGCCAGGTTCAGACTTTAACCTGGTCTCTTGTTAGGCCAGTAAAAAAGGCCGAGTCGCATATCGGGCTGGGTTGCGCATCGAGCTGGAGTGGTTGTTTAGCCAGGCCGCACAATCTGAGAAGCTGGCATCTAGGATGTGACGGCCAAGAGCCTCATTCCCGTGCTGCCCCTTGCTGGAGCACTTGATCATAAGGACAGGTCTTACCGTCAGCTATGCAACGCAGCAGCAGGATCTTTGTGCACACACACACACATGCATACGCACATGCATACTGACACGTATGTGTGCACACAAGCACATGTACGCGTGTCACTGTACTTCCCCTGGGAGTGGAGGGGGTGAATGGTGCTGCTTTGAGCACACATACACACACATACACACACATACACACATGCATGCAAATGCTTTGTCTGTAAGCGCTGCAAGCAAGTGCCCTTGCTACTACGTATGCTTGCCGCAGGAGGCGATGCGCATGCTTCGAGTGTGCATGGTGACGCGCACGGAGCACATCAGGAGCAACCAAGCCATGATAAGCAGGTGAGGAGGCGCTGCCATTGTCCGCATTAGCAGACATTGCTCCTGTGCAGCTTGGAGGGGCGTACTTTGCTTGCTGCGCACATCTTGGAGGCACGCTGTGCATACTGTGGGTGATGAGCTTGCGGGCTGGTGGGCTATGTTGAATGCGCGTATCAATGATTGAGCCTGCATGTGGGCCTGTGCACATGCCTGCACCAGGTCGGTATGCGACAGGACGATTCCGGCCCATACACACGCACACACATACTCACAGACATACAAGTACACACGCACGTACACACCCGCACACAGTGCACACACACACACACACGCACACACACGCAGGCCTCACTTCCAGGCGTCCTTGCGCGCTCTGCTGGCACGTTTGCAGCTGCTCCTGCACGAGGCTGTTGTTGCCTCAGAGCAGCAGCGGCCTCAGCTCCTGCAGCCGCAGCATAGCAAGAGTGCTGCAACAGAGGAGCCTGCCGCGCCGTTGCTGCTGACTCCCATGCAGCTGTTTCATGTTTTGGAGGGCATGCAGCATGTCAATTCCCTTAGGTGGGTCATGCCGCTAATGGGCCGAGCTTGTTAATATGCAAAAAGGGCTGGGGTATAGCTGGGTAATTGTGGTGGGAGAGAGGCCTACCTACCTAACTTGCGTGCTTGCCGTGCAAAGACACCTAGTTGGCTGTGGTGCTGGGGGCGCAACCCACAGAGGCCTCTGTGTCATTACACACAATTCTTCCCGGGGTCTGCCTGCCTGCCTGCCTGCCTGCTTGCCTGTCTGCCTGCCTGCTGTGCAGACACCTGGTTGCCTGTTATTCTGGTGGTGCAATTCACCAAGGCCGGCATGCCATATTATTCACACTTCTTCCTGACGCGTGCCTGCCTGCCTACCTACCTGCCTGCTGCGCAGGGACACCCGGTTGCCTGTGGTGCTGGCGGCGCAGGTGGTGGCCTTGGTAGATGCGCAGCTGCTGCTCCAGTCCCCAGCCCACGGGCAGACGCTGCCGCCACTGCAGCAGGCGCAGCAGGCGCAGCAGCAGCAGCACAAGGAGCAGCTGCAGCTGCAGCTGCAGCCACAGCCGCAGCTGCCGCCGCCGCAGCCGCCATTGCCAGAGCAGCAGCAGCGGCAGTGCGTCCTGGAGGAGCTGCAGTGCCTGCCTTATGAGCAGCTGACCCTGATGGTCCTGCGTGTGGCCAAGCTACTGCCCTCAGCACCAGAGGCATCCGCTGCTATCCCCGCTCCTCCTCTGGAGCCGCAGGTCAGTGCACCGTCACCCACACCCGCGTCCTCACTGCCGCCTGTGACCCCGCCACTCTCTCCTCCGCCAGCATTGCCAGCGTCAGCCCCCTCGCCTTTCTCTTCCTCCTCTCATCCACTCCCCCTATTCGCCTTGTCATCATCCCCTCCGCCCCCTCCTTTGCCACGTGCACCAACCTCGCCGTCCCCACCCCCCTCCCCACAGCGACCCTTGCAGCAGCGCCCACCAACCCCTGCCGCGCCAGGAGCTGCGCCTTTGCCAAGGGCTGCCACAGCCGACACACATGCACGGCCACCCCCGCAGGCTGCTGCAGCAGGTGCACCACCACCAACACCAATCCTGCAGGCTGTTGCAGCGGACGCACCACCACCACTGCCTCCCCAGGCTGATGCAGCAGATGCATCACCACCACCACCCCTGCAGGCCTCTGCTGCATCTTCTCAGCCAGCAGCCAGCAGGGTGCGGGCATGCCTTGGCCAGGCCTACAACTCCCTTGTGCTCCGCACAGTGGCCAAGAGCCGCATGAGCTTTGGGGCGTACAGGTGAGGTGTCCTGCAACGGATGTGGTGGTCCTGTCTTGCAACAGCTGAGGTAACAGCTGAGGCGTTCCTGTGACGGGTGAGGCGCTCCTGCGACAGAGGTTGCAGGTCAGTGCCTGCGTCCCCATCGCCCCTATCATGCTCTGCTTGATGGCCCAGAACCTAGAAGCGTGCAGGCAGGGCGGTGCTGTTGCAAGTTGCCCTTGGGGGGAGGGGTCTCAGTTGAGGCTGCATGGCAATGGGAGCTGCCAAGGCCTGTTGGAGCATGTGCAGCTAAGGGTGTGTGTGTGTGGGGGGTAGATGGGTGCGCAAGCTCCTTCCCTTTGAAGCGGCATGCTTGTTTGCTTGCATTCTTGAGTGCACAAATGTGCGGTGTGCCAGCATCATGTCAGGGATGCCGTGCTCGTGCCCATCGTCATTCAAGGGGTGGCCAGTGCTGAAGTAAGTGGTTAGCCACCCTGGGGGCGGCACAGGGACAGGAGCGCCAGGCAGGGCTTGAGCAAGCACACACACACACACACCACGTGCACACACACACACACACACACACACACATACACACACACACCACACCACGTGCACACACGAGCATGTACACACACACACACGCACACACACACCACGTGCACACACACGCATGTACACACGCATGCACACACACATGCACACAAAGGCTTACATGCCCTCCCCCTCTCCCTTCCCCCTTTCCCCCACAAAACACACAAGCCCACATGCCCGCACGCTTGCATGCGCAGGACCACCATGGAGGCCCTGTCACTGCTCAAAGTGCGCCCTTCCCGGCGACTGCTGCTGCACGTGCTGGACGCCACGCATGCACAGCTGCGGGCGGTAGCCCCGCCCCCTCGCGCGCCCTCCGGGCTAGGCACAGGCAGCAATGCTGCATGCGCGCAGCCACCAGCTTTTGCAGGCGCTGCAGGAGCTGTAAGGAAGGGCTCAGGGGCTGGGAGCAGGCAGGCAAGTGGGGCGCGGGATGCCCATGCTTTTTCAGATGAGGAGAAGCATATGGAGGGGGGCGGCTGGGGTAGCAGGCTGGACCTGGCGGAGTACCAGCGCATGCTTGACGCAGGCAAGGGCGCATGCTCGCTCCTGTGGCTGTTGGTGCACCTGCCCGGGGGCGTGGAGGCTCTGCAGCCGGTGGCCCTGCCGCAGGCGCGCGCGCAGCTGCAGGCAGCGGATAGCCGTGCAGCGCCGTATGGTGGCGGCGGCGGTAGCATGGCCGGTGCAACTCCCTCCAGCAGCAGCAGCAGTTGCGCAGCTGGTGGTCCTGTTCCAAGTTTGGTCGAGGCGCCCCAGAAAGAGCGGGAGCTCCAAGACCCCCCTGCGCGGGCTGCCGCTCCTGGGCCACCACCCTCGTGCGTGCACAGCCTGGCAGACATGGACTCGGGCTTGCTCGGCCGCCGCTGGCTCACCCCCGCCCTGCAGCTGCTGCATGCGTGCCTGGATGACCTGCCGCCCCTCAATTTCAGTGGTGCGTGGACAAGGAGAGGCGGTGGTGGCACTGCTACTGCAGCCGCCGCCGCCGCCGCCGTTGCTGATGCTGCTGCTGCTGCTGCTGCTTGTGCCGCTGCAATGGCTGCTGCTGCGATTGCAGTCTGGCCAGGGCTCTAGGTGTCTCTATTGCCCCTCTGCCCATGTGCTCCATGATGAGCTACAGTATGCACTGCCTCTCATTGCTCCATTAAGCACGCCCTTTTTGTGTGCCCCTGCCTGCTCCCCAGCCCTTGCCTCTGGCCTTCTGGAGTTTTTCATTTTGAGCACACCCTTTTTGTGTGCCCCTGCCTGCTCCCCAGCCCTTGCCTCTGGTCTTCTGAAGATCTTCCTTCTGAGCACACCCTTTTTGTTTGCTCTAGTGTGCCCCCCAGGCCTCGCCTCTGGTCTTCCCCACGTCCTTCCTCTGACTAAATCCTCTTTGCGCACCCTTGTGTGCTTCCCAGGTCTTGCCTGCACCCAGCCTGCCAGGTGCGCCCCATTTGTGCCCCTCTGTGTGTGACCCCCAGGCATCCGCTGCCTCTGATCTACCCCAGGTCCTCCCTGTCTCGGCGCCTGTGTGTGCCCCCCACTCCCTGTCTGTGCCCCTGTGTGTGCCTCCCCAGGTCCTCCCTGTCTGTGCCCCTGTGTGTGCCCCCCAGGTCTTGCCCACACCCTGCCCGCGCTGCTGCTGCGGGTGCGGCTGCAGCGGCAGCTGCTGCAAGGCAGCATGGCTAAAGCCAGGGCACATAGCAGCAGGGCTGCCCCGCACAGCCAGCGGCTGCACACCACGGAGCCTGCACCGGAGGCCGAGCCCATGGCAGCACCCTCGTCCGCACCACCACCAGCATGCCCGCCCCCGGCATCATCATTGCCCACGGCACCAGTTTCGTTGTCGTCATCGTTGTTGCCAGAAGCAGCAGCAGCAGCAGCAGCACGAGGACCAGCAGCAGCTGCCAGTGCCGGTGCCGAGCTGAGGGAGCTGATGGCCCTGGAGGCCTCACTGCTGAGCCTGCTGCAGCGCTGGTACACCACGCTGCCGCAGCGCTACGAGCGGGACGGGGTGTGGGATGACAGGTGTGGGCTTGGGCAGTGTTTGTGCGTGTGTGTGTGTTTGTGCGTGCGTGCGTATCTGTGTGCGTGTGCATGTGCTTTGCTGTGCATGCGTTTACGAGCGCATGCACGCGTATGTTTGTACAGACTTCGGCATGCGCTGATTGGATGGCAGCAGAGAGCCTTTTTTTCTGTGCACTGCTGCTCGCCGCATACTTGTGCTGTGTGCCCAACTGCACAGAGAGCGGTCATGTCGCAGGCCCTCTCATGTTGCATCCTGCCTTTTCATTTTGCATTGTGCCTTTCATGTCGCAGGCCCTCTCATGTTGCATCCTGCCTTTTCATGTTGCATTGTGCCTTTCATGTTGCAGGCCCTCTCATGTTGCATCCTGCCTTTTCATGTTGCATTGTGCCTTTCATGTCGCAGGCCCTCTCATGTTGCATCCTGCCTTTTCATGTTGCATTTTGCCTTTCACGTCGCAGGCCCTCTCATGTTGCATCCTGCCTTTTCATGTTGCATTGTGCCTTTCATGTCGCAGGCCCTCTCATGTTGCATCCTGCCTTTTCATGTTGCATTGTGCCTCTCATGTCGCAGGCCCTCTCATGTTGCATGCCATGTCACCCAGCTATGCACTGTATGCGCGCCCTTTAGGGCTGTAGACTGTGCTGTGTGCCATGTCCCGCAGGTGTGCACTGGCTGGCATGGCTGCTTGCCGTGCATTGCACTCCCTTGAATCTCTGCATGCCTTGCAGCCTTGATGCAGCTGGGCATAAGGAGATTGGCTTAAAGGCTTGCCTTTGCATGCCTGCAGCCCCGTGGGCCACCTGCTAGCTCTGCAGCACAGCCATCCTGTGCTCCCTCTCAGGTCAATCTTGAAGCAGTGTGTGCCACATGGCATGGTTTCAGGCATGCAGGAGTAATAAGAGTGGCCTTGCCTCGTGCCTTCTCATGCACCCCTCTCCTCCCCTCCCCCTCAATCCCTGCTGCTCCCCATTCCTTGGCCCCTCCGTGGACTTGCTGTATTCACCTCCATCCCCACCCACCTTGCCTGCAGGTCTGCAAAGAACCCCCACCACGTGGCGTGGCTGCGGGTCAACAACCTGGGCTCCATCACCAGTGAGCTGTCTGTGCTGTGCGGAGGCCAGGTGGGCATCCAGGTTGCCACCCGCCCCGCAAGCACAATCTCCACAACCGCAGGCACCTGTGGAAGCGCCCCAGGTGCAGGAGCAGGTGCAGCTGGCGCGCACGCCGCCCGGCCCGCTGTCCCCCGCGCCACAGTGCTGGCGCAGGCATCGCTGCCGCCCTGTGCTCAGCCGCCGCGTGGCTTTGTGGTGTGCCTGAAGGCCTGCATGCAGCGCATCCTGGCCGTGGCAGGAGCGCAGCAGCCGCAGCTGGTACCAGCCCTAAGGGGCAGCGCCTGGGTGGCAGCTGCTGGCGGTGGGGCTGCCGCACATGATGGAAGTGGCGGCCACGCTGCAAGCACAAGTGGAGGCAGCAGACTTGGGCCCAGGGCTGAGCATGGCCGTGGGGTCGGGGGGTGGGTGTATATGGAGCTGCTGAGCTGCTTGGCGCACCTGGCTATGCTGCCAGAGCAGTGGCTGGTCGCCACTGATGCAGGGCCTGAGAGCAAGCTGTGCCAGGTTGGCACCGCTGCTGTGCCAGCAGGTGCTGCTGCAAGCGTCAGCGGCAGCGGCGGCGGCGACAGCAGGGGCAGCAGCCGTGGTGGCAGCGGCGGAGGTAGAAGAGAAGGCACTGAGGGCCCATCAGCGCATGAGCGGCCGTCACGGCTGCTGCTGGTGCGGCGATTGCTTCCACGCCCTTGGCTGTCCGAGGTGGGTGGTTTGGCTGTTGGGGGGCGGTCAGGGTGGCTGGCTGGGAAGGCTGTTGATTGTGGGCCGTGAGGCTGGGATGGCTTTAGGAGGGTGGGGTTGTTGGGGCCAGGATGGCCGGTGAAGTGCGGTAAGGGGGGCTGGGATGGCTGTCTGAGGCTGCTGGGGTGGCTGGGAGAGCTGCCATCGGTGGTTGCTGCTGTGGCAGGAGGGGCTGGTATGGGTGGTGAGCGTGGATGGAGTGGCAGGCTGCAGTGTGCTGTGTGGCTGGAGCAACTGTTGTGGGTGTGCCATGCGTAGAGTTGCTGAGAGCCGAATGCACACATGCAGCCCATCCACCGTCTCTGGTGCCAATCTGGCAAGGCGTACAGGGTATACTTCAATACAATGTCCAGCAACCCCAGTCATGGCAATGGGCTGTCCAAGGTGTGTTGTGAGGCCGGCCATGGTGCGTGGAATGGCTTTCACAGGCGAGCCTGTCTATCACGGGAGTATCTTGACAAGCAGTGGGAGCTAAGTTCCTGTGAAAGAGCTACTGCAACATGCTTATTCACTGTCCCTGTGTTCCTCTTATCTTCTCTGTGCCCGAGGAAGGATTTTGCGGCACTTTGAGCTTCGTACAGACCAAGGATGCATGGCAAACACATTTTTACAAGGAAGTAGAGCAGCACGGCAAGGATGGTAGCAATCAAAAAGTGCACATCACTCGGCTCGCCTATACTTGCAAGGCAACTACTTGTACCCGCTCTTGCCTGTTTGCATGTGCTGGCGAGACTGGCATGTGCATGCAACCGCTGCATATGAGGCTTAGCAGCTGCATCCAGAGCAATCTATAACATGTGCTTTAGCTGCTCCGTGCTCTGGCTTAAAACCACCTTTTCACAGCATTGATTTATGCTATATGCTTCCCCTCCCGCTGTTGCAGTTCCTACTACGCACGCAGGCCGGGCTGCCTCACTGTTCTGTACAGAGGCTGGCGCAGCTGGCGCAAGCACTGGCGCACATTCAGGTGTGTGTGTGTGCGTGCGTGCGTGCGTGCGTGTGTGCGTGCGTGCGTGTGTGTGTG
>LFIK01001891.1_pt1 | contig 16768 bp, 30 predicted proteins | sample 643401 | NCBI WGS metagenome assembly LFIK01 (sample SAMN03777447, study PRJNA286221) | soda lake metagenome | biome: soda lake; feature: Kulunda steppe; material: water; isolation source: sample T5-Br brine of Lake Tanatar-5 | place: Russia: Kulunda steppe | collected 2010-07
ACACACACACACACACACACACACACACACACACACATTTACACACACACACACACGTTTGCCGGTACACAAGCAGGCACAAGTGCTACATGGGGTTGCTGAGTCTGAGGCAGGCTGGCGCGCTGCCGTAGAGGCCCTCTGCTGCTGGCTGCTGGCAGGGTCGCTGACGCGCCACTGTGTCTTAGCATGCTGGAGCACGTGGCAGGCGGGTGGGGCGTGGCTCCTCGACCTCTGATGCGGCTGAGCCCAGCTACGCGGCAACGCACAAGCGAACAAGCAGGTGTGTCCTTACGCATTTAAGGAGCTTTTTCGGGTTCGTCTCACCGGCACTCTTCTGCAAGCCGTCGCTCATCCTCCTTGGTGGGGAGCCGCCCGCTGAACCTGCCCTCCAGCGGGGGTTTTCGCCAGAATGGCAGGGCAGTGTACTGGAACTGTGAGAGCACGAGGCGCGGTGCAGAGCAGGGCACTGAGCATGACAGGCGTCCACGCAAATGCTCGTCAATGGCCCTGAGGGGCAGCGGCTGTAGGATTGAGTGCAGGGACTTGGCATGCAAGGGGCAGCTCAGCAAGCATGCCAGCATTGAGGGGGGGCAGCCAGGCCCATGCCCACCCTGCTCCTAGTTCAGATCTGCGCTGCAGTGTCACTGAGGCACACACCGTGGCTGAGGCGATCGTCTGGCCGCCAGCCACCACATTCAGCTGGCAGCTTTTCTCTTGGGCATATCGCCCCCTGCAAGGCTGCGGGACACGGTATGCGAGAGGGGGTCAGCATGCTCCTGGAGGCACGAGTTAAGCTGCCCCACGTGCGTTGGTTCGTGAGCATGTTAGGATGTGGAGCTGACATGCAGGGGTGCCAAGGAGCAAGCAGACTTGGGCTGGTGTGGCCCAGGCGAATGTTGACAGCCGCAACGATGCGTCAGTCAAGCTTCAAGGTCTGGCAGGCGTGACCTCTAGCATCAACCTAGAAGGGATGAATGTGCGAGAATTGGACGAGGAGGGCATCTGTAACAGGACATGAGTAGGGCTGGGTAAGGACGATCAAGTATCTTGCAAGACAGATGGTCAGGAACACCATACCTTTGGAGGTGGCGCATGGCAGGAAAGCGCACCATTGGGGTCCAACCATGCAGCAACAACTTGCGTGCCAAAGTGGCATTGGCATCCCGCAGCATCTGTGAGGTCAAGCACGAAGTCAACTCTTCATGGCAAGCAATAAGACACAGGGAACACTGTATGTCTTTAAGCTTAATGTACGCTGCCTGCGTCAGGGCCAGTGTGCAAAACCCTGCTTGCAACTTGACGGGGTAACTTGCTGGCTCACCTGCAAGAGTTAAGGTCACCGGTAAGCGGCACTGTACTTGAACGGTGTGATGGATAGCATCCACTGCGATAGAATAACGAGGCACAACATTTCTTTCACTGCTGTGTACATTTGCGCCTAAACCCTGCCGCTAGCAAAAGCAAACCCTGCCAGTGTACCTGCACCCAAGGAGAGAAGGGAGGCATTGTTTGGCTGAAGTACTAGAGCCTGTGCGTTGTCAACTGCCTCTTCATCACTACTCATAGCAATACCGCCTAGCACAGCGGCAGCTCAAACCTAGAACTGCGTTCTGTATTTGGAAAAAATATGTTTAGATCGCTTTGCCCCTCATTCAGTAGTAATCCTAACCTCTACCTCACTGCGTTGGCACACTTTTGCTTATCTATCATATTGCGGTTTCAAGCTTCACTTGCGCTTCACCTGCCAGTTGGCCCAAAACAGTAGCGCAAGCTCAAAACGCGAGCGAGAGTGCACAGCGCACGCCAGGCCTTATTATTTGGATAAATGCAGCAAAGTTGCGAGAATAGCGCGACGTAGATGTCGGGGGGGCGGATGGGTGCCCGGGAAGGGAGCTAACGGGGACCACCCCTTCATGATCAGCCCCCAGGGCAGAGGTTCAGAGTCGGCAGATAAGGCTCCTCGAAGTCTGAGTATATAGAAGCACGCAAATTAATATTATTAAGCATTTTAACACGCACAGACCTTTGTTTCAAACAAAGGGGTCAGCTTGCACACCAGCTGTTGCAGAGGCCTCCAGAGAGAGTGAGCTAAGCTTTAATGCCATGGCCTCCCCTGTAGGTATCTGCCCTTTTGCACGCAATGTTGAATACTATATGAGGTGCATGAACCAAAATGATCAGTTTAGATGGCCAAATGACCAGGTGGGTAGGCCGGCCTACCCACCACGCATGCCTGCGCAGGCGCCTGTGTGCTCGCCAGCCCTCGCACAGGCTTGCACTTGGAAATAGCTGCAGATGCAAGCATACATGTGGGATTGCACAAGCCAAATTTTCAGTGTGGACTCAGGAGGGGAAAATTTTTTTTGGATATTTTCTGGTGGACTCCGTTTTTTCTGAGTTAACTCAACTTTAGTGGAAATATTTCCTGCTGGGCTTTCAGGATATGTGCCTTACGCTAAAAGTACTACATAGTATGGAGACTTATTTGCTCACTTTTAGCAACTTGCTGTGTTGTTGAACACAGGACTCCCGCTCGCGGCCAAGGTGTTTTTTATTTTTGGTGATATCAGTGCTGAGGAAGTGCATTTCCCCTTTTTGTGCAAACATAAACATTAATTTCCCTTCCTTATCTTGGAGGTCATTGGACTCATCTGTGAGCAGAGGAAGTTGGGAGAGGGGGAGAGGGAGGGTAGAGGTACATAAGCATGATAGGAAGGTAAACTGTTGGAACTCAGCAAAAACAAAGTAAACCTGGAATTCTTCTTTCAACACCCTAAGGCTTAATGACATCTAGCTCCGGATACTTGAGCAGGCGGCGGGGCACCTGAGATGGAAAGTCGATTATCCACCCTCGCAACCTGTGGGTTCGAGGTTCGAACCTCACTGGAGGCCACTACCGGCTAGGCTGCCCTCGATCGGCGGATACAGCCATGAAACCTTACCTTACCTAAATGACATATGGCCTCTCTGCATAATTCTAACTGAAACTTATATCATAGATATGTCAGATGCACTTTTTAAAGCTTTCATCGAGCTGGTCAGCACATAAGCCTGTCGCGTCAAATTAGTACAGTGCCAGATTTATGCTGCATTGTGACCCGGAGCTGTTATGGCCGTGCCACAAGTCTAGTTTGGATACAGCAGTCTCTCTGCGTGACAAGCTGCACCATTTGAAGGTTGTGCGAAGTACAATTGATGAAGATATATCAAGAGTCCTCTCCAGACACTCGAGCAAGCGGCAGGGCACCTGTGATGGGAAGGCAACTGTCCACATTCACAACAGTTGGTTCGGGGTTCGAACCTCAATGGAGGCTTTAGACCTGCTAAGTTGCCTTCGTTTGGCAGATACAGCCTTGAAAGTTTTGACCTTAAGTCCTCTTGAAATGGCCACATGGATCCCAACCCATTCAAGGGGCATACAATGCCAGTTTGACTTGATTCATATGCCCACTCGGATCCCATCTGGTTCGAGGGCTATTATAGAAGATTCAATCTTATTTCAAACCAATTACAGCTTTACAGCACTAAAAAATTGCCCAATAGAGAACACAGAGATGAGAAGGGCTATTTACAAGCCGACAAATACATTAAATACATGCAAGATCACAGGCACTTTCAAAAGATTTTGATCCTTACTAACTTCATGATTCTTGGCCTCAATGCAAAAATCAGCTTTTAAGCAAGCTTAGTATGCTTTCTGAGATGGTTAAGCAAAAGGTTCACTTGCCCCTTAATCACTGAAAAGTCCATAGAATAAAGCTTATCTATAAAGAAAACTTAAAAGCTGAAGAGGGTCCCTTTTGGGAAGACAACCTGATCAGTACCCACGGAGCCCGAGCTTTGAATTAAAGATTTAAGATTGAGAAGCTATCCATGTTTAGCGCCTTGCGCTCTATACATACAGGCAATGAGTTATCATTCCCTGTAACTTTAAATAACAAACTACACTACAAAACAGACTACACAAAGGCTTTAATAGCGCCTTCTCTTGATTGCTTTGCTCTGGCCGATGCGTGAGGCGGTGTAAATGTCATCAAACTTCTGATAATCTGCACCCACAGCTTCATCTGTATCAATGCCAACCTCTTCAAACAGGTCACTTTCTTTTTTGTCCAAGTCTTCTGACATTGCAGACCTGCATGTTGCAGCACACATTACACGAAATCAAGGGAAGAGTGCATGCAAATTGCTTGTAAAAACTTGCTGAAGGCTGTTGTCAAGAGCGATGATGAAACAATGTGACAACGAGGCGCACCCCCCAAAAGTTCATGGGCATCATCTGCAAGATTCTCTGCAATGCAATGAACAATTCAAGGTCCATTCAGCTCAAGCTCAGTCAGTAAGTCACTTGTCTTTCATGTTCACCGGTCTCCTCTGTATCCCCTCCCCCTCCCCCCTCCCCTAATTCATTCATCATCACTGCAGCCCTCCCCGCTGCACTCCTCGTTGCTGCCCTCCCCGCTGTTCTCCTCCTCGCTGTTGCCCTCCTGGCTATCCTTCGCTGCTGTCTTCCTCACTGCCAGTGACAGCCCTTCTTGTGCTGGCTTGCCCTGCTGATGTTGTTGTGTCGGTGCGAGCTGCCTTCGTGCGTGACCTGGTCTGCGGGCGGACGATTTTCAGCAGCTGCTTCTCTGTCAGCCGCTGCTGAGCCTTGACCTGCCGTGCATGCGCAAGCGTGGCAGCCTGCTCTGCTGCAACTCCCACACCCTCATCCCATTCAGCAGCTCCTGCACCCCCTTCAATCTGCTGTGCTGGGAGTGGCTGCCCCACTGGTGCCTGAGCCAGCCGCTGCACGAGCTCTGCTGCAGGGAGCTCATCCTCATCATGGCCTCCAAGGTCAGCCTCCACACCCTGCAAGTCCACTGCTGCTGCTGCTGCTGTTGGAAGGGCTGGGGGGGGGGGCTGCTGGGGGGGAAGCTGCTGGGAGGGGTTCTGAGAGGGGTGCTGAGGACCCCTGACCACTTATTGCCTTGACTGACCCAAATATCAACTAAAAATTAAATTTTTTTATATATGTCAGGGTGTTTTTATATATGTTTTTAAGGTACAAGAATTACCCTCTGTGGACGCACACAGTCATTAATCGAGAATTTACCAAAACAGCTACAATCATGCCTCTGAGAATTGAGAAATTGGATGGACAAGGTTTTCTGGTCCAACCACAGTCTTCTTCAGGACCAGACAACCTGAAGAGATTCCTGCCAACCAATCATTGGCACGAGAAATCCTCGGACGGCACATTGACTTATCAACCCTCCCGCTGGAATGACAATATCAACAGTGACTCGGTAGATCAAACTGGAAAAAAAAATGCAGTAACTTAGAGCTAGAAGTCTTTCAATGCTTATCAATGGAGAGGTAAACCACTACGTAGTTATCTCTTAGGAATTCCAGCGCACTCGCAAGGAGGCAGCCACCAGCGCTAGCCCCACTATGGCCACAGGTCAGGGCACCCATGGGTGCCCTGACCTGTGAGCAGGCTAGGGCTCCTGGGCTATCCTACATTCTATGTATACGCCTGTATAGGCGGGGCGCCCCCGGGAACCATACTTAGTCTTGATCAAGATCTTGATCAAGCAAATCGATTTGCTCAGCAAAAGGCATGCACTTGCCATGGGCGTGCTTGGCCTAGCATCAGCAGCAAAGCTTAGTGCAAAACCTGCGTGAATGTGCGCATATTCGCTGCGCTGGCATTTGATTAAAGTATTTATGATCCATTGCACACGCACATGTGCATGCGCACAGCTCCGCAGGTGGATCCACTTGTTTGGGCATTGGCTGCAAAGGAGGGTCGAAAATGATTGATGAAGAACAAGGGCAAATTCTTCTGTGGCCTGCAACTCACGTATCTGGCTCTGGAGTCCTCAAGTTGCAAAATAGTCTGACCCACATGGGAAACGGCCAGAGGAGAAGCACGCAAATACGAAACTGCTACTATTGAGGAAAAAATAGCATGTGGTTACTCCTAAAGGTGTAGCAAATAAAGGTTGCCCCAGCAGAGAATCTGGCATGTTCTCAGGCTCTGCGAAAGCCGTGGGGGGCCCTCGTCCCCCACCATCTGATGAGATAACTGGCGCAGGACCTGTTGCCCTGGGGGAAGCTGCTGACGCGGACGCCTTCGTCTCAGCTCCTGGACTGGAGTCGGAGGACATGAGCCGGGCGAGCTCGCGCACTGTGCGTGCCCGCACGTTCTTTCGAGCGAGGGCAGCAGACAGCATGCATGTGTATGGGATTTTGGCGCTGGGGGAGCTGGCTGCCTTTTTGCGAAGGGCAAGCAGAGTGACCAGTCAAGTCTCCACGCTGTGAAACGCAAAGCCAAGTCCCAACCCAACGCAAATGACCAGGCTGCGAACATATTTGTACGCAGGGTCAACGTGACAGACAGCTGGCAACGCACAGCCGAGCAGCTTTCCGGCAAAGCCAGCAAATCGTCAGGGAGCTGTACGTCCGCTACGTCCGGCAGCAGGAGCGCTACCGCGGCTACCGCAACCTTTTCGTGTTCCTGGGCTTTATGGCGCTGTTCATGGCCATGCTTTATACCCAGCGGCAGGCCAACGCTTCTTTCCAAGTCCACAAGTCCTTGAACGACGTCCTCGTGCCGAAGCAGAAGGTCATGGGCAACATCAACCAGCTGCACGCGTGGCTCCGTGGCGTTTTCCGGGTTAGTGATGCTGCTGGAGAAAGGAAGGGCTAGCAAGACTCGCTCGCATATGTTAACGTCCACCTGGATGCGTTTTGGCACCACTATTTACTCGCCTGTTACACACACGCATGGACCCATGCGCCAACCAATGCGCAGGAAGTTTGGGTCGACCCAGTGTGCGGAGATGGCAGGTGTGACGCCCCGTACGAGTTTCCAGAGTACGGCAGGTTTGGATGCAGGGCGGACTGTGGTCTGCTCAGGGAAGAGCAGAACTTGACCACCATCCGCATCAGCATCCAGCATGACTTCAATCACCCAGCTGGCTCCATCCCTGCAGCGGTGAGTCTGGCAGGCCTGTGCGCGGCAGGTGCTTGCATGTTATAAGGTGTGGACGCCTACACACTTTGTGTGCATATGTGATCGCATTTGGGTGGGTGTGTCTGCATCAATGCTTGTTTATGGAATGTGGGTGGGTGGGTGGATGGGTAGCGCGCGTCAGTATTCATGTGTATGCATGTGCTTTTGTGCCTCTATGCATGTGCTTAATGGACCGTGCATTTGTTCATGCACCTGAGTTTGGGCAACTGAGCAGGCTTGTATGGGCTGCACAGCTGAGAGGTTGACATTGCATTGATGTTGCTCTGCACGTGTGTTTTTTATTGCATGCGTTAGAGAGTAAAATTTTGTGAAGGAGGTAGCTGTGCTCCTGCTGAGTAGTGAAGCGCTTGGCATTACCAGTTGCCTGGACAGTAGCTGACCTACCTTGATTTTGGTCAAGCAGGCAGGTGGAGAAGGCACTTGTCTCACGCTGCACACGTGGCAGTCCAATCACGCAGCCCAAGACCTCAAAGTGTCCATGTCCTTTGCGGTTCCTTGATTGTTTGCTCGCGCGCAGGAGCTGATGCAGCAAGCTTCATGGAACTTGTGCCCAGAGGGGGATGAGCAAGACCGGGTAGCTTTCTCTCGTGACTGCTACTTCGCCGATGATAGGACTTTTGATAGCTTGTCTGGGACTTTTACACGCATTTTCAACGATCTTCCAGACGGGAGGTGGAACCTTATCATGCGTCGTGACGTTTTCCACAAGACAAGGGGCAGCATCATGGACTTCAGCAAGGTGAGAAAGGGCAGTTAGCTGACTAAGGGTGTGTGCGACGGTGGGCCATAACCAGCGCGTGTTTCCGCTTCAATTAATATTTGCTGGGCTTCACATAGCCATCACGCTGCCCTCCTTTGCCCGCCTTAGCTGGTTGCCATGAGCATGCAATTGGGTTTTTGGCATGTGCGATCTTGTAAGCCCTCTGTGAATTGAACCACCATGTTTACAGGTCACTGCAGTAGCGTATTACTACCGCGTGTATGTGGCAGCCGTGTCAGCCATGGCAGAGCAGAACACAGAGGTTGGCATGCTGGAGTCCGCCAAGCTGTTTATCAACAATGACCCGGGCAACAACCGACGCAGCCTCCTGGACTCCCATCGCACAAAGGATGGGTACACTGCTGAGTTCTTTCCGTGGTTCAAGAAGGAGCTCGCAAGCTCAGAGAGGTTTGCTCTCCTTCCAGATGTGTATGACTACTGGCTGCACTCCTTTGTCAATGCCACCTGCGGCTGCTGGGACGTGCCGGTGCTGGACCCTGCTGACCCTGACAACCCCACCACCTATGGTCAGACCATCGGCAACGCCACGGGGCTGCCCCTCTTGCTGGAGCCCTTTGCCCTTGGCTTCAACCCCATTAATAGCAAGGCGGAGCTGAACAACCAGATTTGCACCCAGGAGGCTTCAGGCATCAATGTGGACGATGTTAGTCTGTTTGAGGCGGTAGATGGGCCTTGGCAGAAGCTGCCAGATGGGAGATGGGAACCGGCAGGGGTAAGTGCTGGAGCCACACCGTCTGACATGCGCTGCATGGCTGCCTGACATGGCAGTCGGGGGCCAAAGCAAAATTTACTTCCATGATGGGAGTATCTAGTCTGGATACGTGTGTGGGTGCACAAGGTGTGTGTGTGCGCGCGCACATGTGTGTGAGCCTACCTCTTGGGGCTAGGGCAAGCCACAGCCTGGTGTATGCATTTTAGTACCAACATCAGCATGTGAAATGACTGTCTTGGGCGGGTGAGCGCAACAGCCACGCCATGCACTATGCTATGCTTGCAGAACCCGGATTTCAACCTGCGGGAGGAGGTCATGGGTGCCAACAGGTCCAGGGTGTGCCAGGCCATGTACGACATCGGCATAGCGTTCCGGCGAGACCACACAGACATCGTCCGGCGCTTGCTAGTAGACCAGCGCCTCGGAGACCAGCGCAGGACAGGTGCATGCGTGCTGCTGAGCAGAGGCTTGCAGGCTGGCCCACCCGCTGACCAGATTCCATCCATGACCCGCATCCAGCACCCACCCATGATCCAGCATCCCTTGATCTGTGCCCTCTCTTGATCCAGCTACGTCCTCGCTTAAGTCCTTCATGCGCTGCTTCCTGCGCTTGTCCAGCTGCCTTAAGTCTGTTGCCACCTTTCTTGTCCATGCCACCTCCATCGCAGGCAAGGCGGGCGCCCGCGTTGGGCTGCGTGACTCGTTGCGCAGCGGCATACAGGCAGAGATGCAGGAGTTGTTCGAGCCTGTCTTCAGGACGCCCACCGGCAGCTTCGTGTTTGGCACAGATGACAGGGGCAGGCCTCACATGCCAAGGGCCAGTCTGTCTGTCCTCAGCCAGCAGTTTGTCCGAGGTAACCGGTCCACTGCAAGCGAGGCCAGCCTGCAGCTCACGCGCCGCACCATTTATGAGGAGCTCGTCACCATCCCTGAGATGCTTGACCGCATTGACGCCCGCATCGCTGAAGTGAAGGAGGAGCAGAGTGAGCTGCTGGAGATTGATGTGCCCGCTGAGCAGCCCCCCCTGAGCAACACAAGGTTCCCGGAGAACATTAAGGTGAAGCGGGGCTGGCCTGCAAGAAGCTCGGGGCAAAGGAAAACCCAGAATGCCCTGCCGGGGTGGGATGTGCTTGTTGTCCCTGAGCTTGGATGCCCGGGGCTTGCTCGTGGCCCGACCTTGCACCTTCCTTTCTTGGCGCATGTGCCGATGTGTTCCTTGTGGTTTGAGCCATCATCTCCGCCATGTAATTATGTGGTCACAGAGCATGTCAGCACGCTGTGTGTTCCTGTCTTGCTTGCCTCTTGCAATACTGTGATGGTCGAGCTGCGTTTTGCTGGATGGCAGGTAGACCCTGCATGGAGGTCATGCACCTGCATGCATGAACGAGCGTCACCAGCCAGCCTATGTTGGTAGCATCATACTTGTACTGGCTCATTGGACAAGCAGCCATGGGCTTCCTGCGACCTCTGGGCCTATGGGCGCAGATACGCACACGACCACATCTGGTCACTCCTGCACGCACACTTGCGTCTGCACCATCAGGTACATGAGGTGATCCAAACATTTGCAAGAGCACTTCAACGTATTGGATTTGACATCAATGGCCGGCGATGTGAGATCCGTTCTTCAGATGATGTGTTCAAGCCCTGCCTGGAACTCGACCTGGTAAGTTTGCCAGGCTTGATCCCTCTCACGCGGGGCCGTGCAAATTTGCTGAACAAGGAGTTGCTGACTGATCTGGCCTTGAATGTGTAATGTCGCAATGGCTGCTTCCCTGTTTGCCACTGGTTCCCTCAATGCCCACACTTTTGCCGTTCCCTCAATGCCCACACTTTTGCCGAAATCCTGGCATCGCTCATCTTAAAAGGGATCACTGCTGAGAAGTCTGGTGATGCTCCTAAAACAGGGTGGATAAGATAAGACATTCTGGTCTGTACACCCAACCAGAACACACTCGCACAGCCTGGTGCTCATGCTTGGCTGCTCACTTCTTACTATTACCTCTCTACCTGCTGCTTCTGGTTGCCTTTTAAGGCACACTTGTGTGCATGCACATGTAGGCTGCTGCTGCTGCTGCTGTGTGTGTGTTCATACAGCAAGCAGGGTCCGGGCGCCTGCACAGGAGCCTCTGGGACGACTTTCCTTTGCTAAGCCATCTGTCAGCCCATGCGGTTGCACTCATCCCACGCTCTGCTCCTACTCCACGGCTTGCTTGGCCGCAGGGCAGGGACCGCGGCACTGTGGTGATCTCCAACACCACCCTGCCGCCTGCGGACCACGAGGCCTTTGCCACCATTGGTCAGCCAGAGGCTGCCAGTGAGCTAGAGGGGGCGTCTGGTGGGGAAGGGTCCAGTGGCGAGCAGGCCAGCTCCTTGCTGGTGCAGGGCGGCAGCTCGTCAGGGGCACGGTTCAGCGTCCGCGACGTGGAGTCGGGCACGGAGTCGCTGAGGATGGTGACCAACTTTTATGACATGAAGCCGGCAGACGTGCAGGAGTCGGGCCTGCGCACCGGCTACAAGCTGGAGACATGGGACGGCGGCAGGGATGCGTACTTGCGGCTCAGGCTGCGGCCCAACCCGTTCATCCCTAGCGGCCGCGGGCCTCAGTACGCGGGCCAGTGCAAGGCCTTCACTGGCCTCTCCTGTGAGGCCAACGAGGTGGGGACGCCTGAGGAGTTCAGGACGCCATGGACGTGCACCTACGAGGGGGAGGAAGGCGAGGTGGGGGGCGACCTGAGCGATGAGGACTACCGCCGGCGGTGCGAGATGCCGTGCGACCGGAGGCTGGACTGCCAGAGCCTGTGCCACTGCGAGGAGGACTGCAGGGACACCACGGGCGGCTACTGCGAGTGCGCCGCATGCACGGAGGAGGCGGTCGACCCGCTCACTGGCCAGCGCACCCCGTTCAACTTCGATGCCACAGCAGACGCTGACTTTGCGCCCTTGGTCAGGGGAGATAACCTGGTGGGTTGCCCCTTCTACTTCTGCTTGCTTGCTTGCTTGCTTGCCTGCCTGCTGGGGATCAGGGCTGCTTTTTGCCTGCCCGCTAAGGTTGTGGGCTGGTGACGGCGCACACCTTGTAAGCACATGCCGGCAGCTGTGCACACCAGGTCGCCTGCCATAGAACACGCACCAAGCAAGCCTAGTGTTTCTGTCAGGACAGGCAATGGCCCAGGTGGCGCGACACACACACACGCACACACGCGCACATTCACACAGAAGAGGTCCTGGTGCCTCAACACCAAGTGAGACGTGCCCCCTAGGCCTTGTGCTTTGGCATTGCCTGCGCGTGGCCTGATCAGGATGCACGCTAAGACTGGGCATGCTCCTTCCTGCACATGCCCTGTGCTTGCAGGCCGGTCAGACGTGGAGGGATGGCATCGTTGTCTCAATCGGGGAGATGGAGCCAGACGAAATCGGCGCAGGGGATAGGCGGGCGCTGCTGCAGGTGGACACCACGGAGCTGCTGTCCCGGATCCAGGGCATCAGGGCCCAGCAGGCTGCCATCACCAGGGACATGACCGCGCTCACGGTGAGGGCGCACTGAATATGTGTTTTTTGGGGGGCGGGGGCGCTGTGAGGACCTTAAGGCATAAGGGGGCAGGGGCTGGGGACAGGGGCTGGGGATAGGGCATGGCCAGCAAGGCTGCTTGGCTTACTCCCTGCTTGGGCGCTCCTTACCTGCTCCATGGCCTGCATGTAGGGGTGTCATGTGAGCCTGGCAGTACCGCTGCCGGCCTCAGAATGGTGTCTTGAGTGGGTGGGGCTTTGGGGGCTGCAAGTGGCCTGGTGCGCAGGAGGGGGCACGCCGCGCCCGGGGAATGCTACGGCTGCCTGCAGTCATTCATTAGGGCAGTGGTTGGTGCAGGGGTAGTCAAGGGTTGAAGTCAAGCATGCACTCTGGATGGCACACGCGCCCAGCTGCGTGCGCGCTCCTGGGCGCAGCAATGATGTGGTCAGGCTCTCGCTTGCAACCCCCGTGCAGAGCCAAGTCGACATCTCCAACCAGCTGGCCGCGCAGCGCGCGGACGACAATCCGGTGCTGAACATCATCCGCGACATCCGCCAGGACATCGACGCTGGGCAGTCGCGCGTTGAGGACCGGCTAGACGAGATCCTGGGCAGGCAGACCCGGTGTGTGCGCGCTGGGGACTTGGTCCCTTGGTTTTGCTATTGACCAGCCCCTGCAGGTCTTTTTTGTACAGCCCCATGCCCAACCCCCTCCATCCCCTAGGGCAGCAGTGGACCATGCTCCTTTGGCCCCTGCCCCTCCACACACTTGCTTCTTATTGCCTGGTGGCAAGTGGGGTGCAGCGCTTGCAAAGCTGGGTGTGTGCAGGATCGCGAGGCCAGCTTGCGCATGTGCACCCCCCACCAGCAACCACACCTGCTCAAGCCTGTGTGCGCAAGCAGGGGCAGGCAGGCATCCCTGGCGGATGCTCTCTGCTGTTGCTGCTACTGCTTCGCTCTTCCCCTGCAAGCCCGCAGCATGTGGCGACCGTCGCGCCTGCCTCCGCACGGCCTCGCAGCATGTGGCGCAGCATGTGGCGCAGCATGTGGCGACCGTCGCGCCTGCCTCCGCATGGCCTCGCAGGTCTCTGGAGGTGGCGCAGCGCTCCACCCAGGCCCTCGCATCCATCCAGGACCTGGCGACCCGGCAGAGGGAGGCGCAAGAGTCGCTGCAGGCGACCGTGCAGGGCCAGCTGGCGGCCATCCAGCAGAGGATCAACAGTGGCCAGGTTACAGCCCAAGAGGCGCTGCACACGTACAAGCGCACCCGCCGCTCCAATGCCGTGAGCCGCCGCCGCAGCTACCTGTCCACCCGCACCGTTAACAGGCTGAACACTGCGGTGGGTAACGGTCAGCCGCGCGCAGCAACGATCAACAGATGGGGTGCAAGCGCGGTCCGCACAGGGTGTGCCCTGGCCTCTGCGCGCGCGCGCGCAAATGCTTGATGCTGCGGCAGGGGGGCATGCTTGCATGGCCGAGCAACAGGGGGGTGGGCACCCAGGGAGGCTGGCAGGGACTTGTCTCACTGCCCGAGCTGCTGCTGTAGCCTCTGCAATTGCTGCGTCCAGTGGGCATCCATGCGTGCGCGGGGTTTGCCGCGGCGCCCACAAAGGCGCTCGCCTGCAAGGCAGCTTGAGATAGATGGAAAAAGCAGTGGTTGTGTCATCTGTGTGCATGAATGCGTGTGTGTGCGAGAGAGAGAGGAGGGATCAACTCTGCAACAATGTTTCCGCTTGTAGCAGAGTTGGATACTTTCCTTGCGTCTTTGCATGGGCTTCACTGGTCGAGAAGGGGGGTTGGCTTGTGAGCCGTCTTAAAAGTCTGTACATTCCTAGCACAGAAGCATGGGTCAATGCCCACAGCAGCCGAAGAGGCTGTGTTGTGTGTTACTGCTGCTGCTGCTCGTGAATCGCTGCAGTGGGACAAGCTGCGTGCCCCCCAGTGGCCTGCAATCTGCCTGTTTTGTCACATGCCGTGCACCATGCAGTCGTACGGCTTTCAGTTGGACAATGCCAACCCGTTTGCCGGCACGCCTCCGCGCGAGCGCTACGTTGGCCTGACCAACCGGGTAGTGGGGGGCCTACTCATGCACCAGGTGCGCATTGTCAAAAGTCATGTTTGGGGCAAGGTGAGGGTCGAGACTGCCAAGCTTGAGGGCTGCTTTGCTCTGCGTGCGCGTCACACCCCTGACTGGATTGCTCTGCGTGCGCGTCACACACCTGATTAGATTGCGCACAGCGCAGGCTGCAGTCTGCTGCAATGTGTACAGCAAGGGTTATGTGCGCACCTGTGCTGGGCAGCAGCAGGTCCTGCAGAACAGCAGAGCTCAACCAGTGGGCTTGCAGGCAATCCCACCATGCACACACACACAGAGCCTGTCTGCACGTAAGACGCCTCCCAAACCACGAGCCCACCCCGCATACACACACAAGGCCTGCCCCTACGCGAGCCCCCACCCTGCACACACAGAGCCTGTCTGCACGTATATGCCTCCCTAACCACGAGCCCACCCTACATACACACACAAGGCCTGCCCCAATTTGAGCCCCCAACCTGCACACAAGCCCGCCCTTTGGACTGGCCCCCTTCTGATGTTGCCGAGGAGGGTGCCCAGCTGCAGTGGCCTGCAGTGCGCTGCAGCATGTCTGGCCCCTCGCCTTTGCCTGCCTGCTGCCCGCTGCACAGCTCTGCGCAGCTCACTCTTGTCGCATTGCCTGCGTAAGGCCGGAAGGGTGCTGCAACCAGCTGCAGAGCCTGAGGTTGTGCGGGCACTTTTCAACAGTGAGCTGCCGCCTGATACCACCCTGGCCCATGCCTGGATGAGCACTGCTTGGCATGGCATGCGCAGGTGCGCACGAGGGACGTAGACTGCACGGAATCCAAGTTCTTCCGCATCCAGGACAAGTGCGCGGGCCCAATCACCACAGAACCCTTTGGCATTGACCCTGTATTCAAGCGAGGCGCCGAGCTCTTCAACCCCGATTTTGACTTTGTGCTCAATGAGAACTTTGATCCCGAGGGCCAGAAGATCATCGAGTTCTACAACTGCTCTGCCATCGGCAGCTCCGACAACTTTTGCAGCGAGCTCTACAACCAGCAGAACCTGCCTTACGCGTTCAGGCCCTTCCCGCTGGAGACCAAGGTGGGCTCCAGTGGAGGCAACAAAACAGGCGGCTTGTACCAAGCCGTCATAGCCTTGCCAGGCTCTGAATCCCCCGCGGCCGTCTTTTTTGGCTTGTTCTAGCTGCTCGCGCACTCCTTCATGCTCCCTTACAAACCCTGCACCGCGCACTTTATCTCCGCCTCAGCACCTGGGGGCAAAGCCCTGCCTGCCTGCGCGCCCGTTGCTTGCCTCAGTTAAACCCTGGATACAGCCAGGTGCAGCAGCTGCTGCCTCCTGCATGTTGTCGTGCATGAGTTGTCCGTACATGTGGAAGTCTTTTGTGGACATGGAGCCTCGCCCGTTGGAACTCTGCGCGAGCTGCCTGTTGGCCCTGTGGCCCTCTGCAGGAGCCTGGCTTCCCCGTGTTCTTTGACATCAACCTGTCGGAAGAGGACGCGCAGCAGTGGAACCTGTACCTGGAGGAGGGCCTGTTCATTGACCAGAACTCCAAGGACATCAAGGTGCACCTGATGACTTACAACGCGCCCCTGCGCGTGTTCGGCTACCTGGAGGTGGACTTCGAGTTCTCCCAGGGCGGATCCATCCAGGTGCGCACAACGCGTGCGGCGGGCTTGCGTGGCTTGAGCCAAGCTCCAAACCCTAGGCCTGGGCTGTTACGTCGCGCTGCAGCAGCGCCGGTGCTGTTGTCAGCGCTTCCGGCTGGTTCTGCCGTCAGCTGCACACCCTGCAAGGCCCATCAGACTAGAGCACGGCTGCCCCAGGTCAGGCAGGGAGTGCACACGGAGGTGCTGTTCTGACTTTTGGGGTGAGGGGCTGCCGCCATGCGGACTGCATGCAAGCACACTCTGCAGCTTGGAGCACTCCACCCAGGTTGCTCCCATCAGCCTCTCGCGTCCTAGGTTCTCCAGCAGGAGCTCATCCACCCCTTGCATGCTCGCACTCAGTTCTAGAAACAGCAAAACAGAGGCAAGGGCCTTTTTTGGCTGTGCTCCGCTTGCCTATCGTTGCAAGTCTGGTGCGCAGGGCCCAGTGACCTGTCAGTTGCAGTTCAAGGTGCAGGGCCTGGTCACCTGTCTGGTGCAGGGCCAGGTTGATGTGTGTGTGCGCGCGGGCAAGGGTCTGCTGAGCAAAAGGGGCATAGGGTGCGCTCGCAGAATCTCTTGGGGGCCCAACATGTCCTCTTCTGGCCCTGCCGGGGCCAATACCAGGCAGGCAGGCAGGAGCAGGAGAGCTCACACAAGGCGGGGGGTGCTGCCCTGTGTCGCCAAGCACCACCTCACCAGCGCGTGCTGCTCGCGCACCGCCGTCGAACAAACATTCACAAGCTCACACTTGCGTGCGGGTGTGGAAGTCACACGCCCATATGCTGTGGAATCAAAGCCTTGGTCACCATCTCAACCAAGCAAGTGCCTGTGGTGCGTAGGTGGAGCACCGGCTGGACACGGTGCGTGTGGAGTTGTACTGCACCCGCGGGGACGAGGCGCGGTACGCCTTTGAGATCATCCTCACTGCCTGGGTGTACATCATGACGCTCAAGAACTTCTGGAAGATGATTGAACTCCAGCGCCACGAGGGCAACTTCCTCAAGGTGGGTTGCATGCATCGGCGCGCCAATCCCCC
>LFIK01001892.1_pt1 | contig 16767 bp, 18 predicted proteins | sample 643401 | NCBI WGS metagenome assembly LFIK01 (sample SAMN03777447, study PRJNA286221) | soda lake metagenome | biome: soda lake; feature: Kulunda steppe; material: water; isolation source: sample T5-Br brine of Lake Tanatar-5 | place: Russia: Kulunda steppe | collected 2010-07
CGGCATGCCGGATCTGCCGAACCCGGAAGGGCTCGACTTTGTGCCCTCTCATCCTTACCACCGCAACGTCTCGGGTGTGACCGATGATATCGCTGACCTGTGTGCCAACACTTTCGCCCGTTATGACCAGGTCATGACCGTGGGCGAGGCAGCCGGCGTCACGGCTGACAACGCCCTGGACTGGGTCGATGCGGAGCACAATCGTTTCAGCATGATATTCCAGTTCGAGCAGCTCAAGCTGTGGGGCACCGACGTCGACGCTGCGTTGAATCTGCCCGCGCTCAAACGCACCCTGACGCGTTGGCAAAAAACCCTTGAAGGCCGGGGCTGGAACGCCCTGTTTGTGGAAAACCATGACATCGCCCGCATTGTCTCGACCTGGGGCGATGACCAGGCCTGTTGGCGCGAGAGTGCCACGGCGATTGCCACCATGTACTTCCTGATGCAAGGCACACCGTTTATTTATCAGGGTCAGGAACTGGGCATGACGAACTTCCCGTTCGAACGGCTGGATCAGTTTGACGATGTCGCGGTGCACAACTTCGTCGACAAGATGCGCGCGCTAGGGCATACCGATGCCGACATCCTGGCGCAAATCCGTGCCAGTGCACGCGACAACGCCCGCACGCCCATGCAGTGGGACGACAGCGATCAGGGCGGTTTCACTACGGGCGAGCCCTGGCTGGCCGTCAATCCCAATTACCCCAGTCTGAATGCATCGCAGCAGCAGGACGATCCGAACTCGGTATTTCAGTTCTACCGTCGTCTCATCCGCCTGCGCGCGGCGTCTCCCACGCTCATTCACGGTACTTATGACCTCATCCTGCCCGAGCATGAACAGGTCTATGGCTATACTCGGACTCTGGATGATGAGCAGTTCATCGTGCTGGTCAACCTGAGCGGTGAGCCGGCGGACATCGCTGATTGTGAAGTCGATCTCTCGGCAGCAGAACCGGTATTGGGCAATCTCGACCACAATGGCGATGGACCGGCGAATCGTCTCAAGCCCTGGGAGGCGCGCGTGTTGATCAGGCAATAGCTGTGAGTGTTGGTACTTCAAACCAGACTCACCGTCTTGAATACCGCATGAACCGACTGACCGACTTGCAGATCCAGTGCATCAACGGCACGCCGGGTCAGGCGCGCCAGCATCGGCTGGTCGCCCAGTTGCAGTCGGATGATGCGGAACGCGGGGTGCGGTTCGGTGGCAATTTCCGTGATCGTCGCTGGCACCGCGTTCTGGGCACTGAGGCCTGAGGGTGGTTCGAGGGAGAGCATGACGTCCCGGGCGGCAACCCGGATGCGCGCGGTTTCTGTTGCGGGTCTGGTCAGGCTGGGCACACGAATCTGCGCACCGTTGAGGGCCAGGGTGACCAGATGATAGTCGCTGTCGTAATCGAGCACTCCGGCTTTCAGCAAGGCCACTGCATTGTCGGCATGTGCCAGTGGCAGATCGGTGCGCGTCAGCATGTCCTGCAATGGGCCGTGGGCGGTGCAGGTGCCGTTCTCCAGCAACAACAGATGATCCGCCAACCGAGCGACTTCTTCGATGGCGTGACTGACATAAAGAATGGGAATAGACAGCCTGGCCGAAAGACGTTCCAGATAGGGCAGAATCTCGGCCTTGCTGGCACTGTCGAGTGAAGCCAGCGGCTCATCCATCAGTAACAGGTCCGGACTGGTCAGCAGTGCCCGGGCCACCGCCACACGCTGACGCTGACCGCCGGACAATTCTGCCGGTGCGCGATTCAGCAGCTCAGACAGGCCAAGCCAGCCCACCACTTCGTCCACTGTCAAGCGACGTTCGCTTACTGGCGTTCTTCGAAAGCCATACTCGAGATTGCCCCGCACGGTGCGATGCGCGAACAGACTGGCTTCCTGAAACACATAGCCCAGACGCCGCTGATGGGTTGGCAAGCACTCACTGCCCTGTTGCCACCGCTGACCGTTGACCGTCAGATCGCCCGTTCCCAAGGACTCCAGCCCAGCCAAGCAGCGCAACAGGGTAGTCTTGCCTGAGCCGGAACGGCCGAATATCGCGGTGACCCCCTGACCGGGAAGCGACAGGTCAACATCCAGCATGAACTCGTCACGCGGCAGTCGCAACGTCAGGTCGATGCTCATTGCGCCACCCCGACAAAACGAAAGCGCTTGTTCAGTGCATATACGCTCAATAACAAAAAGAAGGCCAGCGCCATCAGGAACAGCGAGAGCCCGTGCGCGGCGCCGTAATCCATGGCCTCGACATGGTTGTAGATGGCAATGGAGGCGACCTGGGTTTCACCGGGAATACTGCCACCGATCATCAACAGCACACCGAACTCGCCCAGGGTATGCGCAAACGAGAGCACGGCGGCGGTCAGAAAACCGCGCTGTGTCAGCGGTACCACGATTGAGAAAAACCGGTCGACCGGCCCGGCCCGCAATGTCGCCGCAGCCTCCAGCGGACGCTGGCCCATGCTCTGAAAGGCGTTTTGCAACGGCTGCACCACAAACGGCAGCGAATACACCATGGAACCGATGACCAACCCGGAAAACGTGAAAGCCAGATGGCCAATGCCGATAGTGTCGAGAAAGCTGCCTATGGCGCCACGAGGGCCTAGTAAAATCAGCAGATAGAAACCGATGACGGTAGGCGGCAGCACCAGGGGCAGCGCCACCAGCGCCTCGATGACAACCTTAATGCGCCGCTCGGTGTGCGCCAGCCACCAGGCCAGTGGCAAACAGAGTATCAACAGCAGGCCCGTGCTGATCAGCGCCAGTCTCAGGGTCAATTGCAGGGCAATCCAGTCGTCCGCGCTGATGAAGGTCATGACCCTGGCTCGTCCGGCAATTCAAAACCGTAGGTTCGCATGATGTCTCGCACGTTCGAACGCACCATGTATTTCGCAAAATGGTGGGCGGTGTCGTTGTCCGCTGCCCGACGGGTCACAATGAACCCCTGCGCCAGCGGTTGGTGCAGACTGTCATCAATGAGGTAATAACCACCCTGCTCCGCCACGGCGGGATTCAGCGCCAGAGCCAACGCAATGATGCCGACCTCGGACGCTCCGCTCTGTACCAATTGCATGGCATGGGCAATGTTTTCGCCGTAAACCAGTCGAGGGGACACGCTTTCCCATAGACCGGCGCTCTCCAGGGCCTCCTGTGCCCTTGCCCCATAGGGTGCGTGGCGCGGATTGGCGATGGCAATACGACGAAACTGCTGAGAGCGCAGGTCTTCCAGAGTCAGTGCACTGGCGTCCTGAGTGCTGCTCCAGAGCACGATGCGCCCCAGGGCGTAGGGCACCACGTCACCCGCGGCAAACCCGGCTTCTTTGAGGGCTTGCGGGTAGGCAATATCGGCAGAAAAATAGAGATCAAACGGCGCGCCGTTTTCGATCTGGGTGCGAAAGCGACCCGACGAGCCGTAGATGACTTCTATGGTTTTGTCAGGAAATTCAGCGCGATACTCAACCAGAATCTCGTCCATGGCAAAGCGGAGGTCGGAGGCCGCTGCAACGCGCGCAAAATCCGCAGCCAGCAAAGGGGGCGACATTGCTATCAGCAACGCCACCCAGCCCACCGGCCAAACCCAACGTATAGGGTGCATGTCGTGTTCCGGTCAAAAGTGCGATGTGCCCAGTGTAAACCAGTCTCAGCGCGGCCGCACTCTGACCAGAGGGGCGTCTTCGGCATCCACCAACAGGTAAACATAACCTGTTTCCGGATGTACATTCACATCACGCACGCGCCAGCCTTCGCTCCGTAGCATGCGGTGTTCAAAAGTGATCTGGCGATCATCCCGCTCGAAGCGGCCCAGATACTGGTGCCAGAGGCTGCCCATCAGCAGGTCACCCTGCCAGTCGGGGAAGGCTGCCCCCTCATAAAACGCCATGCCTGAAGGCGGAAACCCCTCCACGTCGTCATCGTAGTTATCGGTAGTCCAGAAATAGATCGGGTTGACGGTATCGTCCCGGTCCGTCGGTATGTCGCCGATCGGGGTGCGGAATACATAATCCCGACCGTAGGTGGCAACCGGCCATCCATAGTTGGCACCGGGCTGGTCAATCACATTGATCTCGTCGCCATTGCGCTCACCATGTTCGCCCTGCCAGATCAATCCGGTGGAAGGCTCCACCGCCATGGCCTGAGAGTTGCGATGACCATAGGTATAGATCGCATCCAGAGCATCCGGATCGTCCACAAACGGATTGTCTTCGGGAATCGAGCCATCCAGATGCAGACGCAGTGTTTTGCCCCAGTGGCTGCTCAGGTCCTGCGCCGCATCACCCTCTCGACGGTCGCCCTGAGTAATGTAAAGGTGCTCATCGGAACCGATCACCAGACGCGAGCCATAGTGCGCTGTTTCGGTATCCCAGGGAGTGGCGATATGCAGCGTTTCCAGACCCTGCAACGCTGGTTCGTCGAGGTCAAGCATCGCCCGGCCAGTGTGCGTCGCCGATTCTTCCGCATTGTCCGGGTTGGCGCCCGCCCAGGTCAGATAAACCCACAGGTCGTCGCTGTCTGATGCCGACCAAACCAATACATCCAACAGACCGGCTTGCTCTTGCGCGACGACTTCAGGCGCACCACTGACTGCTTGTTGCTCCCCGGTTTCCAGATTGATCAAGGACAACCGACCTGGCCGCTCGGTAACCAGAGCCCAGTCCGAATAGGGCTCGGGCAGAATCTCCATTCCCCAGGCATGGTCCAGACCTTCCACCACAAAGTCGATGTCGAATTCACTGGCCGGCACATCGGCATAGTCCACCGCCACATCCGGCACGGTGGAACAGCCTGCAAGCAGCGCCACGGCGGCACCGCCGGCGGCCAGTCTGGCGTAATGGGTCATTCTGGTGTTGCGAAGTGAGAAAGCTTTATTCACGGGGTTCTCCTGTCGTCGACCTGTCTAATGCCTACGACATCATCGATTCGACAGTTCACCCAGCATGGCAACACAACCAAGGTTCACCCGCCGTTGGACACCTTCTCCAGAAACGCCAAGGTGCGCTTCCAGGCCAGTTTGGCGCTTTCCTCATGGTAAGCACCCCGCTGGTCGCAATTGAATCCGTGACCTGCCGGATAGAGATAAATCGGCAGCTCAGGCTGCATTTCCCGCACCTCGTCAACACTGTCCAACGGAATCGTGTGGTCGGTCTCTCCGAAGTGCAGCAGAGTCGGACACTTGGGGCTCTCTTCCGCAAAGTCCGGAATCAGACGCCCGTAGTAGCAGACGCTGCCAGCCAGCCGTGCATCGCGAGTGGCCATGAGATAAGCCAGAGAACCGCCCAAACAGAACCCGACCGCGCTGACCGCGCCATGCTTGCCGAACTCTGTGATCACCGCCGCCATATCATGGCAGGCATTGTCGAAGTTCAGGTTCTGCATCAGTTCTCGGCTGCGTGCCATGTCTTTTTCTTCATAGCCAACCTGATAGTTGCGTTCCTGGCGGTCGAACAATGCCGGTGCCACTGCGAGATATCCGGACTCGGCAAAACGTTCACAGACTGACTGGATATGTGAATTAACGCCGAATATCTCCTGTATCACCAGGACCACGCCAGTCGGCTTGCTTGCGGGGCGGGCAACATAGGCGTCAAAGGTATGTCCATCGTCGGCATTCAGGGTCTGCCATTCTGTCTGCGGGTTGTCAGTTGCCATGGAAACTCCTTGCTTGATTTGTCACCCAGCAGATTAGCTGAGACAGTCACAGGTGCAAGCCATGGCGGTTTTCATGACACTGCCTATACTGCACAGCATGATTTAACAAAGAGAACGAGGATCAGCATGATCATCAAACTGTTCTACTGGATCAGCACGGGGCTGATCTGCGCTCTGTACCTGTTCAGCACTGTCACCTACCTGATGGACCTTCCCGCTGCCCAGGCGCAATACATGAGCCTCGAGTACCCTGGTTACCTGGCGCTGGTGATGGCAGTGGCGAAACTGGCCGCCGTGGTGGCGATTCTGACCCGGGTAAGCGTGGCGCTGTCGGACCTGGCTTATGCAGGCACCCTGTTTCACCTGATGCTGGCGGCGTCGGCGCATCTGAATGTGGGCGACGGCCAATGGCCACCGGCGGTGGCAGCCATCGTTTTGCTGATGATTTCTTTCGTTACTCAGAACGGTGCGCGTCGGAAAGCTTCGCCCTATGGCAGCATGCCGCGACTGATGGGGTTTCGGCCCCATTGAGCACACTATTCGTGCCGAATTTTCTGCAGGCGGTAGGATAATTTGGCACGCGTGATGCCCAGCTCACGGGCAGCGGCGCTCAGGTTGCCGCCGGCACGGTCGATCGTGCCCAGAATCAACTGCTCTTCCAGCGCGTCCAGAGAGCTGGACTGACTCAATGCCTGCGACAACAGGTTGTCCAGGTTATCTCCCTCTGCTGGCTGGCCTTTTTTAAAATCTTCTTCGGCGAGCGGAGTATCAAAGCTCATCAGCGGAAACAGACTGCCTGAATCAATGAGCTGACCGTTGTTGCTGATAATCACGCCACGCTCTATGATGTTTTCCAGTTCGCGAATGTTGCCTGGCCAGTCGTATCGCCGCAAGGAATCCAGCGCCTCTTCAGTGAGCCCGGCAACTCGCTTGCCATGCCGAGCATTGTACTTGCCAAGAAACCGCTCAACCAGCAGCGGAATATCGGCCCTGCGATCACGCAAAGGCGGGATCAGTACAGGAAAGATATTAAGCCGGTAGTAGAGGTCACTGCGAAAGTGATGCTCGCGCGCTGCACGAGCGAGGTCCACATTGGTAGCAGCAATCAGACGCACATCTGCAGTACGTGTTCTGGAGTCACCGACGCGCTCGTATTCGCCCTCCTGCAATACTCTTAGCAATTTGGCCTGGGCAGCCGGAGACAGCTCGCCCACTTCATCCAGAAACAGCGTGCCGCCATGCGCGCGTTCAAAACGTCCTTCCCGGGATTTCTGAGCGCCGGTAAAGGCACCTTTCTCCGCGCCGAACAGTTCTGCTTCCAGCAGTTCTTCGGGGATGGCAGCACAGTTGATGGCAACGAAAGCCTCGTTGGCGCGTGGACTGGCCTTATGGATTGCCCGCGCAAACAACTCCTTGCCGACGCCGGTTTCACCCAATAGCAGTACGGTGACGTCACTCGTGGCCGCCTTGCTCACCAGGTCCCGGGTTGCTCTGAAAGCCTCCGACTCTCCCGTCAGATCGCTAAAGCACAGCTGTTCATCAATGGAATACCGCAGATGCTCAACCTGAGTTTGCAACTCGACCAACTGATCAGCCACATGTTCCGGTTCGAAGTACTTCAGTTCCGCACTGATATCATCCTGCCACTCTTCAACCAATCTGCCTTCGATCTGGCACACCTCATGACCACAGCCACGACAAGCAATTTCCCGGAACAGTACCTGGCGATTCATCAGCGCCGAGGTATAGCCAGTGGCATAGCCGATCTGGGTCCAGCACACCACGTCATCATGTTGCCCAAACTGTTCAAGGTGCAGATCAGCTTCGTGAGAGTTTTCCCAGAGAAATTCACCATGATAGACCCCACGTGCGACATCAATATCGAATCGCAGTGGCCGTGCTTTCACAATGCCTTCCAGTGAGTGCAACTGCGGCCCGAGGTTCATCAAATCGTCGTCCGACGCTTCCGGCATGAAGCTACGAGCCATGCTGGCATCACGCTGTCCCGAGGCATATCCCATGCGGGTCAGGACCCCGCGAGCCCGATCCATACCCAGAGTCTCCACCAGTTCGCGGCGCAAAGCCGCCAGTGCATGGGTGTGTAACAGCACCATGCGCTGGCCTTCCAGAGAAATGTAGCCGGATTGAAAGGTCAGGTTAAATCGGGCTGCCAGCTCCGGCAGGTCTGCCATATGGATATCTCTGGACATGCTACCCCTCGCCACTCGTCACATTGTCTTCGGCCCTCAACCAGCCCATGTCATCATCGGCGAAAGTCTGGCCTGCTTGTTTTTCTATTTTGGGTGTCGGCACGCCCGAACACCCTGCCTTCGGATGCATGAAATGGTGAAATATTGATGCAGATTTCACTATTTCATTAATTTAACATAATTTCTGAAATCCTGCTTTAAATAAAATACCCAATAAAATCAATAAGTTGAGATTCTGGCATGGCGAATGCTCTATGAAACACAGGGTAGGACCGTGCATCCCGCCCCAACAGACTGATTCCAACGACAACAAGATCGGTTACTACATTATGGCAATTTTCAATCAGGCGCGCTTCGTTCGAGTCACCGCCGAGCGTGATGACGGCTTCATCGAGTTCGACTTCTCCCTCGGAGATGCCGATCTCTATGTGGAACTGATCATGCCGCGGGACACCTTTCATCAATTCTGTGCCGACAACAAGGTCACTTTTCTCGACGACCAGCAGGCACAGGCCATCGACGAAGATCGCAAGAAGTGGAGCCAGGCTGGTATTTGACCACCTGACGGACAAAGACAACAACATTATCAGGAGTAATCCATGAGCATTGAAATCAAGACGACTTCCATCGAGCCCCTGCGACATACGTTTTCCAATGTGGCCGCGCGACTCGGTGCCGACAAACCGGCATCTCGCTATCAGGAAGCCATGTTCGACCTGCAGCCATCGGTGAATTTCCACTACCGTCCAGCCTGGGACGCAGACCATGAACTGTACGACACCAGGCGCACCGCCATTCAAATGCAGGACTGGTACACCTTCCGGGACCCGAGACAGTTCTACTATGGCACCTGGACCATGGGGCGCGCCAAACAGCAGGATGCCGCAGAACGGAACTTCAATTTTGTCGAAAAACGCGACCTGCTCGACCGGGTGACACCAGAGGGCAAGGAGCTGGCAGCACGCATCATGGTGCCACTGCGTCACCTGGAATACGGTGCCAACCTGAACAACTGCTATATCGCGGCCTATGGCTATGGGACTGCCATCACTCAGGCCGCGAGTTTTCATGCCATCGACCGCCTCGGCATTGGCCAGTACCTGTCGCGCCTGGGTCTGATGCTGGACGGCAATACCGCCGAAGTGCTGGATCAGGGCAAGCAGGCCTGGATGGAAGACCCCATGTGGCAACCATTGCGTGCACTGGCCGAAAAGTTGCTCGTCACCAAAGACTGGTTCGAACTCTACATCGCCCAGAACCTGGTGGTGGATGGATTGCTGTACCCGTTGGTCTACGAGCATATCGACCAGGCGCTGGTGCCGCATGCGGGCTCTACCTTCTCCATGCTGATGGAATTTCAGAATGAATGGTTCACCGAGTCCAGCCGTTGGGTAGATGCCACTGTGAAGACCGCTGTTGGAGAGTCGGATGAAAACCGCCAGCAGATTGTCCGGTGGATTCAGGACTGGACCCCTCAGGTCACTGAGGCGTTGCAGCCCATCGCGGAATCCGCACTGGGCAAGGAGGCCGCAACCGGTGCGCTGGATGACATCAACCGTCAGTTATTACTCCGCCTGGAAAAAAAGGCTGGTCTGACGCTCTGACTCCGAATACCGAACCCCAATGCAACCGCGCTGACCCTGATTAGAGCGGTACGAGAGGACACCAAGATGAACAACAACGTATTTTTGGCCCTGCAAAACAACGAAGAGGCACGCCCGCTGATTGAGGCAATCACTCAGGACAATGCCGAAGCGCGTGTCGAAAACTACCCGGCCATGGTCAAAATCGACTGTCCGGGCCGGCTGGTCGTGAACCGGGCCACTGTGGAAGAGCTGATTGGTCGCGACTGGGACCCACAGGAGATTCACATCAACCTGGTGTCGCTGTCCGGCAATGTGGAAGAAGACGACGACAGCTTTGCTCTGGTGCGAGACCGCGCCTGACCTTAACGAGACAAACACAACAATAGCTTCAGGAGACCAACCATGAGCGCCAAGAAAATGAACATGCGCGAAAAGTATCAGCGCCTCACGCGGGACCTTGCCTGGGAACCAACCTACCAGGACAAGAAAGACATTTATCCGCAGGCTGATTTCGAAGGCATCATCATTCACGACTGGGACAAGTGGGAAGACCCCTTCCGCCTGACCGTCGATGCCTACTGGAAATATCAGGCGGAAAAGGAAAAGAAACTCTATGCCATCATCGAGGCATTCGCCCAGAACAACGCGCAGCTCAACGTCACTGATGCGCGTTACATCAATGCGCTGAAATTGTTCCTGACCGGTGTAACGCCACTGGAATATGCTGCACACCGCGGTTTCGCCATGGCTGGCCGCAATTTCACCGGCGCCGGGGCGCAGGTGTCGTCGCAGTTCCAGTCCATTGACGAACTGCGCCATGCACAGACCCAAATCCACACCATTAGTCATTACAACAAGTACTTCAACGGTTTCCACGACTGGAACCACATGCACCAGCGCGTCTGGTACCTGTCTGTACCCAAGTCATTCTTCGAAGACGCGATGTCAGCCGGGCCGTTTGAGTTCGTGACAGCCATTTCTTTCAGCTTCGAGTACGTGCTGACCAACCTGCTGTTCATGCCTTTCATGTCCGGCGCCGCATTCAATGACGACATGGCTACGGTGACCTTCGGGTTCTCCGCACAGTCTGACGAATCACGGCACATGACGCTGGGTCTGGAAGTCATCAAGTTCATGCTGGAGCAGGATGAACGCAACGTTCCGATTGTGCAGCGCTGGATCGACAAATGGTTCTGGCGCGGCTATCGCTTGCTGACGCTGGTTTCCATGATGATGGACTACATGCTGCCCAAGCGCGTGATGAGCTGGAAGGAAGCCTGGGAAATGTACTTCGAACAGAATGGCGGCGCCCTGTTTGAAGACCTGGAGCGCTACGGCATCCGCATGCCCAAGTATTGGGAAGTGTCGGTAAAGGAAAAAGATCGCCTGTCGCACGAAGCCTGGGCTATTTTCTACAACTACGGCCATGCTGCCGCAATCCATACCTGGATGCCGGACGAAAGCGAAATGCAGTGGTTGTCCGAAAAGTACCCGGACACTTTCGACAAGTACTACCGTCCTCGTTTCGACCACTGGAAATGGCATTACAGCGAAAAGGGCCGTTGGTACAACAACACCCTGCCTATGCTGTGTCAGGTCTGCCAGATTCCTATGGCATTCACCGAGCCCGACGATCCCACGCAGATCTGCTTCCGCAGCGCTGAACACAAGGGCGACAAGTATCACTTCTGCTCCGATGGCTGCAAGGACATCTTCTGCAACGAGCCGGAAAAGTACGTTCAGGCCTGGCTGCCGGTGCATCAGATCTATCAGGGCAACTGTGGCGGTGCCAGCGTACCGGAGGTACTGGAGTGGTATCACCTCAAGCATGGACAGGACAACATGGAATATCTGGACTCTCAGGACCGGGCCAATTGGATGAAGTGGAAGAACCTCACAGAGGCGGCTGAAGAGACCCTCGAAAAAGCATCCAACGAGTAAATTGCCACTTTCACAAACATCTGACGCGGAGCCATCGCGGCTCCGCAGGAGTAACCAACATGACCGTACAAGCACTTTATGATTACCAGGGCACACCGGCTGACACAGTCGACAAGTTCCACGGCAATCAACTGGTTTACGTGTGCTGGGAACAGCACCTGATGTTCTGCGCACCGCACTGCCTGCCACTGCCACCTGATATGCCATTCGGTGCCCTGGTCAAGGAAGTACTGCCGGGTGTCTATGACAGCCACCCCGAATGGCCGCAAATCGACTGGGACCAGGTGGTCTGGCAGATCGATGACCAGATCGTCAAGCCCGATATGGAGGCAGCTATCAAGGACATGGGCGTTGGACACAAGTCAGTAATCCGTTTCCGCACCCCGGGCCTCAACGGCATCGGCGGCGTGGCAACCTGAGACGGAGGAGATGCCATGACGTTTCAACTCTCTATAGAGCCGGTGGGCGATACCATAGAGGTTGATGACGAGCAGACGCTGCTGGATGCGGCCTTGCGGCAGGGCATATACCTGCCGCACGCATGCTGTCACGGCCTGTGTGGTACCTGCAAGGTGCAGGTACTCGAAGGTGAGATTGAACACGGTGACGCGTCACCCTTTGCGCTGATGGATTTCGAGCGTGAAGAAAACATGACGCTGGCCTGCTGTGCTACCGCCCAGTCGGACGTTGTGATAGAAGCCGATGTTGAAGAGGAACCGGATGCGATCCGTCAACCCGTGGAAGACTACGTCGGCACGGTCACAGAAATTCGTCGGCTGACGCCTACGGCGGTGGCTGTGTTTCTCGCTCTTGATCGCGATATGGAGTTCCAGGCCGGCAAATATATCAACCTGCATGTCCCCGATGTTGACCAACCACGTGCTTTTTCACTGGCCAATTCTCCCAGCGAGACCCGAAACATTGAGCTGAACATTCGTCAGGTTCCCGGCGGCGCAGTCACCACCTACATTCACGAGCAACTCCAGGTGGGTGATCAACTGCAGCTCAGTGGCCCCTATGGCCGGTTTATCGTGCGGCGCTCGGCACCGGGTGATGCCCTGTTCATGGCGGGAGGCACCGGCCTGTCGAGCCCCAAATCGATGATTCTTGAACTGCTGGAGGCGGGTGACGAGCGCCAGATTACTCTGGTGTACGGTCAGCGCAATCGCTCGGAACTTTACTACCATGACTTCTTCACCAAGCTGGCAGCCGAGCATGACAACTTCACTTATGTCCCGGCACTGTCAGAACCAAAGCCTGAAGATGACTGGGATGGTGCAGTGGGTTATGTCCATGAAGTCGCCAACACGCATTTCGACGGTAAATTTGCCGGTCGCAAAGCCTATCTCTGTGGCCCACCGCCCATGATCGACGCCTGCCTGACCACGCTGATGCGCGGCCGACTGTTCGATCGTGATATCTACATGGAAAAGTTCATTACCGCCGCCGATGCGGCACAGACCAAAACCCGCAGCCCGCTGTTCAGGGGAGTATAGAGACCCATGACAACCGCGACACAATGGCAGATTCACATTACCGATACTGATGAGAACTATGCCTGCCGCACCGACGAGCACCTGCTGAAGGGCATGCTGCGCCTGGGTCGCAAGGGCATTCCTTCGGGCTGTCATGGTGGCGGCTGCGGCGTCTGCAAGATACACATCCTGTCCGGAGACGTGGACACCCTGGTGATGAGCCGGGCCCACGTCACCGAACAGGAACAGGCTGAGGGCTATGCTCTGGCCTGCCGCTGCTTCCCACGCAGTGATGTGCAATTGAAAGTCGTTGGCAAAATGCAGAAAACAGTCTGCCGCAAGCAGTACGGACTGATATGACAACAATGCGGGTCAGAGCCCGCTCTCTAACCGGAGGATAACCTCATGAGTGTAATGCGACTGGGACATATCAATATACGGGTGCTGGACATGAAGGCAGCACTGCATCATTACGAAGAAGTGCTGGGCATGATTCGGACGGCAGAAGATGATGCCGGCAATGTCTTCCTGAAAGGCTGGGATGAATGGGACAAATTCTCCCTGATGCTCTCGGAAGATGAGCGGGCCGGCATGAACCATATTGCCTACAAGGTCGAGAGTGATGCCGATCTCGATACGTTCAAGAAACGTGTCGAGGACTATGGTATTCGCGCCGACATGGTGGAAGCCGGTCGACTGCCTTTCTGTGGTCGTGCGCTGCGCTTCCACTTACCCAGCGGACACCTGATGTACCTGTTTGCAGAGAAGGAATTTGTCGGCAAATCAGTCGGCACAACCAACCCTGATCCCTGGCCTGACGGCCTGAAAGGTGCCGGCGTACACTGGCTGGATCATGCCTTGCTGATGTGCGAACTGGACCCGGAAAAAGGGGTCAACAAGGTGGCAGAGGCTACCCGTTTCATGAACGAAGTGCTGGATTTCCGGCTTTGTGAACAGGTGATGGTTGGCCCTGACGGTGATATACAGGCTGCCACCTGGATGGCCAGAACCACCACACCGCATGACATCGCCTTTGTGGGCGGAGCCACCATGGGACTGCACCACTGCGCCTTCTTCCTGGACGAATGGAACGACGTACTGAAGGCTGCAGACGTAATGGCCAAAAACAAGGTCAAAATCGATGTGACCCCGCAGCGCCACGGTATTACGCGCGGCTACACCATCTACTTCTTTGATCCGTCGGGCAACCGCAACGAGACCTTTGCCGGCCTGGGATACCTGTCTCAGCCCGACATGCCGGTTATTACCTGGACCGAAGACCAACTGGGCCGTGGCATTTTCTACCACACTGGTGAACTTAACGAGGCTTTCACCTCGGTTTACACCGAAGGGGTATGAACCAGCCCCCCAAAAAAACGGCCCCAGTAGGGGCCGCTTTTATGACTGAAAGACTTCGACGGTTTGTTCTAGCGCTCGCGGGAACGGTTGGCAAATAGCCAGGGGGCGAACCAACGGGTGAATCGCGGCATCAACACGTAGGACATGATCACCATGACGGCTGCCGTGACCAGCAATGTTCTCAGCGGCAGGGGCAGTGCTTCCAGCGGCGCACCAAACAACCAGAAAATCAGGGTGACTGTGGGGTACAGTGCCAGCCAGCTGACCAGTGTCATCTTGTATTTCGGTGGCGGCTGCACAGGGTTCTGCCCCGGGAAGGAGAACCATGGCACGATACCCGACATCACCTCGACGCGACTGGGTTCTTCCAGCAATGGCTCGAAATCTTCCAGCAGTCGCTGACGAACCGCCGAGGTCTGCCATTGCTCCAGATGCTCCCGACTGTCGAACTTGAACACAATACGGTATTCCGGGTCATTCGGGTTGGCCGGGCGAAACAGGCTCGCGCCGAGATAGCCAGGGAAGGCCGCAGCGGTCTCGGTCATGCGAGTGGAAGCTTCTTCAAACGCCGCCTCCTGCCCTTTTCTGACCCGTCTGGAAACCACGACGGTCATGGTTTCATCATTGACAGACTGGGCCCCGCCCTGTTGATCCGACTCGGGTTGTTCAACTTGTGATTTCATAGGTGCCTCACGATAACGCAGACCACCGATGATTCAGCAGTTGCATGGGTTTTCTCCTATCAGGGGCCGCGTCAGCCCTCGTTGTTTTTGTGATACCAACTTTTGCGTCGCCGGATTTCAGTTTGATATCGGAACAGATGGTTACATCCAGTCACTATTTGGCACTGGACAAATCAACTGAACAAAACAATAATCTCATCATTGAAAAAAAATGTCGAGATTTTTATTTTCATCAGATATAGTGCAAAAAGAAGTCAGTCGCCTGCGCGGCGAACAACAACAAGTAGCTAAGCAACAGGAGGGACATCATGTCTCAGAAAGACGTATTAAGACCCGGACACGTGTGCATTCGAGTAATGGACCTGGACGCAGCAGTGGTGCATTACACCGATCGTCTCGGCTTGATCGAGACTGAACGCGATGACAAGCGCGTGTATCTGAAAGCCTGGGATGAATACGACTGGTTCTCGGTGGTACTGCGTGAAGCCGACCAACCCGGCATGGATTTCATGGGCTTCAAGGTGCGAGACAAAGATGCCCTGGAGCGCCTGGCAAAAGAAGTTGAAAATTTCGGCTGCCAGGTCGAGCGCATTCCCGACAATGAACTCAAGCACTGTGGTGAGCGCGTGCGCTTCGAAGCACCCACCGGCCATATGTTCGAATTGTTCGCCGACAAGGAGTTTTACGGAAACTCCACCGGTACCCGCAACCCGGAAGCCTTTCTGGAAGACGTCAAGGGTATGGGCGCACACCGCTTTGATCACTGCCTGCTATACGGCGATGACCTCGACGGTTCGGTAAAACTGTTCCGCGAGGTATTGGGCTTCGACTTGACCGAACAAGTAGTTGACGGTGATCTGCAGATCGCGGCTTTTCTGACCTGCTCCAACAAGGCCCACGACATTGCCTTCATCCGCAATCCCGAAAAAGCCAAGCTGCACCATGTTTCCTTCATGCTGGAAACCTGGGAAGAAGTGCTGCGCGCCGGCGACATCATGTCCAAGTACGACATCACGCTGGACATCGGCCCAACCCGGCACGGTATCACCCGGGGTCGCACCATCTACTTCTTTGACCCCAGCGGCAACCGTAACGAAGTCTTCGCCGGTGGCAGCACCTGGTACCCCGACCACCCCACCATTACCTGGGATGCCGAACAATTGGGCAAGGCGATTTTCTACCATGACCGCCAGCTCAACGAGCGTTTCCTCGAAGTGGTGACCTGATCATCCATCGGGCGGGAGTTGAATCATGAAGGAACACGCCATTCAAACCGTACGCAGCCTGTCTCTGCAGGCTGCAACCCGCTCGGCTTCGGCGGCGATCGCCGAAGCTGAGCGCCACAACCTGAACATTGTGGTCGCAGTCGTTGACCGAAGCGGTCAGACCCTGTGCCTGATGCGCATGGACAACGCCTTTTTCCATTCTGCCGGTATTGCAGAAGACAAGGCATTCACCGCCGCCGGATTCGGATTTCCGACGGACGGCTGGGGCCCGATTGTCAAGGACAATCCGGCACTGGAACAGGGGCTGGCAAGTCGACCGAGACTGGTCATGTTCGGCGGAGGCCTGCCCATCAAATTGAATGATGAAGTCATCGGTGCCATTGGCGTATCCGGTGGCAGTGAAGCGCAGGATATCGCCTGTGCCCAGGCTGGTCTTGACGCACTCGATTGAACGCATGGCGTTGCAAACCAAGGCGACTGGAGCGGCCCGACTAACACGAGAGAGACAACGATGAAAAAGATTCAGCATTTTATCAACGGGGAATACACCCACTCTGCCGATTCGCGTTGGTTTGATGACATCAACCCGGCGAATGGCGAAATCATTGCTCAGGTTGCCGAAGGCGGTAGCGAGGAAGTCGACC
>LFIK01001893.1_pt1 | contig 16765 bp, 13 predicted proteins | sample 643401 | NCBI WGS metagenome assembly LFIK01 (sample SAMN03777447, study PRJNA286221) | soda lake metagenome | biome: soda lake; feature: Kulunda steppe; material: water; isolation source: sample T5-Br brine of Lake Tanatar-5 | place: Russia: Kulunda steppe | collected 2010-07
GGAATCGTGCTTGTTGTCGACGGGGGACTGCTTGCAACACCTCCAGGAGTTTGCTTGAGTGCCAAGCTTTAGTAGTCATCCACTGATTGATTCACAAGATGCCCAAATGCAAATGTCAACAACAAAGTTTTGCATGTCCAGCTTTGCCAAGTTCATGCATCGATCATAGGCGTCTTTATTTTGTAATTAATTACATTTAGTGCTGTGCAAGGATACCAAAGATGGTTAGTTTTCACTGAAGAGAAGCTTCACGGTCTCATATGTGGCAAATATGGTAGCATTGACTGGAAACGCACGGAGTAGACAAGGTCCCAGCCCTGCATAAAGTGCTCTTACCCCGCCGTCCTGCATCACAGTCCTAGCCACACTTGAGATAGATGGGGGGCGACCTGCTTTCGTTTCACGCAAGTTTACAGCTTGAATTTTGGACTTCACCATGTCAAAAGGAAAGCTGCAACACCATGCGATGGTGCCGGCTGTGCCCCCCGCTAGCACTGCTTCAAACGCGCCTGTGCCTTCTCTCTGCGGAAAGAGCTCGCCTGATACCTTGTTGATTCCCTTCGTCACGAGATCGTAACTTACGAGCCACGTCGCAATGGCTGGTCCATCCCGTGCGGCAGTGGCACCGATGCCGTACCAAAGCCCTTTCCAACCTTGCACACGCATGATGTTGCGCGCACATGCGAGCGCGCCCCTTTCCGTGTTTCTTTCCGAACCGAGCTGCATTTGCACTTTGATCAACTCTGCCGGACATGTGATGAAGGACGCAAGTACACCCGAAGAGGCGCCTGCCAAGGCTTGTACGGCCGGTCCGCTAGCTCTTTCTTGTCTCGCACCGAAGTGAACCGCTTTGTCGGCAGCTTTGGCGATCACAGGAAAGCTCACTCCGGCCATCAATCCTCCTCGCACTCCTCTTTCGGCCACGGTGAGCCGTGCGCAGTGCAGTGCGGAAGTGTACTGTCCACGCGGTGCCGTCTGGATGCGCTTCTTGATCGTGTCGAGTGGGTGTCCGACCGCCATCCCCGCAGCGCCAGACGCCGCTCCTGCCAGTGCATCTTGCGTGCCACCCATGGTGCGAACCTCGACCGCCTGATCCTCGCACCGTCGCACGACACGTGCTCCGAAGCCGATGTCGCACGAGGCGCGTTTCACGTGCACGTTCCAGTCGACGTGTGTGGACCAGATCGCTTCGAGTCCTCCACTCCACCCCGAACTGAACCGAAAGGTGAAGCCCAAGGGAGATCGCAAAGGAGCGTCTGAGATCCTCCAAAGACGTAGCGGGAGATCTAACCAGGAAAGGGAGGAAAAGGGGCGAGGTTGAGACGCACGGACGGGCCCACGAAGATGGACATGTCTTTCGGTGTGGCCCAGGTGAGCCCGAGGAGAAAACGGTGCGTGGACGGACAAATGCACCGTGCGGTTGCGATTGGTGCACTTGTTGTGGAGGAAAATAGGTCCATCATGTCGCGTTGCATGGCCAGAGACACACGGATGGATCGAGATCACGCAAATGGACGAAACGGGATGGGGAGTGCGAGCGAATGGGCTGCGACAAGGTGCGACGAATTTTGATACAACAAGCCTGAGAAGCAAAGGGTATATGTATGCCTTGAAATAAAGGATAAATGCCGACTCTTGAAAACCAAAAGCTTCAGATTGTAGCTTCCTACGTGAATTGTGGAGTTCCTCGGTCATCGATGTTGCTACGTTCAACCATCAATCGGGCAAGTTCGTTGCCAGGTGCAACACCGTCCTTGAATGCTCGTTGAAGAAATTTCTAAGTTGCGCTTGTCTATCACGACTTCCTACCTATTCTTGTGCTTTCTTTTCTCCTCGAGACCAAGCATACTTTTCCTTCCAAGCGAAAAGCCTTGGAACCAGGTAGCGCTTCCAAAAACTACTAACTAGGAAGCAACCACTAACCTCACAAGCAATTAGATGCACTCCGTGCAAACAACATTAACTAGTTTAAATGACAACTAGCGTACACGTAGGTAGAATGAGGGAAGATCAATCTGCCATGATCCAATTGTTCTCTCAATTTGCCCTACATTGATTGTGTACTAGAAGAGAAGCCCGATGGAATAATAGTTTGATTTGCGAAAGAATATAATTGGATGCATAATTATGCTTTTGTTTGTGACATGTGCAATGACTCCACGCACCAGTCTTATTGAGTTCGCAAAGAGTCGTAGGAAGTTAGACTTGGAATGAATGTCTATCAAATCAAATCAAGGAAAGAAATTTGATATGCCAATAGAAAGCAATTGCTTCGTCCTCAAAAAGACGGGAGGTAAGTGTTGGGCGACATGGACAAGAAGTTCGTCAGGAGTCATCATGTGCAAAATCAAGGTCAACATTAGGGTGCAAACTTTTTCATGAACGAACATGGAAACTCGATCCAAATTTGGAATGATTTATTGCTAAAAAACGAGTAACCTGATGATGTTCCTAGTGCAGTGTTCTCCGTGTTGAGGTTGTTTGCAGTGTTTTCATGCCAGACTTCAGAAGATAGAGGTCTACTACCCTGCGGGAGCAAGAGGTGGCACTGATGGTACCATGGAAGACGCAATCTTCCCCACAGTTCCTGCTGGTGTATCAGTTGCCAAATCTTCACTTGCAAGTGCTTCTGCTATGTTGTCTGCTCCTTGAACAGCACAAGATGATGGCAAAGCCACTTCCAATACTTTTCCTAGAGCGCATGGCACACTCTTTTCAGTGACCTCTGCTTCCATGCTGCATGGTTGAGGCACTGTGATGTCTCCTGTTGCCTTGCCCTGACCGAGGCACCCATCCTCTGGCTTGGCACTGTCGCATGAGACCTCTAACACAACTTCACATGCTTCTTCTCCATGTCCATCAATGGTAGTTTCGGGAAACTCACATTCTGGACTAGGCGATGCATTAATGGATGCAACTGCAGCCTTTTCTACCATGTGAGGGTCTTCAGTAACTACAAAATGCCCGGTCATCACAGCACCGAATCCAGTCATCGAAGGGAAACAGGTACCCAACACCCTCACAACATCTTCTTCTTTCAGCTGCACATGCTTTGATGTAGAGGATTCTCGGCCCTTGTAGTCATACACGCTTCTGAGCTCCGTGAGTATAGACCAACTGAAAGGAAATGGCCATTTGTACTCCAGCATTCCCATTTCTAGCAAGACAGCAGTGTCGGCAACATACGGACTGCCCGGCCTGTAAGGCACTGCCTTTTCTGCTTGTTCCTCCGACACCACAATGACGTAACCCTTCTTGGAATGCACGGCACTGAGAATCCAAGAAAGCACACAAGCCAAGCCTTGATACTGCCCTCCTGGACAACCCCAGGTTGTAATCGGGAATGTTCCGACAGATAGCCCCAGGCGGTCAAGATATCTCTTGATTTGTCCTTCTGTGTAACGATTCAGGTCCCGGCCCACCAAGGTGTCCTGGGTGAAAATCGCGTTGAAGAGGCGAAGAAGTGCTCTCATCTCTTGAGTTGGGCTCCGTTTACAAACCTTTTTTCTTCTCTCGTTTTCCAGCTGTTGGTGTAATGATCTGGGTTCATCTGGCTGTAGATTGAGCTGAATGGCAGGCAGCACTTGTCTGCTACCTCCTTGTGACCCTTTGGACTGACAGGTTGGCAGTAGTGGCCGCCATGATTGTTCAATTGCTTTGCCTACCAATGGCTCAGACTGCATACCCGCAAAGCTTTTGCCTCCAACTGCTCCATTGCGTGAGGGATCCTGGGCCCTTGCAACAAGTTCAGGGTGGACAAAACCACCTTGACCGGCAGGAGAGTAAGATGCACCCTGCAGTCCCTGATGAGGCAGCGGGAATAGTTGAAGTCCATGGTGCGGCAAAGTTTGCTGATTGAAAGGATGTTGCCCTTGCATCCTTGCATAACTGTGAAACGGTGAGTCCATCTGTTGCGCCGCGACCATGGGTCTTGGGATTGCAAGATTTAGCGAGAGGTCAAGGTGCGCTACTTGTTCTCTCTTGTCCAGCTGCCCTTGGAACGCAGCTTGCGAGTTGTAATTCCAGTGCCCTGGTTGCGCAGATTCCATCCCTCTTCCACTCCCCACCATTCCTCCCCGATGCATGAAATTTCTCATCGCTTCGTGCTGCATTGCTTCTTGTTGGGGTTGGTAGGGATACGATTGCCAGTTCCCATACACTTGGAGAAACTGCATGGGAGGCTGCGTCCCTGCAGCTGGCATCTCCGGAATGCTATGCGGAAGGTTCGATCTGCTTTTCCAACGTGTTCGTCGTACACACGTGACCGGCGTCAGCGGACATTTCCCAACAACCCTTCCGTAATCCACGAGGTGTGCCCTTTCCCTCTCTCGTTGCGTCGCATCCCCGCCTTCGCTTCGCGCCAGGCTTCTCCCAGATACGCACCTATGATTCAACGGTCGAAACCCGCCTTCGCTGTCCCGCTTTCGCTCCGTTGCTTCGCGTGCGACGCGCGCATCGCTCGTCGGTTCCATGGCTTTTCCACGTAAATTCCCCCTCGGTTTTCACCAGACACGTCCGATGGCTTCGTGGTTCGAGCCGTTCCTCGACGGGCCACGGCAGAGCCGTACCACGCGCACACGTGTCGTTTGCAGGGGGAGACGGGTGGGACGTGGCCCGCAGAGGCACGTGGGGCGGGGACTGGGGCAGGTGCTGCTGGGAAAATCCGATCGGACGGGACCAGGCTGTCCCACCTAGCATGTGGATTTTGAAACACGCCCCATGGGATAAGTGGTGCAAGCGGGTGATCGAGGAAATCAGACGCGCAGGAACTCGGGATCGGAGGGTGGGGAGGCCTGCAGAGGAACAGGAGCACGTGGGTGGGACGGTCGTGGCTGCCCCGGTCAGGATCCTCCGCGGTAAGCGCACCCGAGCACAGGAGCGACAAGATCTTGAACCTGAGGACGAGGACGCAGCAAGGCTTCCGGCGTATCCAAGCATCACGTGACCAGGCTCCTGGCGTCTCCGACCGCACCTACGGAAGACGCCAAGTCACGAAGGTGCGGATTTGTGGATGTAACCCAATCGCGCCGAGATCTGGATTGCTGTGCAACGAGGAAGATAGGGGAAATCGCATCCACAATTCCGAGGGAAGAGGATTGCACGGCTCGCAAAGCTTGCTCATCATTAGGATGCGACAACGTGGCATCGTCCCGCTTCTCGTCTTTCGTTCGTGTTGATGACGTTCGGACCCGGCAAGCTTCCCAATCCGACATCGCTGCGCTCTGGTACCGTTTATCGCGTCGTCAATTGTCACCGTCGTTGACGATTCGTTGCCGTTCCCTACACCAAATATCGACGAAGTCCGAGCCGCCGGGCCACGTTTGAATGTTCGAATATGATTGGATCTTTTCGATCACGTGCTCCCTTTCTCTCAGAATCCAGTCGGGACCAGCTCCGAACCGGGGCGCCCCGCCCCACACCCCAGATCGACGGTGGTCAGCCCTTCGACGCATGAGCCGACAGATCGTGGGGTGGCGATCGAACGACAATGGGAATCTCAACACGTGTCCCTGGTGGCCCAAAGACGGATGGATATGGACTGTCCAAATGGTCCAGACAGAAACCCGCATCCGGAGAATATACTCCCAGGAAATGCAGGCGAGATGTGTACCCTGGTTGGGATCCTTGTGAAGATTCATGGCTGTGCAAAGGCAGAAGGGGATACAGAACAGGATGAGAAGGACTGGTGCACTTGATCTTCAGGATGGAAGCTGATGTAGTGTCATCTGCGTGCAGGAAAAATGGAACCTACCTTGCTTACCTCGTTGGACTCACGAATCCACGAAAGGTTTGAAATGCCATGGACCCGGAACTCTGGAAACATGCACAAGCAAAGTGAGAATCTATCGTGCGCCTTCCCTGCAATCGAAGGAGGACGAAACGCTATGTTGTCACTGACTGATGTTGGAAAAATCCAGATCTCTTACCCAACATCTGTGACGAAGACCGTTCCAACGTCAAGAACATCAGCACAAGCCTTGTCCACTCTCTGGAGAGAGTGAATTTAAACCCAATGACGATGTTACGAGCTGCCAAAGCACCAGATGAGTTCGACCCTCGTATTTCAACCGGTCGTTCCATGGATGTGAGATTTCGAAAGGTCCAAGGAACATGAGAATACAGAGGAAACGCTCAATTCATTTGTATTTATCAAGAGTGAATACTGCTTCTGCCAGCACGCCAGGGCCAGCAAGCTTCAAGCAGCAGTTGCTCCAAGGGGCTGAAGGTGTGGAGCACATATGGTATAGATAAGAGCCCATGGCCAGGAGTAATCTCAAAAATGGCCAATGTCGAACTTTGCTGTTGCCATGCCCAAAGCAGCAGGTGGATAAATCTGTGCTGCGGTAGGACGTATTTTCCAAATGCAAAAGAATGATGCCTAGCGGGTAAGGCAGGAATTTTAAGCCAATCTGGTATCGGCTACTTGTCTCACCTTTGAATGACAGCGTTAGGTTGGGACCGGTTTGCGCATGTCTTCAGAGGTCGGACCATTTCTCTTGCTGCACAGGATACCGTGAAAGTATCCAAGAAATACTCTTCTACTCAGACTCCACCCAGCGCTTAATAAGAGTGTGAGCAATCGCATGTGGTCCTGGCACCCTCATTTTGTTAGGTCCTTGGGCTCTTCCTTCATTGGGCATTGCTCCAAGGTAGGCCGCATCCACGCTCCTATCTAACATTTCTTGTGCTTCCGACTTGGTAAACCATCTTCCTTCTGCCAGGCCTTCCTCGTGGTTCACAGCCTGCTCTTTTTCTTCTGGATTTTCCCTGGCTGCAATCTGGCATCCAATCATAAGGTTGGCATCAAAAGGCCACGGCTGTGTGGACACCAATTCTATGCTTTCTGGATCACATTCCACGTACGCTTCTTCAAGTACCTCTCGTGCTGCTGCATTGGGAGCAGTTTCGCCCACTTCCATGAATCCAGCCAAGCACGAGAAAACACCCTCTTTCCAAGAGGACTTCCTTCCAAGCAAGCATAGCGTACGATCTGGGCTGCATACCAACATGATCACGCAAGGCATGATGACAGGGTACCTGTTCTTTCTGCAGCTTGCGCAGAACTTTCGGTGTCCTTGGTCAAGAAGCTCAAGCACCTGTCCACATTTTGGACAGTAGGTAAAGTCAGATTGCCAGGCTAGCAGACTTCTGGCATAGCCAAGCACGGTCGCTTCCGCAGAAGTAAGTTGAGAGACAGACTTGCGTAATTCATAGAAGCCAGCTTGCGCGTGTGAGCCAAGGGTGTCTTCGGGCATGGCCTCTACGTCTCCAAATGTCGACGCTACCGTGAAGTAATGCACCCCGTTGTGCATGCCTAAAAACGAGCTGGCTCGTTCCATGCTTGCTTCATCAGCGGCGGCGATGGCTTTTGCAGCAGCCTCTTTCGAAAACCACATTGCAACCAGTTTCGGCAGCGGTGCTGGCGTATCTCCTGTCTTGTGGAGCAGGAAGTGCAACCTTGGATTGTGAAGCAGCCATCTGGACGAAGGTTCTGCGAGAGCCAACTTCATGGCTTCTGGGTCCGTTCGCAAGTCTTCTCTACGCTCGAGGAAGCATCCGTCTGCAAAGGCGTGTTCCAGGTCCCACTTGGCCATGGATCCCGACGACGCCATCCCTTTCCTGCACTTGGCCCGATGCTTGGCGCGCCACGCTGTGTTTCGCAGCGCACGTGCCAGCATGCTTGTCTCCGACGACGCCTCGATTCGTCTACGTCGCGTGTTCGATGGGATTTTTCCACACATCTGCCTCTGGATTGGTCCACGTGGACCAGAGCGGTGTCGTCGCGCGCAAGGCGACGAGCATGGATGGATGCATCGAATGAAAGGGACGAGATGCGAACGCAGGAGAAGCACCACCGCACACGGAGGCTCGATTTGTGCGTGGAGACGTGCGCTCGTGTTCGTGGTACACAACCGTTGTTTGGACCACGTCCTCCGCCTTGGTCGCTGCAGGGTCGGACACGTCCACTGCGCGTCAGTTTTGCGCGGTTCGGCTGGCTTCCCATCCGTTCCATCGCCACATGCGTCGCATGGCGTGCGAAGGTGCGCCTCGGAAGTGGAAAGAGCGGCGCGGATCGCGACGTGCGCCGCTGGACGACGCCGTCCGTGGGACCACCGCCTGTGGAGAAGAAACTCCCATCCACGACGGTTCCTCTCTGTCTCTCTCTCGTGTCGACCGTGGTGGAGAAGGCATCGATATCTTCGCATCGCATCGAGATCTTTGTCGAGGTCATGAAGGCACGAACCGAAACGTGTCCAGTGGGACGTGGACGGTGGCTGCGATGGCCAGCTGCACCGCGGCGATGGCCACGGCCAGGACGACGCGAGGAAGGCGAAGCGGTGACATGGGGAGGAAAAAGACGGTGCCGAAGAGGTGCAGGAGAGTCGGACGTGTCCTGGCGCGACACACGGACGAAGAGCGACCCGAGGAAGAAAAGGACAGGAAGAAAACTGCTCAAGCACGTCGAGTCGAAGCGAAGCTGGCTGCCGAAGCTGCTGCGCTGCAATTCCTTGAACCGACGAGGCTGAATCTGGAAGATCAGCTCCGACTGGCCCTCTCCCTTCTGACCAGTTCCGCAGGAGTCGCTGGAACCGTGGCCGTCGTGCTCGCTTTCTTCGCTGGATTGGATCCCTTCGGAAACTTCCATTGGGACGTGGAAGACATCTCAGTCGGACTGCTGTGGCTCATTCCGCTCCTCTTGTCTGATGCATTCCTCATGATACCAGATTGGGCGTCTCTGGTGGAAGAAGAAAGCGGGAATCCTTTCCTGCCTGGTTTCGTCCCCGAGCCCAAACCGGCCGAGTCCAAGAAGAAGAACCAAGGACCACCTTGGGCAGGTGCATTTAGCCTTGTGCAATCCCAGTACGTGCTGGAAAATCCTGCCAAGGATCTCTCCGTCCCGATCGAGGTGTGCATCATAGCAATCAGCCACATTGCGCAGGAAATGCTTGTGCGGGCCACTATTTTGCAGGGCCTATCCGCATGGATGAAGGACAGGATCTTGGAAACCTACATGTGGTTGGACGAGGACACAATCCTGAAACTGGGTATGTTGCACACCACGCCAAAGAATTTTGCCAACTTGCTCGCGCTCTCGTTGACTCTGTCCGCTGGGATCTACACCCGCAGAAGGGCTCTGTTTGGAATGCAAGGCTTCTCTACCAAAGATATGGAAGCAATGATGGAAATCAAGGAGGAAATTGAGAAACGAAGGCAACAGAAGGCCAAGGTGGAGCAGTTGACCATGGGATCCCCGAAAAAAGATGAAGTTGGTTCGTCCACGGCGGCAAACGATGACCTGGAGGACTTGGAATCTAGCGCGGAAGGCAAGACCGTCATCATCTCGTCCAATGCAAAGGAGAAGGTGAAAAAGGGGGATTTAGATCCATCTGCAGTGAAGAACTCCATCGAGAAAGTTTCGAGGAGCATCGACACATCCCTTCGCTTGAATGCATTGAGGGACGTGCTGAGATGGCTCACTTTTAGCGGGGCCTGGTTTGCAACAGGAAACCTAGCTACTACTATTGCAATGAGTTTTTTGGAAGATGGGTTGTTTTCAGCGTACCAGAGGTTTGGCTGGACAAGATTACGAAACAAAAAGGCGAAAAACTTGGAGATACAACTGGCCAGCATGCGGGCATCTTTTGCGAAAGATAGTGATGCTGCAGGCGATGCGGAAGGAGTCGATGAGAAGGAGGAGGTCGTAGCTTCGCATGATGCAGGTGAAGAGAGTGATAGCAAAGAGGTAGAGGACGACAACGCTGGAGAAGAATAAATTCGTATAGGGCGAAGAAATGATCTGAGGTCTGCAACGAATTTGGACGCTGGACTCAGGCAGCATTTTGGTTTGGCGCACATCCATCGGATGGTTCTTCCACTTCACGTCCATCCAAGATAATAAGAGCAGTGCATCGGATGCCCTTTTCGTGCATATCTGTGAGCAAGACGTGAGGTTGGGATGGTTGAGTCGCTGATGGGTTCACATGTATGGATGTTGGGAAGGTGTTCTTTTATCCTACGCGGGATGCTTGTGTGTTTCCCTTGGTGTTTTTGCACCGTTGGTTTCCCACCTCTCCTGGTTGGTTTGGAATGAAAAGGGTTCCTATGTACATGCTCCTTGTCTCGCTTCGTTGCACCCGCCAATCCTTCCCCTCTCCTGGAAGGATGCCACCAGAGGTACCTCCATCCCCATGTCTCTCTCCCACCCCACCATGGAGAAGAAACTCCCTCTTGGAACCATGGGTGGCTCGTCTCGTCCTTCCTGATCTCGATCTGGATTCGACGAATGAGCGAGCGAGTAGGAAGCGATCGATGTCTTCGGAGAAAGATCTCGATGGAATGGGTCGAATGCCATCGAGATCTTGGGGTGCAAAAGGAAGAGGACTCGATGGTGGGCGTCGAAAAGGTGCAACGAATCGCATCTGCGCCATCGCAAGGCGACGTGCGTGGACATGGCGACGTCCATGGCGCTCGGGAAGGGATGCAGGACGTGCAGGAACGTGGTGGAGGAAGGGAGGAAGACAGATGCCAACCGAAGGACGCGAAGAGGTGGGAGGGAAAGAGCGCACGTGAAGAAACAAGCGGATAAGATGGATCGGACCCAAACGCCCATCCGAGAGAAACTGCGTGCCGCCAACCAAGACGAAATCGCAGACGTGGCCGTGGTGGGATGTGGACCTGCAGGCGTGGCGCTGGCGTCCGAACTGGGACGAAGAGGCGCCAAAGTGGCCCTGGTTGGACCGGATGCACCGTTCGTCAACAACTATGGCGTGTGGCTGGACGAGTTCCAAGAGATCGGGATGGAAGATTGCTTGGATCAAGTGTGGGACAGCGCCGTGTGCTACACCAGAGAAGACAAAGAACTTGAGGTGAAAAGACCTTATGCAAGGGTGTGCAGGAAGAAACTGCGCGACAAACTGCTGCAAAGGTGTGAAGAAACAAATGTCACCTTCCTACCGTCCATGGTCCAAAAAGTCGAAGATGGGATGCATGAATCCAGGGTCGTGTGTGTAGATGGGAATCAAATCAGAGCCAAAGTTGTTGCTGTGGCTGCAGGGGCATCAGGAGCAGATCTCATCCAGTACGAAGATGAAGCGGAACATGCACTGGCAGTGGCTTCCCAAACTGCGTACGGTATCGAGTGTGAGGTAGACAGCTATCCGTGGCCCAAGGATAAAATGCTCTTCATGGACTTCCGTAGACATCACACCGGGCTTTGGGAGGGAGCAGCTCTACGGAGGCGAGAAGAAACCAGCCATATGGCCGAGCAGCGGCAGGAACAAGGAGGGATGAAAGTTGGGGATGCTGCCGGAGACACGCATCTCTGGGGGACAGAAAATGAGGTGCCATCGTTCTTATACGCAATGCCTATGGCTGACGGGAAAGTGTTTTTGGAGGAGACCTGCTTGGTTGCACGGCCGGGATTGCCATTCGATGTCCTCAAACGCAGGTTGGAGGGTAGGCTGAGGGCCATGAACATCAAAGTCACACATTTGCATGATGAGGAGTGGAGCTACATCCCTATGGGTGGACCTTTGCCTTGTACAGCACAACAGCGCATTGCATTCGGTGCGGCTGCCGGGCTTGTGCACCCTGCTACAGGCTACTCTATTGCACGCTCCTTGAAAGAGGCACCTGCAGTAGCAGAAGCACTCATGGCTGGGTTGGGGCAGGCAGACGCGACTGCTCACACGGTGACACAGTGTGGATGGGGGGTTCTATGGTCTGGGGAAAGGAAAAGGCAAGCTTCATTTCATATCTTTGGCATGGAGCTTTTGGCCAAGCTTTCTCTGAGGGAGATAAACGAGTTCTTTGAAACCTTCTTCATCCTACCGGAAAAGTTATGGCGGGGATTTTTGTCCTCAAAACTGTCTTCATTGGAGCTTCTAGGATTTGCGCTAGTGTTTTTTGCTTACGCACCGAATACTATGCGCTTCAAACTTCTCAAACACTTGGGAGAACACCCAGCAGGCAGGCTCATGATTCAAACCTACACTGCGCAGCTGAGACATTCAGTGGAGCCCCAAGAGCCGACGGAGGTCTCTGTAAGCCCACAACAACGGGTGCCACTGTAGCCAGTGGTTGATGCATGCACGCAATAAATCATTTTCTGGCATTTTACCACCCAAATAGGCGCCCTAGCCTCGAACTGCTCTTCGCACGTTTGAATCGATGGCTAAGATCCGGCACTTCGATCTCTTCCATTGCAGCATCCAGGAAAATCGGTCCAATGGGGAGAGTCTGCATTCGTGGCGGAAAGTCTGTGATTGGCATAGGCCTCCCGCCGTTGGCAGTGAGAAACTCTTCCAGGTTTTTGTCCATGGTCTTTGACTCTGGTGTGGCTTCAGCGTCATTCAAGCGAACACCCTTCAACTTAGATTCCATTTCCAAATCCTTCGCTCCTTCCATTCGTGCCCATTGTGCGTGAACTGAAAGCTTGGACTGTGTGGCCAAAGTTGCTACAGACTGAGTCTTGAGTTGAAAGATATTCGCTTTTGTGTCCGGAAAATTGCCCTTTGCTTGTGCCTCCTTGACATGATCAAGAGTGCGTTCAAACAAGGCATATGCCTCAAGGGGTTGTCTAGCATCTTCATACAGCTTTCCAATGTAGAAAGATCTACTCCCACGAGTATAGGCAAGCTGAGTCATGCAGAACTGTAAAAGAGGCTCATTGTCATGCTCCCCCATCTTTCCTGTACCAAGATCTGCTAGTTCGCTGATTGCCTTAATGGCTTCTTCATGTTTTGCCCGGATAAGCTCGAGTTTGGCATGTCTTTTACTGCGCGTATTTTCATCCCAAACCTCCTTGCCCAGCAGGACCACATCCTGCTCAGCCTTCTGGATTGCAGTTTCCAGAAGCATTCCTTGAAGGGAATTATGGAGTATTTTCAGATCCTGCTTTCTCCGTTCATCCCTATCATCAAAGCTGTTTCTAATGTCACTTTCAACCATGTTTTTCGCATCAGCCAGCGCACTGGAGAGTTCACTGTAGTGCTTCCTCATGGCGCTGGCGTCCATCTGCATTAGAGACTCATTTGCTTCCCGGAGGCACGTAACCCTTCCAATTTCAATTTGGAGTGCCGTGCCGTTTACTGGAACATGTGTTCCCCACCATTCGAGCTGTTGCACAGGTTGAAAAGCGTTGCTGGCAGTGGTACCCTGTACACTTTCTAAGAGCTCCGAGATCTTGACATCGTCTTGAAAGAGCATGTTGGTGTCAATCATGCCGTCGCTATCTTCACCGGTACCTTGAAGGTTGTAGCTGCAGAACCGAGCGACGGGTTCGATCTCTTCAATCTGCTGCTTGAAGACAATTTGATTTTCTGCAGTTTCTGAGGACCTAGATAGCCCCTCGTAGATCACTTTTGCTCTCTTCAAGTTCAGGAGCGCCTGTTTCCAATTGTCGCGCAGGTGCACCAAGAAATTCCCTTGCATGTAGGATGCATAGGCTTCCGCCTCCAGGGTGGTCCGTGCGTTTCCAAGCTTCTTCGTCAGTTCGGACAGCTTCTGCGCCCACTGTGCCGCTCGTTTGAGCTTCCTAGCGCAGTGGTGTTTCATGGTGGCGCTCGTTTTTTGCGTGGCTTCTGCATTTTGTTTTCTTTCTGCTGCATATGCCCAACAACGTTCGGCAGACACGAGGGGGATGAGCAGCTTCTTCGCCACGTCCACGTCTTCCACTTCGAGTTCTTTCTTCTGGAATTTTCCTCTCCCGTGCAAGAACTTGGTGGTTTTGTAGATCCGCCTCAGCCTTCTCGTGCAATACGTCCTGCATCGTCACGTTCCGACGTACGAACCGTCGTCAGCCACCGTCTCCGGTCCTTCGTCCGTCGCGTTCGACCATCGCACGGATCCAACCCACCTGTACCGCAAGTAATCTCCGTGCTTGAGACCGTGGTGCGATCGAGACTCTCGCACGTCCTTCGTGATGGCCAGCTGCATCGTCGGCGATGGCGCCGCATCCGTCGCATCCGCGTCCATTCGTCGATGGCGACGATGCGACCACGAAAAACAAACCAAGAACGCATTTTTTCGCCTTTTTTTTGTTTTTATTCTTGGAGAGGAAAGGGGACCCGTTCCATGGTCGAATCCTAACCGCGTGGGACGAAAGGAAGCATGTGCTTTGGTGGTGAGCAAGACCAAGCCGTCCGGACGGTGCACGCGGCGGATGTGGGTTCCAAGTGGCGAGGTTCAATCCAAGGAAGTTGGCGTCGTGCCATGTGTGGACGTTGAAGCGAAAGGAACAAGCGTTGGCAAAAGGAAGAACGTGCATCGCATTCAACATCAAGGGGATGCAAATATGGCGAATTTCCATGGCGTTGAACCAAGAATCGTGTAGGAGATTCCGATCAGACCGTCCACGCACTTGCCGGTGTGGAATTTGGGATCGTTCGAGGAAATGGAGGGCACATTGCCGTCCTTGCACTATTGCAATGTGTGCACCGTCTCCACCCAAAGTCATGTGGAATCAATCTTTCCTTTCGGTCCCGTTCGATGAATTGAGCAAATTAACAAGAACGAAACCACATGGCCGTGTTTCCGTCACCCCTCTTGCCCACTAATTGGGAGCGTTAGCATGAGAAATGAGCATCTTCTCTTTCTAGGGCCAACAACACGATTACTAGAATTCAAACCGTGGCATTCCCAATCCACGACAGTGAATCTTGTCGATCTTCTTTCTTTGAAGGGGTTGGCTGGATGTTTTGCAAAAGTTGTGGCGATTGGTGCTTACCCTTGCCTACCACACCTTATACGTGGCGACAAGGGCCCGTGTGACTCCCAAATCAACCCTTACGAGACCACATTGTCTCTTTCTCATGCTTCCGAGTGCGTCATCGCCCAAGAATCGACGAAATTCCGCGTGAAGACGGTCCAACGCCGCTTGTTGTTCCATTTTTGGACCGTCCATTTGCGCTCATCTCTCCATGCCCTTACAGCCTCGATGGAACGAAAGGAAGCCTTGAAAGAGACGGGATGGGTTCGAAAGGAAACCTTGAAAGGGACGGGATGGGATTCGAAGGGGAAGGCAGCAGGGTTGGCATCTTCAGGGTGGGCAGAGGACGGTCTCGTCACCACCACGGTTGTCGGCATGGCGGATGGAAAGGAAGGAGCGGACGACAGTGTGGCGCAAACGGATGACAAAGAGACACGGGACGGTGGAGAAGACGGAGGAGAAGACCTGGTGATCGACGGTGCACTCGAGAACGAACACGACGACGATGGTGAGATGTCCATGGCGTTGGAAAGGGAAGGTAGAAGCAGTGGCCCAGGGTCGGTGGAAACGGACGTGAGCCAAGAAATGGCGTCCGTAGACTTTTTGGCGAACAACCTGGTGTTGGAATGCCGCATGAAGTGCGACACCGCAGTCTACGTCACGGTAATGCGCACCTGCAGAGGTGTGGCAGACGCGTTCGCGTATGGGCAGAGGTCGGGAGTGGTGACCGTGGTCACCTTCGAAGAAGGACAGCCGCACATACACAGGACGTTCAAAGGAAATGGATACGCCATCTTGGACCTGGATTGGTCCACCTCCGAAGAATTGCGATCCGCCTTCCTCCTGTCTGTGGCAAGCGATCAAGTGGTGCGGGTCTGGTCCACAGACGCCGAACAAGAATCCTGCGTCCTCGAATGCGATGGTGCCTGCTGCGCGCGTTTCATGCCTGGAAATTGCAGCACCGTTCTCGTGGGGAGCAAGAGCGGAGAACTGCTGAGCATCAATTGTAGCACCGGAAGGAGCAATTCGAAACTGCATCTGTCCAAGAAGCACAGGAGGTTGGAAGGAAAAGGCATTGGCATCTCGTTGCTGGAGACAAACAATGCCAATTTGGTTTTTGCAGCCTTGGAAACGGGCCAGCTGTGTGTCTTATCCGCAGACAAATGCACGGGTAAGTTGGAAGTCCTTTGGAACTACGAGGTGAAGGCTCAAGATCCTTCGTTTACCAGTCTGTCCTACACCGGCTTCTGCCATGTGGCACACGGACCTGCTCTCCTTGTCAGTCTTAAGAGTGGGGAATGCACTTTTTTATCCGTTCCTGTACCTTCCGGAAAGCAGCGGCGGTGGTCTGGACACGGTGGATCCTGGCGACATCGAGTAGGATTGGAGGAAGTGCTCACCGCACACTTGGAAGCGGAGGGCCAGTGCACTTGTGTTGCACTCTGTCCAAAGCTTTCCCTAGTACACAATTCGGTCCTGCGTCGGACTGCAGAATTGGTAGCCGTGGGTGACGAGAGGGGTCTATTGCATGTTTGGTGTGTGGACTCCACTTCCGACGGGACCTTTCAGGTCACACCTCTTCACACCTACAAATGCTTCGGTGTTCCGGTGGCCGACCTCTCTTGGTGTTACGGCGAGGACCAGCTATTGGTATCGAGCACTTTGGGAGAGATCTTGGTGTGGACCTTCTCCAGCGCTTCTTTGACGTAGGCATGCGTCCACGCCTGTGTGTGGAAGCACGGTTCACACCGGGACCTTCCCTGGTGCTTGTTCCAGCCCTCCTTGCTGTGGCTGCACGTCTGGGGTGTACACCCTGTTCTTTCCCCTCTCCTGTCGGGGGCCATGCAGGGTGTAACTGCCCTTTTGGGGGGTGTGGTCGAAGCCAAGTGCATCCAAAGCTTGGATCACGTGGGCATGGCCACCTTCGCTTCGGCGATGGCGAAGGCGCACCGAAGCGCTCATGCGATGGGCACGAACGCACAAGGGAGACGAGGAAGGCTGCGTCTGTTCCTGGACACCGCAGACGTGGCGGCATGGCGCACGTGGCTGCCCACC